>Ga0315282_10015346_pt1 | contig 11307 bp, 8 predicted proteins | sample YL17G07_20_MG_FD_203693 | JGI IMG/M metagenome (GOLD analysis project Ga0315282, IMG submission 203693) | Sediment microbial communities from Yellowstone Lake, YNP, Wyoming, USA - YL17G07_20 | ecosystem: Environmental > Aquatic > Freshwater > Lake > Sediment | place: USA: Wyoming | collected...
AGATATTTTCTGGATGTTTAAGGATATTTGAAATTATTGGTGAATGGGCTGGTGAATATAATGGTGGTATCCCTGTGCTTAGGGCAGTGTGCCAGCAAATATACGAATTTGCAAGAATCGCAAATTGGTATGATCTTGTATCTGAAAAGAGAAAAATATTCGTATTGTTCGGAAAAATCCACAAAGCCTGTGCGAGCTTCAAGCCGTCAGGTCCAATTCACAAAGCTAAGAAGGAAATTATTGGCAGACAAACAGTTGTGCGCAAGTACTGGGATAAGGCCAAGCGACTTTCTTGACCAAGAAAGCACTAACTATCGCATACATGCAGTCGCTAATAAACTCGCGATTATGAATCTTTACCATTAGGCATGAAAGGTAAATAGATATGCCTGACAGAGACGTCAAAACGATACGGGATTTGATTTACTATCAGTACGCCAAGATTATAGCGCGGAGGGCGTAACCAATTTACGATTTACGATTTGCAATTTGAGTTGAGATTTCCTCGATGTTTTCGCGATGGGGAAAATTTTAAGCATTCCTCGCCCCGATGGGATAGCAAACGGCGCCACGAAGAGATAATTTCATATCTCATCCCGGTGAGATAGCATACAGCGCATCTCACAGGACAGGTAGGGCAAGCATCCCACGGGGTAAACTCCGGCAACCCCAGGTGAAACCTGGGGCTAAATACAAACGCCCGAACGGCGGGCTAACCGAATCCTTGTGGACAACATATCGCAGTTTGGGTAGAATTAACCCCAGTGAGATAGACAAGGTCATCTCACGGGGTAAAGAAAAAATCAGAAAAATTAGATATTGGAGGACAATATGAACCGCAGGACATTTTTGAAGAGCGTGCCGGCGTTTGCGATGCTGGCGTCGGCAAAGGCAGGTTTTTCCGCAGACGCAAACACAGCGAGCGGCGCTGCGCCGCAGGTGCAGCCGGTCATTGGAACGGACGGGGTAATCAAACTTAATCAGCCGGATTTGAAGAAGGGCGTTCCGATGATGGAGGCGCTGAAGAAGCGAAAAACGGAACGGAACATCTCGGACAAGAAGCTGACGCTGCAACAATTGTCGGAGGTGCTTTGGGCGGCGGACGGCATAAACAGGCCTAATGAGGGCAAACGCACGTCACCAGCGGCAATGGCCAAGTATGCCGTCGATATTTACGCAGTGCTGCCGGAAGGCGTCTATTTATACGATGTGGCAAAGCACGAGCTTTCGCCGATTGTGAAAGGTGATTTTCGAAAAGAGAGCGGTATGCAGGAGTTTGTTTATATCGCGCCGGTGAATTTAGTTTATGTTCTCAACTTAAAGAACTGGTAGGATATGTCCCGGCCTATCCTTGAGCAAAAGCGAGACCGCTGGATAGCCGTTGAATTGGGGTGCATTGCGCAGAACGTGCATCTATATTGTGCATCGGAAGGATTAGGAACAGTAATCAGGGGAATGATAGACGAAAAGAAATTCAGCGAAGTGATTAAGGTAAAGCCCGAACAGATACTCATGGCCCAGACTGTAGGGTGTCTAAAATAAGAGCAGATTGTTCTTTAATGTAGTGTTGAAAATTTGACTTGAAAATGCAATGGCTCGAAACGGCTTCGTCGCAGGCCTTTGGGGTGGTCTATTTGCTGTTTTCTTTTAAGATTCCGGCATGGGAAACAGGTCCTATAAGTTAGCCACTGACATCAGCAGTTTCATTTTCCGGCATAAATAAGGAAAGTTGCAGGCGGATTATACCGAGGAAAACAGAAGACGGACGAGGGAGGAGGGAGGATGGACGAAGGATGATGGAAAAAAGACGACAGAAGACGGAGCCCTTCGACAAGCTCAGGGTAATAAAGGACTAAGCAAATGGATATTGGGGATTGGCTGGTTTCACCAAATTGCGCGCTAGATGAGCAGATAGCCCGGGAGATTTTTGACATTCTGTCCGAGCGGGGCCCTATTATGGTAATTATGGACAGAGACGGCCACTGCTGGTCCAGCAACTCTGAAGAATTTTCCAAGCTGAACGTCAGCGAGTCGTTTTTGAGAGAACTTTGCGCCAAAATCGACGACGGCGCTGAGCCAATTGTAACACAGGCAAACGATTGCAGCATTATTGCCGCACAATTGACCACTGAGCGAACCCATTGCGGATATGTGATTATTGCTCTGCCGCAATACAGCCCTGAATCAACCTTGATAAATATTGACCTGATTGAAACATTACTCAATCAAACCGGTTTGATAGCCAAGCTGATTGAGAAAAATAATCTCCTTTGTGAACTTCAAAGAAAGCGGCTCAGCCTGTACACGCAGAGTGAAACAGCCTCAAATTGACATAAATTGTCCACTTCGTAAATTCAGCTTTCTGAAATTCAGTAAAAGTCCGCCGAAGGCGGGATAAATTTAATTGCGTTTAAGCGTGTAACTGCTATAATTCGGTGACAAGTTACGCAAGACAGGTTTACTCCGCCGGAGGCGGATAAAGTTGAGAGAAGAAAGATGAGATTTCAGGTTTTTAAAAACGGCAAGGTTGTTGATAAATTCACGCTGTGCGGAGCTTATCTTTTCGGGAGCGACGGGATAGCCATTCGCCGGGCGCAGATTACATTCAAAGACGGGATTATCGAGTGTGAAAAACCAAGTCTGGAAACAGCGGGACTGGCTCTGCTGTGGCCAATTGACGGCTTTGGTAAGGTGCTTTTACCGACAACCTGCCTGCCTGAAAGGGAGCAGCCATATAATTTGAATGTCGAGATAACACGTGCGAAGTTAATGCAAATCATTAACAAGCGAGAGGATTGGTCATTTTTCAATCAATTAGAGGATTTAGCAGATTTCTCCAAAGAAGCACAGGATTCATTTATCCAGGCGGTTCAAAACATTTCTGACGCTCCCCTGGCATCTAAATTAGCAGACAAATCACTTGAAAAAGCCATAGTCTTCTCCGAAAAGTTGGCGGGGAAACAAGCCGACTCACTTTTCGATGCAAGAAGCAAGAACCACGGCTTCGGCAAGGGGTGCCTCGGCTGTCGAATAGACACCAGAGGAATTACCAATCCCAAATATCTTGAGAAGCTGCTCAAATTATTCGGCTTTGTAACGGTACCTGTAAATTGGGCCCAGATAGAGTCTCATAAAGGCACTTACGATTTTTCAACGGTTGATGCCTGCGTTGAAGCATTTAGTAAAAAGAAACTGGCAATCGGTGCAGGTCCGCTACTTCGTTTCTCGAAAGAATATTTGCCCAAGTGGCTGCTGCGGAGCGGAGCCGGGTTTGAAAAGATTCGCGAAGCTGCGTATCAATTCGTTTCAAATATGGTTACTCGATACTCAGGCAGTATTCATGCGTGGCGTGTTGTAAGCAGTCTTAACGTATTTAATCACTTCGGGTTCAGCTTCGAGCAGGTTTTGGAAATGACCCGTGCGGCCAATATGGCCGTAAAACAGGGAAGCGACAGAGCCTTGAAGATAATAGAAATCAGCAGTCTCTGGGGCGAATATTATGCAACAACAGCTAATACCATTCCGCCATTAGTGTATGTGGATATGGTAGTGCAGAGCGGGATTAGTTTTGATGCGTTCGGATTGGCTATGCCGTTCGGCAAGAATGAGGGCGGTATGCACATCAGAGATATGATGCAGATATCGGCAGGTTTGGATTACTTTGCGCCCGTAGCCAAGCCCTTATATATAACCGAGGTGGAAGTTCCGAGCCAAAATGGCAACGGTTTATACGATGGCGAGGTTGCCGGGGTATGGCACGAGGAATGTGACCAATCGCGGCAGGGACAATGGATTGAGCAATTCTATAAGATAGCCCTTAGCAAACCATTTGTCGAGAAGGTGACATATTCGAACCTTGCCGATACAGATGACAGCACCATAGCCAACAGCGGTTTGTTAACGGCCGAGCAAGAACCCAAGGAATCATTTCAAACCCTGAATAAGCTTCGCAGCGCTATTTTCAGGGGGTAGGTAAAAGGTGAGCTGAAAATTAACCGTGGCAACCGATAGCTTTATCCAACAAGCCGATACGTCGCAGAACAAGATTCAATCATTTGCGTTCTGTTTAGCTTTGAGCGCAGCTGTTTTCATATCTGTTTGTTTTGTGGTTTCGAGTGCTGGCAGAATCGAGCAGCCGAGCGAAATCAGGTTAGAGAGCCGAATAAATCCAAATTGTGCGCCGCAAGCAAGTTTGAGGAGATTGCCCGGCATAGGTGACGGACGAGCCAGGAAGATAGCGGCTTACCGCGAGAATGTCAGCAACAACAGAGCCTTTCACGATTGCGACGATTTGCAGAAAGTCAAGGGCATAGGGCCCGAAGTGACAGCAGATATATGCGAATGGCTGAAGTTCGAATAAGAATAACGCATCCGCTATCCTTATAGCAGAGAAGAGAAGAAATGGGTGAGTGGGAAATAGATAAGCCGCTGGGACAGTGCTGCGGCACGGGGGAGAAAATCGGATATGGCGAAGAATATTTTGCCGCTCTGGTGGAAACCGGGGAAGGATTGTTGCGGCGGGATTTTTGCGCCGATTACTGGCGGGCTGAAAAGCCAAATGTGTTCTGTTATTGGAAAACCAGACTACCGAGGCCCGATGAGAAGAAACACAAATTTATCGATGATGAGATGCTGATGGCTTTTTTTGAAAGGCTGGAGAAGGAAACGGAGCAGGAAAGAATAAATTTTCGCTTCGTCCTAGCATTGGTCCTGATGCGGAAAAGACGCTTGAAATATGACTGTTCCAAGACCGAAGACGACAAGGAAATATGGCGATTGAGAATAACCGGTGAGAAGGAATTCGTCGAGGTAACAAACCCCAAGCTTGATGATGAACAAATTAAGCAGTTGACCTCACAGATAGGCGATATATTACAAACGGATTTGTAGAAAGTGGATAGAAGAGAAATCCGAAATTCGAAGCACGAAATCCGAAACAAATTCAAATGTTCAAAATTCGAAATTCAAAACCAGAAACTAACATAATACTGTTTCTAATTGCTGCTACAGAGATGTTAATTCTTAGCGGATGCGCTACCCAGATGCAAAAGCCGGTGCGGGTCTGTCCGGGCAAGGAATCTATAGCTGAGTCGTTATTTTCGCTGAGATTGCAATTAGAAAATGCGGTGCCGCTGAAAGCTAATGGCCAGTGTCTTTTGCAGTATTACGCTGAAGACAGGAAACCTAAAAAGGAAAATTTTCCAGTGAAGCTGTGGGTGAACCCACCGGTCGAAATCTATATGCAAGGTGATGTCGCTTTCGACCCCAAGGGGATTGTTCTCGGCTCAAACAAAGAGGAGTTTTGGCTGGCGGTGAGATTAAAAGAGGTCAGCTGTTATTGGTGGGGGCGATGGTCAGAGAAAAGCCGCCCTGAAAAGCTGATGATTAGTCCCAAACTGGTGCTTGAAGCTTTGGGGACAGCGACGGTCGGGGACGAGGAGAACTGGTCTTTGTCGAATGAAGGGGCCTTTGACGTGCTTACAAAACAAGAGGGCGGCACCGAAACCAAGAAAATATATATCAATAATTGCGATTATTTAGTCAGAAGAATCGAATATTTCGACGGTGGTGGTCGAGCTGCTATTGTTATGGAATTAAACAAATACAAAAAAATATCCAAAGATTTTTTTGTTCCCGGTGTAATAAAGATTGTCAACTGTACCGGCAGCAATAAAGAAGATTCGGTCCAGATTACTCTTGGCTCTGTGAAACCAGCGAACTTCACTGATAAGCAGCGCAAGCGTCTCTTTATTCGTCCGCAGGAGCAAGGTGTTAAGCACATTTATAAAATTGTTGACGGTAATATTATTGAGCAACCCCAGTAATTAAGAATGGAGTTTATTTATGCTCAGAATGAGCTTGAAAGAAAGAATAAGTGAGGGCCTATTTCTGCTGGATGGTGCGATGGGGACACAGTTGATTGCCAGAGGTATTGAGGCAGGTGTGTGCAGTGATTATCTAAATATCGAGTCGCCAGATATTATTTTTGAGATTCATCAGGCTTATTTTCGAGCGGGCAGCGATGCGGTTTTGACCAATACGTTCGGAGCTAATAAATATGCCCTGGCCCGGCACGGCCTCAGCGATAAAGTCAAAGAGACAAATACGGCAGCGGCGAAAATAGCCCGGCGGGCGGCGAAGGCGGGGAAATACGTTTTAGGAGATATTGGGCCAAGTGGTGATTTTCTGCAGCCTTTGGGAAATCTGGAGCCGGAAGAATTAAAAAATGCTTTCGCTGAGCAGGCAGAGGCGCTTTCGGCAGGGGGGGTAGATGGTTTTATAATTGAAACAATGACCAGCTTAGATGAAGCGACAATTGCAGTCGAAGCAGTAAAATCAGTAAACAGAGATTTGCCGGTGTTTGTATCATTTGCTTTTGACTGGGTTGCCGGTGATTTTAAAACAATGATGGGGGTTGACGTCGAATCGGCAGTTGCAAAGATGGTTTCACTGGATGTTGATGCTGTCGGGTTTAACTGCGGAACGGTGTCACTCGATGAATATGTAGAATTGGCAAAAAAGTTCATCTCTGTGGTGAACGCTTTAGATAAAGAAGTATTAGTTTTTGCTGAGCCGAATGCGGGCAAGCCGGAGTTGGTTGATGGCAGGACGGTTTATAAGGTGTTACCTGAAGATTTTGCGGCGGCGGCGGAGAAAATATATTCAGCCGGTGTGAACATAATCGGCGGCTGCTGCGGAACAGGGCCGGAACATATTAGGGCGTTGGCCGAGATGCTGAAAAAGTAGATGCTGGATAAGTCGTTTTATTAAGTGTTATTCAGGAATTTTGCGATATGGTCGATGGTTTTTTTTGTGGCGCCCTGGTTTTTTCGGATTACGTTTTGGCCATTGCGGGCGATTTTTTTGGTGAAGTCCGGCTTATTTAAACACTTTTGCATTGTTTCAAGCAATTCCTGTTTGTCTTTTACCATAATGCCGCCCTGCGCAGCTAAAAGGGCGTCAGCAGTCTGCTGGAAATTATAAGTCGATGGGCCAAATATAGTGCATTTGCCGAGGGCCGCTGCTTCTATTATGTCCGAGCCGCCTAATGGAACGAGAGAGCGGCCTGCAAAAATTATGGTGGCGAGCGAATAAAACTTTCTCAAATCGCCCATCGTATCGCCGAGGATAACAGGCTGGATTCTCGATTCTCGATGCTCGATACTCGATTTTTCTATAGCGTGGTTTTTAACCTGGCTGTATCTAATAAGCTCGAACCCGGTCTGTTTTATCAGTTGAGCAACTTCGTCGAAGCGTTCGGGTTTGCGGGGTATAATCGCCAGGCGCAGGTTGCTGAATTGCTCCTGCTGCTTCAGATTTTTGTAGACATCGAGCAGAATCTGTTCTTCATCGTTTCCGGTTGCGCCTGCGACCCACAAGGGATTTTCGATTCTGCCAGACGGACGGCGGACAAGTTTCGATTTTCGATTTTCGATTTTTCCGAATAGTTGTTCTGCGAGCGTATCAGCGCCTTCGACTTGGTCGGTGATTTGGGCGGTGTCGTATTTCAGTGAGCCGGTAACAATTACTCTTTTGCCTCGTGAGCCGATTTCTATGAAACGCTGAGCATATTCGTCCGTCTGGGCAAGAATGAGACTCAACTTTCGGAATATTTCCTTAGCGAACGGTTTTATCTTTTTGTATTTAGAGAAACTTTTGTCACTTAATCGGCCATTGACCACAACAACAGGAATATGTAGTTGGTTTGCGATTAGAACAAAGTTGGGCCAAACTTCCAGCTCCATCAGGAGGCAGATTGCCGGCTGGATTCCGTGAAAAGCACGGCGCATCATACAGGAGAAATCGAGCGGAAAGTAAAACACTTTGTAATCGGCGCCGAAGACGGCGGTTGCACGGGCAAAGCCGGTATCGGTAGTAGTGCTTATTACGATTTCAAAATTGCTGAATCTGTTTTCAAGCTCTTCGACGAGGGTCTTAGCTGCATTAACCTCACCGAGGCTTACGGCGTGGAGCCAGATACATTTTTTTAGTGCGGGGTCTTTGCGGGTAATTCTGCCAAAGCGATTAGACCAGCCCGCCCGATATCGCTTGTATCTGACCATCCGATACACAACGGTGGGGGTTATTGCTACAGCGGCCAGCAGATATACACAATCGATGATGAATTTCATTTGCTCTTCCTGCAAAAAAGTAAACGGAATAGTAAATGATATTTATAGAGCTTTGATTTGTCAAACAAAAGGTCCGAAAAGCCGGAGATTAATGTCTAACGCTGACGAATTTAATGCGCCTGAGGCGTATTAAGGTTCGATGCCTTCAAGCCAATGTTCAGCCAGCACAGCAAAATCAAGGAAGTTGACCATTCCATCAGGACTCGAGGGCGGGGCCATATCACATTCTGGGTACCAATTGGGGGAGTTTGAGTCTTCGAGCCAATGGTCGGCAAGTTCGGCGAGGTCCAGATTATCGACTATGCAATTGCCGCACTTTGGAACGATGTCGCCGGTGATACGGCAGACTGATTCGAATTCTAATGTCGGGCTATAGCCCTGTCCCATCAACCCACCACCTTTGATGACAAAGTTCAAATCGACAAAGAGGTTCATACCAATGATGCCGTCGAGATGGCCACCCTCCGGTGAGTCTACGTTGAGCGCTATAACCGGTACATTAGTATATTCGAGCCATTCGCCGTCTGCGGGTATGTCCAGTGAATCGAGGTAAAAGCCGGGCGCAACGGTAACCTGGCCAGTGACATCCTGTATTTCGACAGTAAAATCAGGGGTTTTTGTGCTGAGGTGCAGGCCTGAAGCTATGGTTCGGCTGATGACGGTGACCTGGGCACCGGTATCAAGCATAAAACCGTCGATGTTGTCGATACTATAATTACCATCTGCCAGGTTCACCCAGGGCAGAAAGTACAGACTTTGACTGGACAGCATCCCCCAAATCGTAGATGGGTACAGGGGGGTGCCATCGGGCTCGTCACCACAGAGCCCTAAGAGGTCGCACGGCAAGTACTGGACAGCCGAGGCATCAGACGGTCGCAGCTGCAGGTCTATTATATTGGAATAGGATGGTACAGAGGAATCATCTAAACTGTAAAAACTAATATAGGGCGAGTTGAAATCGTTTTCGTCGATTGTCACGGAGAGCTGCTTATTGTTACAGAATGCAGTGCTGAAATAAACTCCCAGAGGAATACCGATGGCTGTGGGCAAGTTTGGTGATTCAACAGGGTCACCAACAATGACGGAAACGTTGTATTCACCGAGCATTTCCGCGTCATCAAGGAGCAAGCCATTCGGCTCAAGGATATCAAGGCCTGCAATAAAGATACCCAAAGGGTTACTTGTGTGAGCAATTGCCGTGCCGGTAGCCCCGATTAGTTCCACCTCCAAAGAGGTAACAAATCCCTCATCATAGATACCCGTTTTGAAGGCGTCGTCATCACTGATTACGTGGGCACTAGCGCCCGTATCGAAGATGCCTATGGCATAATCGGATTCAGGGTTCTCTGTAAGATGGTTACCGATGACACCCGTTGCGGGAATGGCGTCAAAGTCCCAATAGCCCTCGCTCTCATCGGTTATAGAAACAACTACCCAGGGAACGAAGCCGTCTATGGGAGGAGAATCGATAACGGCAGCCAAAACAGCCCCTGTGACGGATTTGCCAAGTGCTGCTTCTGCAGGTGGTGCAATTGCTTTGAGTCGAACTTTGGGCTGACCGCGGCGGTGCTGATTCAGCGTCATCGGCGGTTTATCAGCAGGGTAATTGACGGCCTTGATATGGCTGCCACCTGTCAATCGCCAATCAACCTGCTGGCGCTGCCAGCCCGGACGCCTGGCTTCGACGGCAGGAATCCAGCACAAGACAGCAACGAGCAGCAGAACAAAGCGTGTTTTACGGCACAAGAAGCCTTTGTTCTCTAACATTCAAATCACCACCCTTTCTAACACGGTATTATAACATAATATACGCAAAAATTGCAGGTATAAAATTCCCAATATGGCCGCAAAGACCGGATACAGCCAGTTATATTCTTGACTTATTCGCCGTTTTGGCGTAATAAATAGCATCAGGCTTTCGTCCCCGTAGCTCAATTGGACAGAGCGTTGGCCTCCGGAGCCAAAGGTTGTGCGTTCGAATCGCACCGGGGATAGTTAAAGGTGAGCCATTTTGATTGTTTGTGGTTAGCTTTGAGAAAACCAGGGAAACTATTATGAAGGCATTTAAGAGAATATTCAAGTATATCTGGCCGCAATGGCCGCGAATCGTCGTTGTCGTGACAAGCGCCATAGTGGTCTCTTTGCTGTTATCGGTAAGCTTTATGACGGTCATACCTTTGCTGAAGGTTATGACGGGACAGGAGGGTCTGCGGAGCTGGGCTGACAGAAAAATATGTCAATGGCGATACGGCGTGAATTTATATGTGCCGGAGAGCGTGGATTTCACGGGTGACAAAAGTTCTGATTTCTCAAAATCGCTGCTGGTGACATCTGTCAGCAAAAACAGCGTAGCCAAACGTGCCGGGCTTGAGGCGGGAGACCGGATTGTCGGCGTCGGTGACTCCGCAGTTGTCGGGGACGCCTCTTTGGCAATGTTGCTCGAAAAGCTCGCTTCGACTGGCCGGGATAGTGTTATTTTACATGTCATCCGGAAAGGCCGGCTCGGAGACGAAGAAAAACTCGTGCATCTGGACAACATGTCATATACCGACACAAAAGCCAAAGGCATTGAGCTTGCACGTCGAGTCGTCAGTGTGGTGCCGCGGGAGCAAACGCAGGCCAATAGAACAAAGGCGGTTGTATTTATCATATTGGTCGTGACGGTCATTACGGTTGTTCGCTGTATAGCGAGATATTATCAGCAATACCTGGCGGAAAAAGTAGTGCAGGTAGGGATAAATCGTTTGCGAGAGGACGCCTTTGAGCACGTGATAAATATGCCGGTTGGATTTTTCAGCAGCGAGAGGCCAAGCGATTACGTCAGCCGCCTCGTGCGAGATACGGGCGCTATGGGCAATGGCATCAAAATCCTGCTGGGGAAAGCCCTGCAGGAGCCGCTGAACACGATTTTTCTGCTTGGCGCGGCGGCATTGTTGAGCTGGCAGTTGACGCTCATTTTTTTGTGTGGCGCGCCGCCAACGCTCTGGCTGGTTATTGCTTTAGGAAGGAGAATGAAGCGGGCCTCGAAGAAATCACTGATGACCTGGTCGCAGATGCTCGCCAAGCTGCAGGAAACGCTTGCCGGCCTCAAAGTTGTGAAGGTTTATAATCAGCAGGACTACGAGCACGTTACATTTAGGGCGATAAACAAGCGGTTGTTAAAACAGTTATTGAA
>Ga0315282_10015347_pt1 | contig 11305 bp, 15 predicted proteins | sample YL17G07_20_MG_FD_203693 | JGI IMG/M metagenome (GOLD analysis project Ga0315282, IMG submission 203693) | Sediment microbial communities from Yellowstone Lake, YNP, Wyoming, USA - YL17G07_20 | ecosystem: Environmental > Aquatic > Freshwater > Lake > Sediment | place: USA: Wyoming | collected...
TTCACGTGGAACGACAAATCTGTAACCATGAAAGTTTCCAGAAGTCGTTGTTGTCTCAGAGGATTTGGCATCTTCCTTCTGAGGTTCGTTCAACTCTCTTTCTTCCTTGCGTAATATTTCAATTCGTTTCTTTCTGTCTGCTTCCGAATCTGTTGGTTTTTCTGGAATTTCCACTTCAGCATAGTAGTGGTTCATTCTGTCTAAGGCTTGTTTTATCAAGTCATTCCGCCTTTTCTCTTCGATGTCAAGCTGTCTGAATTTTCTTCGACTATACTCAAAATCTGGATGCCCATTTTCACGTTGCATTTCCGTGTAATATAACGCCCTAACTTCAGGAGAGTCCCCAATTGCTTTCAAGTCTCTTATGAAGGCTAATCTTGGTTCAACGTGCTTCTCACAAAACCATCTATCGCATAATTCACAACGATACACTTTCTTTTCAGAGAAATCCCTATCTCTAACACAACATTCAACACATGCATCAATCCGTGATTCTCTTTCAGATTCTATGAGGCATTCCTCTGAGTCAGATATGAAAGCAGAAGGCTATGATTAATTTTTCTGTTCTACAGCTTCGACAAATTCTTCATTATTGATTATAGTAATACAGTACGACTTCGATTATGTAGATGATGACCCCTAGAATTATTAATCCTATTCCGAAATTCCTCATTCCAACATCTCCAGTAATGAACTCAAGAGTATAACCACCAATAACTGCAACAAAGCCTAAGAGTATGAGAAGAGCAGGAACACCAACCGCTACTACTAATAAAATTCCTTTTAAAGCCTCTATGAGATTACTCATTTTAGAATCCCTGATTTGTTTATAGTGTGGACCTTTCTTGTATGGACGTTAAAAGCTATTTCTTTTCTTCTTGTTCTTTGCTTTTCTTTTGGAGAGTCTCTTCGATTTTCATTACTATTTTGGTATTAGGTTTCCATTCAACCCTCTTCGGAGTGTCTTTTTCTTTGCTCTGATTACTCAATTCCTTACCCCCCTTATCTTATTTGATAAAGACACATCCCTACACTCCAATATGCCTTACCATAATCTGGATTATTTCCACCTGTATAGAGTAAATAGAAATAACTTTGCGTTCGATAAAAATACGGTGTTGCTACATGGTATTGATCAAATGCGTCAGTCACATTAGTACATTCAAGTATTGGATTATTTTCATATTTTATGAAAGGAGCAGTTATGTTATAACTATATGCTAATCCTATACACCATTTAGATTCATTGTAGCCTTCATATGCGAGTATAATACCGTCTGAACATTGTAGAACAGAACATTGTTCCATATATCTGCTATCCCATCCACTTCCAAGTCCAAGAATAATTCCTTGTTCATTCCACGAAACACCATCTATTGACGTGGCAACTCCATATCCAGAGGGTATCCACCCTGCATCTGTAGTAGATACAGTATAGTACATAACAAACTGACTACCAACTTTAATCACACGAGGGATAGCAACATGAAACTCATCCACAAGATTAGGTGAAAGAATAGGATTTCCAATATACTTTACAAAGTGCAAACCATCATCGGAAATCGCAAGTCCAATCTCACCAATATTGCCATGAATAGGGTCTGGGTCTTCAGAATAGTAAAGATAATATGTTCCATTATCAAGTTTGATTATAGACCCCATCCTTAAACCACTTCTCCCACTATCCCATCCAGAATCACTTTTATTCAATATCGGATTCCCCACATAGTTTTCCCATCCATATAGAGGCTGATTCTTAGAAGAAAAAGCTACACCAATTGCATTCTCATGTGAACTATCTTTTTGTCCACAATAATAGAGCCTATATTCATCAAGTTCCTCAATGATTGTAAACGTATGAACGTTTAAATCATCCCATTGTCCTATATCTCCATGATACATTACAGGATAAGAATATCTAGTCATCATCTTAATCTGAGATAATGTTTCTTCTATTGTGAACTGAGATGAAATTCTTCTGAGAACAAAATATGAAATTACTCCAGCAACTAAAACTATCATAACTAAAAGAATTACTTTAACAGAGGTTCTAATTTTCAAAACCTTCCACCTTATACAATTTCTATGATAGTAGTCTAATACCTTTCATTCCTTTCCTCACTGATTCTTCCTTCATGGGTTCTAGCAATTATACTATATGACTTTTTGAATGTAAGTTTCTCTCTACCCCTCTCTTCCAGAAATAGACTCGTCATTTGAACAGTACGTGTTAACGACAGCATTTCTAACTCCCACTGAAACCAAAAATTTAAGAATGGATGAGCCTTTCACCCTTTTGTGTGGGAATAAAATGAGCAATGTTCCAATGCACTTCCTAGACAGGATTCGGCTTGATTTTCTTGCAATGAGTCTTATCAGTGGTTTAATAATAATGTTCTGTTCACCTTTGAGACTATTTATACCTACATGGATGAAATTCCCTTTTTCAGTAGATTCCACTCCTGAAGTTCTATACAGGTTCTTAGCTATTCTTGTTTCTTCTATCTGCTTGGGCATTCCAGTATGGTTTATTGCACCACTCATTACCAGTGACATAGGCCTTAATCATTGGTTGAGTTCCTTTCTCCCAGAAAAGTGCCAAGAGAAAAAAGATAAGTTAAAGAAAAATCAGTCGGACAAAGAAAACAGCATTCAACTTGAGGAGCTTAAAGAATATGAGTACGCTGATTTCACAGAATGGACTATAAAGAAGGGAGTGCGCTCATATGTGGACTTCCTTGTTCTTGACAATGCAATATTTACAGGTTTCCTCTGCACAAGTGAGATGGTGTTTTTCAGCAATTTACTCGTGGTATTAGTTGGCGTAAAGTCTGGACTGTTGCCTCTTTCCTCTTCTTTCTGCACGGGGATCATGGTCTGGTTGGTACTCATACCTTGCTTTATTTTCTTTGGTTCTTTGGTCTACAATATAGAGTATTACAAAGACTGGATTCTAGAGCGTTGGGAGAATCTAGTGAGGGGGTTCAAAGAATACCAAAAAGAAATACATGGAAAAGAGGGGAACGTTATGAGTGAAGCTAAGAAATGTCCACGTGCTGTAAGAATTATTATATATGAATTTAATTTCTACTAGTAGTTTAAGCATTGATTGAGGAAAAGAACCCTGCTGACTCTGCTGTTCTGATTTGTGAAGTTTTCTTTCTATGGACTCCTTAGAATGCTTGTGAAGTGAAGACATAATAGACCTGTGCTCGTAATGTTATTGTTGATTTTGATGAAAGGCTTGTTCAGAGTGGCAATTTATGCTTTAGTTACAGCGATTGTTGAAGGAATCTTGATCTGGGGTCTTTTCACCTATGCAGAGTCAAACAGGCTAACCATTTGGTTCGTTCTAGCAGAAAACTTTGGCATGGTTCTTTTCCTTCCTTATCAAGGTCCTCCTTCCACAGGAATCTTTGCATTATTAACAGGAATAATCTGTTGGTTCCTTATTATTGCTGGAATAGGTGAAACCATAAACTGGCTAAGAAAACGGAAATAGCCAGTCCCAGAATGTTTGTGGATTTGGAAATAGAACTAGAGGATTTCTTCAAAAGACAGAATCATTGGAGTACATCATTGTGTCTGTGCATGTGTGGGTGTGTACATTATCTCTAATTGGATAAGACCTTGGGGTTCTCAAAAAGTGGTCTTTTAGTCTATTAGTTTATTCATATCGAGTTAGGTACAGAGGCTTGCTTGCTTCTCTTTTCACTTCTTCAGAAATATTTCTTAACGAGTTGGCATTTATTGGTTCTGCAGTCTGCTTGTGTCTAGCGTTCAATCTTTGCACCCTTTGTTGTTCTGTTGATCCTTAGAATATTTGTTTTAAGAAGTCAAAATTAGTATCCTGAATCTATTGTTCTCAAACTGCTCTGTGCAGGACATGATATCTGCTTCTAGAACTTTCTTTCAAAAATCTGTATGTTTAAATACGATATTCCAAGATTAGACACAGGGTATTTGTATGAAGGATGTTGAGCTTAGGCTGATTTCTGAGCTTATGAAGAACTCTAGAAGAAGTGATAGAGAACTTGCCAAAGCAATAGGCGTTTCTCAGCCTACAGTTAGTAGGATGATCAAAACATTGGACAAGGAAGGATACATCAAAGAATACACTGCCATTCCTGACTTCACGAAACTTGGATTTGAGATCATGTCCATAAGTTTCGCAAAACTGAAAGAAGCTATTTCTGAAGAAAAACTGCAGGAGATTAGAAAACAGTTTCGTCAAACACAGCTGAAAGAACCAATATCAACCATAGTTGCCATGAGTGGTATGGGTTGCGATGCTGACAGGGTCATTATCGCCTTCCATGAAAACTATTCAGCGTACACAGAGTTCCTCGACAAGATAAGACAGTATCCTTTGTTAGATATTGAAAAGATGAGCAGTTTTCTCATAAACCTGAATGATAGAAGTCACTATCGATCATTGACTCTCTCTCACCTGGCAGACTACATTACATATAAGAAACGTCAAGAAAGCGAAGGAGAATCCTAAAGGTTCAGACAACTGACTTCTCCACTTGTCTGATTGCCTCCTGCGTTCTAAAAGTTTCCAGAAAGCTCTATCCCCATTGATTTCAGGGTCTTCAGAAGTTTTTCATCGTAGATCTAGAGTTGTGTGTACAGAAGAGAATGTTTGTGAACTCGAGGATGCAGAGTATCTCAGTGGTTCATGTTGATTTCTTTTGATGTAGAGACAATAGCTTAGATATTGTAAGTGTTTTCCATGGCCATCTCAGATGCTCCACATCGGAAGTATCTTAGATGTGTTTTTCCTGTAGAACTGCTTCTTCCACAAGTCATAAGAACAGAAACAGAAGACACAGAGTTTGGTGAATCGAGTTGCTTGAAGGCAAGAATGTGAATCTGAGAATTGTGGAAAGAGAGGATTTGCCACTAATTGCAGAATGGAAAAACAACCTTGACTATATCGGAGAATATAATCCTCTTAGGCAGCTGTCCAAGGGAGAGATTGAGAAGAATTATGACAAGCTTGGTCCAGAAGAGAAGTGGTTTCTTATTGAAAAGAAAGATGGAAGCAAGATTGGCTTCATAGATCAGTTTGTTGTTAGAGACCATTTGGGGATAGGTTTCGTTATGGTTCCCAGTGAGAGAGGAAAGGGTTACTGCACTGAAGCTGTCCACCTCATGGTAGACTATTCGTTTCTGTCCAAGGACATTACCAAGATTCTGACACTGACCCACATAGAGAACATAGCATCACAGAAGGTTCTGGAGAAAACTGGTTTCAAGAGAGAGGGACTCTTGCGAAAAGAGTTGTTCATGTGGGGAAAGTGGGTTGACTCCTACAGATACAGCATCCTCAGAGAAGAATGGAAAGAACCAAAAATACTGACAAGAACCGAGAAGAAGTAGAAAGATTCTGTCTGTTATTAACAATGTAATGCATTCTATACTCTAATGGTATTGTGTTATGTTATTGTGTCTATGTATGAGAGGGTGTATACTAGTCTTAGAACAGCTTGTTCTAATACATAGAACTAAATTTTGATCAACACTAGTACTTATTTGAGGCACAAATGTTGAACAAGTTCAAGATTATTATTGCATTGCTTCTTATGGTAACGATACTCTGGGCAGCCTTATTCTATCAAAGTGTAATAGAGTTCATGTTGTTTCATCGAGAATTGTCTTATCAAGCCTGGAATAAAGGCCAGATTATGCTACTTGGCGAATTAGCGTTGTTATGCTTATGGATGGTTATTGCTATAACGAGGAGGAACATTCTCATTGGTGTTGCTGTATTGGGAATAATCATGGCTCCAGCCTTCTTCTTCTCCGCAGGCATTGAAGATGTTGGGTATGCAGTTGAATATGTTTCCACTATTGGGAAAGGCACCATGTTCCAGATAACTTTGAATCCACTTCTTCATCTTGGAGGCGGTGTTTATGAAAGCTACCGTGATCCATCTTTAATCTCTATAAATAGCTCTATGAGGATCGAAAATCTACTTCTTTACTTGTTTTACGGTGAATTAACTTCTTTTTCATTTTTTGGAATATATGTAGGGCTAAGAAAACTTTATCGGTACACGTACGCACACTTAAAAATACGGAATTCTACAACTTCTCGATATGTAAAAACCCATCAACAATAACGCTGAAATGAAACATTGTTCATCTTGGCTGGCCTATGTTAAATGACATGATCTGTGAATTTTTTTCTTTCTAGGACTCTTCAGAATCTTGGATAAGAAATAAACCTGGTTTAGTCTTGGGGTTTCGGTTCTTCTATTGTTATTGGAGTACGTCATTGTGTCTGTGTATAAGAGGGTGTGTATGTAATGCTTCTCTTCTTACCAACAATATTCAATATGAAGGAAAGCAGAAACAGTATGATTGCTGGATAAGTAAACCAATAGCCTGGTAAGACTGCTAGGGCAATTATGCTACTTCCCCAGTAAGGATAGAGAACTGAATCTGGTCTTAGGAGAACAGTCGTATATGTCATTAACACCATAACCACAAAACACAGTGTCAAAGGGGCCAGTACAAGAACCCTTCTGTTGAAGAGAAGAGAGGCAATTCCAGTTGATAAAGTCAGTACTTGAGTAGCAAACATGAAGACTAACAAATATGAAAGGTTTGGACCAGGCATATACTGATAGAATTCATTTTCATAAAACCAGTACTCTGTCCTCGACTCAGGGGGTTCCCAGGGAAAATGATAGGACTCATGCAAAGCCTTGAAAGACCAGTAGTAGTTCGAATTATAACCATTGTGCTCTGGAATCCTAAGAAGAAGCATACATGAATGCGTACTACAGAAAGGGAAAATGATGGAGCATAGAAAAAACAAACAACTCAGTATGCCCAGAATCTTCTTAAAGAGAGTAATTCTAAGTCTCTTCAAGCCTAGTTTCCTCATAATAAACAGATGAATTTACACACTTATAATTTTATATTTTAGAACAACATTACACCAAGAGCAATTGTAAAGGGTGATGTGAATTTTTCTTTCTATGAAGTCTTTGGAATGTTTTTGAATTCGAAAATAGAAAAAGGGATAAAAATGGATACCAAAATGATGACAGCACTCAAATACTTCGTGCATGGTCTACTCTTCTCTGCAGTATATATTGGTCTAGGGGTCAGTGGCTTAGATTTTATATTCAAAATAGGGATGACAGCGATTGTAGGATTTGTTCTATTCGGGTTCATAAATAGCCTAATCACTAGCCGTCTATGGAAAATCCCAATGAAATCAGATTATTGGTCGTTTCTTGTACACGGATTTATTTTGATCTGGCCTTTAGCTGTGATTAATCTCTTATTCGTACTCCCTTTGTATCCTTTCCTCAACAACTGGCTTACAATAGTAGTAGTTTTTCTTGTGCAATGCATACCATACGGCTTTGTCTGCAAATATATAGCTGAACGATACGAAGAGGACGAAACTATCGATGTTTCAAAGCTACCTAAATATGATTGAAAAACTTCTTTTTTTCTTGTGAAATCTCGGAAATATTAACTAAACAAAGGAAAAAAAGAGAGCTAGATTGATTGCTCCAGTTCTGCTAGTGCTTTGAATATTCTGTCTCTCAATTCCGATAGTTTAGGTGTGAAATAGTGTTTGAATAGAATAGAGTTTATCCTGCCCTGAACTAAGTTTACCTCTGCCTCTAAAATTCCATGTTGTAACATGAATGTAGCATAGCATCGTCTTAACTCTTTTACTCTGCATAGAATATGCTGTTTAAACATTCTGTTGTGTAAGGCTCTGTCATGTATTGGTTTAGAGTCAGCTATTTCGTTAATGAATGATTCTTTAATGAATGTTATTAGACAATTCTTGGAGCCTCTTATGAATTCTTTGTATTTGAAATGTAATAGGCAATTGAGATTCTTATCGTAGTATTCGTTTAGTAATCCTTTATTGTTTAATTCGATTACTTTGTTGAAACTTAAGATACATTCTGAACGTCTTAGACCACTGAATAGACAGTATTTGAGGAATAGCTTTTCATTATCTCTGAGATGTGGTAGAGTTTCGTTATACCATTTTAGAATATCAGTATTGTTAGTGTTAGAGCCTAAGATTCTCATGAATGAATCATAGGTATTTTGTCTATGTGGTTTGATTCCATAATTCTTGAGTCTATTCTTGAATTCCTCATGCTTTCCTAAGTATTTGCTGAATATTATCAATGAATGGATTGCATTGGTCTTAATTGAATTGTTTAAGTTATCTAATTCTCTCAAATCGCTATCTTTAGAAACTAAATGCTTGAATCTTCTAACATATGACATTACAATTGGAATGTAGCTTTTAGCATACTTAGTTTTTAGATGTTGCTCAAACTCTGATAGGTTAACATCATTGATAGACCGAATAGCTAAGGCTCTCAAAAACAGGTAATCTTTCCCTAGTCCTCTATTTTTTCTCCAATTACGGTTTCAACTATGTCTGAGGCCAAACGCACTAGGTCGTCCGCTTGTTTCATGGCTCTTTCGCCGTCCATCTCTTCGACTTGGGCAAGCCGCTGTATCGTTCCTTCAATTTCCACTAAGCACTTTAGAACGGGGTCTTCTATCGTCTGTGCTCTTTCCGCCGTTTCCCGTATGACAATCTCTATGAATGCAGGTTCTCCGAGACTATAGTAAATGGCGTTCCGCGCTTTTCTAATCGCTTCCAAAACAAGGCTTGGAGCCATGTAAGGCATTTTTCTTGCGGCCTCAAGCTCGGCTCTTGCTTCGCGCAAGTAACGTAATGCCCACCCTTTTCTGTATTCATCCATCATGTGTCTCTGCTCCTTTCATTTACCTCTGCTGTGTCAGAAGCTCTCAGTCGGGCGCTTGGCCTTCCGCTGCCGCTTCTTGCTGTTCTTGTAGGAGGGCCTCGCTTGGAATTTCTTCTTCCTTTCCTGCGAGGCTGTGGGTTATGTAGCCTGCTATCTGGTTTCTTATTTTTATGGTTGTTCCTTGTGTAAGTAGGCCCACAAGGTGTTTGTTTTCTTCAAAATTGTTGGAGAATTTGTCAGGGAAACGTCTGATAAGCTCCTTGGCTGTTCGTTTTATTTGGTCAGTTCTTACGTTTCCCAAGCCATTGCTTTCCTCCGAGTGGGCACTTGGCTACCCATTTCGTCCAACGGTCCATGATAGGCCTAAGTAAGCCTTCAGTAAAGCAGCAAGGCTAATTTAACCTTACTGTGAAGAAACTTTCAAAATTCTTTATTATTTGCTCGGCGACGGTTTCAACATTTGTTTTCTTGATTTCGGCCATGGCTTTGACATCCAAGGCAAGTCGCAGACAGGATATTTCCTTGGCCATGAGCTCATTCGTGAATTGACAAAAAGCCTCAGCCTGAGGGAAATAGCGCTCTCTAGCGCTGGGAAAGCTAAGAAGCTGTATGAACAGTATCTAGTGTTTCTCGCTGACAGAACCGCCGGGTGATGAAGCACGGCTATTCGCCGAGGATTACAAACAATAAACGTTAAATATTGCTTTAAATAGAAAAAGACGCTACGGAGAAGTCTTTATGGTTGATTTGGAATTGGCCGTAGCTCCGATGCATAGATTATGCAAGAAAGCTGGAGCAGATAGAGTCAGTGAAGCAGCAGCCAAAGAACTGGCTAAGGCGTTAGAGGAAATCGGCGTGAAAATCGCTAAAGAGGCCTTGGATTTTGCTATGCATGCTGGAAGGAAGACGATAAAATCCGAGGACATCGAAATCGCTGCGAAGAAGGTCATGGGCAGATAGCTTCAACTCAAGCATCTCCTTTCTTTTTGTCAACACATCCACAAAGTTGAAATAGCTAAGCATTCTGCTTATGTAGAAAGCCTAAAAAACCACGAAGCAAACTGCAATACCAGAAGCTGATGAATATGGGTGGAAAAAAGAAACTGAGCCTCAAACAAATCGAACGTCAGCAAGGCAAGAAAGACGAAGAGGAGAAAAAGGAAAAGAAAAAGGAAAAGGCTGGTGCACCAAGGGAGAGGAAGCCTTCTGGGATAATTCCGCCCGATCCGAAGAATGAGAAGACCCTAGGTGAGCTCAAGAAGATGCATGTGCTGACACCGTACGCGGTGGCTTCACGTCTCAACATACGAATAAGCACTGCTAAGGACTTTTTAGATCAACTGGAGCAAAGCGGCGTGATCAAGCTGGTTGGAGGCAACCACAGTATCAAGATATACCAGGCAGACTAGGCTCAGATGTCTATTCACGCTCGTTCTTTCCGCTTCATAATAGATTCGTAGAGGTTCGTGATTAGATGGAATTTCCGAGAAGAGTGTACACTGGTGAGGAAGTTCAGAGAGCGAAAGAACTTATCGACAGTGGCTACAAGCATCAGTTGGCAATCAAGGGAAGCCCAGATTTTGAGCGCAAAGTGCAACGAGCGTTAGAGCTTGTTAGAACAGCCGGCTACTACGATTTTCTGAGAACATACATTCGCAGCATAATGGAAATTGACGGGTTGACTCAGCTGCATGAGGCTGGCGCGGAAATTTGGGCAAACAAGTATGCAGTTGAGAATGCCGTGGATACTGCCAGTCTTTTCATCCAGAAGACCAACCACATGAAGGAATATCTTGAAGGCAAACTCTACTACGGCGGTACTGCAGAAAAGCGCTCGGTTGAAAAACGCGTCGAATTCCTGAGAATATTGAGAAGTGAGAGCAAGGAAAAAGAAGTAGTTGCTGAATGTGAGCGGCTTCTGAAACTTTGGAAAGAAAGCTCTCTAGTCTACTAGCAGCTCCACCCTGATTTTTGTTCCACTCTTTACTTGCTTGAACAATTCCAAATTCTTGGTTATTTTGCCCAGAATGTTCACAGGGCTGTAGGGCTGCGATTCTCCGTAGAATATGCATATGGCGCTTCCCATGGGCCAAAACGCTATGGTTCCGTTTTCAACTGTGCCTTTCGCTTTCTCTTCTCCCATCTTTATTGGCGTTTCAAAATACACTTCTTCCTTCCACAACGCTGCTCTTCCTTCTAGGGGAAGCTTTCTGACTATCATGTCGATGGTTCTTGGCGCCAAGAAGCGTACAAGTTCTCCTTCCGCCTCCCCCAGTGCTTCGATCGTAAATTTCACTTTTATGCGGGAGATTTCTGTGTTTTCGTTGCTCATTGTTTTCCGCTTCTCTGAAGGAACTCTTGAAGTATCTGCTCAAGCGAGACTGGTCCTAACACCTTGAGCTCGTACTTGGCTCTGACGGTTGGCTGTTTGATGGTTATGACTCTTCTCAAGTCGATTGGTGTTCCAAGCACTACGACATCGCACGGTATGCGGTCGATGGTCTCCTTAAGTTCAGCCACTTGTTTCTCACCGT
>Ga0315282_10015348_pt1 | contig 11305 bp, 13 predicted proteins | sample YL17G07_20_MG_FD_203693 | JGI IMG/M metagenome (GOLD analysis project Ga0315282, IMG submission 203693) | Sediment microbial communities from Yellowstone Lake, YNP, Wyoming, USA - YL17G07_20 | ecosystem: Environmental > Aquatic > Freshwater > Lake > Sediment | place: USA: Wyoming | collected...
AGGAATTAATCCGTCAACTTCCCTACGAAGACATTATTTATTTCGGCGATACGGCGCGCGTTCCTTACGGTATAAAATCGCAGGAAACGGTAATTCGTTTTTCCATCGAGGACGTCCTATTTTTACTTAAGCAGGACGTAAAACTTATCTGTGTGGCTTGCAATACCGTTTCCAGCGTTGCCCTGCCCGTAATTAAAAACCATTTCCGCGTGCCGATGGTCGGCGTGATTACTCCCGGAGTAAGAGAGGCGGTTTATGCCACGCAGAACAAACGCATCGGTATTATCGGGACGCGCGGCACAATCAAGAGCCGCGCTTATGAAAGCGAAATCAGGCACCTCGACCATAAAGTTTGTGTAGTTAGCGTTGCCTGTCCTTTATTTGTCCCGTTTGTGGAAGAAGGCTGGCTCAACGGGGATGTGGTCTTGAAAGTAGCCAAGGTTTATCTTAAGCCGCTCAAAGATGCCGGTGTGGATACGGTTATCTTGGGTTGCACCCATTACCCGTTATTGAAACCGGTAGTAAAAAAAGTCTTAGGGGAAAACGTAACTTTGATTGATTCGGCCAAACAGGTGGCCATAGAAGTAAAAAAGATTTTATCCCTCGAGGGTATGCTTAACAAGAAATCGCACAAGGGAAAACAAAAATTTTATGTGAGCGACAATCCCGAGTGGTTTGAGAGTTTGGCCAATAGATTTTTAGGCCGGGCAGTTAAGAATGTGTGCAGGGTGAATGATAATGTATAAACTAAAAGTAGAGGCATATTTTAGCGCTGCTCATAATTTGCGAGGTTACAAAGGCAAATGCGAAGAACTCCACGGCCATAACTGGAAGGTGGAGATGGTCGTTGCCTCGGGGAATTTAGATAAAATCGGGATGGTTGCTGACTTCAAGGAGTTAAAAGGGCTGCTCAATTCCGTCTTGGATAAATTAGACCACAAATATCTTAATAACCTTTCCGTTTTTAAGAAGGTTAATCCTACTTCCGAAAACATCGCGAAATATATATATGGGCAACTTAGGCATAAACTGCCGAATTTAAAATTAGTTACGGTTTGGGAATCAGAGAATTCAAGTGCCAGTTATGACGAAGAATGAAAAAGCGATTGTTCTTTTATCTGGCGGATTGGATTCGGCTACTGCTTTATATCTTGCCAAGAGAAAAGGGTACAAATGTTTTTGCCTGATTTTTGATTACGGCCAGCGCCACAAACGAGAGATAGAAAGTGCAAGGCGCATAGCAAGGCGCGCGGGCTCCCAGGCGCAAGTCATCAAAATTAGTTTACCGCGCAGTGGCTGCGCTCTTTTAGATAGAAAAATAAAATTTCCAACTGGCCTCAAGTGTCAAGTGTCAAGTGTCAGGAAAATTCCAAACACTTATGTTCCCGCGCGTAACATTATCTTTTTAAGTTTTGCTGTTTCTTTTGCCGAGGCAATAAAAGCGCAGGCAATATTTATCGGCGCTCACAGCCAGGACTATTCCGGTTATCCGGATTGCCGCTGGCAGTTTTACCGGGCATTTAGCAAGGTAATTTCAACGGGCACCAAAGCGGGAGTAGAAAAAAAACGGATTAAGGTTCAAATACCCTTGATTGATAAAAAGAAATCCGAGATTATCCGTTTGGGAAAGAGGCTCGGTGTTCCCTTTGAATTAACCTGGTCTTGTTATAGGGGTAGTAAAGTTCCCTGCGGCAGATGCGATAGTTGTTTATTCCGGGCAAAGGGATTTAAACAGGCCGGGCTTAGCGACCCCTTGGTCACTAAAAATTAAGGTTAGAATGAGAGGAAGAATCGCAGAAGTTTTCGATAGTATCCAGGGCGAGGGTCTGTATCTGGGAGAAAGACAGATATTCGTGCGTTTTTTCGGGTGTAATCTTCGTTGCAAATACTGTGATACAAAATTAAATTATTACAAAGAATACGAAGCCCCGGATTTATTTAACGAAATAGATTCTTACCCGCCCGAGTTTCATTCGGTCTCTTTTACGGGTGGCGAACCCCTGATGCAGTGCGATTTTTTAAAAGAGGTGCTAATCTTAACCAAAGGAAAAAATTACAGGAATTATTTAGAAACCAACGGCATATTATTTAATGAACTTCAAGAGGTGATCGAGCGTATTGATATCGTTGCTATGGATTGTAAGCTACCCAGCTCTACCGGAGAATTCCCTTGCTGGAAGGCGCACCGAAGATTCCTGGAAATTGCCTCATCCAAAGAGGTATTCGTAAAAATGGTAATTTGTAATTCAACACAGACGCAGGATGTTCTGGAGTCGTTAAATTTGATCAGAGAAACCAACCCGGCAGTAACCATTATTTTACAGCCGAATAGCAATGAAGTGGGATTTATGCTGGATAGGAAGGTAGAGTATTATAGTGCATTATGTGCAGAGAGTTCGCTGGCCAGTTGCGTAATTCCCCAAATACACAAGATTATCGAGTTGAGATGAAAAAACAAAAATATTCTTCATACGAAGGATTACAAAGCAAGATAAGAAATCTGAAGCCGCCGGAAATCGAAGTCTGGAGAAATCAGTATGCGGATAAGAAATACGTAATAAATCTGGAAATTCCGGAGTTTACTTGTATCTGCCCTAAGAGCGGGCTGCCGGATTTCGCCACGATTAAGATTGAGTATATTCCTGATAAATACTGCGTTGAGTTGAAGTCCCTGAAATATTACATCAATTTTTTCCGCGATATCGGAATATTTCACGAGCATGCAGTTAACCGGATAACGGAAGATTTCCTCCGTGCCTGTCAGCCGCGCTGGGTTAAGATTACCGGAGATTTTAATCCGCGGGGAGGAATAAAGACAACCGTGGTGCGGGAATACAAAAAAAGATAATGAAAACCATAAAAGCAGAAGCGATTAGTAATGTCGTAAGCGATTTATGCATCAAGGCAAATACCGTCTTAAGAGGGGACGTATTAGCGGCGTTAAAAAGGGCTTTAAAAAAAGAAAAAAATAAACGCGCCGGGGATATTTTGGAAAAAATAATCTGTAATAGCCAGGTAGCAAAAAGGGAAAATCTGGCAATATGCCAGGATACGGGCCTGCCTTGCGTATTCGTGGAGTTAGGGCAGGATGTTAGAATAGTCGGGGATTTAAAACAGGCAATCAATAAAGGCGTTGAAGCAGGATACAGGGAGGGGTATTTCAGAAATTCCGTGGTTCTCGATCCGTTATCCCGGGGAAAATCAGGTTTTTCTCCGGCAGTTATTCATATTGAAATGGTTAAGGGCAATAAATTGGCATTAACGGTTATGCCCAAAGGCTTTGGCTGTGAAAATAAAACCCAGTTAAAGATGTTCAGGCCTACCGCCCAAATAGCAGAGATTAAAAAATTTATCGTTGAGGTAGTCAAGACTGCGGGGCCGGATGCCTGTCCGCCGTATATCGTAGGTGTGGGAATCGGCGGGAGTGCTGATTACGCGGCCTTTCTGGCAAAACAAGCCCTGCTGAAACCGATAGATCGCAGGTCTTCTAAATTAGAAAAGGAATTATTAATCCGGATTAACAAGTTAAATATCGGGCCGATGGGTTTAGGCGGGGTGAGCACGGCTTTAGCGGTAAATATCCAAACTTATCCTACCCATATTGCCGGTTTGCCGGTAGTAGTTAATATCAGCTGTCATGCCTTAAGAAGCGCCACCAAGTCGTTATAGGGTTGTAGCGTTATAGAGTTATTGCGTAAAATGAAAAGAATAAATATTCCACTTAAAGAAAAAAAACTTACAAATTTAAAAATTGGTGAGAAACTTTTATTAAGCGGTATAATTTATACGGCTAGAGACCAGGCGCATAAAAGATTGTTTGAAGTTATCAAAAAGGGAAAAAGATTACCGGTTGATTTAAGAGGTCAGATTATTTATTATTGCGGTCCGACCAAAACCCCAAAAGGAAAAATTATCGGCACTTGTGGCCCTACCACGAGTTCCCGAATGGATGAATTTACGCCGGCATTGCTTAAGGCGGGATTAAAAGGGATGATTGGAAAAGGTAGCCGCTCAAAAGAGGTAATCGCGGCAATAAAGAAATACAAGGCAGTATATTTTTTAACTTATGCCGGCTGCGGTGCGTTACTGGCAAAATATATTAAAAAGGCAAAGCCGGTGGTTTACCGGGATTTGGGTCCGGAGGCAATTTATAAATTAGAGGTAAAAGATTTCCCTGTGATTGTAGCAATTGATGTTCGGGGAAATAATATTTATAAGGAAGCGAGCACAAATAAAAAAACAAATATAGCGAAGTCCTACGAAGCCCGGCAGAGCTATTAGTTTAAATTTCAAGGGCGAAGGAGGAGAGTATTTATGGCAAGAAATGACGGAAGAGGGCCGGATAAATTAAGAAAAGTTACGATTACGAGAAATTATATAAAATACGCGGAAGGCTCGTGCCTAATCGAATTGGGTAATACCAGAGTTGTGTGCACGGCATCAGTGGAAGAATCCGTGCCGCAATTTTTAAAAGGCAGCGGCACGGGCTGGGTTACTGCCGAATACGGGATGCTGCCGCGTTCCTGCGCCACGCGAATGCAACGCGGTAAAGATTCCGGCCGCACTTATGAAATACAGCGATTGGTCGGTCGTTCCCTGCGGGCGGTAACTGACATGAAATCTCTGGGCGAGCGCACCATCTGGATTGACTGCGATGTTATTCAGGCAGACGGCGGAACGCGCACTGTCTCGATTACCGGCAGTTTCATCGCCTTGGCTGATGCCCTGAATAGATTAAAAAAACACGGCCTGATTTTCGCTGTTCCCCTAAAGGATTTTGTGGCGGCAACCAGTGTGGGGATAGTTAACGGAAATTTGGTTCTGGATCTTACATATGAAGAGGACTCTAATGCCGATGTGGATATGAATATTGTAATGACAAGAAAAGAAGAGTTTATTGAGATACAGGGCACCTCCGAAAGAAAGACGTTTAATAAGCAGCAGATGGATAAACTACTTGATTTGGCTAAGAAAGGCATCGGCGAACTGATTGATATCCAGCGCAACTTGTTGAAAGATATAATCTCTAATCAAGATCGGGTCTCCTAACCTTTTTATTCTCAATATGTTTCAAGACCCGGTCTCGGATGGGATGAAGAAACGGTCCTATGGAATTGGTTGTTGCAACGAAAAACAAGAAGAAATTGCAAGAGATAAAAGAGATTCTAAGCGATCTAGATTTAGAGATTAGCTCGCTGGCGGATTATCCCAAGGCGCCGCGGATTATCGAGAACGGAAGAACATTCCGGGAGAACGCCATTAAAAAAGCGGTCAAGATTGCCCGCTATACAAAAAAGCTGACACTCGGAGAAGATTCGGGTTTGGAAGTCAATGCCTTGGCGGGTGTTCCGGGTGTACGCTCATCGAGATTTTCCGGTAAGGATAAAAGCGATTTGAAAAATAACCTGAAACTCCTGCGTCTCTTGGGTGATTCCCCGCTTAAAAAAAGAAGGGCGCGTTATCTTTGTAGTGTGGCATTGGCTGATCAGGACGGTTTGGTAGGTGTTACGGAAGGAACCTGCAACGGCATAATCGGTTTTAAAATGCAAGGCAACTTCGGTTTCGGATACGACCCCTTATTCATCGTTCCCAAATATAAAAAAACCTTTGCCCAGTTAGGAGGCCGTATTAAACATCAGATGAGCCATCGTTTTCATGCCCTTACCAAGGCAAGGTCAACTATCCTCAGTTACCTAAAAGTAAATGCTTAATCTGTCTGAATATTTCTTTGGTACCGGAAATAATCTTATATTCCGGTTTTTGTATTGTCCCGCCGATTTTTATCACCAGAAGATTTCCCAGAACCGCCGAAGTAAATTTTCTTATATCGGGCGAGTCCTTAATCAGGTCTTCATTAATTTGGCTGTTTAGGGTTAAATCCAGCGTCCCGTCGAATTTTAAGCTCCCTGCGCAGTTAAGTTCCAATTTTTCGCTTCCCAGGAAAGAATTGGCAATCATGATAGCCTTATCCTTTATCAGGAAATTCGCATCGGCATTAGTGAAGACGATTTTATCATAAATCGGCATAAACAAAAATTCTCCCAGCCCCTTGAACAGATTCAATTCCCAGAGTCTCCCGTCTTTTACGGAAATTGTCCCCTGGCCTTCCAAGGTTTCCGGGCCCGCGGTTGTTCCCTGTAAATTAAGTTTCATATCCAGTATGCCCGATATATCCTTTTCCTTTAGTTTGGTATCCATCTTTAATTTTTGTAAATCAATATTAGATAAAATAATTTTTGAATTATAGGCCGGCACTTGCGAAGAGGGATTAAGCGAAAATTGCGCATCAAGATTGCCGCCGTATGGCTTGGCTGTGAGGTCCTCTATAGTGAGGAATCCGTCTTTTTGCTGTACGCTACAAGAGAGGTTATCTAATTTGAATTCGTAGACGGAGAGGGAAGGGAAGAATAATTTAAACGAGGCATCCCAGTTTTTTATATCCTTGGCATTGCCTTTAAGAAATCCGGCGGCTTTGCATTTGCCGTCCAATTTTAGCTTTTTAAGGCCCTCGCTTATATTAACCGACAGAAGCCCAAAGGCGTCTTTGATGGCAAAATCGGATTCCAGATTAATATTTAATAAGGGGCTGGCGCTATTTTGGGTATCGATTGTGCCTTTTAAATCAAAGTTAGAACTCAGATATTTACCCGAGCAATCTTTTATCTTTATTAGATTGTCTTTGATATTAAGGCTGGTGGTTAAAGATAATTCTTTTGAGGCAAGGTTAAAATCTATCTGCGGATGTTGGAAGTCGGCAATATTTCCCGATGAATTATACGGCGCCTGCTTGTAGGTAAAGGAAAGGTTTTCCCAATTTAGTTGATTGGCGGAGAAAGTCAGTTTTCCTTTTATATCATTCAGCGGTTCTTTGAGCAGCGGCGTTTCTATTTTAGCCGAGGTTACCTCTGAGGCCGCCTTTATTTCCAGAGGAAGTTTTTTAAGGCTGCCCTCCATAACTAACTCTAAGGTAGAGTTGCCGCTGATGGTTAAATCTTTAGGCAGATTAGGCAAAACAGAGGCGACTTTTCCCAGATTTACCTGGCCGCAGGATAAGTTCAGTTTTAAGTAGGGGTTGGAGAAATCATCAAGTGCCGCCTTGATAGATATCGAAGAATCCAAAACTTGCGCCTTTAAGTCATTCGACCATAATTTATTTTCTTCGAGGTAAATTTTTCCCTTGATGTTAGAGATGTTCTGGAAATAATCCAAGCCGGAGAAGTCGCTGTTAGAGAGGGTAAGGATTGCCTTATACCCTAACTTTTTGTTTTTTATCTCGTATTTGATATCGGGTTCAATAGCAAAATCTGCGGTCAGGACGAATTTATCTTTTCTCAGTTTAATGTTTTTAGCAAGCATTCTGCCTTTTACGGATAACTGTTCTTCTTTCAGGTTGACCTCAAGGTCGGCATTATCAACGCTCCCTTCCGATATTGCCAGCGGAAGCTGTTTTAAGTAGTAGAGATAATCATTGACAATCAGGTTGCTAAGTTTTGCTTTGCCTTGAAATATTTGCTTTCTCAGATCGTATTCTCCGGTAACGGAAATAAAGGACGGATTATTCTGCGGATTAAGGATTTTTCCCTGCAGAATAAATTTTATTTCGTGGGGCAAATTTATCCCGGCGCCGATTTTTAAATCTACCGCTTCTTTGGTATAGGCAGGGTCGGTATGCTCGTCGCGGAACTGGCATCTTCCGTTAGAGACCTCCATTTTCAGGATAAACAGGGAAAATTTCGGTTTTTCTTTCTCTCCCCCGAATTTCTTAAGAACATCCATGATATTTAAGGTATTATCATCTCTGAGGGTAAGAAAGATATGAGGCGAATTAATCCGCACCAGGGGGATGATTAATTTTCTTTGAAAGAGAGGGAAGAAGAGGAACTGAAAAGATATTTCTTTTACGGAGAGGTAAGTTTTTTCTTTAGTTTTATCGAATATCGCGAAGTTTTCTACGATGAGGCCTTTAATAATATTATAATGCAGCCTGTCTATCTGGACGTTCTTCTGGAGATTTTTCTCTAACTCCTGCGTAATCTTCGCCTTTAATTTGACGGGCAGCAGCACATTATTAGCGTAGATAATAAGTCCTGCGAAGAGGAAGGCGATGATTATAATAATGGCAAGGATTATTCTGTATTTCATCAGTTATATTATTATATAACAATTAGGCCGTAATTACAAATAAGATTGAAAAGATTTTTCTTGCGTGTTATAATTATCAGTTAACATAGGTACGAGGTACCTGAGGAAAATAGTCAGTGCGCTCGGTACCGTTTTGCCAACAGAAAAGTGAAATAAGACTAAGGTGCTTCGCCTTATTTATGTCTGAGAAGCATATAAGGCTCAGCACCGTTTTCCAGATACTCAATAGAAGGGAAAACGGGGCGTGGTCATCCCCCTTCGGGGGATTTCGCCACGGAGGCAAAAAGATTAACGGGGCGTGGCTCAGTTTGGCTAGAGCGCCTGCTTTGGGAGCAGGAGGTCACAGGTTCAAGTCCTGTCGCCCCGATTTAAATGAGCGCATAACTTATGGAGACGAAAGCCGACATAAGTTATTTGCGCGAATTTAATCCTTGCGAGTGAACGAGCAAGGATTTCCGTAAGGCAAAGTACCTGACGCATAACGCGCCTGTAGCTCAATTGGATAGAGCATCTGCCTTCTAAGCAGAGGGCTACCCGTTCGATTCGGGTCAGGCGCACCAGTTTAAACAAAAATATGAAACTCTATGTAAAAATATTTTTTGTAACTATTGTTGTACTGGCCTTTTTGTTTTCCGTTGCCCACATCATTTTGTTATTTAAGGCCAAGTCTTTGATTGTGGCTAATCTGGAGAATTTTACCCAGAAGAAAGTAAGCATCGGAATGTTAGATGTTAAATTCCCACTTGATCTGGAAATAAGGAATCTGGACGTTAAAGGGCTGGCGCGGATAGAATATATTTATGTTTCGCCCAGCATATTAGGTTTGCTGACGGGAAATATCGCGTTCAATAGAGTAAATATAATTCGTCCGGAACTTTATCTGGAGAGGAACGCGCCCAAGCCGGTGAGTGGAGAAGAGGCCCTTGCCGCGGTAGCAGGGCAGCCCGCTAAAATTCCCAAAAAGCGCTATGCGTGCCTTATCTTTAAACATTTTTCCCTAAAGAAAGGGAAAATAAATTTCCTTGATACTACTGTTGGTCCTGACGGCATCAAAATCATAATAAAAGATTTGAACTTTAACATAGACAATCTTTATCTTTTGCCGATATCCGTCATTACCAATTTTCAGTTAAAGGGTAAAATTCCCTGGCAGAAGGACAGCGAAGAGGGTATCATTGAGGCGGAGGGCTGGCTTAACCTGTTCAAGAAAGATATACGGGCAACCGTGAATATCAGGAACATAGACGGGGTATACCTTCATCCCTACTATACAAATTGGGTGGACTTGGAGAAGTCGCGTATCCGGCAGGCAAAACTTAATTTTAACAGCGAGATCACCGGCCATAACAACGATATAATTGCCGATTGCCATTTAGAATTAACCGACATTGTGTTTCGGCCTCAAGAAGAGGCGGAGCCGCAGGAGAAGGCCCACAAGATTGCTACCGCGGTTCTGGATTTATTTAAGGCATTCAACGGAAAGATTGACCTGAATTTTACCATCAGGACCAAGATGGACCGGCCCGAATTCGGATTTGACAGTATCCGTATGGCAGTGGAAGATAAGATAGCCAAGACCTCTAAGCAGGATAAGTTGGATACGATATTATCCATTCCCACAAAACTGATTGAAAATACCGTTAGAGGTGTAACTGATATTACCAGGGCGATGATTGGCGGCACGGCATCTATTGGAAAGGAAATCAGAAAAGGCGCCGAGGAGATTTTTAAGAAAGAAAAGGAGGAGGAAAAATGAAGAAGGTATTGCTGGTGGTATTTTGCGCATTTCTGTTGTTTCTGAACTTAAGTTGTGAAACGACAAAGTCAAAGGCAGTTGAAGGTGGTGTTATCGGCGGAGCACTTGGTGCCGTAGCGGGAGGCATCATCGGGCATCAGAGTGGCCATGGCGTTGGCGGAGCGGTAATTGGTGGCGCAACCGGTGCAGCAGCAGGGGCAATTATCGGCAGCCAGATAGAGAAGAAACCTGCGCAGGAAACTGCCGCAGCTTCAGGACAAGTATCAGTGCAGCAGATAGTCGACCTTAGCAAGCAGGGGGTAAGCGAAGGTATTATTATTGACAAGATACGCGCGACCAATTCAAAATTTACTCTTACCGAAGCAGATATTAAATATTTAAAGCAGGAGGGCGTCGGTCAAAAGGTTATCGACGCAATGCAAGGCAAGTAAGTTTAAATGGTGGGCGTAGCTCAACTGGTTAGAGCGCCAGACTGTGGCTCTGGAGGTTCGCGGGTTCGATCCCCGTCGCCCACCCCAAAATTTTTTTAATGTAAAAAAATTTTGGCACTTGAAGAGTGGCTTTCATTAATGAAAGCCACGATGAAAGTACCTAACCACGCTACTTTAATGTAAAAAATTTTTGGGCATTTGGAATCCCTAATTTCATTAATGAAATTAGGGATGGAAAATGCCTTAATCTCTGAGCGCAAGCGAGCAAGGACCTTAGTTCTCCCATACAATTCTATGCCTTGGCACATCTACATAATCGAATGTAACGACTCCAAGCTCTACACCGGTATTACCAATAACCTCGAACGCAGAATAAAAGCCCATAACTGCGGTAACGGAGGAAGGTTTACTAAGTATAGAACGCCCGTAAAATTACTGCATAGTGAAGAATGCCTTACCAAGTCAGACGCTTTAAAGCGCGAAGCGCAGATTAAGCGCATGGAAAAATCCGGAAAGCTCGCTCTTATTGAGACATTGTAGCGTATAATATGATAATAGTCATTCGTTCAAAAATCGACCCGGAATCACGCCGGAAAGTAGCTGAAGATTTTAAAGGTTACATAAAGGTAGTTGTCGATGTCAAGCGTCGAATCTTGGCGGCAGGTGGAGAAAAGCATGTCGATGGAGAACGTCTCCTTTTAGAAGACGGGAGTCGCCAGGAAGATTTGTGGGGTGCAGGTTTAGATTTAGAGACTAGTGAAATGGATTTTGACTCTTTAATTAATCTCAGGCCGACGCAAAATAAAAGCCGCGAAATATTGGATGAGGATATACGTAAAAAAGTTGAAGCGGTAATTAAATCTTTATTAATGGATTAATTTAATGGATGCTAAGGAAATAACCTTAAATATTGCTGTAAATTTAGGCCGTTTATGCCGTTGGGCCATGGAAAAACGCCATGCAAGAGTAAAGCAAT
>Ga0315282_10015349_pt1 | contig 11304 bp, 14 predicted proteins | sample YL17G07_20_MG_FD_203693 | JGI IMG/M metagenome (GOLD analysis project Ga0315282, IMG submission 203693) | Sediment microbial communities from Yellowstone Lake, YNP, Wyoming, USA - YL17G07_20 | ecosystem: Environmental > Aquatic > Freshwater > Lake > Sediment | place: USA: Wyoming | collected...
TATAGATCGAGGCACCTTTAAATCCGACATGATGGCTTGGGCCAATAAGTATAACTTTATTTATCTCACTATCTTTGATTTCCTTATATCCATAAGCTGCAACCTGTCCTGAATATCTATATCCTGCATGAGGCGAGATGATTACTATTAGTTTTCCATCTCTTTTACTTTTTTGTGCTTTTGCGAGAAAGTTGTCAACAGTCTCTCGGAGTTCTTTCTTATCAGCAGGATAGAAAGAGCCTGCTACTGCTGGTTCTTTCCCAGCTACTTTACAGGCGAAAAAAAATATAAGGGCAACGAAAAAAAGGATAGATGCCCTTTTATTCATTATCGAGCTTTCGCCAAAACATAGCTTCCTTGAGCTTTTGTTCGGGTTTTCTTTCAGCCTCAACCTTTCTGCTGAAAAGGCTAAAAATACCTCCTAAGACAATGAGCTTCAAGAACTTTCTTCTGTTCATCATATTAACTCCATACACCAGGAATGGATGTGCTGCAGAATCGGCACTTGCCATTCGATATATTATTCTGTTTTACAAAATAGCCTATCCTTTCTATCAGCAATCTTTTACACTTAGGACAGAAAGTGCTTTCACCCTCCTGTCTTATATTACCAATATAAACAAATTTCAGTCCCACATCCATTGCAGTCTTTCTCGCCTCTATAAGTGTCTCCAAAGGTGTAGGTGGCAGATTAGTTAATTTATACTGAGGAAAGAACCTCGAGAAATGTATGGGGACATCAGAGCTGAGGTTCTTCAGTATCCATTTGCACATCTCTTTAATATTTTTCATATCGTCATTCAAAGTAGGGATAACAAGATTGGTTATTTCAAGCCATACACCTTCTTCCTTTAAAACTACGAGAGAATTTAACACTGGCTTGAGGCTGCCGCTGCATATCTTGCTATAAAAGTCTTCTGTGAATGCCTTTAAATCAATATCAGCAGCGTCCATGTATCTTGATAATTTTCTGAGAGGTTTTTCTTTGATATATCCACATGAATGCATCGTATTTTTTATCCCTTGCTTCTTCGCAATAACCGCTGTGTCATACATATATTCGTAAAAGACAGTAGGTTCTGTATAGGTATATGTAACAGACCTGCATTTATAAGCTATTGCCTGACTCACAACCTTATCCGGCGGAAGATCATAGTTATCGGTCTCTTCTGGTTTTGCCTGGGATATCTGCCAGTTCTGGCAGAACTTACAGCTGAGGACGCACCCTGCAGTGGCAATAGAAAAAGCAGTAGTTCCAGGGAGGAAGTGAAAGAATGGTTTTTTCTCTATTGGATCAACATGGACTGCACACGGTTTCCCATATACAAGACTATAAAGTGTTCCGTCTTTATTCATCCTGGCCCTGCACCTGCTATGCTGACCATTTTCCAGCACACATTCATTAGGGCACAGTTCACATTGTACTCTTTTTATCATAATCTATTATAAAACTTTTACTCTAAAAATAGGTCAGACATTTACCCTTATATCCGTAAAGAGATGCCTCATCAGAGAATCCTGCTTATCAAACACTATCTCTGGATTTGGATTAAACTTAATATCATTGCTGCAGAAAAAGTCTTTATGAATGCTATAAGCAGAAGTGCATTTGTAACCCCAAAAAGGGGTATGATTACCAGTGACGGTATCAGTGCTCCCATGAATGAACCAACGAGATCCATTGCGTAAATTTTTCCACCAGCCTCCGGTTCATCCATTGATAGGTTTGCTGTGCTGAATTGCCCACCTATTATCGCACCTGATATAAAAACTAATACATAAAAGAGTAATTCTGCCTTGAAGAATAATGGTGAAATGATAGCTAAAAGGATGGTCATCACTTCCAAAGAAAATAGTATCCTTAAGGGCATCTTGGCATTTCTTGTTATAATTGTACCTATCCAGAGCCCGATCATAAATGTTGCTGAAAGTATTCCTATCATTTCATATACATAACCGTATATAGACTGATATGCAAGGATTACGGCAAGGACAAATGACATACCTGAAAATCCCGTTGTAAAAATAGAAAAGTAAATTACACGCTTCTTTTTTCTGAATACTATGAAAGAAATAAATACAAGGAGAATTCCAGAAAAAAGAATGACATTCCATCCCTTTATTTCAAGCAGATAATGGAGTATCTTTCCTCCATGTATCTCTGCCCACAGCATAAGATTGTAAAGATATGCAGAAGGCCGAATGTCGGTATTGATAAGTTTTATTCCACCAAGCCTTTTCTTGACGTAGTCCACATTCAGTGGAGAAAAGGCATCACGGAATATATATTGGTTAAAATGTTTTGTTTTTATCGCCCTCTTGATAAATCTGTTTTCGAGAATCTCAGGATCCGTATTTATTACTGAATCAGAAGCAAAGAGATCTCCATATTCTTGTGCTGTCACTTCAACATATCTGAAGACGTACTTGAGAGAATTATAGATAGACCCACTTGCAGTCTGCATTCTCTTCCCTATATAACCAGTTGACTGTGGTATGGAAATAACGAGGATGCCATCTTGTTTTAAAACACCTTTGGCTTCATTGAAAAAATCTGTTGTATAAAAACGATTAATACTTGCTGTAGAAGGCTGTGGAAGGGTTAAGACAATCAGATCATACATAGGTTTATTCAACCCTTTTATGAATCTCCGTCCGTCCTTGACTATTATATTGACTCTCGGGTCTTTTACAGCCTCTTTATCTTCTCGAATACCAAGAAGTTTCAAAGATACCTCCACTATTTTCGGATCAAGCTCTATGAAATCAATTTTTTCAACAGGATATTTCAGAAATTCCTTCAGGGTTCCTGGTGAGCCCCCGATAACAAGTATCTTCAACGGAGATGGATGTATAGCTATAAGCAGGTGAGTACTCATCTCTTCGCTCTGTGAATCCGGATAAGTGAAAATAAGATGCCCGTTCGCATAGACACTCGATTGATCCCTGACCTTGATAACTGCAATCTCACCATACCTGGATTCTGTTGTTTCAGAAATTTCTAAGCCGTGCCAGGGTAGGACAGTTGCAATCTTATGAAAACCGAAATGAAAAAATAAAGGGATGATTAAAATAAGGGTAATAATTTTCTTCTTTGAAACATATAACGCAATCAAGATATTTATCAATGCAAGCAGCAGGCATAATTCAAAAGCACCTACCCTCGAAGAAATAACAAACGTAAAAAATACACCTCCGATAAATGCCCCAAGTGCCTCAAGTCCATAGACCCTGCCTGCTGCATTGCTGCCACCTGAATATGAAACAGCTAATGGGAACTGAAGACCGATAATAAAGGTAATGGGGAAAAGAGAGATAGCAGTCGAAAGGATAGTAGAGGTAAGGGATACTATTTCACCAGGCTCTAAAGAGAGAACAGGTCTTATCGCCTTTATAGCAATAACAATTGGCTGTGCAAGGAGAGCAATTAAAATAAAAGAAAGGGTAAATGCATGCTTGAGCTTAATCTTTTTTCCGATATAACTTCCCAGCCCGACATATATAAGCCAGAAGGATAACGTAATCCCTATATCAAGCTCGTTACCTGAAAATGTTGAAAGCAGTAGGCGCAGGACTGTTATCTGAAGGAGCATAGAGGTAAAGCCCATGCTGACAAATGGTATGGGCGAATTACGATTTTTTCTATACATTTTTAGATTATAAATTAGATAGGATATTTTCGTAAGACTTGCAAAAAGAGGGTAGGCGGTATGAAAGACATACCGCCTACCCTCATCTGGCTATTCGGCTTTGACTGTAATTTTCTTTGTCTTCTTTATTGCATGAGGAGTCTTTGGGAGTTTAATGTTCAGAACACCTTTCTTGAATTCAGCCTCGACTTTATCCATGTCAACTTCAGTAGGCAAAGGAATTTGTGTATAAATCATAGACTACATTATGTTTCTTATCTTAAATCAATACTTTTTCTCCTTCTTCACAACCTTGCCAATAATCCTGTACTTGTGGCTGGATGAGAGTTCGATGTCTGGATACCTCGGATTAAGAGGGTGGAGAACCCTTGTCTTGCCGTACTTCTTGAGCTGCTTAAAAGTAATCCCTCCCTCGTCATTCTTAACAACCACGAAATCATCATGCTCCGGTTTTATGTGGTGATCAACAATGATTATTTCTCCTTCGTGAAACTCCGTCTCCATTGAGTCGTCCTGTACCCTCAATGCGAAGATGTCTTCTCCTTTGACATCGCTTCCTATCCATTCTTCAACTTCACCAGTCTGAAGCGCACCGTAACCTTCGCTAACTTTTTCTGCCACGACCCAGGAGACGAGGGGTATCTTATAAAGTTTTTCAACCGGCTCGACGTTCTGAGGAAGATATCCTGTTTCTGTGAGGAACTCCTGTAAGTCTGCATGATAGGCTCCGAGAAGATTCATGACCTTCTCAAACGTAGGCTTTATCTTGTCGTCTTCAATGTCTTTTATATGGACGTGAGATATTCCCGATGCTCTTGATGCTTCACGGAGGGACATATCCCGGGCTTCTCTTTTTGCCTTAAGATATTCGCCGATTGTCATATGTTAATTATATCTTACATTTATCTTGACATCAACAAAAATCGTTTGTAAGATATATCTAACGAAAATGCTGTGGGGTGTAAAGTTGAGGGTATTTGACCATCTCAGGATCAAGTAGAGGAGAAAGCATATAAGACTTCCACAGGAATCACTTGCGCTTACTGCGGGTCTTTCAAGAGAGCATCTCATCGAGATTGAGAAGGAAGGTGCATGCCGAAGGCAAATATGTTGGCAAAAATTGCTGATGCTTTAAAGGTCAGTGAGAACTATTTTTTTTGTGGATTATGTTAGATAAATCTAACAAAAAGGAACTATGAATGTGGAGAGTGCCTGCAGACAAGTTAAAAGTAGAATTGCTGCCAAGATTTTATCTAATGGAAGATGAAACCTTTGTTTATCTTTTTTGTGGTGAGAAACGGATAGCCTTTTTCCATCGCACGGTTACCAACCAGGAAATTCTAAAGGCTGTTGCAGACATATACAGGGATGAGAGCAAACCTTAAAAACACAAAGAGAGGAGGTTTAATTATTTTAGAAACTTGCATAAGAGAGATTTATTTAAAACTGCATCCGAATAAAAGAAGTAAAGATAATGTAATTTATATGGACTTGTGGAAAGTGAAACAGATGATTCGGGAAGTGTCAAAAAACACTTTAAAGAAAAGATTAGACGAAATGTATGATAAATTAGGAAATATAATTCATGGACATAAGACTGTTGGTAGGAAAGGAGCAAAAGAATCATTCAGAGACACTTTAAAGTTGTTCATGACTTATATTCTTATCACCGGTATTGATATTCCACCCCCTAACCTGACAAAAACCAGACAATAAGTCATAAACACATTGCACGTCTTAGCAAAGATTTGTTATACTTCAACCACTTGGGGCTGTAGCTCAGTTGGGAGAGCGCTTGAATGGCATTCAAGAGGTCGTCGGTTCGATCCCGATCAGCTCCACCATTAAACTCGCGCACTTAGCCGATAGCTGAACAGACGGAATCTGTATCAGGATTTTTATATCCTATTACATATACAATCTTTGTGTTTTGTCTGGTCATAATGTATGCACACCGGCGAAAACAAAATAAATTCTATTTTTAAAGAAGTTAGGATTACATCCCGCTATACAGTAATAATCGATCTCCTATGATCTTTTACCTTCTTCTTAATATCTTTGATAATCGATAATTCCTTATATTATCTCTCTTTAATAAGTCTACTAACTCTTCAAACATCTGTGGGATATTAATTCTACATACGACGCAGATGCTATCATTTTGATGTGTTTTATTATTGCATTTGATACATTTATTAACTTTCATATTTTCTATCACCGCTTTTTATAAATTCTTTTTTGCCCTTTTAACATCCTTTATCCTTTAAACATTATTTTCCAGACAATGTTACATAAAAGGCTGAATTTTGCCTGTATACGAGGAGGAGTATGTTCTCGTTAGGGTTGATACTTGAAGCTACTGACTCATAATCCTTTAAGTTATGTATATCCTTCTTGTTGATTTCCATTATAATATCCTCATTCATAAGAATACCTTGAGCAGGGCTGCCATCTTCGATGCCAGTAATTACAACGCCGGTGACGCGTTTTGGAACATTAAGACTCTTCTTTAATTCTTGAGTAAGGCTCTGGACATGGATACCTTTAAGCTGGTTTTCAAATGTCTTCGACAGTGTTTGAACCTCTCCAGACATTTCGGCAATTTTCACATTAACTGTTTTTGGTTTTTCATTACGTATAAGTTTAATCGTCACTTCCTTGTTCGGTAAGGTATTGGCTACCATATTTCTGAGGTTTGTTACGTCATCAACTTTTTTGCCGTCAAACTCAACGATAACATCTCCACTCTCTATTCCTGCCTTTTCAGCAGGGCTGTCTTCTACAACGTCTCCTACGAGAACACCTTTTTCATCTTTAAGATTAAATTGCTTTACAAGATCCGGGACTAAGGGCTGAATTGTCACCCCAAGCCATCCCCTGATAACTTTTCCTTTTTTTATCAGGCTATTCAAGACAACTTTTGCCATATTGCTCGGTATTGCAAACCCTATCCCCTGATATCCGCCGGTTGTACTGAAGATAGCCGTGTTAATTCCTACCAGTTCTCCTCTTATATTTACCAGTGCACCGCCGGAGTTGCCGGGATTAATAGCAGCGTCTGTTTGAATGAAATCCTCATAATCGGCAATACCCACATTTGCTCTTCCTGTTGCGCTTACTATCCCTGATGTAACAGTGTGGCTTAATCCAAATGGATTTCCAATGGCTATTACTGTTTCTCCAACCTGCAATTTGTCTGAATCTCCAAGTTTAATAACAGGCAGATGATTTGAGTCTATCTTTATAACGGCAAGGTCTGTTTTTGGGTCTACCCCTATTACCTTCCCCTTAAACTCCCTTTCATCAGACAATTTTACTTTTATTTCATCAGCATCTTTGACGACATGGTTGTTTGTAAGGATATAACCATCTTTATCCACTATAACTCCTGACCCAAGACCTGACTGTTTATATTCTCTGGGCATGTCAAAAAATCTGGACCCATCGCCAAAGAATCTTTTAAAAAATGGATCGTTGAAAAACGGAGAAGACATCCCGTGTTCTCTTATTGTTTTTGTTGATGATATATTCACGACAGAAGGCTTAACTGCAGCCGCAACTTCAACCATAGCCTGATTTGTTTTTGATAGTATGTCGACGGCTTCTTTTGAGATTGTTATATCTTTTGCGTATCCATCTGGATTAAAGCTGAATTTCAATGAGATACCTACCCCTATGATAAGCCCTATAATCGTAAATATTACTGCAATAACCAAAGGTTTTTTTCTGAGTATCATGTTTTCCTCCTTTTAATAACAAAATTTATAAATATTTGATACTACTACTTTTGATGCTACCTCAAACTCTTAGTCACCACACCTGATATAAATTCATTTTCAATATTAAGATACATAAAAATTATGAAGAAACAGTGAAGAGAATATGAAAACATAATGAAGATATTTTCACTTTCTCTCAATGAAGAGCCCGTAAGGAACAATATCAAATGTTTCACCAGACATTAATGTATATGCTATATTTATTTATGCTGAATTCAATCCTTGTTGTTGAAGATGATAAAAAGATTGCTAAGATTGCAAAGGTTTACCTTGAAAACCAAGGGCTCAAAGTAGTTACCGTAGAAAAAGGTAAAGATGCGATAAACTTTGTATTGAATGAATCACCCTCTCTTGTAATACTCGACCTGATGCTTCCTGACATGAGTGGAGAAGAGGTGTGTCAAGAGTTAAAGGAGACTGGTGATTTTCCGATAATTATGCTGACGGCAAAGTCATCTGAAGAAGAAAGAGTCGCAGGATTTGCTCTTGGTGCAGACGATTATGTTGTAAAACCATTCAGTCCAAGGGAACTGGTCGCAAGAGTGAAAGCTGTACTAAAAAGGGCTCAAAAAAAGGACATAGCTGTTACAGCTCTAACGAGTTTTAATAACGGATTGCTAACTATAGACACCAGGAGTTACGAAGTTAAAAAGAAAGGACTTTCTATAGCGTTCACACCCACTGAGTTTAAAATCATCTCGGTGCTTGCCGGTTCACCTAACAGGGTATTCTCAAGAGGAGAGCTTGTAGATAGCGCACTCGGTTATCAGTTCGAGGGATATGAACGGAGTATTGATGCTCACATAAAAAATATCAGACATAAGATAGAAGACGATCCAAAGAATCCGTTATTCATAAATACAATTTACGGCGTGGGATATAAATTTACAGGTAAAACAGATGCATAAAAGTCTCTGGGCTAAATTCCTAATTCTCCTCGTTTCGGTATCAATAATTTCATTATCAGCAGCATTAATCTTGCGCGAATTAATAATAAAAGATTTTGAAGATTACCTTGACGGAAAATCGGAAGACAGAATCTACCGAATTATTGCAGCGGTAGAAGGCTCATATGAACAATATTCCGGTTGGAATGAAAATGCGCTCAAAGAAATTGCGATATGGGCCTTATTGATCGGGTATGAGACAAAAATATTCGATATCAATAGCAATGAACTGATGAATTCCAATAAAGCAGTTGAAACCTTATACCCCTTTATGAAGAAAAGAATTATGGCGATAACGGGTTTCCCATTTGTAGAAAAATCGATTGATAAAGAAAATTTTATGATTTATCCGATGTTCATTGGCGGAAAAGAAATAGGCACACTTGAGATTGTATTCTTCAATCCTAAAGAAGAACAGGGCAAGGAAACAATCTTTATGAAGAGATCGAATAGATTTCTTATCATAGCGCTCTTTATTTTAGGTGGTCTATCTATTGTCCTGAGTTTTATTTTTTCAAAAAGACTAACGGATCCCATAAAGAAACTCACGGCTTCAGCTAAGGATATCAGTGAGGGTAAAAGCAAAATCAGGGTTTCTGTCTCCGGTAATGATGAAATAAGTACACTTTCGCGAACATTTAATACGATGGCAGGTAATCTGGAGATACAGGAATCCCTGAGAAAAAAGCTGACATCCAACATTGCTCATGAACTCAGGACACCCCTTACCTCAATTCAGGGAGAACTTGAAGGCATGATCGACGGCCTAATAAAAATAGACAAGGAGCGCCTTTTATCACTACATGAAGAGACCGGCAGATTGAAAAAAATCATTGAAGGCATTGAAGAACTTTCGAAAGCAGAGGCTAGCATCCTTGAGCTTAAAAGGCAAAAGATTGACCTCACATTTTTTCTGAGCAACATAAAAGACAGATTTGAAAGGCTATTTAATGATAAAGGCGTTAAATTGGATCTTGAATGCGATGATGCACTGACCACATATGCAGACCCTGACAAATTGAGTCAGATTGTGATCAACCTTCTCAGCAATGCACTCAGAGCAACAGATAAAGGTGGAAATGTGAGGATAAAGGCTGGGGTAAAAGGCGGAGAGGTATTTATCGAGGTTACGGATACCGGCTCTGGTATTAAAAAGGAAGATATACCATTTATATTTGAGAGGTTTTATAAAGCATATGAAGGCGGGCTCGGGCTCGGGCTTACTATCGCAAGAGAACTTGCTGATGCGCATGGAGGAAGGGTAGAGGTTCAGAGTGAATATGGGAAGGGTTCAACATTTACGGTCTATTTACCTGATCTAAAATAATTTCCGCTGACCTCTAACCGTTTAAGTCATAAATTTTATGCATACTGACAGATATAGTATTGTCGCTCATTCTCGGCTCGACTTCTGTCGAGCCTCCGAGGAAAATTCTTTCTCCGAAAGAATTTAAAGCCGCTCTAATACTATATCTGTCAATAATTTTATGAATAATATAGGCTAATATCTGCAGCTGAAAAATATTAACACTCCCTTACGTCCCACCTTGATAAGAGCAGTATATCTTCATAACATCTTCATAATTCCTTCAATAGCTCTTCACATTCACCTGGTATTCTTTAATATTAGAAAGGAGGTGAAAATGATTAGGAAGGGGGTGATAGCAGGTCTTACTCTATTAGCAGCCCTGGTTCTTGTCTCCGCTGTCTACGCACATTTCCCAGGCGGTGGTTTTGGAACATGCCTCTCATGGTTTAACAATACTAAACTGATATAGAGACTGTGAAAAAATTTCAGAAAGAAACCTCCCCAATGAGAAACTACCTGATGACAAAGAGCATAGAACTCTGTGAAGAATTCAGCAGGGAAAATCCTGATAGAGATCGTATCGCCACAATACAGAAGGAGATCATAGATATCAGAGCAAAGATTCTCAAGAAGTTAGAAGAGGCAGGACTCCGTTCTTGGAAAGATGTAGGGAAAAATTATGGTATGATATGAAAAAGAAACAGGAACAGGTTATGTTCACACCTAATGGAGCAGTAAAATTGAAGGGGGCTAAAAGCCCCCTTCATAGAAAAACTGTAGAAGGATTATGAAACATACAATTTTACTGTTGCTATTATTTTTTATTACCTTTTTAACGATATCTGAATCTTCGTACGCACAGTCAGTGATATATAAGGGTTCGATGGAATGCCAACCTACATATGGACATTATTGGCGTGGTGACAAATGGGGATGGTACGGCGCAAGAAAAGTGGTAAGGACCCCTGTTGAGGCAAGGGAGATACTTGAGAAATTTTTCCAGCCAAATAGCGGGATAAAAGTCGGTAAGATCAGGATAAGGACTTACTTTTTTGAGGCCGATATTATCAACAGAAACGGTATGCATGTAGACGTGGTAATAATTGATAAGAGAACTGGCAGGATAAGGTCTATATATTAATATTGAATGTAAAATTGTAAATTGAAACTTTTTTTCGTTTTTAGTTCCCATGGGGGCTAATTTTCTGCATATAGTGTAGTGCGTCATAAGTTACTTTACTTTGATTGTCATTCCGAGCTTAACCTGAATCCAGTCTTTTTGCCTTTCTGGATTCCTGCTTCCTCAAGAATGGCAGTTTAAGCGGTATATTCGCTTTTCATCTATAACGCTAAGTTGGTAGAATATAAGCAATATGTTTATAAATAAGCTGAAATCGCCCTTTTTCTTGAAATGTTGATTTTAATCATGTAAGTGAAGCTCTCCGAGCAAGCCCGGAGCTTCTCGGAGCTTCCATAGTAAGGAAAAATTTATAAGGGCTATCCGCTTGACTCAAGTAATGTCAATATATAGTATATGTGGGTATGGAAGACTACCCACGAACATTGATGGATTTTGAGAGACGGTTCGCTTCTGAGGAAGCTTGCCTCAAGTATGTATT
>Ga0315282_10015350_pt1 | contig 11304 bp, 10 predicted proteins | sample YL17G07_20_MG_FD_203693 | JGI IMG/M metagenome (GOLD analysis project Ga0315282, IMG submission 203693) | Sediment microbial communities from Yellowstone Lake, YNP, Wyoming, USA - YL17G07_20 | ecosystem: Environmental > Aquatic > Freshwater > Lake > Sediment | place: USA: Wyoming | collected...
GGTGACGGCGCCAACCGCTTTCACCAGTCGCCCGCGCGAAGTTGCGCCGGCAGAGGTTCAGGACGAGGTTGACCCGGAGTTGTGCCAGGTAGTGAAAGAGGTTCAGTCCAAGAAGGAAAAAGAAGAGTAGATCCGCCGGCAAAGTTCGCCAAGGCGCCAGGCCGCAAAAGGCGCCGAGGGCGGCAGACCCGCGGAGGTCGGCCGATGAGTACCGCCTTCGGCCGATCGGCTGCTCGCGGAAACGGTCCGACAATGGCTCCATTGAGGAAGCGAGGTTAAGGCAATGATTACTTTCCGATGCGAACATTGCGGAAAGTTGCTTGAAACGCAATCGCCCCAACAGGAGACGGTGCACTGCCCGTCCTGCCGCCGCCACGTGACGGTGCCGAAGGGCTTAAGCACGCTGCCCAGCCCGATCATCCCCGCCTCGGTCGCCCCGGCCGACGCCCCGGCCGACGCCCCGGCGGCTCCGGCTGCAAGTTCACCGCCGCCGGTCGAGGTGGTTGCCGAGGTGGTTGCCGAGGTGGTTAGAGAAGAGGAACTGCCGGCCGAGGAAAGCGACTTCGAGCGATTCCTGGCTCGCCTGATGCCCTGGGCGATGAGCCTTCTGCTGCACGCGGGGGTGCTTCTCATCCTGGTCTTCGCGGTCACGGTGGCCAGTTCGCTGCCGCCGCCGCGGCCCCCGGTGCCCCCCGGCCCCGTCGACTCCAGCTTCACCCCCGAGGCCCCCGGTGAGAAGCTCGGCCTGCCCGGGCCGGAAGGCCCGGACAAGCATGTCACCGACGACCCGCATGCCCCCGCCGGCCCGCTGCCGCCTGGCGAGCACGTCGGATGGGCCCCGGTGGATAACAGCACTGCAAGCGGCAAGGGCTGGGGCATGGGCAGTGAGTTGGGCGTCGCGGAGGCCTACGGATTCGGCGGGGCGGCCACGGGCGGCGGAGGCGGAACGGGCGATTTCGGCATGGCCCGCGGCGGAGGCACTGCCAAGAGCAGCTTCTACGGGGCCGGCGGCGGCGGAGGCGGCGGCGGCGGGATCGCCTGGAACGTCATCTACGTCCTGGACTCCAGCGGCTCGGTCGTGGGGACCTTCGACAACATTCGTCAGGAACTCAAGAGCTCCATCTTCCGCATGAACGAGAGGCAGGCCGTCCACGTGGTCTTCTTCAGCGATGACGCGTTCCAGGAAGCGCCTTCCCACGGCCTGGTGAAGATCGACGAGAACCGCAAGCGGGAGATTTCGGCATACGTCAATAATGTGGTCGCGCGGGGACACGGGTCCAGCCCGATTCCCGCGATGATCAGGGCGTTCAGCGCCTTTAAGAGCAGCAACAAGAAGGGCCAGGTGATGTACATCCTGACCGACGGCGAGTTTGACATGAGCCGCTATCGGTTCACGTCCGCCAGCGGCAAGAAACTCCTGGGCACGGAAGCCGTGATCGAATGGCTGCGCGAAAACAACCCCGACATAAACCGCGTCGACAAGGCCGGCAAGGCATTCAAGGACAAGTTCGTGCACGTGTACGTGATCATATTGGGTGATACGCCCAGCCATGAGGTGGAGGAATCGATGAGGCTCATCGCCAGGGAGAACGGCGGCGAGTACAAGTTTGTGCCCAGGTAGGGTTCGGCAACAGAGATGAGATAGTCAACGGCCCAACCCGGCACAGTCGAGGCGGCTGTCGGGAACAGGCACTGGAATAGAGAGGTTAAAAATGAAACGCTTCTTTCGGATCGGATTGCTGATAGTGTTGGCCACCGCGTCGGTGGCTCTGGCCCAGGGCGGCACGGAGGTGGCGAAGTCCAAGGGTCACTCGATCAATTACTTCGACTGGTTCGTCAACGGCGGCAGTTGGGTGGGTTACATCCTGATCGTGCTGAGCGTGGTGTCGGTGGCGATGATCATCCAGCACTTCGTGCAGGTGCGGAAGACCATCATCCTGCCGGACATGGCCCGCCTGCGGATCGAGCAGATGCTCCAGGAGCGTCAGTTCCGGGAGCTCATCGACATGACCGGGGGCGACCCCAGCCTGCTGTGCTTCATCTTCAACAGCGCCCTGGTCGAAGCCCCCAACGGTTTCGGCGCCATGGAGGAGGCCATGGAGAATGCCCTTCAGGAGCGGATGGTTGCCCTGAACGCCAAGCCGGAGATCCTGGCGATCCTGGGGAACACCGGCCCGCTGATCGGGCTTTACGGTACGGTGCTGGGCATCATTCTGGCGTTCAGCGACATCGTCGCCAAGGGCGGCATTCCCGAGCCGGGAGAGTTGGCCGGGTCCATCGGCGTGGCCCTGGTCGCGACCTTCTGGGGCCTGACCGTGGCCATTCCTTCCCTTGTGACATACGCCATCATGAAGGTCAGAATCGAGAAGATCGGGTCTGAGGCGATGGCCACCGCGCGGCAGATGCTGGCTGCCTTCCGTCGTTCGGCCGGCCCGGCCAAGCAGCCCGTCGCGGCCAAGAAAACCGCTCCGGAAGCGGTATAGGAGGTGACGTATGGCTGGCGGCGGCGGCGGCGGCGGCGGAAAACCTAGCGCCTTATATATCAACCTGACACCGATGATCGACTGCACCATGCTGCTGGTCATATTCTTTCTCCTGACCACCCAGATGGCCTCGCCCGACTACATCAAGATGACGTTGCCCCAACCGCACAACAGCATTGCCCAGGAAACGATACTGAACCGGGCGGTGGTGAACGTCGTCCCGTACAGCGACGAGCAGATCAGAAGCGGCGTGGGACGGGCCGACCGGGCAATGGAGTACCGCGTCGGGACCAATCATTTCGCCGAGGGCGACCTGATGAAGCTGGTGGCCGTGCTTAAGGAAGCGCGGCAGGCATCCCGCAACCCCAAGGATTTTCGCGTCGAGATTCGCTCGGACAGGCGGATCGCTTTTTCCCAGGTGGAACTGGTCTTCATGGCCCTTCAACAGGCCCAGATACAGAAGGTCCACGTGTCCGCCCTGCGACAGGTTGGGAGTTGACCATGGCCGAGACAACAACCGAACAACACGTCCGTCGGAGACCGCAGGAGATACGCAAGGCGTCGCCGATGAAGAACCCGCCACTGGTGCCGCTCATCGACGTCTTCCTGTTTCTGATCATTTACTTCCTGCTGAGTTGCCAGTTTCACCAGTATGAGGGCACGATCCCGGCCAACCTGCCCAGCACGATGCCGGGTGGCGGCCAGGGCCCCATAATAGTAAAGGTGGACCCGTTGCACGTGGTCCTGACATCCGCTGACAGCGAGGGCGAGTCCGTCAAGATCCAGATCACCGAGACAAGCACGCCGCTGGCAGACATGGAGGCCCTGTACGGCTTCCTGGCCAGGAAGCGGGTCGAGTATGGCCCGCAGGCCGACAAGCTGCCAATTATCATCATACCCATGCGGGGCGTCCGCTGGGGCAGCGTGGTCGACGCCTTCAACCAGGCGGTCCGGGCGGGGATGAAGGAAGTGGGCGTCGCCCCCACCCAATCTGCGGGCCTCGGATGACCGAGGATGAATCCGATGAGGACACGCTGTCAGACGATTTTTTGTTGTGTGTGTGCATGCATCGCCGGGGCGGCGACATTGGCCCCGGCGCAGGGCAGTCGGCCTGCCGGCCAGGCCGCTTTGGATCGCCAGGCCGCGCGCGGTCGGCCGCCGGCCAGTGCATACGACGCGCTCGATGAAAGCAAGTTGGCGGCGATGCTCCAGGAACTCCAGATGCACGAGTTGCTCTCGGAGCTGTCCAAGACCAGCGCCAAGCCGGAGTTCGAGCGGCTGGGCTGGGGCGCCAGCGCGCTGTTGACGATGGCGGCCCAGCAGGCGGATCGCGATGCGGGCGATGCCCTGATCGATCAGGCGATAGCGATATACGACCGGCTGATCGAACTGACCAAGGAGCGGAGCGACTACCAGGGCAAGGTCCTTCACTTCCGCTACATAATGCAGCGGATGATTACGGAGGGGCTGGTCAAGGCCGAACCATACGCCCAGCGCATACTCTACCTTCTGGACAATCCCTTGGACAAACAGAAGGTGTTTCGCATGGCCGATTCGGCCTTGAGCGTCGGCGGACGGCTGGAGCAGACGCTTTCCGATACGCTCGAAAGCTGGTACAGCCAGGATGAGTCAAGAATCTGCGGGGCGTACTATGAGGTCGAAGCGATGCGGCTGGAGTCCCGTTACCGGCAGGCCTGGCTGCGCTTCTACAAGGCCATATCCATGCCGGCCGCGACGCCGCCCGACGACCGCAAGAGCCTCCTCCAGCAGGTAGTGTACGACTTCAGGGATTTCGCCTCACCCGAACAGGAGGACGTGAATGTCCGCTCCTGGGCGCGTCTGCTGACCGGCATGGCCAGGCGCGAACAGGGTAATTTCGACGAGGCGGCCAGGCTGTTCCAGCCGCTTGCACAGGAGGACGCGCCCAAGGAAATCCGCCTGAAAGCCCTGTTTGAACAGGCCCGGTTGGCCATCGAGGAAAACAAGCCCAATGCGCCCGAGGCGGCAATCGAGAAGTTTCACGCACAAGCCGCCAAGATCACCGGCCTGGCCCCTATCGCCGTCGAAATGCAGACGGCGCTGCTGAAAAGCTACTCCTGCACGTTCCAGGCGCGCGCCGTGGCGGCTTCCAAGCCGCAACTGGCGGCGGAACTCAACCGCAAGAGCGGGCAGGTCCTGCTGACGTTCCTGAAAAACTACCCCGAATACATCAAGGCGTTTGCCTCGTCTGTCGCCCCGCGCTACGAGGGCCAGGACCCCGACAAGCTTTCGCCCGAACTGGCCGTGCTGGTGGGCATTGCCAAGAGTTTTGACAACTCGGACAAGAGTCAAAAGCAGGCCGAAAGAACCTTACAGGCGGTGCTGAAGAACAAGGATCAGAAGGACGCCGCGCCTTCGGTCATGGCGATGGGGTACCTGGGTCGGCTGTACCTGCTGCGGAAAGACTACCTGTCCGCCGCCGAGTCGTTTAGGCGCCTGGCCGGAAACTTCCCAAATGAATCCCTGGCCAAGTCGGCCGCCTGGGAGGCCGTGCGGGCCATTGAGATGGTCATGAACGACCCCAATACCAAGCCGGGCGAGCGAGAGCACGCTGAGTACCTTCAGTGCCTCGAAGTGCTCACCGCCCACTGGGGCCGGGACGCGGAGGTCAGGACACGGTACTATCCGCTGGGCCTGGAGTATGAGCGCGTCAGCCGCAGGAACGACGCCGTCAAGGCGTTCGACGCCGTCGACCCGAAGTCCGATGCGTACTTGCCTTCTCGGATGCACGCCCTGAACCTTCGAGGCCAACTGCTGCTGGAAACCTCAAAGCCCGGCATTCCGGCCGCCCGGGCCCTGGTAAGCGATATCCGCCAGTTCCACCAGGCCGCGGTGGCGTTTACAAGCCCCAGTGCCGAACGCCTCGACCTGTCGCGGCGGATGGGGGCGCAGATGGACCTGCTGGCCGCCCAACTGCAACTGGACGTGCTGGCCTTGCCCAAGGACGCCCGCGCCATGGCCGAGCAGGCGGCCAAAGACTGGGCCGCGGTGCCGGGCATGAACGACCACTGCCTGCGAGTAATGATCCAGGCGTACCTGAGGGAACGGAATCTGACCAAGGCCATCGAACTGTTCGACAAGATCGAACAGGGCGCCGAGGACGTGGTGGGGCAGGTCATCGTCCAGGTGCGGCAGCGGGTCGAGTCGCTGGACCCGGTCAAGGACGCGGCGGAGCTCAAGCAGTACCTGGACAACTACGTCCGCTTCGCCGAGATGCTGTACGCCACGGCTGACAGCCGCTTCAAAGCCCGCATGGAGGGCAAACCGGCCAACTGGCTTGACAAGCAGATGTACGCCTATCGCCAGATCCTGGCCTGCGCATACGAATACTCCGACGATAAGGAACGCTGGCCCAAGGCCCTGGAGATGTACCGTGATCTGGCCAGGGAGAACAAGCAGGACGCCATAAACCTGCGCGGCATGGCCCGCTGCAACCGCAAACTCGGGGCCAATATCGAGGCGATGAACCAGTACAACGCCCTCGTTGCCGGCCTGGAGAAGCGCTCGCCGGCCTGGTGGAAGGCCCAACTGGAGCGAGCCCAGTTCGCCGTGGAGGTTTGCACGCCCGAAGAGATAAAGAAGGTCGCTCTGGAGTTGAAGGTGCTCCAGGATGTCGATCCGCAGATGGGCGGCCTGGCCTCGCAGTTTCACCTGCTGAGCGCAAAGACAGGAACTTCCGCCTTAGGGCCTTCCTCGTAGCCTGCCGGCGGGCTGTGCCTGCTCGGCGGCGCTGGAACCCCGGCCTCGTCGGCAGCCCGCCTTGTGGGACCTGCCCGGAGGCGCCGCACAGATGCGAAAGACAGCTTGACACCGGCCGTGATCTTTCAATAATGAGGGGCTTGTCTCTCTCGGGTGAGAGAGACCAGCAAGGAGACGCAAAGTGTACGCAGTGATTGAAGATAGCGGCCAGCAGTTCCAGGTTCAGGAGGGCGACGTCCTGGAGGTTGACCTGCGCGACCTGGCCGAGGAACAGACCGAGATCGAGTTCGACCGCGTCCTGCTGGTCAGCGGCGACGGCAACGTGAGCGTCGGCACCCCGGTGGTTGCCGGGGCGAAGGTCCTGGCCGAGATCGTCGAGCCGCAGGTCAAGGGCCAGAAGGTCTTCATAAGCCAGTTCCGCCGCCGCAAGGACTCTCGCCGGCGGATCGGGCATCGCCAGAAGTTCATGCAGGTCCGCGTCAAGAAGATCGTCGCCTGAGCGCCGGCGGCCGCCGGCGGCGCGCCCATCCGGGCGTACCCGCCGGGCGACTCGGACTTGGCAAGCGGAATCGGCGACAACGGAGTCGGGAACACTGGACCCGCCGCATCCGGCCTGGTATAATATAATACGGATGCGGGCTGGCGCCCGCGGCGAAATCCCAAGCGTTCTTTCTCCAGGAGGCACGCATGAATCATCGTGCTCGGGCTTTCACGTTGGCGGAGTTGCTGGTCGTGGTCACCATCATCGCGGTGCTGCTGTCCATAATCTTTCCGTCGGTCGGCGAGATCTACTCTCTGGCCCAGGAGAAGAACTGCAATGCCAACCTCTCCGTCATAAGCAAGGCGATCCTCGCCTACTGCGAAAGAAACAAGGACCAGTTGCCGAGGAACGACGACTCGACATATGATCCCAAGAGGGACTTGTCCAACGTCGGCCTGGACCAGAGTGACCTGCTGCCGGGGGTGAACTCCACCCGGCGATGGTGGTGCAACAAGATCTACCCCCTGGGCACCCGCAACCGGAACCTTTACAGGTGCGCCAGCGATGTGCTCCACTTCGACCCGGGTTCCGAGGTAATGTGCAGCTACGGGTTCAACAACACGCTGACCGACCCCAACGCCTCCGGCGGCGACGGCGTGACGACGGTCATGCAGATCAGCGACCTGGGAATGACATTCCTCGTCGGCCATTGCAGCCCGGACAGCCTGGGCAAGGCAAAGCCGGAGCCTGCGATTACCGAGAGCATCGTGTCGGATCCCTCGAAGTGGCCTGCCGGGCACGCCGCCAACTATGACCAAGAAGCCAAGCAGCGGCTGGGGCGAGGCGGCTTCATCATGGCCAGCGGCGGCATCAAGGTGTGCACCTACGCACAGGTCAAGCTGCTCAAGAACAAAGCGAACCAACTCAAGTTCTTCCACAAAGACTAGCCTTTCTTCGCCGGCGACGTGGAGGTTTTTCCCGGGCAGGAGACGATCCATGCTTACCAGCGGCACACGGGTGACCGAGGCAATTGCGGCGGCCTTCTTTCTGGCGGGATTCGGCGCGGGCCTGGCGCCGGCGGCGGGCGCCGTGGTCTCGGGCGAGCTCAAACAGTTCCACCCCGTGACGATCACGTTTGACGGCCCAGCCTCGGGCCAGGACGCGACGCCGAATCCGTTCACGGACTGCCGCATGTCGGTTGAGTTCACGCAGGGCGCGCGGAAGGTGGTCGTGTGCGGGTACTACGCCGCCGACGGCAAGGCCGGCGAGACGGGGGCCGCCGCGGGCGACAAATGGCGCGTGCATTTCGTGCCCGAGACGCCAGGACGGTGGTCGTACGTCGCGTCGTTCCGCTCCGGCCCGGGCGTGGCAATCGCCGACGACGCCGGCGCCGGAAGAGCGGCCGGCTTCGACGGGGCGACGGGCGAGCTTACCATAGGCCCGTCGGACAAGAACGGCCGGGACTTGCGGGCGCGGGGGTTCCTCCGTCACGACGCCGACAGCCATTACCTGCGATTCGCCGGCAGCGGGGAATACTTCATCAAGGGCGGGGCCGACAGCCCCGAGAACCTGCTCGGTTACGCCGACTTTGACGGCACGTTCCACACGGGAAAGAAAGGCGACGCCAAACGCCCAAGCGAGGCCGAGGCGGCCGGGAACCTGCACTCATACAAGCCGCACCTGGCCGACTGGCGCGCCGGCGACCCGACGTGGCGGGGCGGCAAGGGAAAGGGCCTCATCGGCGCACTGAACTACCTTGCCTCCAAGGGCATGAACAGCGTCTACTTCCTGACCTACAACCTTGACGGCGGGGACGGCAAGGACGTCTGGCCGTGGACCACGCCCGCCGAGCGGCAGCGATTCGATTGCAGCAAGCTCGACCAGTGGGAGGTCGTCTTCTCGCACATGGACCGCCTCGGCCTGATGATGCACGTGATCACGCAGGAGGCCGAGAACGACCACGGCCTCGACGCCGGTGAGTTGGGGCCCCAGCGAAGGCTCTACTACCGCGAGTTGATCGCCCGCTTCGGCCATCACCAGGCCGTAACGTGGAACCTGGGTGAGGAGAACGACAATACCGACGCGCAGCGCAAGGCCTTCGCGGCTTACATCCGCCGGCTCGACGCGGCGGGGCATCCCATAGTGGTTCACACGTTCCCAGGCAAGTACGAGGCGGTCTATGCGCCGCTGCTGGGCTTTGCGGATTTCGACGGCCCGTCGCTTCAGATGGGCAACATGAAGGCCACGCACGAAGAGACGCTGAGGTGGGTGTCCCGCTCGGCCGCGGCGGGCCGTAAGTGGTTCGTCTCGCTCGATGAGATCGGCCCGGCCAACTCAGGCGTGCTGCCGGACAAGGACGATCCCGCGCACGACGGCGTCCGCCGCTGGGCCCTCTGGGGCAACCTGATGGCCGGCGGGGCGGGCTGCGAGTGGTACTTCGGCTACAAGCACCCCAACAACGACCTCAACTGCGAGGACTGGCGCAGCCGGGATGCCATGTGGGACCAGACGCGGCTGGCACTGGCCTTCTTCCACAAGCACCTGCCATTCTGGACGATGAAAGCCGGCGACGACCTGACCGGCGCGAAAGACGACTACTGCTTCGCCGCGGAGGGCAAGGTCTATGCCGTCTACCTCCCCGCCGGCGGGCCCACGACGATCAAGCTCCCGGCGGGGGATTACACGGTTGCGTGGTACAATCCGCGTACGGGCGGAGAGCTTCTTGCCGGCTCGGTAGGCAAGCTCACCGGCCCCGGCGAGCCGTCGGTCGGCGCGCCGCCCGGCGAGGCCGGCAAGGACTGGGCAGTGCTTATCCGAGCGGCAGGGAAGTAGCCCGCCGCGGCCGGACCGCAACGACCCATTCGGCCACCAACTCGAGAAGTGGAAGCAGCAAAAGCCGGGAAAGGAGACGCCATGTACGTCGTCAGCGTAACGGTGTTCGTGAAGGAGCCGCAGGCCGGGCGGTTCGTCGAGGCGACGCTCGACAACGCCCGCAATACCCGCAAGGAGCCCGGCAACGTGCGGTTCGACGTCTCGCGGTGCGTGGACGACCCCAACAGGTTCCTGCTCCACGAGGTCTACAGGACGCCCGATGACTTCAAGGCCCACCAGCAGACCGAGCACTATCTCCGCTGGAAGCAGGGCGTCGCCGACTGGATGGCCCAGCCCCGCCAGGGCGTAAAGCACGTCAGCGTATTCTTCGGAGATGCCGAAGGATGACCGCCGCGAGCGAAACCGGCGCCGATCGCGTGTTTGAGCTTGTCGGCGTGGGGCGGATCATCTTCGGCAGCGGGAGCGTGGAGCGGCTGGGGCCGATCGCCTCCGGCATGGGCCGCGTGGCCCTCGTGGTCACCAACGCCGAGCCCGCCGGCAGCGGCGGTGCGACAGACGACGTCACGCGGGAACTGGTCGAGCACGGCGTCGACTGCGCGATCTTCGTCCAGCACCGCGAGCCGACCGTCGATGACGTGGACGCCGCGCTCCAAACCGCCCGAGGGGGCCGCTGCGATATCGTCGTCGGCCTTGGCGGCGGCAGCGCCATCGACTGCGCCAAGGCCGTCGCCGCGCTGATGACCAACGGCGGCTCTGCGCTGGATTACATGGAGGTGGTCGGCAAGGGCCTGAAGCTCCGGCGCCCCTCCGCCCCGTGGATCGCCGTGCCGACCACCGCCGGCACCGGCGCGGAAGTTACCCGCAACGCGGTCATAGGCTGCCCGGAGCGGAACTTCAAGGCGTCCATTCGCGGCGAGCACCTGCTTGCCCGCGCGGCCGTGGTGGACCCGAAGCTCGGCCTCGGCGTGCCGCCGGGCGTGACGGCCTGCTCGGGCATGGACGCGCTGTGCCAGCTCATTGAGTCGTACACCTCGACCGGCGCCCAGCCGATCACCGACGCGCTTGCGGCCGAGGGAATCCCCCGCGCGGCCCGCTCGCTCGAAAGGGCTGTGAAGAACGGCTCGGACCTTGCCGCGCGCGAGGACATGGCCCTTGCGGCGCTGCTCAGCGGCATAACGCTGACCAACGCCGGCCTGGGGGCCGTGCACGGGTTTGCCGCGCCGATGGGCGCCAACTTCCCCGCGCCGCACGGGGCGATATGCGCGGCGCTGCTGCCCGGCGTCATGGCCGCCAACGTCCGCGCACTGCGGGCGGCCCAAGAGAGCCACCCGATGCTTGCCCGCTACGCGACGGTGGGGCGGCTGTTGACAGGCCGGGCGCGACTGGGCGACCGCGCCGCTCCCGATGCCGGCGTGAGATTCGCCGCCGACCTCGCCGCGGCAATCGGCATCCCGCCGCTGGGCAAGTTCGGCGTGACCGGCGACCGTGTGGCCGAGATGGTCGTCCTTGCCAAGAAGGCCAACTCCATGCGCTACAACCCCGTCACCCTTTCCGACGAGGCCCTGACGGCGGTGCTCAGCGAAGCGGTGGCAGGCAGATAGCGTGGCGATTCGGAACTAACCATCTATTCGAAAATGTGTAAAGGCAGCGCCAAATAGTGGGCTCATCCGGTTCTTGCGTAGGTACGCTGTCGCCCTGGGGCTCCGCCCCAGGCCCCGGAGTTTAGCGCTTTGTCGCTGCCGGCAGAAAGGCGGGGGCGTCCCCGTCGGG
>Ga0315282_10015351_pt1 | contig 11304 bp, 12 predicted proteins | sample YL17G07_20_MG_FD_203693 | JGI IMG/M metagenome (GOLD analysis project Ga0315282, IMG submission 203693) | Sediment microbial communities from Yellowstone Lake, YNP, Wyoming, USA - YL17G07_20 | ecosystem: Environmental > Aquatic > Freshwater > Lake > Sediment | place: USA: Wyoming | collected...
AAAAAATTTACTATGCTCAAAATTGTTGCTCGAAATATGATTCCTAATAACCAACCTGTCCAATTCTCTAAAATTGATTTTAAATAAAGTTTTTTAGCGAGCCAGGTTCCGACCATAAATCCGAGGACAGTTATAAGCTCAGAAAGCGCCTTCATAGAAGCACCAATTAAATCGCCGCTTCGCGCAACAATAGCAATAAACGCGATTAAAGATGTTGTACATGCTGAAAATAGTCCAAACATAAGAAAGCTTAGCATAATTGGAATCCCAGTAAAATCAAATTTGAGTGTTGGCATCCAGGGGAATGGAATCTTAAAGCCGCTAAACTTTAATGCATAGTCAAAAACAACTACGAGAGCAGCTAGAATTGCAGTGCCTGTGAGGATCGTTGTTTTTCCGTTCAGTTTTTGCATATTCATTTATCAGTTAATTTCGCTACTATTCGTCTATCCAAAAAAAGATTGCCCCTAGTAATCATGGATCCTTAGAATCCGAAGATCTTTTAAACACAGATCAGTGAATACGCCTAGGTGAAGAGAGTGACCACCCTCCAATATCTAGAGACGGTGTAGATCATCTACGCCGCTTTATATTACGTACACTCAACGATAACCAGCTTCTGATACTTTCAAGAATCACAATGAAGCAGCAGAGTATGACTGGTCATCTTAAAGTATTGAGTGAAACAAGAAAGGTTCCATTATCAACGTTGAAGCTCAACGCGAGGATTCTCCGTGAATTCAATCTAATTGATTATGGTAAGAAGAACCAAGTGCCTTATGCAGAGATTCTGCCATTGGGGCTTTTTATGCTCAAACTTGTTGAGATGAATAAAGGCAAAGTGACAATAAAATATACTGATTAAATAATTTCAACGGTGCCCTTTCCAGCATCAACTTTGAGCTTCATGCCGGTTTTAAATGTCTCAATGGGATCCATCTCCAACTTATCAATAAGTGGTATATTTCCGATTACACAGCCAGTCGCTATAATAGCTTCAGTCTCACGATTGATAATTGCTGCGGGAGCAGTACCGAGTTTAGCCATTCGGTATATAACATAGCTTCCTACTGTACTACCTTTCCCGATAGGAAAAACGAAGATCTTTCCTTTTATTTTTTGACCATAAAGAGATCCCGGCTCTGTTATGACTCCTGTTAAAGGATCGATACCACCATAGAAGCTTACCGGCTCGGTACTTACTAGCGCTTCAGCCTCAGCGAATCCTGAAACAACTTTCCGACCTTTAAGAATCATTTTAAAGCCTCTTTCACTAGCTGGTCCACCGTGAGCATCTCTGTAGTTATTCCCATATTTGTGCAATAATAGGCTCCTTTGAAGCTATTTAATGCAACTTCTTGCCACCCTATCTCTTTCAAGGGTGCAACAACCATACAAGTGTCAACATAGACACAACCCCCTGCAATTTCGATCTGCTTAATATAGCCTCGCTTAGCTGCCTTTTGATATACGCCTCGACTTGTGAAGACCCAAAGTTTTCTTTTTAATTTACGTCCATTTACTTTTTTCGCAACTTCTGCAACCTCATTTAAACTACAGTGTGGGCAACCAATACAGTAGATGGGGTTCTGAAGCTTGCAGGTGAATTTTTCTTTAGCATCCTTAAGATCTTTCTCATTTATTGTAATTTTTTCTAAGCCAAATAAATATGACTTCATTTCTTCAGCTTCTGGTGTGACGCCTTCACCATGCCAGAGAGCGATCCCTCCACTTGTAGCGCATGCAGCACCAAGCGTTTTCAGAGACGCAAGGTTAGGGTGACCAAGACCGCGAAAATAAGGTACAGTACTTCCAAGGAGTTTCCCCGTAACATATCCGAGTGCACTATATTCAAGAGGAGTTGCAAGTTTTGCTTCTACCTCAACAATTTTTCCTGGACGCCTATTCTGGTTGATTCTGTACTCGTATAGAGGAGTAAGCCCAGTGATAGCTGAAGCAATTGTAGTGGGCCCAGATTCACGATTCGTTCTAGCTCCAAGCACAGAGTTTGAGTAACAAACTGCGCTTGATTCTGCCCAGGCAATTTGGGATCCAAATCGAGGAATATTACCTACAAGATATGGAGTACATGTGCAAGTTGCTTCAATCCCCAGAGCTTTGAATGCCTTGATAGCTCTAACCTGACCTTCAGCGAAGTCTTCTGGAACTCCCATCTCCTGCCATTTATCTAAATCCATCCCAGCAGGGTTCAGAGTTGTAGTTACCTTACATTTGTCACCCAATTTTACCTGATCCTCAAGCCACTCAACCCCTGCATCACCAAGATTCTTGTAGCTAACACCACTGACATGTGCATTCTCAATGGGTACCAACTTTTCAGCACCAAATACATCACCAAGGGCAACTAAGAGCTCTAGAGCTTTACTAACCCCAGCACCTCTTTCCCCAGCTAACATCCGCTCCTCTTCACGGGTGAGATACAATCGTAATCAGATGAGAAGAAAAACCGGTGGATAAAAGCTATTCTAGGAGTAATGATCGAGGATCTTCTTCATTCGATCAGACACATTTATCTCAGCCTTCATAAATTTCTCCTTTGGTTTACCCATTGGGCGAGTAGCGTCAATACCTACCTTACATCCAAGCTCTGTTTGTTGGTCAGCTGTCGGATCAAGGCTGCTAACCCGTGTATTCGGGATTATTAGCAGATCCTCATCTCCTTTAAATCTAGTAGCAATTGCCCATTCCACTTCCTGCATATTATAGGGATCTATGTCGCCATCAACAACAACTGCGTGTTTTAGACTTGGATGAGCAGCGAACATTGCCATAAGGACGTTCTTTGAATCTCCTTCACGGAATTTATCGAAACTTACAACACAATGTAGCCAACCGTTTCCGCCAAGAGTCATATTTACCCCTTTGACGGTAGGAACAATATTCTGACAGTATTCCCAAATTCTAATCTCAGATGGCATACCCATCAATAAACGATGTTCCGAGCCACTTGGAAGAAGTCCCTGATAAATATAATTCTCACGGCGCATCACTCCTATAAGCTCTACAGATGGCTGTTGTCGCTTGACATCATATGTACCTGTAAGGTCAACAAATGGGCCCTCAGCTACATTGTTATTAAGATTAATTCTACATTCTAGTACTATCTCCGCATCTGCAGGCGCTAAAGCGTCAATATTTGCGCACTTGGTAAGCTTCAATTTTCCATTTAGTAGTGTATTTGCTACATCATATTCAGAAACTCCCCAAGGACAAGGTAAACTTGTAGCTAATAGAATAGCGGGATGGAGGCCTATACTTACAGAGACATCCATAGTCTCATTTCCTGCCTGTTTGGCTATCTGAATCAACCTGTAAAGGTGACGAGGAACAACCCTGATTGCCAATTTCTTCGAACCCAATACTAGAAGTCTATGATAACTTACATTCTCAACGCTTCCATCAGGGCTCTTAACATAAAGTACACCACATGTGATGTATGGGCCGGGATCACCATTAAAATGAGTCAGAATTGGAATCTTCCCGAGATCACCTTCCTCAATTACATCATTGACTGGACCATTGCTGACCTTACATTTTTTCGGATTTCTAATCGCTTCTAGTAACTTCGAATAAACATCTGCGTGTTCCATATTTATGCTTCTAAGTATCCTTTCTCTAGTACCACATATTCCACCAATTAACTTATTTTCAAAACCCGTTAAATTTTCAAAGAGAAGAGCCTTTCCAGCATCGAAACGCTGAAGCGCAGCTGATACTTCAAAAATTGGATTGATCTCATCATTGATATGTATTAACTCACCTTGATTCTCAAGATCATTGATGAAACTTCTTAGATCACTCATGCATTCTTCTCCTCTGTGACATGTTTAACCAGCTCTAATAATCTGATCCCAAGGTTATCTCTATAGCCTTGAGAGAGATGAGTACTTACTAAAGCCATTCTCTCAAACCGTTTAGCTAAATATCCTCCGATCACTCTTCCAATCATCGAATCTCGGTCACCAAGGATCTGTGTGAATGTTGAATCGGATAGTGTTAACGTTGTGGAACCCCATTGTGGACGATCACCTTCCCAAATGATAGCTACCACAGCGTTATCAAGCTTTAATAAATTTAACGTGATCAGCTTTTCCTCTAAATTAATGTTACCAGTTGAGAATGTTAAGCTCATTAATTTATTCTTGTTTTTCGTGTTGTTAAGGGTATCCGCTAAATAGGGTTTAAACTAAAGTAATCGTACCATAAGCTGTGAAGATCTTAGTCATCTCCGATATCCACAGTAACTTTCATGCCCTCAGAGCGGTAATTGAGAAAGCTGACAACTGTGACGCCATTCTTTGCGCAGGTGACATTACAGGCTATGGTGCTTTTCCCGTTGAATGCATTCATCAAGCCCGAGTAATGGAGTGGAAGACTGTGGCTGGTAATCACGATGCAGCGATATCTACAAAAGACACTGATTGGTTCAATGACGAAGCACGGGATGCTATTAGAATTAACCGTGAAATGATTAAAACTAATGATCTGATGTGGCTTGCAGGGATTCCTCAAAGCCTAACATTGAATCTCGGAATTACTAAAATAACAATTTTTCATGGGAGCCCCACAGAGCCATTGACAAGCTATGTCTTTCCTAATGATATGGAAAACTACGCTCATCTCTATCTTGGTCACACAGAATCTGATCTCATTATCCTAGGTCATACTCATATTCCACATATTGTTTATCGCCCTGAAGGTGTTGTTTTAAATCCAGGTTCAGTTGGGCAACCACGTGATGGTGATCCTCGAGCTAGCTTTGCTATTGTTAATCTTCCAGAACTTAAAGTTGAGATAAGACGCATAGAATATGATATTGATGCTGCCGCCGAAGCCATCCGCGATTCAGGCATTCCTGAGCGATTTGCCAAGCGTCTTTACCAAGGTTTGTGACTGCAACCATCGTAACCTAAATAAAACTCATGAACACCGATATGGTGAAGCCCCATGGCGAAGAAAAATAATTTACCAGAGCCAACCGATCTCAAGCAAGGCTTACTATCCAATCTCAAAATTACGAGAAATGGGGCACTAGAGATCGGAATACTAGCAATCATAATATTGATTTGTATTGTTATGAGGATCCTACCCATGCAGTGGGGGCCATACCTCAATGAGTATGATCCCTTCTTCCACTATCGAAGTGCTGAATATATTGCGAAGAACGGTTATGCTGCATGGTATACATGGGTAGATGACTTAAGTTGGTACCCTATGGGTAGAGATGTCGCTAGCAATGCATATCCTGGTATCCCATTCAGTGGAGTTTTCCTCTGGCAAGTCGCAAATACTGTTGGCATTAAAATTGATGTGCTTACCGCATGTCTCTACTTTCCCGTACTCATGGCTGCAATAACCTGCGTCTTTGCCTTTCTATTAGGAAAGGATTTTGCGGGAGGGGTTGGTGGTATTTTCACTGCATTATTGGTAGCAATCAATCCAAGCTATATTAGTAGAACAGTAGCCGGATTCTTCGACACAGAAAATATTGGCATCTTCGCCATAGCTACAACAAGCTTATTTTTTATACGTAGCATAGACGACAAGCGTGGGATCCCATCACGGATAATGTATGCAATCATAGGTGGTCTCACCTTTGGATATCTTTCCGCTTCATGGGGGGCTGCTCGTTATATTACTGGTCTACTTTCTGTATTTTTAATAGTTTCAATTTTAATTGGTAAATATAAAACACAGCAATTAACCAGCTTTAGTATTATCAATGGACTGGGTCTTCTAATTGCAGCAATATTTGTCCCACATCTTGGTTGGGGTTACCTATCTTCAATAGAGAACCTCGCCGCACTTTCAGTTGCCATTGTAGCTCTAATTTATGAATTCCTTAAAACTCGTGTAGATGACGAAAAACTTCGAATAGGAATGTTAGTTTCTTTCCTCATTATTGGTTTAGCTGTTTTTATATTGCCTATATTCGGAATCGGAAACGGTATAGGTGGTAAATTTCTACGTGTCCTAGATCCTTTCGAATCGCCTAACGCCTTATTTTCCAGCGTTGGAGAACATAAACTTAGTACTTGGAATAATTTCTTTGAAGACTGGGGGGTTGGACTGGCTCTTGGTCTCCTCGGAGCTTACTATATAATAAAAGATTTAGATGATAAAAAGCTGTATCTATTGCTATTCTATTTAACTGCCCTTTATTTTTCCGCTACATTGGTTAGAATTTTACTTATCTTTGCTATACCTGGCAGCATCCTTGTATCTTATGCCATAGTTGAGCTATTAGCTCCTTTCAATGCAGGAATATCTGCCCCTAAAGAAGTTGGAAAAAGGAAACGTTCAATCTTCGCGGTTAGCAAGCCTTTAAGTATCGTTTTCATTTTAATGCTCTTTTTGTCCTTTGTAATACCTGTCCTTGACGCGCAAGCAATCGCAAATCAGCCTGGACCATACGCATCATCTATGATACCAGTTTTGCTCAATGGCGATTTTCCTAATGATTGGCACACAGCGCTTGCTTGGCTGAAAGCCAACACAACTAAAGATGCAGTAATTGCGACTTGGTGGGATTATGGATACTGGATTGAAACTGTTGCGAACAGAACTACCATAATCGACGGCTCCACACAAACACCTTATCCCATTGAAACTATGGGTAAAATAATGATGAGCCCCCAAAACAGTTCCCTTCCATTATTGAAGAATCTTGGGGCTGACTACATCCTTGTATTCAACACTTATAATCCCAACACTTTAACAGAATGGTCTTTTGGTCTTAATGCAAGATGGGAGGCTATGACACAAATCGCAGGCATCCCACTTACAAAGTTCATTGGATATAATACGACAAGTAGTCAGTACTATCTAACTAGCGCTTACTGGAACTGTACTTATGCAAAGCTTAGCTATTATCAAAACACTCTGATTACATCGGGAACCGATGGAGTACCCAAAATAGCACTAAATGATCATTTCAAACTCGTATATCACAGTAAATATGACTTTGTCTTAATCTACAAAATCATCTACTGATGCAAACTTTTTTTCCTTACATATTCATTCTATCTCGGGTGTGAAGATGTCTAAGACTTCCAAAATCCGAGCTTCCCATATTCTTGTCGAAAAGCAAAGCCAAGCATTGATACTATCTGATGAGTTAAAAAATGGAGCAGACTTCGCAAATCTGGCTAAGAAATTTAGCACATGTCCGAGTGGGAAGAAGGGCGGCGACCTTGGAACCTTTGGTCGAGGGCAAATGGTTAAGGAGTTCGAGCAGGCTGCTTTCTCTCTACAGATAGGGCAAATCTCAGAACCAGTCAAGACTCAATTTGGTTATCATATAATTAAGCGAACAGCATAAAGACAATAGCACAAATCATTTTTTTGCATTTATTAAACTTAATTTGGCTCTTTAAAGCTAGTTTTCGCATAACGTTTATACTTTGTGAACCAGATTTGCTTCCAGCACTTACAGGTGAGAATAGTTGTCTTATAAAAACGCTAGAGCTGGTGATTTAAAAATTGGTAGTTATGCCCTCATCGATAACGAACCCTGCCAGATCGTTGACATCGAAAAAAGTAAGCCTGGCAAGCATGGCAGCGCTAAGATACGCGCTAGCGGAATTAGTTTATTCGATGCTAAAAAGAAAACATATTTGGCTCAAGCTGATGCTAATGTTCAGGTCCCCATCGTAGATAAAAGAAGTGGGCAGATAGTCTCTGTTACACCTAACGGTATTCAGCTAATGGATCTTGAGACCTTCGAAACAATCGATCTGTCTATGCCCACAGATGAAGTAGCAGGAAAGATAGCTAGTGGGAAAGAGGTTGAGTACTGGGTCATTATGGGTCGGTATAAGATCAACCGGGTTAAAAACTAGGTGAGTTAAGGTGAAGCGCGTTGAGCAGATGCGCCTGCGCGCTGGTATGAGTGCTTCCGAATTAACAAATGCGATGGCTAAAGCCGGGGTAATTCAGGGTGGTAGAGTTGGGCGTGCTGCTGATATAGCTGCAGAGATGTTTAGTAATCCGGAATATACTACTTTTATTACACTAACAGGCCCATTATGCCATGGTGGGCTTCGTAATGTTTTCTCAGATTTAATTAAATGGGGATACATTGATGCAGTGGTCACAAACGGTGCTAACATCGTTGGGGATCTCATAGAGGCGATGGGGCAACATCACTATATTGGAAAAGAATATGCTGATGACGAGAAGCTTTACGAGGAGGGGATAAATCGAGCTTACGATATATACTTTCAGAATCAGACTTTCATTGACCTTGAAACCTACTTTTACAAAATATTAGATGATATACCTGAAGATAAGCGCGTTAATACGCCAATCCATGCGTTATTACGGGAGGTAGGAATCCGCATTAACGATCCTGATAGCATACTTTCCTCAGCAGCAGCAAAGAGTGTTCCGATATTCAGTCCTGGATTTGTTGATTGCATGCTAGGGATTCCTATGTGGATGTATTCGAGACAAAAACCTTTGAGCCTGAATCCCCTTAAGGACTTCGACCTTTTTAGCGACCTTGTATTTGAAGCAAAAAAAAGTGGGGCAATCTTACTTGGTGGAGGTACCCCGAAACATCATACACAATACATGCATACATTAAGGAATGGATTGGATGCGGCAATACAGATAAGCTCAGCACCTGTAGCTGATGGTAGCCTTAGTGGTGCGCCACTTAGAGAGTCAGTGAGCTGGGGTAAGCTACATGGCGAAAATATGGAGATGACATCCACAATCTTTGGTGAAGTAACTAGTCTTTTTCCTCTTATAATAGTGGCAGCACTGGAGAAAATAGAGGAACGTGGTAAGTAACTATTTTAGTTGTTTTATGCAAACAGAAAATCCAATCATATCTGGCTTAAAAAGAAGTTTATCAAAAAGTTATTCTACTGCTTTTCTAGAAAGATCCGCGCCTTTTACCATTTGGAACAATTTGGAGTAGGGTATATCCCAATTCTCACGTGTTCGAAGGCCACAATCGGGGCTTATCCAAGTCCTCTCATTTCCAACTAATCCAGCAACATATAGGATCCTGTCTCTAATAACCTCTGCAGATTCAACCTCATCGGTATGTACAGCTATAAAACCCGGGGCATAAGCGCCTCTAAATCCATTGTCTTCAAAATCTTTCAAGTCATCATACGCAGATCTTATTACACCAGGTTTTATTGTGTCTCTATTTGCAAATTCTAGTGAAAGCTGGCTGCAGTTTTTCAAATCTGGTACATATCTAGCAAGAAGTTTGTAATCGCTAAAGCAATTATGAAGACTAAAAGTGCAATTAAAGCCCTTTACGAGTCTATTCCAAGCTTCAACAAACATCTCCATTTCTTCTTTGTTAGGTTGAGTCGTTATCGCTGGTTCATCGATCTGTATCCATTTTGCGCCGGCATCTACTAATTTTTTAAATTCGGGGTAAAGAGCCTCGTCAACAATATCATTTATAAACTCACGTCGAGCTGCAAATTTACGATCTTTTAGATTCTTTATTGAAGTATTTTTACGATCATAAAACTCATTAAAGCTCCAATCAAGCAGCGTATACGGGCCAGTGATAGGTACCTTAAGTTTGTGTTTTGCGATGCCTTTCACATAATTGAATTCATCAATATAGAATGGGTTTTTATAATGAACCCTATCTACGACTGCTGCTTTCCTAAAATAACGGTAATCAAAACTTTTTATCCATCCAGAAAACTCGAAGCCAGTGAGATTTTTAATGACATGAGCATACATTTCTTCACGCCACTGCTCTCCAGTATAAACATAGTCGAGACCAAGTTGCTCGAACATTCGAACCGCGTAAAGTGCCGACCAGTTGATGATCTCTTGCTTTTTATTGGATTCCTTATCTTTGAGAAGTTTGATTAGAGGTTCGTAGTCTATATTGAGCTTTTTCCCCCAAGCCTCTGCTTCTGCAACGTCGGCATCATTTATCTTACCATTAAGAATGCCTTTGAGCCTCCAATTATATTTGGCAAGACTCCCGATTTCATAAGTCTGGAATAGTTTATTCATTGGTTTCGCCTCAGCTCAGTTACTACTTTTTTGATCACATTGATTTTTTCTGATGCTTTATCCCAAGTTAGGAAGTCCATGTCACAATTAGTAGAAACATAGATATCATCTGTCTCAAGGGTTTTTATTATAGTTGAGACGATCTTGGTAAGATCAATAGGATCCTCTATGATGCTGTTACGAGCATCTATAACTCCGAGGATTAGAGCTTTCACTTTAAACCTTTTGAGGGCCGAGAGGTTAGTATCGTAAAGATCTACACCTACGCTATCTATTGCCCAATTTTGAGTGTCATTTAGAATTGGCTCAGCATCGCCAAAAAAGGTCTGAAGGATAGTTTTCGCTTTAATGCCATCCGTTACTATCTCAAGTGCTTTTGCAATGGTTTTCAAATCTGATTGTTTTACCTTGGTAGTACTATAGACGATAGCAGGGTCACTTAGTTGAATGTGTTTAAATCCCTTTTTCTCTAACTCCTTTATTTCCTGATTGAGTGACTCAGAAAATGCATTCATCAATTTTACTTTATTCTTATAGTAGCCATCATGGGCGAGTACAGCAAAAGTATATGGTGCAGGTAGAACCACTTTCAGTTCAGAGCTTTTTGGTAAAAGATCCATGTACATCTCACCAAAAGTAGCTGGGTCCTTCCATTCTATTTCCCCCTTCACCAAGGGAGCCTTGTAGAACGTATTATTGTTGAACCAACGAAGCATAGGGCCAACTTCTACGTTTTTCAAATGAGTACTGAATGGACGTAGGAGATCCTGACGTCTCAGCATTCCATCATTGATTAATGTAATTCCCGCGTCTAGCTGAGTTTTCACCATAATTGCTGTAGCCGTTTTAAAGGCAGTATCCAGCTCTTCTTCTGTAAGCTTACCCCTATCATAGGAACGAGTCTTCGAAATTAGCTCCTGTGGCCGTGGTAATGCTCCTGCAATGCTACTTCCAATCATCTTGTTAACTCCTCAACGAGTTTTATTCCCATCTCATCACTACCCATGGGCATCACGTGGAATCCAATGCTGTATCCGTTGAGCTTTGCTTTAACTTCGTCAGCTATACCTAGAAGATGGCATTGCATCTCGCCATGAAAATCACTAGTATTCTCAAATCGAGTCAAAACCTTCTCCGGGATGTGTATTCCGGGCATCTGAGCAATACTCCTCAACCTCTTTAAAGTCGAAGCAGGACTTAATCCAATCTGTACATGATGCTTAACTGGATTACCAGCACACTCTGCTTCAGCATAGAACGCGATTAATTCCTCGAAATCAA
>Ga0315282_10015352_pt1 | contig 11304 bp, 9 predicted proteins | sample YL17G07_20_MG_FD_203693 | JGI IMG/M metagenome (GOLD analysis project Ga0315282, IMG submission 203693) | Sediment microbial communities from Yellowstone Lake, YNP, Wyoming, USA - YL17G07_20 | ecosystem: Environmental > Aquatic > Freshwater > Lake > Sediment | place: USA: Wyoming | collected...
TCCACCTTCACTCTTTTCTTTCTGGTCAAAGGGTGATCGGGTGGGGCTACAACAATAATCTCATCCTCTTCATATCTTTCATAATGGAGGGAAGGATGATTCAATTTGGCGCCAATGATACCGAACTCGACACTGTCTTGAAGGACATATTGGACGATTTCCTTCGTATCAGCGATTTTAAGAGAAATGATAAAACGAGGATATTCTTTTTTAAAATCACCCATGAGTTTGGGGAGGAGATATTCTCCGGGAATGGTGCTTGCACCCAAGGAAAGTTCTCCTCTGATCCCTTGGGAGAATTCACTCAAGGCATTTAACAAATCCTTACGGGAAGACAAAATTTTTGAGGCATATTCCAGAAAGACCTCCCCGGCTTTGGTGAGGCGAACCTCCCTGCTTGTCCGATCGAAAAGGCGCAGGGATAGGGATTTTTCTATAGAGAGGATATGGCCGCTGACAGTGGGTTGGGTGAGAAATAGGTCGTCAGCCGCCTTAGAGAAACTTTTTAAATCGGCCACACGACAAAAAGTTTCCAGATGTCGAAAATCAATTTGCAATGGCTTTTTTTCCACTACGGACAGAATATTAAACCCCTTTCTTTTTAAATGCAAGTAAAAATTTAATTTTTAAAATAGAATTCAATAGTTACAGCCATCTTACCCTAAAATATGGAATCATTATGTTCTTTTTATTCTATTTAAAGACAAAGAATTTTCAAAAAAGTTACAGGGGTTTGAGGAGAAAGTTTCAAGAAATGTTATTTTTGAGGGGAGAACCTTCTGAAAAGATTGAAATAAAAAGGGCTTGGGGAAAAAATTCCAATCTCCCAAGCCCTTTCTCAAATTTAATATAGATCGAATCTTAGTACATATCACCCATTCCACCCATCCCACCACCTGGAGGCATTGGGGGATAAGGGGCTTTCTTTTCTGGTTTCTCAACCACGATCGCTTCTGTGGTGATCATCAACGATGCTACTGACGCAGCATTCTGAAGGGCAAGCCTGACCACTTTTGTGGGATCAATGATGCCGGCCTTAATCATATCCGAATATTCATCCTTAGCGGCATCGAATCCAAAAGCTCCCTTCTCGTTCTTTACTTTCTCTGTCACCACAGACCCTTCCTGACCAGCATTATTGGCGATCTGGCGGATAGGTTCCTCTAAGGCTCTCTTCACAAGATCGACCCCGATCTTCTTATCTCCCTCTACTTTCATTTTATCCAGTGCGGAAAGGCAACGGAGGTAGGCCACCCCACCACCCGGAACAATTCCTTCCTCTACAGCCGCTCGAGTTGCGTTCAGGGCATCTTCCACACGGGCCTTCTTCTCCTTCATCTCGGTCTCAGTGGCTGCACCCACATTGATCACGGCCACTCCACCGATGATTTTTGCCAGCCGTTCCTGAAGTTTCTCCCGATCATAATCGGATGTAGTCTCTTCGATCTGGGCACGGATCTGTTTTACCCTTGCCTCGATATCATCTTTGTCTCCTGCTCCATCGACAATGGTCGTATTGTCTTTATCCACAGTGATACGTTTTGCCCGGCCTAAGTCGTTCAGTTTGATATTTTCCAATTTAATGCCCAAGTCCTCTGAAATGACTTTTCCTCCGGTGAGGATAGCGATATCCTCCAACATCGACTTCCTGCGATCTCCAAAGCCAGGAGCCTTCACTGCACAGCATTTGAGGGTTCCACGAAGTTTATTGACTACCAAAGTAGCCAGGGCTTCTCCTTCCACATCCTCGGAAAGGACTAAAAGGGGTTTCCCCATTTTGGCAATCTGTTCCAGGATGGGGAGCATATCTTTCATATTGGAGATCTTTTTCTCGTTGAGAAGGATGTAGACATCCTCGAGCACCGCTTCCATCTTCTCAGGATCTGTGACAAAATAAGGGGAGAGATATCCCCGGTCGAATTGCATCCCCTCTACCACATCGAGCGTCGTCTCCATTCCCTTCGCTTCTTCCACCGTGATCACGCCCTCTTTGCCAACTTTATTCATCGCCTCGGCGATGATGTTCCCAATGGTCTCATCGTCGTTGGCAGAAATGGTTCCGACTTGAGAAATCTCCTTCTGATCTTTTGTGGGTTTGCTCAACTTCTTTAACTCTTTCGACACTTCCTCGACGGCCATGTCAATCCCACGTTTTACATCCATTGGGTTGGCACCGGCTGCGACCACCTTCGATCCTTCACGATAAATGGCCTGAGCCAACACCGTGGCGGTTGTCGTCCCATCTCCTGCTGTGTCAGAAGTTTTGCTGGCGACCTCCTTTACCATTTGGGCGCCCACGTTCTCAAACTTATCTTCCAATTCGATTTCTTTCGCCACGGTCACGCCATCTTTGGTGACAATGGGAGATCCAAAGGATTTTTCCAAAATCACGTTCCTTCCCTTTGGGCCCAACGTGACTTTGACCGCATCCGCTAAGATATTGACTCCCCGTAAAATTGCATTACGGGCCTCTTGATCAAACTTCAGTTCCTTTGACATTTTGACTTACCTCCATTTCTTTGAAATTTGTTATTTCCCTTCAATGATCCCTAAAATATCCTCTTCTCTCATGATGAGATGTTCTTCACCCTCAACCTTGATCTCTGTGCCGGAATACTTTCCAAAAAGAATCTTGTCTCCTACTTTCACATCAAGAGGGATCACTTTACCGTCTTCTGTAATCTTTCCCTTCCCAACCGCTATGACTTTTCCTTCCTGGGGCTTCTCTTTGGCGGTATCAGGAATAATAATCCCCCCTTTTGTCTTATCTTCTTCCGCGAGTCGTTTGACAATTACTCTGTCCTGCAATGGCCTGATCTTCATCTTTTATTTCTCCTTTCTTACTCAGTGGTTTTCAAATTGATAAAATGGGGACTGAAATATATTGAAATAGTACTAGAATTTAATACCTCACATCACCTCCTCACAAAAAAAAGAAACCTTTTAAAATCAAATAGTTATGAAATTTTTGTATAATGGGTCAGTGAACAGATATAGAAGAAATACTTACCCAAAAACAATAATCACTCAAAAAGTGATTGTCAAGGAAAGGAGTGATTTTTTTTACGAAAATGCCGCAGAATACCCCCCTGTAGGCAGGGAGTTTCACTCTCAAACATTTTTTTAGCAGTGAAATACGAGCATCTATTGAAAAACTTCATTTGATTCGACATAATTAGTAAACTTTCAGGGGAGAAGAAATGAAACAGTTCCTTCAATCCTTGACGAAGCTATCCTTCTCAATTATTTTTATTCTTTCCTTTTCTTACTCTGCTGAAGGCGGTCCATTAAAGAGGCCTCTATCCTTTCAACATATCACCCCCCAAGACGGTCTTTCGAGCGAAATGGTTTATGCCATCGCTGTTCAAGGTGAGGAAATCTGGTTTGGATCGTATGGCGGAGGAGCCACCCTTTATGATAAGTCGAAGAAGGTTTACAAAGCCTATACCACCAAGGGCGAACCTATGGATAAAACCGACGATGGGAAAAGCATCAATTGGAAAAACCTCCTTCCCTATAACCATGTATCTGTCATTGTCCCGGATAGAGATCGCATCTGGTTTGGTACCTATTTTTATGGATTTGGGGGGGGTGGAATATCCTATTATGAACCCCAGAGAAACCCGCAATGGAAACGTTTCAATACGAACGATGGCCGTGCCAAGAAGGTCGTATCCATGGCTGTGGATGGAGAGTGGGTTTGGGTTGGATCTGAAAAGGGCCTTTCCCTACTCGATAAAAAGGCAGAGGGATGGAAGGTATTTTACTCCACTCAAGATGGTCTCTCAGGGAATTTTGTCAATTCGATTTTGGTTCAATCCGATTCCCTATGGATAGGAACCAATGCAGGAATTAGCCATTTTCACAGGGCCAAAAAGACCTGGAAGACCTATTCTCAGAAAGAAGGGCTAACCGAAACAGAAATCAAATCCTTAGTGAGTATAGGACGGAAAATATGGGCAGGGGGTATTGGAGGGACCCTTTTTGAATATGATGCGGTTTCAGACCGTTGGAAGAAGATCGAACCTACAGATTCATTGAAGAACGGAGGAATTCATTCCATCGCTGTGGCAAAAGAGAAAGTTTTTATCTGTCGAGATAATGGAGTAAGTATTTATGATCTTCCGACAGGACAATGGGAGTCAATGATAGCTTCTGATGGATTGCTAAGTAATACCGTTTTTTGTGCAGCCGAGGATAAGAATAGTGCCTGGTTCGGGACAGATAAAGGAGCCTCACGACTGATGTTGACACCTTAATGAAATTGTGGATTTCGGAATGCGCCTGCCCGCCGCAGGCAGGGATTGCGGAATTGGAATGAGAAAATAAGGGATAGAAAAGGAGGAAATGATTTATGGATCATTCCCCGAATAAGAAAATGACCCGGAGACAATTTATTAAGGGTGCGGCTGCTGTGGCAACACTCCCTCTATTTTCGAATACGCTTCCATTTTACGGATCTCTTGCGCACGCCGCTGAAGAGTCTGATCTGGTCATCGCCAGAAATGGAACCCCTTCCCAACTTCTGCAGGCCGCCATGGCTCCTTTGGGAGGGATGGGTCGATTTGTCAAGAAGGGACAGAGGGTCGTCATCAAAGCGAATATCGCCTGGGCGAGGACACCCGAACAGGCTTGTACCAATAACCCCGATCTTTTTTCTGCATTGATCAGGATGTGTTATGACGCTGGGGCAAAACGAGTTGCCGTATGGGATCATACCTGTGATAATTACCAGTTTTGTTTTTCCAGGTCGGGATTGAAAGAGACCGCTCAGAAGGCAGGGGCAGATATTTTTTCCGGTCATGGTCGGAACGTCTACAAACAGGTCGAAGTTCAAAAAGGGAAGAAACTCAAGACGGCTGAATTGCTCAGGGATGTGCTCGAATCAGATGTCTTTATCAATTTTCCCATTCCCAAACATCACTTTGCGACAGAACTCACCCTTGGATTGAAGAACTTGATTGGGATCGTATGGGATATGGAGCAGTTACACAAGATTGACCTTCATCAATGCATTGCTGATATCAACACGGTTCGGAAACCCGATCTGGTCGTGATGGATGCCATCCGGATTCTTACGACGAATGGTCCAAAGGGACCTGGAAAAACAGAGGATATTGGAGAGGTCATTACTTCCACAGATATTGTAGCGGCGGATGCTTACGCAGCCACCTTCTTTAAACACCCCAAGACCGGAAAACCTTTCAAGCCAGAGGAAATCAAGTTTGTCAAAAATGCTTATGATTTAGGTCTAGGCGAGATCAACCTCTCAAAAGTTCGGGTTAAAAAGGTCAGTGCTACATGAGAAAAGCGATCCCGTACTTGAGGAGGACGATTCAAGCCCTTTCATTCATCTTCCTTCTCTATCTGATCGTCAAGACTGCTTTTCCCCTTGAGCTGAAGATCCCGGTTGACCTCTACCTTCGACTGGATCCCTTTATCGGGATGATTACGGTCCTCACGAAGAAGGGGGTCATCCTGAGAATGCTTCCTGCCTTCGGAGTGCTCCTCTTCGTTTTCATCTTCGGCAATTTCTTCTGTGGATGGTTCTGCCCCATGGGCGCACCCATCGATTTTTTCGACCGAATTCTCTTCAGAGAAAAGAAGTGGTCCAAGAGCTTTAATGATCAATCCCTCAGACGGCTACGCTATGGCGTGTTTATCTTCTCTCTTGCCACAGGCCTCATGGCGTTTCAAGTGATGTATCTGCTTGATCCGATCAGTCTGATCACACGAACCCTGATCATCTCCTTTTATCCTCCTGTCATCTTCATCTTCAATCATTTCCTTCCCCAGGTTCAAAACTTTCTTCCTAAAAACCCTTTCATCATGTCGACCCTTCCGATGCCCGTCTTCAAGGTCAATCTCTTAATCTTTCTATTTTTCATCATCATCCTTGCCTTGGGAGTTGTCAGGAAGAGGTTCTGGTGTCGCTACCTCTGCCCACTGGGAACCCTCTTTTCGATCGTTTCACGTTTTCGAATATTGAAACGGTTTGTCACGGAGGATTGTACCCATTGCCAAAACTGTGTGAAGGGATGTCCGGTTGGTGCGATCCCTGAAGAAGCTCCGGAGTCCTATCGTCAACAGGACTGTATCTCCTGTTTCAAATGCCTCGAATGTCCTCCTGAAGCTGTCTCATTCCATCTCGGTTCTCCAACATGGAAGACGGTGAATGGCGTAGATCTCTCGAGAAGGTATGTTTTGGGATCCCTTTCGTTTGGCATTGTTTCAGCATTGGTGATCAAAACCAATCCCCTCCAGTCAGAGAGCGGGTTGAGGAATAATCGGCTTATTCGGCCACCGGGTTCCCTTCCGGAAGAGAAATTTGTTTCCCTCTGCACAGGCTGCGGTGAATGTCTGAAGGTTTGTCCCAACAATGCCCTTCAATCGACACTGTTGGAAGCAGGCCTGGCAGGTCTTTACACACCGAGGCTCGTTCCCCGTATCGGTTACTGTGAAGAATTTTGCAATTTTTGTGGAAGGATTTGCCCCACCGAAGCGATCCAAAATCTTCCCATTGAAGAAAAGCGTCTTCTCCAGATGGGTGTCGCTCATGTCGACAAGATACGATGCATTGCCTGGGATACAGATAAAATCTGCCTCGTCTGTAATGAGCAGTGCTCCTATCATGCCATTGTGGGTGACGAGAAGAAACGCCCCATCATTAAAGAAGAAAAATGCACCGGGTGCGGTATCTGCGAAAACAAGTGCCCCGTTGATGGGGAGGCAGCCATCATTGTCTATGCCTCCGGCATGCAGAAGAAATTGAAACCCGAATCCTCCAATAATAATCAAAGATGAAGTAGCGTCGGCATTGATTGCCGACGGAATCTTTCTCTCCGGAATACTTCCATAAAATATTCCTTCCCCTTCTTGCCGCACATCACTGAAGGATTACTTCTGGCCAACAAGATTTCTGAAAAGGCCAAAATCCTCGATTACATCGAGTATGGAACGATTAAGTAGATATCAAATGCATTTAAAATAGAGAAAAATCTGTGTAATCATTCTTAGAATCAGCGTAATCAAGAGAGAGATCTCTCTCAAAAAAACCAATTGACATATTTAACGGTTATGATATTTTGCATTAAAAATACACATCTAAGATTCCTCTCCTTATAAATTTCGTAAAAAAGTGGGGTTGCGTGATGGCCAGAATACAAATCGCAAATGATCCATCTGGTCGCATAATAGTTTCTTTCCCCTATGACGCTCTCCTCGTCGCAAAAGTTAAACCCTTCGAAGACCGCAGATGGCATCCTGCCGAAAAACATTGGAGTCTTCAAACGTTACACCCACATGAGTGCAAAAAGCATTGGGAAGATAAAAAGTCCGTTGGACAGTTTAAATCTGAATCGAGGAGGTGATGTGTGAGGAGAATTGAAAGAGGAGATTTTGGCCTACGGCCAGAGGTGGTATATCCGAACCAGTTCGTCTATACCACCATTTTTAGGAGTATATCCGAACTCGTCTAAGTTCGGATGTGAACGAGTTAGGCGAAATCCTTCGAACGAGTGAGGTATTGGAATGAAAGAAAATCGATTGAGTCTCCCAGTTTTCATTGCTCAGCCAGGATCAGAAGAAAATATACGCCAGAAAGGACTTCGCATTGATGCGTTGGTTGATTCAGGTGCCGACATTTCGATAGTTCCAACAACAGTTTCAGAGCAGGTCTATGACCGTAAATTAGTGCCATATGGGTTTGTGGAAGTTTCCACGTTAGGTGGCAGACAACATTTACGCACTGTTCCTCTGACAATTGGCGTAGAGACTTCGCGGGGAGATTTAATTTGTGTCCAGATTGATTGCCTAGTATCGGAGCAATATGAGATTACAACGATTGGTAATGATGTCCTCACTCAGCTTGGTCTAAAGGTCACGCTTGATTATAAACAGAAAAAAGTTCTATTGGAGTCATACAATTGGATGAGTTTTGAAGAAGAAGTTGCAGCGATTTATCGTTCTCTTGGTGCCACAGTTAAACAGAATGTGAATCTTGCAGGTCTTCAAATTGATATGGTTGTGGAAGAAACGACTCCCTCCAAACAACATCTTCGCATTGCGGTTGAGTGCAAGTTCTATAAAGATCACGTAGGTAACCGAATCGTCAACGATTTTAGTCGCGTTGTGCAAACTCTGAAACAAAGCGGTTTGATTGACAAGGGAATAATTGTGTCTTCTTCTGGGTTTACCCAAGATGCTAGGCTGGTAGCAGAAAAGATGGGAATCGATCTCATAACGGTTGATGATCTTAAGCAAGCTATCTCAGATCGCGGTATTGAACTGCCTACAGTGCCAGCAGGAAAACCTAAGAAACCACCAGCTCCATCTCTACCAAAGCGAATTAAGCGAATTCCGCGTATTTTCATCATAATGCCGTTCACACCCGAACTTGATGATGTGTATCATTTAGGGATAAGAGAGGTTGTTGCTAAAGTAGGTGGTTCATGTGAGCGCGCAGATGAAATGCAACATGTGGGTGGGATCGTTGAGAAGATATATGATTCAATTAAAGGTGCTGATATAATCATAGCGGAATTGACGGCCGCAAATCCTAATGTGTACTATGAAGTGGGTTTTGCTCATGCTTTAGGTAAACCTGTAATTTTATTAACTCGAAATATTCAAAACACTCCGTTTGACCTCCGTGTGTACAACCACGTAATTTATTCATCGATTGTCGATTTAAGAGAGAGACTTGATCGCATGCTTAGCCAAATTATGAACCCAAAGGGTGAGGGAGAAAAGTAACGGTGGGGACTTCGCCTAACAGCGGACATACGGCTTCGCCACTTCGTGGCTACGCCCAAATCCCTCGCTACGTTCAGGACTTCGTATGACCACGGACGTTAGGCGCAACTGAGCTATAAAACCATAGGGGGTAAGAGATGAATCCCATCGAAGCCAACGCATATCGGTTGCTTAAACTCATCATTGAGGGGGATAAGGAGCAGTATGATAATGCAACGCTGCAACACATGAGTAGCCTCTCGCCGCGTGATCTGAGCGACGCCGTGCAATATTTAAGCGATATAGGTGCTGTTGAAGTCACAAAAGCCTTAGGAACCGCACCTTTTAAATTCCACTCAGTTTATCTTGAATCAAGAGGACGATACTTGTACCATGAGATGCAGAGCCGAGAAAAAGAACAAAATGAAACGGCCGCTACACTTCCAACAAGGCCTCTCAACCCTATTGGTTCACCTTATGGGTTTACTGAGCAGGATTGGGAGACTGTAACGCTTCAGAAAGAGGAAGGCGAAACGCTATATGTTGTTTTGGGCATTCAATTCGAATCGAGTTTCTATGATTCCAATTTACTCGTGAAAAACATCGAGGCGGTATTTCAAAACGCAGTTGACGAAATCAACAAAACAAGGCCAGATGCCAAGATAACCTTGGATTTTGAAAAGCTGGCTGCCGGGTTAGGAGAACATTTGTTCAACCAAATCGCTCGCAGCATAATAGGCGCAGACATAGCCATTTTCGAGACTTCCGATTTAAACCCTAATGTTATGCTAGAAATGGGTGTTGCCTTGACCTGGGGCGTCAGGGTTGTCCCGATCAAAGCGATAGGGCGGCCATCGCCGCCTTCGGACATATCGGGTCAAACGTGGGTTGAGCACGAGGATTCGGCAAAGATGATTAAAGATGATAAGTTTGATCAGAAACTGCGGATAATGATAGAAAGAGTTATTTCCGCGAAACGGAGCAGATTACAATAATTCAGCACCGCCTAACAAAGGCACAAACGCATTCTCCAAAAACCCTCTGGCTCCGTCTGTGCCGCCCACGTTATGAGAGATGGCTCTCAGTATACCCTCTATAAACATGGAGGTAGGATATATATGAATTACAATTTGATATACCGTAACTATGAGAATGGGGCAAGTGCATTTCTATTCGATCTGCGCAATTCGACAAGATTAATTCGTTTTCTGAGTTATCGAACCGATAATAAGGGATTCAGCCAACCATTAGTAGATCATACTACATTAATGACTAATATTAAGGATTTTATTCGTGATAAAATTGGTGCTCTTGGAATTGGTGACCAATATTCTCTTAATGATACTGGAGATGGTCATCTTTGTGTCTTTTGGGATCCGGTACACTCAATTACATGTTTAAAAGTGGCCCTGGCTCTGTATATCTATTTAGAATCAACTCTAAATAGTTACAACAAAACTCTGAAAGAGAAATATAAGTATAGATTATCTGTAGACTTCGGAATCGGTATTCATTGTGGCGGCTGTGTTGTATATCGATCTCAGAAAGATTACATCTATGGAATCGTAGTCAATACGGCGGCGAGACTTGAATCCCAAACTAAACAACCTAACAGTTCTAAACTGTTGTTATCAGGCAACTTCAAAACTTTTTTTAAAGAACAACTTCCTGAATATAAGAAAAAGTTAATCTCCAGTTTCAAGCGAATTCAACAAAATAGAATTGATGTCAAAGACGCAAAAGACAAAGGACACTTTTGTTACAAAATCGAGTCAATACATTCATTCATCAAACAATTGGAAGCCAAGAGCCACCTCGCATAACAAGCGGCCTTATGGGGGTCGATTTATAGATTTCTAAGGAGGACAGAGCGAGGGGATGTGGCTAAGTTATTTAAGAAACTCAGAAATAGCGGTTGAAGACTTTTTGAAAGAGAAAATGGAAGGGTTCTATTTGTTAATTGGCCGCATCAGCAGATAGCAACGGCACAAACCTATTCTCCAAAAACCTTTGGGCTTCGTCTGTGCTGCGCAAAATAGTAGCTGAGCTGGGCAGGGTGACTATTGCTGGTCATCCAAACGATGATTTAGCACCGGGCACTCTGAACAGCATCTTAAAACAGGCAAAACTGCAGGAGGTAAAATAAATGTATCGATTTCTTGTTGTCATTGAGAAGGCAGATGGCAACTATTCAGCTTATTCACCTGATTTGCCGGGCTGTGTCGCTACGGGCGCTACACGTGAGGAGGCGGAGCGCAATATACACGAAGCGATAGAATTGCATGTGCAGGGTTTATTGGAAGATAATTTGCCTGTTCCTCAATCTAATTCCTTTGCAGAATATGTTGCTGTCCATTAAAGAACTCTTGGATAGGTGAAATCGGAGTCGGCCCTTGACACGGGACAAATTGAACAGTGATTGGAAAAAATATTTTGCCCGGGTCGGAAGATAACATGGCGTAATGGGGAGTGAGTAAGATGATAGATTTAGAATATTCATTGACGATTGAGGCCACCAACGAACCTGATTTTTTTGGATTTTATTCTCCCGACTTGGCAGGTTTTTCGGGT
>Ga0315282_10015353_pt1 | contig 11303 bp, 12 predicted proteins | sample YL17G07_20_MG_FD_203693 | JGI IMG/M metagenome (GOLD analysis project Ga0315282, IMG submission 203693) | Sediment microbial communities from Yellowstone Lake, YNP, Wyoming, USA - YL17G07_20 | ecosystem: Environmental > Aquatic > Freshwater > Lake > Sediment | place: USA: Wyoming | collected...
GCCTCGGGTAAAAAGCCTTCCTCTCGATATTGAGAGACGGCCGTCGCGCCGTGGCGCTTGCTCAACGGAGACCGGTCCGGTCCAAGGATCAGTGGGTGGTGAGCAAAGGTAGGAGGTTGCCAGGATAAAGCCTGATAGAGAAGAATCTGTCGGGGCGTATTGGAGAGATGGTCTTCTCCTCGGATGACATGAGTGATATGCATCAAATGGTCATCAATGACACAGGCAAAATTATAAGCAGCCATCCCACCTGAGCGGACGATGATAAAATCGCCAATTCCAGCAGAATCGAAATTCATTTTTTCATGGATAAGATCTTCAAAGAGGATCGGTCCTGTCCCTACACGAAATCGGAGAACGGGCTGAAGGCCGGACGATTCCATTTTGGCAATTTCTTCTACAGAGAGGGAACGGCATCGCCCGTCATACCGGGGCATCCTTCCTTTGGAGAGTTGTTCTTTTCTAAGCTTTTCGAGTCTTTCTTCTGAGCAAAAGCACTTATAACTCTTTCCTTCTTGAAATAGCCGATCGGCATATTCACGATAGAAGGATAAACGTTGAGTTTGACGATAAGGACCATCTGGCCTATCCCGGTCGGGACCTTCATCCCAGAAAATCCCCAGCCATTTGAGATCTTCCATGATCCGATCAATGGAGGTATCGGTCGATCTCTCTAAATCCGTATCTTCAATGCGGAGAACAAAAGTTCCTTGATGGCGTTTGGCAAAAAGAAAATTAAAAAGAGCAGTCCGGGCATTTCCGATATGGAGAAGCCCGGTGGGGGCAGGGGCAAAGCGAACCCGAACATTTGAAATCATTTGAGACCTTCAGATGAATCGCATGGCGCATAGCGTATGACATGAAGATTTTGATGCTATCCTCTAAGCGCTCTGCTCTATGGTATCAGTTCTCTTCTACGAGGACCACGGCATAGGCAGCGATTCCCTCTTCTCTGCCGGTAAATCCCAATCCCTCTGTCGTGGTGGCTTTTACATTCACCCTCTCCATCTCGATCTCCAGCACATCCGCAATCTCTTTCACCATTCTGGGGATGATATCAGAGAGTTTTGGTTTCTGGGCCACAATCGTGGCATCAATATTGATTGGATGAAATCCTTTCTCCCTTACCTTGGTCAATACCTTCTTTAAAAGAATCGTACTCTTGATATCTCTGTATTGGGGATCGGTGTCCGGGAAATGTCTTCCGATATCTCCCTCTGCAATAGCACCCAGCAAGGCATCGCAGATAGCATGGATGAGGGCATCTGCATCTGAATGCCCTTTAAGCCCAAAGAGATAAGGGATTTTTATCCCTCCCAAGATCAATGGTCGGCCGGAGACGAATGGATGGACATCATATCCAGAACCTACTCTCATCTGTTTTTTGTCCCTCCGGCTGAATTTTCCTTGGTAAGGATATTCATTTTGACAAATAGATTGGCCAACAACAGGTCTTCTGGGGTGGTTATTTTGATATTGGTGTAAGATCCTGGAAGGATATGGACCTTTACACCTATTCGTTCGACAAGAGATGCGTCATCTGTACCAACAAACCCATCCTCTGTCGCCCGATGGTAAGCCGCTTTGATGATATTGACCTGAAAGGTTTGCGGGGTCTGGATTTGCCAAAGGGATTCCCGGTCCAATGTTTTGAGAACGGTTCCATCCGGATTGGACATCTTGATAGTCTCCTTCACCGGCATGGCTAATACTACGGCCCCATATCTTACAGCCGAGTGGATCGAATCTTCGATCATGGCTTTGGTGACGAAAGGTCGGACCCCGTCGTGAATCGCCACAATCTCTGCATCCTTCGGAAGAGCATCCATTCCATTTTTTACAGACTCCTGCCTTCGCTTTCCACCCGGTACGATCTGGGAGACCTTTTGAAATTTATATTTTTCGATGACCTCTTTCAAGCAGTAATCCATATCCTCCTGGCCAACCACCAGAAGGATGGAGCGGATCAGAGCACAGGTCTCGAATCTATCAAGGGTATGGGCAAGGATGGGTTTCCCCCCTAGGGAGTAGAATTGTTTCTTCTTCCCTTCCATGAAGCGAAGTCCCTTCCCAGCGGAGACGATCACTACGTCGGCCTTCATCGTTCAAATGCAAGCCCTATGGAGTATTGGAATAATGGAAGGTTGGGGAAGTACAAGGTTAAGGCTAAGGTTAAGGTTAAGGTTTAGGAAAATCTAAACCTTAACCTCAACCTGCGAAGCCCAACCTAACCACTTATTCCAAATAAAGACCTAAAATTCACTGTCCAAAGGGTAATCATAATCCTTCCCTTTTGTGTCCCGATTTGCCTCCTCCTTGAGGCGAGCAAAGATCATTCTTCCCGCAGGAGTTTGGAGGACGCTGGTGACAATGACATCAATCGTCTTGCCCATCTGTCGCCTTCCATTGTCGACCACGATCATCGTCCCATCATCCAGATAGGCCAGCCCCTGTCCCATTTCTTTTCCCTCTTTGAGGATTTTGACATTAATCTCTTCTCCGGGGAGCACTACAGGTTTTATAGAATTGGCCAGCTCATTGATGTTCAACACCTCGATCCCCTGGAGCTCTGCCACCTTATTGAGGTTGGAGTCATTGGTGATGATCTTCCCGCGGACCTCTTTAGCCAATTCAATCAATTTTGAATCGACCTCTTTGACCGCAGGAAAATCCCTGTCCATAATTCGAACATCCACATTGGCCTGTTTTTGGATGTGGTGGAGAACTTCCAAACCTCTTTTGCCCCTCGTCCGTTTGATCGAGTCGGAGGAGTCGGCAATGTGTTGGAGTTCATTCAGAACAAATTGGGGAATGATTAATGCTCCCTCTATAAAGCCAGTTTCGGTGATATCGGCGATGCGACCATCAATGATGACACTGGTATCCAAAATCTTTGTATTCTCACTTTGAGGGACTTTTTTCGAGAAGAGTTTCCAATCGGGCAGATGAATTTCTTCTCCCTTCTCAAAACCGATCCGTAGTCCGATATATCCACAAACCCCATAAAGTAAACCGAAAAGGGAAAAGACAGTTTGTTGATGATTATATAGATTGGAGAAAAAGACATTGGAGAGGAGATTGGCTACCATGATGCCGAGGATAAATCCGATGAAGCTTCCTAATAGATTTTTCAAAGGAATCTTTTTCAAACCTTTCTCGATCAGAAGGGTCAATGCGGCAAGGAAAAGTCCGCCGATGAGTCCCAGAAGGGGAATCGGGGGAGAGGGAGAAATGCCCTGGGTTAAGGTATACCCGCTGATTCCGCAGATGAGGAATAATAAGATACGAAGAATCCATGAGCCCAACGTGTTCACCTCCTTTCCATGAATGGATGATATAAGAAAACATTTCGATTAAAACTAATGAGTGGGATTTTGGAGAGGTTATGATCCAAAGATCGAATGAATCTCCCTCAAAATATCCGTCTCTTTCACATCCCGGGCGATGGCCAGCTCCTTGACCAAGAGATTTTTGGCAGTATCCATGATTTTCCTCTCACCGAAGGAGAGTTCTTTCTCCTCTTTCAGGAGATGGAGGTCTCGAAGCACTTCAGCAATGCCATAGATCGACCCTGTGTTGATTTTTTCCATGTACTCACGGTATCTCCGATTCCAGGTCTGATTATCAATGGTGACATCCCGGTCCTTTAGGATCCCAATGACCTTTCGGACGTCAATCTTTCGAATGACCCCCCTTAACTTGGCCGCCTCCACATTATCCTGTGGAATCATAATGGTCATCCCGTTTTCTAAAATTCGGAGGATGAAAAACATCTGCTCCTTACCAGAGATCCGCTTGGTCTCAATGGCTTCAATGATTCCGACGCCATGACCTGGGTAAACCGCTTTATCACCGATCTGGAACATAAAATTTAAACCTCCTTCCGGGCAATAAGAAAAAGTGCAATCTCAACCCGGGAATGAACGATGTCATGACAACGGGGAGAGACTTCCAAAAGGGACAGTTTTGATAATGGCTAACCCAACTTTTTATTGAGAGAGAAGGAAAGCCATGCGGGAAATTTAGGTCCCTTTGCTCTTGGCCAATTTCAAAATGTCATTTACATCGGGGTTTTTCCCTTGGATCAGCCTGCCCATTGAAGCATCGATTCCAAAGAAGGCTGAAATTTCAATCTTGCCTTTAACCTCTCCTCGTTCTCCAGATCCGCCGGGCTTAAACACTTCCATCACATCTCCCACCTTAAGACCGGTTAATCTTCCGGCATTAATGTAGACTTCTTCACCCTCCACCTTGGCGATCCGGCAAAACCAGTCCATGCTGTCTAATTCTTTGGCAAGGGAGCGTCCCAGGTCAACGATGGTGAGATCGATCGCCTTGACTTTGGCCTTCTCTTCGGAAAAGGATCCCTTTTCCTTGGCCGAGAAGATGCGATTACTGGCAGATAGGTTTTTAAGGGTTTTACCAGAGAAGGTGTCCACTAACCTCATCTCTATTTTGATAATGGCTGAAGCCGTTCCTTCTTGATCTTTAGTTGCCTTAGTGGTGAAGACATAGGGGCCTGAGAGTTGCCCAGCCACAAGGGCATGAACCCCAAAGACTTCGTTGAGTAATTGGAGGACTTTGGGTGTCTCAAGATCCTTTAAATCGGTTCCCTTTTTTTCGAGAAATTCTTTGATCATTTGATAGTCTGTAAAGAAGACTTGTAAAGACCTCCGATTCACCTCTTTCATCAGCTTTTCAGCCACCCAGTCTCCTAACACCTCTTCGCCCTCAGTGGTTCGATCATCAAAATAAGCGATCAAAACTTTTTTCTTTAAGCTTGGAAGCACAGATTTCGATGGAGATACGATGAGGGCCTCTTCCTCTAAAGAAGACGACGGTTTTGTGGAGGCAGTGGAGGATTCTTTTTTAACTTCCTCCTTCCGAATGGTCGGGGTGGCAAAAGTTTCTCTTTTGGATAGGTATTCATTAACAGGAACATAGAGGTATTTAGGTTGGTCCTTTCCTTCAGAGGCTCTTGGGTTTAAGACTTTGACATATTCTTCCTTATCAATAATGATCACTTCTTTATCCAGCAATTCTTTCATTTTTGCCTTGTGAGGGGATCCCTTTTTGATCGGAAACCAGGATGGTGTGGAGCAGGCAAAAACGAGAAGAAGGATAAAGAGGAGAGCAAAAATGAAAAGGCGGGGCTTGGTTTCTCTTAGGTTCATTTTTTCACTTTAGACAAGTATTATAAATATACACTAAAATTATGAGAAAATCAATCCCAGAGGTTACATTTTTTACCTTTCTTACTCAGGAAAAAATAAGTGAGAAGTATTAATAAAACCAAAATAAAACAAATAGTTAGAAAATAAAATTCTGTGTTTCAAGGGTTAGGGTAAAGATGCCAGTTTTGTCAATGGGTTATGGGTTATATTTTTGGTCTAAAATCTTAAGTAAGCCTTAACCCCTTGACCCTAAACAAAACGGGCTTCCTAACCATAACCTAAAGACCATTTTCATCGTTCGTGGGTATATTTAGTGAGGATGGGAGAGATAAGTAATTACTTTTTGCAGGTCTTCAGGGGTGTCCACGCATATGGGCTCATAGCTAACAGGGGTGACTTTAATACGGTAACCGTTTTCTAAGGCCCGAAGTTGTTCCAATTTTTCCAGTTTTTCCAATGGAGTAGGTTTTATTTTGGAAAAATGGAGGAGAAATTTCCGACGAAATACATAGATGCCAATGTGTTTGAACACCCTTTTTGGGAGAGGCCTGTTCGTTCCAAAGGGGTTGGTTTCCAGCCGTCCAATCTGGAGATCCCGGGGAAAGGGGATGGGAGACCGGGAGAAGTAAAGAGCAAAATTCTTTTGATCCACGACAACTTTTACGATATGGGGATTGAGCCAATCCCTCACCTCCTCGATCCTGGTCATAAGAGTAGCCAATTGGAGGGTATCGTCGGTGAGGAGGGGGCGTATCGCTTTATCGATAATGCTCCCTTTGATCAAAGGTTCATCTCCCTGGACATTGACGATGATTTCAGATTTGAGTTTCTTGGCAACTTCCGCGACCCTGTCTGTTCCAGTGAAGTGAGTTGGGGAAGTCATGATTGCTTTTCCGCCAAAAGATTTAACAGCCTCTATGATTCTTTGATCATCTGTAGCGACGATCACCTCGTCAATCAATTTCGATTGGCGGACTCCCTCGTAGACATATTGGATCATCGGCTTGCCGAGAATATCGGCAAGAGGTTTTCCCTCGAAGCGAGTCGAACCATACCGCGCAGGTATCACAGCAGAGATTTTCATAAAAGTTTTTGGTAGCCGCACCTGCCTGCGGGAGGCAGGTGCTTTAGACTGCGTTTAATCATTATACGGTTTCATTAAATCAAATTAGAATAAGGCTGTCAACCATTGCCATGTAATAGGAAATTGCCCCCCAACAGGTCGATGTTTCTTTTAGAATACAATTTGCCTTGACAACCCAAAATATTGTGCTAATCTCTCACATAAGCAAAGGAAAAAAGCCAAAAGGTTGGAGGAAAAGAAAGAGAAAATGGCTTGTATTTATTTGATATTTAAAGAAAATACGAGAATCGTCCCCGAATAACTATAAAATTGGGGTCCGGCTTGAATTTTGAGACAATACTTGAAGAGGAAACTTTGTGTAAAGTGTGAACCTGAGACCGAAACTCACCCATTGACTCCTATTCTCCCATCATTCTACCTTTACAATCAATGTTGGATCGTGTTCAGGGCTATCGATTAATTCAACTTCTTTTCCAAAGGTGGGGTCGCCCAAAAGTTGTTTAAGTCTTAAATAATTCTCATCCGAAATCTGAATAAACTTCAGACCATACATATATGCTTCCCAACCTTCCCAATTGCAGATATCTTTCCAGATAATTTCGGCCACCCCTTTGAAATTAGACAATTCAAACCCTTTGGGGAACGAAACTTCAATATTCAGTCTCGTTTTAACAGGCATGTCTTTTAAGGTTTGGATCAAAAGACCGGATTCACTTGCATCAATGGTCAATCCAGGATAGACATTTGGGTTTTCGACCATCTTAAAATGAAGGGGTAAAATAACCTTGGTTCTTGCATGTTTCCTTTTTTCTTTCTTACGAGATGAACCACCCATGTTGCCCTCTCTCGGTTAGGATTTGTAGGACCCATTGCCTTCCGCCCCACGATTGCTTGTGGCTTGACTCCATCGGCACAAACAGATTTATTCAAGGAATTTGCTGCAATACTAATGCCATGGGGTAGATGACTTATACACCTGGTGACTTTATTAGGTTTTCTTAAAATGCAGATTCTCTCAAGAATCCAAAAAGAGACCTTTTTTGTCATGATGGAGGAAAAAGTATAGGATGTTACAAAAGACTTACTTTGTCACAAAATAAAAATGGGGTGTCTCCCATTGCTGAGAATATCGGCGAGAGGTTTTCCCTCGAACCGACTCGACCCATACCGCGCAGGTATCACAGCAGAGATTTTGGTTTGGCCTTTTTTCATATGAGTTCGGTTTTAATTAAATCAAATTAGAATAGGTCCGTCAATTATTACGCTTAGAAGTAAACAAATCAGATGAACGAAGCATTTCACGCCTGACATCCGCTGAAGGTTAATTAAAAATCAGTTGTTTCCTTTTTCAACAGAGTACTTGCCGTTGTCTGTACAGAAAGTCCGACAGAGAGCAATAAATTGCCCATAACATCTTTACTGAGTGCCATGGGGAAATAATCATACAAAACTAACCATTTGATATTAATTACAATTTTACTTTGAGACGAGTAGGATTAGCTTGGTACGATATGTGCAAGAATTGACAAGGAAAACTGCATTTTAGAGCGAAAGGGGATTCTAAATGGTTCTTTCAGAAAATGAATTATTTGTAAAAATTATGGAAGGCATTGAGAGCTCGGATGAATTGAACGATGAGGATAAGAACTTGCTTTGGTATGAGTTGAATATACAATAATTGCAGGCGATGGCTGTACCTCCCATTTTAATGATATGCAGCGCCTTCGAAAGTTTCACGCGATCAAAATCAGTATCCATCCCGATAATGAGTGCTTCCGCCATACGTTCATCATCGCAAACATCGATCCGCATCGTGTTGAGTTCTTCCCTCAAGCCTTGTTGACCAACGCAAAATACCCTTTGAAATCGTTTCTCTTGAACAAATACGGCCGTCGCATACCCCGTCCCGTAAACCTGCTTCAGCTCAAGGCGTATTCCCATCCCCAATAATTTTTCAAACAGTTGTTTTCTCGATTTGGTTGAATTATTCGTGAAAAAAAAGGCGTTACAGAATAACTTTCAAAGAGGCTCAATAAATCCAATACCCCTTCTATCAAACGGTCTCCAAGATAAATCGTCCCATCAAGATCAAGAACGACCGCTTTTATCCCCCGGAACAGGTAATCTGACTTACCGCATGCTTCAGCCATGATGTTGCCGCAAGTTGATTCGATGATCAAACATTCAAGTACTTCACTCTGTAACAGACATAGACCTGAAAGGATCAACGCCTATCCAAGCCACCCTCCTTGCGATGAGCCAATGGAATCTGTTTCCGGGATCGCTTGTGTAACAAAGCTCCTTACGGCTAGCCCACGGCCTTCATGCCGATCTCGTCTGCCATCCGAATCGCATCCGCCACCATTTTCTCAGAGATCGGGAAAGGCATGTTGTGCGCATGTGAGGCGGGAAGACACATCTTTGCAGCCACAGTGGAAATTTCTTCAGGCGTCATATGATCAACGCCCAGCTTAGACAGGTTTGTAGGCAGTCCAATCTCCCTGTAAAAATTTAGTAAATCAAGAAGTTCGCTTGTCGGCCTGCCCTCCATCACCATCTGTACCAACACACCGAAGGCCACTTTTTCGCCGTGATATGCGACATGCGAACGGAGAATCGCCGTAATTGCTCCATGGAAACCATGGGCTACAGCAACGCCGCAATTCTCCCACCCGAGCCCGCTGAGAAGAATATTCGCCTCGATGACTTTTTCCAGGGCAGGAGTTACCAAACCATGTTCAGCGGACAACTTCGCGCTGACTCCATGTTCCCGGATCACATCATAGGTTAGATTGGCCAGATTGAGTCCGGCTAAGGTGCAATGGCCGCCTTTAATATTTTTGGCTGTCGACTGGAAACAAGCCTGCGCCTCATATTTCGTCGCCAAGGCATCCCCCATCCCGGAAACCAAGAAACGAGGAGGCGCTTTGGCAATGATTTCCGAATCGACAAAAACCAAAGAGGGATTGCGCTTGAATTTCAGGACTCCCTCGTAAAGATGATCGGCGCTATAAACCACGGAAATGCTGGTTGTCGGAGAATCCGTGGCCGCTATGGTCGGGAAAATGATGCTGTCCTTCCCCAATTCGGAAGCGACGGCTTTCCCGGCATCAAGCGCCTTTCCTCCTCCGATGGCCATGACCATGTCTGTTGCTGATATCTTCGCTGCTGTGACAAGTCGAGTAATTTCATCTCGGCAGCATTCTCCAGAGAAGAGCTCTATGGACGTCTCAAGCCCGGCCTTCTCCATGCTGAGGACCAATGGCGCCTGAACCATTTTGAGCACGAATTCATCGGCGATTACGAAGCATTTCTTACCATATGCAGATACATAATCACCCACCTGATTCAGTAAACCGCTGCCTTGAATATACTGGCCACATGATACGAAAATTGTTTTCATTTCTTTCTGCCCTCTATGACGAACACAATATTCGATTCAAATCGCATTCAGGATGAATCGTCATTCCTGAGCCAACTGCTAACCCTATCCCAACAAGAGCCGCGGAAGAAACATAACAAGATCAGGGAAAATACAGCAAATAACGATCACCAAGATCATAATGCCAAGAAACGGCAGCAAATAGCGACAGGCCTCCTCCGTGCTCGTCTTTGCAAGACCGCAGGATATATTAAGCAATATCCCTACCGGCGGCGTCACGCCGCCAAACTGCAAAACAACCATGACGATTAATCCGAAAAATACCGGGTCAAATCCATATTGTTGTCCCAACAAATAAAGGACCGGCCCGAAGATCATCGCAGCGGCAATGACTTCCATCACGCATCCGAGAGCCAGCAGAAAAGAGATGACAATGACCATGAAAACCGCCGGATTGGTGGATACGGATGACAGGAAGGCGCCGATCGCCAACGGGACCTGTTCCCTGGCGATCAACCATCCAAACAAAGAAGCGGTGCAAATGATCAACATGACCATGGAGGTTATGGAGGCTGAAGAAACCAGCATTTTTGGCAAATCACCCAGCTTCAGCTCTTTGTAAACCAGACCCACCACAAAGGCATACGCGACAGCGATCACCCCGGCTTCGGTGGCTGTGAAGATACCCGAAATGATACCGCCGATGATGATGATTGGCATAACTAAGGCGAGAATAGCCCTTTTGAAGGTTATCCAGACAGCCATCCATCCTCCCCAGGCATCCCCCTTCATCCCTTCATGCCCCGGGATAAAGGAATAGACATAGGTCACAAGCATCAAGCCCAGGCCGATCAAAACGCCGGGAATAAATCCCGCCAAAAACAATCCTCCAATAGACACGCCGGTGATCGAGCCATATAGAATCATCAAAATACTGGGAGGAATAATGGGGCCCATCGTTCCTGCGCACGCCTGTAAAGAAGCGACCAGTCCGCGTTTATACTTTTTTTCAACCATGGTAGGAACCAGAATCGAACCAATGGCAGAGGTATCAGCCACCGCGGATCCCGAAATCCCCGCAAAAATCATACTGGCCAGGATGGAGCTCATTCCGATGCCGCCCCTAACGTGGCCAACCAGCGAATTGGAGAAATCTACCAATCGTTTTGTGATTCCTCCCCGGTTCATCATTTCGCCCGCAAGCAAAAACAGGGGAATCGCCAACAGCGAAAAGGAATCGGCGGCTACCGTCATTCTCTGCGGCACCAACAGCAGGGGCAATCCTTTAGCGAACGAAAGCGACAACATACTCGCAAGTCCAATTGAGAAGGCAATGGGAACGCCGATGATCAAGAATATGACAAAGAAAATGACCAAAGCACTAATCATAGTTCAGCACCCCCCTCATGGATGAACTTCTGATCGATCTCACCGGTGAAGACAGCCATCATCTCCAATAGAATTTCAATAATCGCCAGCAAGCAACCAACCGGGAGCGCTAAATAAACGAATCCCATCGAGATTCCCAGCGCGGCGCTGGATTGAATCCTTGCCAAATTGATCATTTTGATCCCATAAAATCCGCAGACAGCCAAAAATGTTAATGTTAACAGCAAGGTAATAAAAAAAAGAATCATCCTTGCCTTTGCCTTGAATTTTTCAA
>Ga0315282_10015354_pt1 | contig 11303 bp, 8 predicted proteins | sample YL17G07_20_MG_FD_203693 | JGI IMG/M metagenome (GOLD analysis project Ga0315282, IMG submission 203693) | Sediment microbial communities from Yellowstone Lake, YNP, Wyoming, USA - YL17G07_20 | ecosystem: Environmental > Aquatic > Freshwater > Lake > Sediment | place: USA: Wyoming | collected...
ATTAAAGAAAGAAAAAGAGCCAAAATTAAATTTGCGCTGGGACCGGCCAGAGAGATTAAAGCTGCATCTCGTCTGGGATTTTCCAGATTATATGGATCAAAAGGAACTGGCTTTGCCCAACCGAAAGGGAAGACCGGAATTCCCAGAGCTCTTAGAATAACTAAAACCAAAAGGAGGGTCGTTCCCACTGGGTCATAGTGGACAAGGGGATTTAAAGAAAGCCTTCCGGAAATTCTGGGAGTAGGGTCTCCCAAGCGATCCGCCATCCAAGCATGAGACGCCTCATGGACAGTGATTGCTACCAAGAAAGCTAATAACCAAAAAATTAATCCTAAAATGATTGACATATTGCGAGTAAAGAACATAAATAGTATAATTTACCCCAGCTCAAATCACAATTTGAGTTTTTTATTCCAATGTCATACGTTTGCGATAATTGCGGAAAAAAGTCAGTTGCCGGGCGTTCACAACGCCACGGCCGTGGTGTGGCGGGGAAACGTTGGAAGAAAAGAGCCCAATCAACAATTAGAACTTTTAGGGCCAACCTACAAAACATTACTGTTCTTGAAAACGGCAAGAAGGTTGTCAAAAAACTTTGTACAAAGTGTATTAAGAAGATCAGGAATAAAAAATAAATTTAGAAGCTTACTTCAGGATAGCCTCTTTTAAATTCTTCCCAGGAAACGATACCTTTTCCTTCTAACTGAACTAAATCCAAAATTAGCCTTTCTTTTTCAAGATGTGCTTTTAAAATTTTCAAGCGTTTTTCTTGGTGAGCGATTTTAATTATGGTCCAAGCATTTGGCCAAGGACAAGTAGCCCTAATAAAATCATTTAAGAAAGGGGCATCCGGAATGGCCGCATGATCTTTAATGAAGGGGATTTCCATCTCTTCTTTAATTTTGATGCCTTCCAAAGCACTTTTTAAATATTTAGAAGGCAGAAAAGAAAAGTCTTTTTTAAATTCTCTGGTGAAAATAGCTTTTTTGTGATTTTGTTCTTTGGGCTTTATTTTACCTGCTAAATAAGGTTTAAGAAGTTCAACTAAGACTTTTGCAGAGCGGATAAATAATCTTTCTCTTAATGTCTTGGTGGTATCATCGTCTTTAATTTCTTCTTTAAATTGGGAAATAATTGGCCCGTGATCCAAAAGCGAATCGAGTCGAATAATAGTTCCTCCGGTAATTTTATCTCCGGCAACAATAGATCCTTGGACGGGGGAAGCGCCACGATATTCCGGTAAGAGGGAAGGATGAATATTTAAAATTCCGTGGGGAAAAAGTTTAATAACTTTATCCGGAATGAATTCTCCATATGCAGCCAAAACTCCCAAATCAGCTTTAACTTCTTCTTTAATTAAATCCCGGCAGTCAAAAAAGATGGGGACATTGTGTCTGTGGGCCCAAGTATCTACCGCCGAGTAGGTAAGAATTTGTTTTCTACCGGTTGGTCTTGGCTTTTGGGTCACCACGGCCACAATTGGGGATTCACCGTGTTTACCGCTAAATTTTCTGTGTAAAGATTCAATAATAGGTAGGACATATTCGGGTGTACCGAAAAAGACGATTTTCATTTTAAACTAATTCTACCTCCTCCCATTCACCGTTGTTTAGTTTATAGATACTTTCTTTTTGTTCTAAGATCCTATCAACAAACATCTCACCCTTTAAGTGGTCAATCTCATGTTGGACAATCTGGGCTTCAAAGCCGGTAAACTCTTCAATAATTTCTTTTCCTTCCAGGTTTTGATATTTGACTTTTATTTTCTTAGCCCGCTCAAGAGGGGAATAATAGTTGGGGAGGGAAAGACAACCTTCCATTAAAGTTTCTTCCCCGGCTTTCCTTTTTTTCTTTGTTTCCTCTGAAATCTCGACGATTTCAGGATTAATAATAGGAACAACTTTTTTACCCTTTAATATCACAAAAACCCTTAAATTCACCCCAATTTGACATGCAGCCAAACCCACCCCTTCCGGGTCTTTTTGGACTTTAAGAGTGTCGGTTAAATCATTAACTAAATTAATGATTTTCTTATCAATCCTTTCAATTTTTTTGGAAACCTTTCTTAAAACCGGGTCTCCCACACGAATAATCTTGCGGATCATAGGCTAATTATAACATTTTGGCCTATTTTTGGGCATTTAAAGAAGTTAACTCGTCTTTAACTAATTTATCATTAGGCTCGATATATTTTAAGATATATTCCAACTGGGTCTTGGCATCTTGGTATTTTTTGAGATCTTCATAAATTAAAGCTAAGGCAAAACGGGCATCTCGATAATTAGCCTTCATTTGAATAGTTTTTTCTAGAGTCTCTTGAGCTTTTTTAGTTTCGCCAAGTCTGGCATAAGTTAGACCGATGTTATAAAAGACTTTAGCATCGGTAGGAGCCAGGAGAGATGTTTCGATAAATGAATTTAGCGCTTTTGATAAATAATTGGGATTAAGACTGGAAAGCTTAAGATATAACGTGCTTTCGTCTCTTCTGATATTTAAGTTTCTGGGAGAAAGACTCTTAGCCTTTTCTATTTCGGTTAAAGCCTGATTTGCAAATTTTTGAGCATTTTTCTCGTCCTTTCCTTCCAAAAGGAGATTGCTAAGGCCAGTATCGGTTTGAGAAATCTCATCCCAGAAAATTGCTTCTTGAGGGGATTTTCCAATTGCTTTAACTAAAAATTCTCTGGCTTGGGGATATTTACCTTGATCGTTTAAACTTTTACCTTGATTATAAAGTTTATCAGCGGACCAATATTGGAAAATTAGATAAATTAAATAAGCCGATAAAGATAAAGTTAAGACAATTAAAACTTTTTGAGAATTAGTTAATTCTAATTGTTTTGGTTTAGGGGGAAATTGATTAATTTCTAAACTTAAACTAAAAGCCGGGAAAAGGAAAAATAGGAAAGCTACCGGAACAACAGAAAAACCAAAGAAATTGGTAATTAAGATACCGCTAAAACCGACAAGAAAAGCAAGATGATAATTCTTAAATTCTGCCGTTTCATTTTTATTTTGGATCTTCTTTAAAAGAAGAAATAAAATTACCCCGATTAAGAAAAGATAACTGGTTAACCCCACAATACCAGTGGTTGCCAAGAAATTTAAATATTCGTTATGAGCTTTATTGTAAAGAAAATCCCATTCGGAAACTAAATTATGTGCCAGGGGCCTGACTTCATAATAAGAAAAGGCAAAAGTTTCTACTCCTGTACCCAAGATGGGATATTTTTTGAAAAGATCAAATGCTCCCTGCCAGACAATTTTTCTGATTTCAGAAGATTCCGTTCCGCCTACCTCTAACGCTGGAGTATTAGGAGAAAAAGTTGGGGTATTTTCCGAACGATAATCTTTATTTACAATTTGTTTAAAATTAGGAGTCCAAGGAGTACCGAAGATGAAAACAAAAAATAGAAAGATAAAATTGTAGAGAAATAATTTTTTAAGAATTTCCTTTCTCTCTTGAGATTTAAGGAAGGCAATTAACCAAAAAAGAAAGTCGGTAATGAAAAAGCCTAAGATTCCCGAACGGGATTTGGTAAAAACTAAAGTTGTAAAAAAGAGGGAGGTAGCAATTAAACAAAAGATGAATTCTTTGGATTTAATTTTGGAATTTATGCCCCAAGCCCAAGAAAGAGGAACAACGGCAATGAGCCAGGCGGCTAACCAATTGGGTTGACCAAAGGTGGAAAAGACTCTATTTTGTACATCCTGAATCCAGAGGTCTTTATCAATGCCAAAGTGTTGGGCAATTCCATAAAAAGAAACTAAGAGACCAGAGATAACGGTAATTTTTAAGAATTTAATAACCTTTTCTTTATCAAAATTAGAAACAAAAGCCCAGTAAAGAAGAAGGTAGGAGACAGTTGAAAGTAAACCTCCGTTAAATCTGGAATAATAGCCTAAAAAAGAAGTTCTGAAATCAATGGAAGAAAGGGTCGAAAGAATTTGGGAAGAAAGAAAGATAATAAGAGGTAAATCCAAAAGAGTTCTTCTAAAAATAATTTTTTTCTGAATAATCATTTTAATGATCCAAACACCGGCAATTAAAGTGGTCATGAAATAGACAAAAACCATTTTGTTAAATTCAAAAAGTTCAGAAGTCCAAGGACAAAAAAAGAGGGGGATTAAAAATGAAAGAAAGTAAAAAAGAACAGGTATTAAATTATCTAAAAGTATTAACATCTTTTATTTTTTTATTTGATTCTCTTATTTAAGTATAATGCATAAATTTTAGGTCATAAATTGATCTTTGCAAGTTTCCCTCTTCGCGCTATACTGCTCTCACAATGAGGAATTTGATTTTTTCTCCAATTAATTCTTTCTTGGGTCTTTTTTCTCATGATGTAGGGATTGATTTAGGAACTGCCAATACTTTGGTTTGGGTGAGAGGAAAAGGTATTGTTATCCGTGAACCTTCAGCTGTAGCCAGACATAAAAAAAGTAGAGAAATCTTAGCCATTGGCACTTCGGCCAAGAAAATGTTGGGAAGAGCTCCGGCAACGATAGAAGTGATCAGACCCTTAAGAGACGGAGTGATTGCTGATTTTGATGCCACCGCTGCGATGCTTTCTTTTTATATTAAAAAGATTCATGAGTCAGGCGGAACACTGCCTAAAATTCCCAGACCTCGGGTGGTGATTGGTATTCCTTCGGGGGTCACAGAAGTAGAAAGAAGGGCAGTTGCTGATGCGGCGATTGATTCAGGAGCAAGAGAGGCCCATTTAATTGAAGAACCCATGGCCGCAGCCATTGGAGCAGGGTTACCTATAGAAGACCCAGAAGGTATTTTTATCGTGGATATTGGAGGAGGAACCAGTGAAATTGCCATAATTTCTTTGGGCGGAATTGTTTTAGGGAAATCCATCAGGATTGCCGGGGATGAGATGGATGAGGCAATTATTAGTTACGTGAGGCTTAAATACTCACTCCTTTTAGGTCAATCCACGGCTGAAGAGGTAAAAATCAGTATCGGCTCTTGTGTAGGAGGAAAAGAAAGGTATGCGGTAGTAAGGGGAAGAGATTTAGAAACTGGGTTACCTAAATCGATTAAACTAGGAAGTTCGGAGGTTCAAGAAGCACTCTCACCTGTTGTTCAGGAAATTGTGACCAATATCGTCGATACTTTGGAAGAAACTCCGCCTGAACTCGTGGCGGATGTCATGGAGAGAGGAATTTTTTTGGCCGGTGGAGGAACACTTCTTATGGGAATAGATAAAGTTATTTCTGAAAAAACCAAGATGCCAGTTTATATTGCCCCCGACCCCTTAACTTGTGTCGTAAGGGGTTGCGGAAAAGTTTTAGAAGATCTCAGGCTTCTTAACAAAATCAGGATCTCAAAAGGTCTAAGAGGATTATAATAAATTAAACTTTCTTTATTTCTTTATTTTCGCTGTTATTATTAGAAAAATGGAATCTTTTTCTGGATATCAAGGAACACAAAGTTGGCTTTCCTGGTTTTATCGTGGAATTTTAATTCTAGGGATCCTTTTTCTTTTAGGTCGAACTTTTGAATTAACTATTATTAAAGGACGTTATTATCGCGATTTATCGGAGGGAAACAGAATAAGAATAATTGCTCTACCTGCCCCAAGGGGAAGAATTATGGCCAGAGGGGGAGAAATTCTGGTAGGAAACCGCGAGATTAAAAAGAGAATTATCTTTGACCCCCAAACCGGATTTGAAAAGATAGACGAAATAAAAGATGCAAACCCAGAAGAAATTGTAGCAGAATATGAAAGATACTATAACTTAGGAGAAAAAGCTGCCCACCTAACTGGCTATTTAGGAGAAGTTAATGAAAACGAAGTTGATAAAGTTAATCCCGAGTGTCCCGAAAAGGGACCCAGGGAAAACGGTAACTTAATAGGAAGAAGTGGTCTTGAGGAATTTTATGACTGTCTTTTAAGAGGTACTGATGGAGAAGAGTTAATCGAGGTGGATACAAAAGGAAGAAAAATCAGAGTTTTGGGGAAAAAAGAACCTGTGGCTGGAAGCGATTTAAAAACCAATATTAGTTATGATCTCCAAGAAAAAGTAGCAGAACTTTTGAAAGATAAAAAAGGTGGAATAATTGTTTCTGACCCACAAGGCCAGATTTTGGCTTTATATTCTTCTCCCTCTTTTGACCCCAATCTTTTTCTGGGTAGCCAGAGTAATAAAGATAAGGTTGCAGAAATTTTAAAAGATGGAAATTTTCCTCTTCTCAATCGCACCATTGGGGGACAATTTCATCCGGGATCTATCTTTAAACCCTTAATTGCCCTTGCCTCTTTAGAAGAAGGAAAAATTGATGCTAGTTATACCTTTAATGATCAAGGACAAATTGAAATTAAAACCCCTTATGGAAACTTCATCTATAATAACTGGTATTTTACCCAATATGGGGGGCGCGAGGGAACAATCAATCTTATAAGAGCTTTGGCTCGTTCAACAGACACTTTCTTTTATACGATTGGTGAACTAACTGGAATTGACAATTTGGTTAAGTGGGCTAAGAAATTTGGTTTTGATAAAGACTCGGGAATTGATTTATCGGGAGAAATTGGAGGACTTGTTCCCAGTCCTGAATGGAAAAAGAAAGTCAAAAATGAAGATTGGTTTTTGGGAAACACCTACAATTTTTCTATCGGACAGGGAGAGTTAGCCGTTACTCCAATTGAAATTAATCGATATGTTGCGGCAATTGCCAATGGTGGAAAGATTTGTACTCCCCAGATTATCAATAAAGGAGAAACTCCAAAATGTACAGATTTAAAAATTGAAAAGGGGAATTTGGATTTGATTAAAAAGGGAATGACGGGAGCATGTTCGGCGGGCGGAACTGGATTCACCTTTTTTGATTTTTCTCCGCAAGTTGCTTGTAAGACCGGAACAGCAGAAACTAACGAAGACGGAAAGACCCATGCTTGGTTTACCTTTTTTGCCCCTAATGATTTGCCCGAAATTGTGACCACGGTTTTGGTGGAAAGAGGGGGGGAAGGATCAAAAGTAGCCGGTCCCATTGCGCGGGAAATCGCCGACTTTTGGTTTAAAAAATGACGGAAAAAGAAGCTTTGATTTTACTTTCTACCTTTCCGGCTTTTACTCCAAACCATTTAAAACTTTTATTAAATTATTTTGAAACTCCTCTTAAGATTTGGGAAGCTTCTTCTAACGAATTGATAAAGACCGGTTTAAGAAAAGAAAAAATTATTAATTTCATTAAACATAAAAATTTATTTGATGCCCTTAATAAAAAGGAATACTTTAATCGATTGAATAGGTTGGGGATCGAGGTTTTGACGGTTAGCGACAGAAACTACCCCCAGAATTTAAAACAAATAGAGGATAAGCCCTTTGTTCTATATGTTAAAGGAAGGTTAAAGAAAAAAGATGAGAAAGCAATTGCTGTTATCGGTAGTCGAAAGATGACCAATTATGGAAAGGTTATTACAGAAAGAATTACTTCAGAGTTAGTAAAGAGGAAAATTACCATTGTTTCCGGTTTAGCCAGGGGAGTTGATACCGAAGCACATAAAGTTGCCCTTTTTCATTCCGGTCGAACCATGGCTGTTTTGGGCAGCGGTTTAGATAGAATCTATCCTCCTGAAAATTGGGAACTGGCGGAAGAGATTAGTAAAAGAGGAGCGTTAATTTCAGAATTTCCCTTGGGTTATCCTCCTTTTCCTGAAAATTTTATTCAAAGAAACAGAATTGTTTCCGGACTTTCTAAAGGAATTTTAGTTATTGAAGGGGCCGAAAGAAGCGGAACTTTAGTCACTGCCTCTTATGCTGCCAATCAAGGAAGAAGTGTTTTTGCTATTCCTGGCGATATTTCTTCGCCTTTTTCTTTTGCGCCTAATTTTTTAATTAAAAATGGAGCAAAAGTAGTGACGAAGGGAGAAGATATTTTAGAAGAATTATAATTTAACAACTTAAATTGACTCTTTTCTTGACAGGGTTGTTAGAATATCTTCTTTAGTAAGAAGTATTTTATCTGTTAGACTATAAAAATGGAATTAATCATTGTCGAGTCGCCAACTAAAGCCACAACCCTCTCGCGCTTTTTAGGGAAAGATTATTCGGTTGAGGCAACCATGGGTCATGTTAAAGATTTGCCTAAAAGCGAATTGGGAATTGATTTAAAAAACAATTTTAAACCCCAATATCTGATTATTGCTAAAAGAGAGGGAACCATTAAAAAAATTAAAAATCAGGCTAAGAAAGCCAAAGAAATTTTTTTGGCCACAGATCCCGATCGGGAAGGAGAAGCAATCTCCGCCCATATTAAAGATTTTCTTCTTGACGCAAAATTAAAAGAAGAAAAAATCAAAAGAATTGTCTTTCACGAAATTACCCAAGAAGCGGTTGAAGAAGCAATCAAAAACCCTCGAGAAATAGATTTACATTTAGTTAATGCTCAGGTGGCTAGACGTGTTTTAGACCGTTTGGTGGGTTATAAATTATCCCCCCTTCTTTGGAGGAAAGTCAGGAGGGGCCTTTCTGCTGGGCGGGTGCAGTCAGTAACGGTTCGTTTAATTGTCGAAAGAGAAAGGGAAATTGAAGCTTTTAAGGCTCAAGAGTATTGGGAAATTTATTGTCAACTTGAGAGTAAGAAAGCTAAGAAAAATAATCTTTTCTCGGTTCAATTAATTAAAAAAGACAATAAACTTATCGAGATTAAAAATAGTAAAGAGGCAAAAAGTATCGTAGAAGACCTTAAGAAGGAAGATTATCAAGTCTTTGACGTGAGGAAAAGAGAAGTTATTAAAAGTCCATATCCACCTTTTACTACTTCTACCATGACCCAAGCAGGTGCTCGAATTTTTGGTTGGAGTGCAAAAAAAACCATGACCATTGCCCAGAGACTTTATGAAGAAGGTTTAATCACCTATCACCGAACCGATTCAACCAACATTGCTCAAGTTGCCATTGAAAAAGTAAGAAGTTTTATTCAAAAAGAGTATGGAGAGGCCTACTTACCGGAAAAACCCAGATTTTATAAAACTACTTCCAAAGTTGCCCAAGAAGCACACGAAGCAGTGAGGCCAACCCATTTAGAAGCAAAGGTAGAAGGAAGAAACGGTAAGTTTGGAAAGGATGAAGAAATTTTATACACCCTTATTTGGAAAAGATTTGTAGCTTGTCAGGTAAACCCGAGTATTTATGACGAAACAACCATTGATGTAGCTACCCTTAAAGAAAGTTATCTTTTAAGAGCTTCGGGACAGATCTTAAAGTTTGATGGTTGGAGAAAAATTATTCCGGCCAAAAAAGATACGGAAGAAGAAGTAATAGTTTTACCGGAAGTTGAAAAAGAAGAACCCTTAACTTTAATTAAGGTAGATTCACAACAAAAGTTTACAGAACCACCCGCAAGATATAATGAAGCCTCTTTAATTAAAACTTTGGAGAAGTTGGGTATTGGTAGGCCTTCTACTTATGCACCAACAATCTCAACAATTAGAATGAGAAATTATGTTGAAAAAGAAGAAGGGAAATTTCTTCCCACCCCAATCGGAATTGCCGTTAATGATTTTTTAATTGGCAATTTCCCTGATGTTTTTGAATATAAATTTACCGCCGAAATGGAAGATGATTTGGATAAAATTGCCAACGGAGAAGACAAATGGGCGGGAATAATTAAAACCTTCTGGGATCCTTTTGAGAAAAAATTGGAAGTGGTTGGGGAAAAAGCAAAGAGAGTAAAGATTGAAACGGAAAAATTGGGGAAGAAGTGCCCCGAATGTAAAGAAGGAGAATTGGTGATAAGAATCGGAAGGTTTGGTAAATTTATTTCCTGTTCCCGTTTCCCGGATTGTAGATATACGGAAAAATATTTAGAAAAGGTAGGCAAAAAGTGTCCGGAGTGTAAAGTTGGGGAAATGATTGTTAAAAAAACAAGAACTGGAAGAAATTTTTTTGGCTGCTCCCGCTATCCAGAATGTGATTGGGCTTCTTGGAGAAAACCTGAAGAAAAACCCCAACAAAATAAATAAAAAAACACAAGCTGTAGAGTGCTTTTGAAAAGAAGAAACGTATTGACAGCAACTCTTCTTATAATGTAAAAAGACCTACAGGAAAATAAATGAAAGAAAAAATATTAGTAAGTATGATTGTGGCTGTGGATGAACAGTTAGGAATTGGAAAAAATAATCGGATACCTTGGAATATTCCGGAGGATAAAAAGTGGTTTAAAGAAAAAACTCTGGGTCATGCTGTGATTATGGGAAGAAATACTTTTGATTCCATTGTTAAATATCTGGGAAAGCCTTTGCCTGAAAGAATAAATATTGTTGTTACTTCTCAAATTCATCTTGGTCGAGATAGAGAACCATATTTTGTAAAAACTTTAAATGAAGCACTATCTCTTGCCAAAAGAGTAGAAAGAAAGGGTGAAATCTTTTTTATCGGTGGAACCAAACTTTATATTTCAGCAATCAATTTAGCCCAGAGACTTTATATTACAGAGGTTCAAGGCCAATATAATTGTGATACTTTTCTTCCTGATTATTCTGGATTTTCTAGGGAAATCTATTCAAAAACGGGAGAAAGTGGTGGGTACAGGTTTAAGTTTAGGATTTTAGAAAGATAGAGATAAAAAAAGGATATTTGATTACTTTTGAGGAAAAATTAACTCAAAAAGGTCTGCTTGAACGAAAAGCTTCAATAGGCACCGAAAGAGGATTATAATATCTTCTTGATGGACGAAATTATTTCTATTATCAAAAAAGAAGAGGAAAGACAAAAGGAAACCATTAATCTCATTCCTTCTGAAAATTATCCCTCAAAATATGTTTTAACAGTTGAAGGAAGTTATCTCATTTCTAAATATGCCGAAGGCTATCCTGGTAGAAGATATTATCAAGGGACCACTTTAATCGATCAAACTGAAAGTCTGGCAATTAAAAGGGCGAAGAAACTTTTTGGGGTTCCCTATGCCAATGTTCAACCCTATTCTGGATCAATTGCTAATGCCGCCATTTTATTTGCTTTATGTAGTCCGGGAGATAAAATTGCTGGATTGAAACTTTCTTCTGGGGGACATCTAACCCATGGACATCCAAAGATAACTTTTTCTGGAAAATATTTCAAAAGCGTTCAATATGAAGTTGATAAAAAAGGAAGACTTGATTACGAAAGAGTTGAAAAGCTTCTAAAAAAAGAAAAACCGAAAGTAATTTTTGCTGGGACAACCGCTTATCCCTTCGAAATTGATTTTGAAAAATTCGGGAAAATTGCTGATGCAGTTGGTGCTTACTTAGTTGCCGACATCTCTCATATTTCTGGATTAGTTGTAGCAGGTTTACATCCCAATCCTGTTT
>Ga0315282_10015355_pt1 | contig 11302 bp, 15 predicted proteins | sample YL17G07_20_MG_FD_203693 | JGI IMG/M metagenome (GOLD analysis project Ga0315282, IMG submission 203693) | Sediment microbial communities from Yellowstone Lake, YNP, Wyoming, USA - YL17G07_20 | ecosystem: Environmental > Aquatic > Freshwater > Lake > Sediment | place: USA: Wyoming | collected...
CAATCCCCAATCCCCAATCCCCAATCCGAAATCCCCAATCCCCAATCTCTTCCGTCAGTCTTCAGTCTCCAGCCTCCAACCTCCCGTTTCTTCAATCCCCAATCCGAAATCCCCAATCCCCAATCCCCAATCTCTTCCGTCAGTCTCCAGTCTCCAGCTTTCAGTCTACAGCCTTCCATCACACCTCGTTGCCGGTCTTGCTGTGTACACGCACCTTCTTGCCGTTACGCTCTTCGGTATGAAACCGGCCGCGTTCATTCGTCTTGGGATCCACAAGCGCCAGCCGGCACAGGGGGATCGGGGCTTCCTTGGAAACGATGCCCGCGGGCTGGCCCTGCTTGCGCTGACGCTCATGACAACGCACCATGTTGAGACCTTCCACAAGGGCCTTGCCATCCTTTGGAGAAACCCGCAACACCCGTCCCATCCGGTGCCTGTCCTCTTTCAGAGTGTCCTTGCCCGAGCGGATGAACACGATGTCGTTCTTTTTGATTCTCAAAGGCATTTTCAGGCGCTCCTATCACTGATCTTTCGGCCCGCGCCGCGCCCCTCACATCACCTCGGGCGCCAGCGAGACGATCTTCATGAATTTCTTCGCGCGCAGCTCGCGCCCCACCGCCCCGAAAATCCGCGTCCCGATCGGCTCCATCTGGTTGTTGATCAGAACCGCCGCGTTCTCATCGAAGCGGATGTAGGAACCGTCTTCGCGGCCGACTTCCTTCGCCGTGCGCACCACCACTGCCTTCACCACTGTCCCCTTCTTGACCTGCGAATCGGGAGCGGCTTCCCGAACGGAGCACACGATGATGTCCCCAATGCTGGCGTAGCGGCGGCGCGTGCCGCCCAGAACCTTGAAGCAGCGCAACTTCCGAGCCCCGCTGTTGTCGGCAACTAACAATTCCGTATATTCCTGAATCATCTCCCCTTCTTCCTTTCCTTCTCCGGTGGAGCCCCGCTACTTCGCGCGCTCGATCACCTCGGCCAGGCGCCACCGCTTCGTTTTGCTGAGCGGGCGGCACTCCGTGATGCGAACCGTGTCGCCGATCTTGCTGGTGTTCTCCTCGTCGTGAGCGTAGTATTTTTTGTGCCGGCGAAGCTGCTTGCCGAACAGCGGATGCTGGATCATCCGCTCCACCAGCACCACGATCGTCTTGTTCATCTTGCTGCTGACCACGCGCCCGGTACGGACTTTGCGGTGGCCTTGCGCGCTTGTGTTGGTTTCCGACATGGACAAAATTCCTTATGCCTAAGATAGGGGCGTTCTCAGCCCGCTTTTTCCCTCAGCACGGTCAGGACGCGGGCCAACTCTTTCTTCTCCTGCCGAATGCGCGCCACGTTTTCCAACTCCTTCGTCGTCGCCCGCGTCCGCAGGTGAAAGAGGCTCTTGCGCAGCTCTTCTTCCCGCGCGCGCAGCTCCTCGTTGGTCATATCGCGGTATGTTGTCTTCATCTTTCCTGCTGCCTTTCCCCTTCGACCCGCCTAAAGCGCCGCCCGCTTGATGATCCTCGACTTTACGGGCAGCTTGTGCCGCGCCAGCTCAAACGCCTCGTTCGCCATCTCCTCCGTGATACCCGACAGCTCGAACATCACCCGCCCCGGCTTCACCACCGCCACCCACTTCTCGGGGTTGCCTTTCCCCTTTCCCATTCGGGTTTCCGCCGGCTTCACCGTCAGCGGCTTGTGCGGGAAAATGTTGATCCACAACTTGCCCGTGCGCTTGCACGCGCGGGTGATCGCCACGCGGGCCGCCTCGATTTGGCGGTTGGTCACCCAACCGACTTCCAGCGCCTTCAGGCCGTATTCCCCAAAGTTCAACGTGTTGCCGCGGTAGGCTTTGCCGCCGCGTCTACCCTTCTGCACTTTCCGGTGCTTTACTCGTTTCGGCATTAACATGGATTTATCACCCCTCGGCACTCAGCACTCAGCGCTCAGCGCTCAGCACTCCTTTAGTATGCGATCTCGTTTACCTTCTTCTTGTCGAACACTTCCCCCCGGAAGATCCAAACCTTCACCCCGATCATCCCGTACTTGGTGCAAGCGCCGGCCTGACCGTAGTCAATGTCCGCCCGAAGGGTATGAAGGGGAACGCGCCCCTTGCGGTACCACTCCGACCGCGCCATTTCCGCGCCGGCAAGCCGCCCCCCGCACCTGATCCGGACCCCGAGGGCTCCCGCGTCCATGCACGCCTGGATGGTCTTCTTCATCGCGCGGCGGAAGGAAATCCGCCGCATGAGCTGGCTCGCGATGTTCTCGGACACCAGCTGCGCGCTCAACTCGGCCTTCTTGATCTCGCTCACGAGCAGCTTCACCTGCTTCCCCGTCATCGCGGCCAGTTCCTTCTCGGTGGCGACGATCTCCGAGCCCTTGGGCCCGATGATGATGCCCGGCCGCGCCGTGTGTATGGTCACCTTCACCCGGTTCGCCGCGCGCTCTATCGCGATGCGGGCCACTCCCGCGTGGTTGTATTTCTTCTTCAGGAATTCGCGGATCTTGATGTCCTCGTGCAGGAAAGCGGCGTAGCTTTCGCGCGTGGCATACCACCTCGACTCCCAGTCCCGGATGATCCCCACTCGAAATCCTATCGGATTGACTTTCTGACCCACAGATCCCTCTCCTTTCACTGCGCGGCGCCGCAATCCGCGCCGCTGGCGTCCTACGCCTCCGTCAACTTCACCGAAATATGGCAAAACCGTTTGCGGATGCGACCGGCGCGGCCGCGCGCACAGGGGTGCATCCGGTACATGATCGGACCGTCGTCCACCTTGATCTCCCCTACCACCAGATCGTCGGTGTCCGGATGCTCCGTCTTGTTGACGTTGGCCACCGCGCTCTTGAGCACGTTGGTCACGATCGGAACCGCCGAGGGGCGGTGGGTGAACTGAAGCATCTGCATCGCTTCGGCCACGCTGCGCCCGCGGATCAGGTCGGCGATCATCCGGGCCTTCCGCGCCGAAACACGCTGGAAGCGCGCGCTCGCCTTGGAGGCCACCGAAGTCTCATCGAAGAAGTTAGGCATGATTCATACTCTCCTGAAGCAAGTGCTGAGGACTGAGAAGATAGTGCTGAGTGCTGAGGACTGAGTGCTGAAAGACCATAATTATGAGCTCCTGATTCGTAATCCCCAATCCGCAATCCCCAATCCGCAATCCCCAATCCTCAGCACTCAGCACTGTTTTATTTCTTGGCCGCCGCCTTCTTGGCCTGTTTCCCCCCGTGCGAACGAAACGTCCGGGTCGGCGCGAATTCCCCCAGCTTGTGGCCCACCATGTTCTCGTTCACGAACACCGGCACGAACACCTTCCCGGTGTGTATCGCGATGGTGTGCCCCACCATGTCCGGGGATATCATCGAGGCCCGCGACCACGTCTTGATCACGCTTCTCTCGCCCATGTTGTTCAGCTTCCGAACTTTCTCGCTGAGCTTCGGATGAATATAGGGACCTTTTTTCAGACTTCTCGGCATGGGTCTCTCCTCAGTTTCGTTCTCAATCGCCGGGGCTCGATCTCGCGCTGCGCCGGCGCAAAAAGCCTATCGGCTCGATTTCCTCCGCGTCACGATCAGGCGACTCGAGGCTTTCTTGCCCGTGCGCGTCTTCAAGCCCTTGCTCTTTTGGCCCCAGGGACTGCACGGGTGACGCCCACCCGAAGACCTGCCTTCGCCCCCTCCCATCGGGTGATCCACCGGGTTCATCACCACTCCGCGAACCGTGGGCCGGATTCCCAGCCACCTGGACCGCCCGGCCTTCCCGATACTGATGTTGGCGTGGTCGCTGTTACCCACCACGCCGATCGTGGCACGGCACGCTTCGTGCACCTTGCGCACTTCGCTCGAAGGAAGACGCAGGTGAACGTATTCGCCGTCCTTCGCCAGGACCTGGGCGGACATGCCCGCGCTCTTGGCAATCTTCGCGCCCTGCCCCGCGCGAAGCTCAATGCAGTGAACCGTCGTGCCCAGGGGAACGGACTTGAGCGGCATGGAGTTGCCCGCTTTCACATCGGCTTCGACACCGCTGACCACCTGGTCGCCCACTTTCAGGCCCTGCGGCGCGATGATGTACCGCTTCTCCCCGTCCGCGTAGTACAGAAGGGCGATGTTGGCCGTGCGGTTCGGGTCGTACTCGATCGAAGCAACCTTGGCCGGGATTCCGTCCTTGTCCCGCCGAAAATCTATGATCCGGTAGCGCTGCTTGTGGCCCCCCCCCTTGTGACGGCAGGTGATACGGCCATGAGCGTTGCGGCCGCCGGTACTCGTCTTCTTCTCCAGAAGCGACTTCTCGGGGGTGCCGCGGGTGATCTCGTCGAAACCCAGCGTCGTCATCACGCGGCGGCTCGGTGTAGTCGGTTTGTAAGTTTTGATGGACATCGCTCTGTTTCCACTCGCTTTAGAATATGCTGATCGTCTGGCCCGGTTCGAGAGTGACAATCGCCTTCTTGTAGCTGGGCCGGCGACCCGTGGTCCGGCGCATCCGCCGGATCTTCCCCAGCTGGCGAAGGGTGTTCACGCACTTCACACGGACCCCGAAAGCACTCTCGACCGCGCGGGCGATCTCGATCTTGTTCGCCCGCGGATCCACCAGGAACGTGTACTGCGGACGCGTAAGCGTAGTGCCGTGCATGCTGTCCTCGGTGATCATCGGGCGTATCAGTACGTTGTACGGGCTTGCCTTCATGCGTAGGTCTCCTCGATGCGCTTGATCGCCGCGCAAGTCGCGATGAGCACGTCGTGCGTTGTCAAATCAAAGGTGTTCAGGTTCTCGCAATTGATGATGTCAACATAGGGCAGGTTCCGCACGCTGAGGGCAAGGTTGACGTTGGTTTTCTCAGTCACAATCAGAATGCGGTTTCCCAAGACCTTGAGCTGCTCCAGCATCTCGATGACCTGGCGCGTCTTCGGCTCCTGGAACTCGATGGAGTCCACCACTACCAACCCCTGGTCCTTCGCGAACGAACTCAGGCACGACAGGATCGAGGCGCGCGTGACCTTGCGGTTGATCTGGCCGCCATAGTGCCGGGGGCTGGGGCCGAATATCGTGCCGCCGCCGCGCCAGAGCGGAGACTTCCGCGATCCCGCGCGGGCTCGGCCGGTCCCCTTCTGACGCCAGGGTTTGGCGTTGCTGCCCGCCAGCATCGCTTTGTTCTTGGTGCAGGCGGTGCCCAGGCGGCGGCGGGCAAGCTGACGATTGACGGATGCCCGAACGCAATTCGTGTTCAACTCGGCCCCGAAAACCTGGGTGGTCAGATCGAGCTTGCTCACTTCCGCGCCCTTTGTATTGAGTACCACTACCGTTGGCATGCTTCGTTTCTCCCGATTATCATAGGCTTTAGGCTTTAGGCTTTAGGCTGTAGGACAGAGTCTAAAAGTCCTTTTCTCCCGTTTTCCCCTTCAGTCTTTAGTCTCCAGCCTCCAGTCCCCAGCCTCAAGCCTCAAGCCTCCAGCCTCAAGCCTCCAGCCTCATTTCTTCGCCTTCACGCTCTTGCTCACCACCACGAACCCATTCGTCCGGCCCGGAACGCTCCCCTTGATGATCAGGAGGTTCTTCTCGGGGTCCTTGCCCAGAACCGTAAGGTTCTGGATCGTGGAGCGCGCATTGCCGAGCTGACCCGCGCTCACCTTCCCCTTGATCGTGCGGGAGGGATCCGCGGACGCGCCGCAGGAGCCCGCGCGCCTGTGATAGGTCGAGCCGTGAGTCCTCGGGCCCCGGCTGGTATGGAAGCGGCGGATGGTGCCGCTGAATCCCCGGCCTTTCGAGACCCCGCACACGTCAACCTGGTCCCCTTCTTTGAACAGCTCCACGTCGAGCGTCTGCCCGACCTCGTAGCCGTTCGTGTCGTCGAGACGAAACTCACGTATGAAGCGGACCGGGTCAACGCCCGCCTTCTTGAAATGCCCGAGCATGGGCCGGGTGACGGACTTCACCTTCCGCGTGTCGAAACCGACCTGAAGAGCGCTATACCCGTCCCTCTCGGGAACGCGTTTTTGCAGGATGGGGCAGGGACCCGCTTCGACCAGGGTTACCGCGATGGCCGCACCCTTCTCGTCGTAAATCTGGGTCATGCCCAATTTTTTGCCTAGTAGTCCTATCGTCATGACTATCAAATCCTCCACGTGGTCGGCCCTCTTCCGCATTGGCTTGCCCACGGAGCGTTTCTTAACCCCCACTCCCATCCTCCTCATGCCGGCGAGGGGATGGAAAGCGTCCGGCTACCGGCCCGCCGCGCCCGAACTCCCCGCCCGGGTGACGGCAAAACCGGCAAATCAGGTGAGCTTGATCTCTACGTGAACACCGGCGGGCAGGTCCAAACCGGTCAAGGCATCCAGCGTCTTCTGGGACGGGTCCACGATATCCACCACACGCTTGTGCTGCCGCATCTCAAACTGCTCGCGTGACTTCTTGTCAATATGAGGCGAACGCAGCACCGTGTACTTGGAAATCCGCGTCGGGAGTGGGATCGGCCCCGCCACCCGAGCGCCGGTGCGCTTGGCCGTGTCGACAATTTCGCCCACCGAATGATCCAGCAGGCGATGGTCGAATGCCTTGAGACTGATGCGTATCTTCTGGCCTGCCATCTCTTCCGGTCTCCCCTTTATTTAGGCTGAAGGCTGTAGACTGGAGGCTTGAGGAAAAACAGACTAAAGAGCCGTTTCTCAAGCCGTATCCAATCTCGGATACCTTCTTTTTTCCTGCAGCCTACAGTCTAATGCCCTTACTTGATGATCTCAGCCACCACGCCCGCGCCGACCGTGCGGCCCCCCTCGCGGATGGCGAAGCGAAGCTCCTTCTCCATCGCGATCGGCGTGATCAGCTTCCCGAGGATCTCCAGGTTGTCGCCCGGCATCACCATCTCAACGCCCTCCGGCAGTGTGATCTCCCCCGTCACGTCCGTCGTCCGGAAGTAGAACTGGGGACGGTAGCCTTTGAAGAACGGTTTGTGGCGGCCCCCTTCGTCCTTCGACAGGATGTAGACCTGGCCCTTGAACTCCGTGTGCGGCGTGATCGAGCCCGGCACGCAGAGAACCTGCCCGCGCTCGACGCCGTCCTTCTCAATGCCGCGCAGCAGGCAGCCCACGTTGTCGCCCGCCAGACCCTGGTCGAGCAGTTTCCGGAACATCTCCACGCCCGTCACCACGGTCTTCTGGGTCTCACGGATGCCGACGATCTCTACCGGGTCGCCAACCTTCACAACGCCACGCTCGATACGGCCCGTCGCCACGGTGCCGCGCCCGGAGATCGAAAACACGTCTTCCACCGGCATCAGGAAAGGCTGGTCCAAAGCGCGCTTCGGCAGGGGGATGAAGCTGTCCAGCGCATTCAGCAGCCGGTCAATGGACTGGGTCCCCAGCTCCGAGTCCTCGCTTTCGAGGGCCTTGAGGGCGGAGCCGCGGATGATCGGTGTGTCCATCCCCGGAAATTCGTATTTGTCCAGGAGCTCGCGGACTTCCAGTTCCACGAGCTCGAGCAGCTCTTCGTCATCCACCGCGTCGCACTTGTTCAGGTACACCACGATATAGGGCACGCCCACCTGGCGGGCCAGAAGGATGTGCTCGCGGGTCTGGGGCATCGGCCCGTCGGTGGCGGCCACCACCAGGACCGCGCCGTCCATCTGCGCCGCGCCCGTGATCATGTTCTTGATGTAGTCGGCGTGGCCGGGGCAGTCCACATGAGCGTAGTGCCGCTTGTCGCTCTGGTATTCCACGTGGGCCGTGGAAATGGTGATACCGCGGGCCTTCTCTTCCGGCGCCTTGTCAATCTGATCAAAGGGAACGTAGTCCGCAAAACCCTTCGTTGCCTGATGCTTCGTGATGGCGGCGGTCAGCGTGGTCTTGCCATGATCAATGTGACCGATCGTACCCACGTTCACGTGGGGTTTAGTTCGCTCGAATTTCTCTTTTGCCATGGTTCCGGATCTCCTTCATAACGAGAGGTTTGCTGCCTGTATGCATCACTTGCCTGAAAACACCGCGGAATCGTGATTTGGGAGGAGAGAGACGACCAGCGAATCGCCGCGCCCGAACCTGAGACGCCGCTGCCTGAAGGGACAACCGCCATACGATGCGCGGTCGCACTTAGGTCGAAGTCGCCCTCTACTTCTATCTCCACGATCCGCGGCAGGGCCTTCACCGCCGGCTTTCGCCTCCCCCGAGGCGAGCCTGTTACCGTTCTTCCAGCCCTCGGTCGCCGGTTTCCAGATGAGGGTGCCTGGAGACCGTCTGCTGCCTGTCACATACTTCCACGAGGCACGCAAGACTCACCATCATAAGGAGGCACGCCGGTTTGTCAAGCAGAAAAATGAGGAAAAAGAAAAAATCTTCTGAAGACCGCGGCGGCCTTGCTCCGCCCGTCTCCCTGTCCGCCAGTCAGCCAGTCGGCCAGTCTGCCAGTCGGCTGGTTCGCACCAGTCCACTCCGTCCACCCTCCAGCCTATAGCCTGCACCCTAAAACCCAAAGCCTACAGCCTAAAGCCTAAAGCCTAAAGCCTAAAGCCTAAAGCCTAAAGCCTACAGCCTAAAGCCTAAAGCCTAAAGCCTAAAGCCTAAAGCCTACAGCCTAAAGCCTAAAGCCTAAAGCCTAAAGCCTAAAGCCTAAAGCCTAAAGCCTAAAGCCTATTCTGGCCCAAGTTTTGCTTCCCCACTAGATCGTGTTGCAGGATCCCTCCGGGGAAGAGCTCTCTGCTCTCTGGTCCTGCGGATCTTGACCTGTAACACCTTAGCCGGGGGGACAGAAACAATGAACGTCAAGACAAAAACCCTTCTGAATCTCCAATCTCTGGAATTCACGCCTGAAGAAGTGCCGAAAAACAAAGTCCACGAACGCCTTTTCAGAACAATCCGCCGATTGCGCTCCGGATTGACCATGCAGGTCCTTCGAGAGTACGATTTCAGAAAGAAACGCTACGGATCCCGTTGTGTCGTCCCTGTAAGAAACGGAATTTGCACGGGTTGCCAGATCGCCCTCAGCGTCCGGACGCGCCGCATGGCAAAGTTCCGCATCATGGAATGCGAACACTGCGGGCGCCTCCTTTACAACTCCGAGCGCTGCCGACCCCTCCGGTTGGAGGTCCGAGCCGCTTAGGAACCTGTCACCCCACACTCTCCACTGACGCGATGCGCGAGCACCGGCCCTTTCCCCAAGGGCCGGTGTTCATTTTTGTAGACACTCTGCGCAAAGAATGTGCACATTACCTGTGCAACCAAGGCATGGGAGACCGAGATTGGGAACCATTCTTCATTGGGACTGGGCTCCACTCTCGTGAAAACGCATGTAAGGGTCGAGGACGGGGAGCGATCCCAATACGGGGTCAGACTTACACATTTCACTTTCTCGCATCACCCCCCTCCCTTTCCCGAACGCTCAGTTGCAAATCGAGTTGCTCGAGAGACCGCTCGCGATTGGCGCGGCCGTGAGAAATGGCCTTGCCCGCCTTGCCTCGGGAGGTGAGGTGATAAAGCGCGCCCGAGAATTCGAGACGAGGAGGCCGGGCCATAATGGAAACATTGTCCTCGATGCCGGGCGAACGGGTCAAGGAAAAGTGTATTGTGTAAGTCTGACCCCGTTATCCGATGCCGGGCGAACGTGTCAAGGAAAAGTGTATTGTGTAAGTCTGATCCTGTTATGCTGTTATGGGATTGCGCGAATCCTCCTGGTGGGCCTGGACCCACGCCGAAAGATCGCGCAGTCCAAATTCGACATCGCATACATAACTGGTGCTTCGAGCACGGATAGCAGGCTGATCAAATTGTTCGAGGAGAGCTTTCCCGCAATCACCCCTTGACACACGACCTCATAGCAGGAGGATCTGGATGAACCGCGCAATAGAGCCGGCAAGGAACATCTCCGCGAAACGGAACGCCCACATGAGCGACACTGCACCACTTCTCACAACTCCAGAGGGACGCCGCAGGCTGCTTGCCGTGTACCGGGACGGCTTGCTCGAGGATACGGCGCGCTTCTGGTTTCCGCGTTCCGTGGACACCGAGCACGGCGGCTTCTTCTCCTGCTTCGACCGCGACGGCAGTCTGGTGGACACCGATAAGAGCGTATGGGCCCAGGGCCGCATGAGCTGGATGCTTCTCACTCTCTACAACACGGTGGAGCGGCGCCCCGAGTGGCTGGAGTGGGCGAAGCGCGGACTGGATTTTCTCGACAGCCACTGTTTCGACACGGACGGGCGGATGTATTTTCACGTCACGCGCGAGGGCCGGCCCATTCGCAAGCGGCGTTACGCCTACAGCGAGTCCTTCGCCGCCATCGCGCACGCCGCCTACGCGCGTGCCGCCGGAGACGAGCGCTCGGCTCGCCGCGCCCGCGAGTTGTTCGACTTCTTCACGAGATGGAACTTCATTCCCGGCCTGATGCCGCCAAAATGCACTGGTGAGCGGCCGATGACGGGCATCGCGCCGCGCATGATCGCCATCGCGACCGCCCAGGAGTTGCGCGCCAACCTCGCCGAAAGCGCTGAACTGACGGCCTGGATTGACCGCTGCATCGAGGAAATCCGCCGCCTCTTCGTCAAGCCCGACCTCCGGGTGGTGATGGAAAACGTCGCCCCGGACGGGGAAATCCTGGACCACTTCGATGGCCGCACGCTCAATCCCGGCCATGCCATCGAGGGGGCGTGGTTCATCCTGCACGAGGGAAAGCTGCGCGGGGACGGCGATCTCATCCGGCTCGGCTGCGACATGCTGGACTGGATGTGGGAGCGTGGCTGGGACACGGAGTTCGGCGGGTTGTTTTACTTCCGGGACGTTTATGGAAAGCCCGTCCAGGAGTATTGGCACGACATGAAGTTCTGGTGGCCGCACAACGAAGCAATCATCGCCACGCTTCTTGCGCACGAACTCACCGGAGACGCGAAGTACGCGCGTTGGCACCAGATGGCCCACGACTGGGCGCACGGGCATTTCGCGGACCCGGAGTTCGGCGAGTGGTTCGGCTACCTGCACCGCGACGGGCGAATCTCTGTGACACTGAAGGGCAATCTCTGGAAAAGCTTCTTCCACCATCCCCGGATGCAGTGGTATTGTTGGCGGGCGCTCGAGTCCGCCGGCCCATAGCAAAGGAGACAACACATGCGGGCATCACCCCTCACCGGCCTCGTGGCGGCGACGCACACGCCGTTCAAAGCCGACGGCTCTCTCCACCTCGCGATTGTGGAGAAGCAGGCGGAGCATCTTCTGAAGAACGGCATCAAGGTCGCTTTCATTGCCGGGAGCACCGGCGAAAGCCATTCGCTCAACGTGGACGAGAGGCGGCAGCTCGCGGCGCGCTGGATGGAAGTGACGCGCGGCGCGGATCTGAGGGTCA
>Ga0315282_10015356_pt1 | contig 11302 bp, 8 predicted proteins | sample YL17G07_20_MG_FD_203693 | JGI IMG/M metagenome (GOLD analysis project Ga0315282, IMG submission 203693) | Sediment microbial communities from Yellowstone Lake, YNP, Wyoming, USA - YL17G07_20 | ecosystem: Environmental > Aquatic > Freshwater > Lake > Sediment | place: USA: Wyoming | collected...
ACGATCGGCGTAGATGTGATCACTTCCGGAAATCATATTTTCAAGAAACGGGAGATCATAAAATATCTTGATAAGGAACCTAGAATTTTACGGCCGGCGAATTACCCCGCTGATAAACCCGGCCATGGTTTTATAACAATGTCTTTAGATGGATATCGTATTGCTGTTTTGAATTTGGAGGGAAAAGTATTTTTAAACAATATTCAAAGCCCATTTCTGGCAGCAGACGAGATTCTACCCAAGTTGCGCTCTGAGGTCGAAGCCATTTTTGTCGACTTTCATGCTGAAGCCACATCAGAGAAAGTCGCTTTGGCTCGATATTTGGATGGCCGCGTTACTGCCGTGATAGGAACACATACGCATGTTCAGACTGCGGATGAAAAAGTGCTGCCCAATGGGACAGCATATATAACGGATGTGGGAATGACAGGGCCTATTGATTCCGTAATTGGGGTTGATGTGGAAAAAGCCATTGCGAGATTTTTATCTGAAGATAAGTTGAAATATAAAATCGGATCAGGAGATTCACAATTCGAAGCTGTATTAATCACATTTGATACTTCATCAGGCAAGGCGACCGATATTCAACCCATTCAGGTTTTGGTTCCGGTTTAGCGATAATTGGACGAGTAATGAAATCCAGATTTGCAAATGCGGTGCGAGTCGGGCTGATCGGATGCGGAAAAATCGCGGATGTCGGCCATCTGCCGGCTTTGGCAAACTCACAAAGGGCTTATCTTGTGGCCTTGGCCGATCCCAACGAAGTTGCACTTGCCAAAGCCAGGTACAAGTTCAAAGTCCCGTTTATTTATAAAGATCCGATGGATTTAATCCATTCCGGCCATATAGATGCAGTCGTTATTGCATCTCCGAATTGGGCTCATTCCGAACAAACCGTTGCTGCTTGCCAGGCTGGATTACATGTTTTGGTTGAAAAACCCATGGCCGTCACAAGGGCGGATTGCTTGCGAATGATCAGCGAATCCGAAAAAGCGAGCGTGATCTTACAAGTCGGATTGCAGAAAAGGTTTCATTGGGGATTTCAGGTTTTGAAGGAATTGATCGCCGACGGAGCCATCGGCGTTCCATTTCAATTTTCGGTCACATGGAATCATTTCATACCCGATTTGAATACGCCGTTTATCAAAAAAGCGATCTCATTCGCTAAAAACATTGGCTTTGACATTATGGCCAAATATGGCGGTTGGCGCCTTATCGATCCCAGGTCCGGCGGCGGCGATCTGATGGATCACGGTCCGCATTATTTTGATCTTTTTCGATTTATTTTAGGCGAACCTTCAATATTAACAGCAGAAGTAAGAAGGATATTTCCAAGTAGAATCCATGAAGATCATGGAATTATTACAATCAATTTTAATTCAGGTGCAATTGCGTTGCTGGAAAGAAGCCAGAATTACTTCAGCAATCCTTACGGCCGCGAACGAGGTTATGTCCATGGCACATCAGGCAGGTTATATTTCCGCGTGCCGCATGAATATACGCTTCGTTCTGTTAAGCTTTATAAATATGGATATTCCAATATTCTGCTGGGTTTTGGAAGGCGAATTAGATTCCCAGGAGGCTTTCAGCACAACAGCTATGTACGTCAAATGGAAGTTTTTCTGGCGCGGATCAGGGGAGAGCATAGTCCCATCGAAGGCTTCCCAATCGAATGGGCGCCTGGTCCTTACGATGGGATTAAAGCACTGGAAATGGTGTTCGCAAGTTATTGCAGCAGCCATACTGGGCAGAAAGTCAAGCTTCCTTTCGTAGAAGATTTCAGAACAGACAATACAGAACTATTTCCGGTCGCTCAAACGCAGGCGCAAACATGAGTGGCGATTGAACAAACAATTATTAATTATGGAAAGAGGCTTCATATTTGAAAAATATTTTCAAACATGATTATCCATTGCACAGCAAAATTTCGTCCAACGGCTATGACAAATGGATTTCGTGGATAACGGTCCTTTTTATAATTGGATTTGCCTTTCTCCAAATTTGGGCCATGCATATTGATTCTGTGCCGGTATGTTACGACCCCCTTCATTTGTCGAATGCCAGTCGTCTGCTGGCATGGGCTGCATTCGGCAAAGAGGGCGCATTGAAAGAATTTAGGCACAATCTTGCCGTATCTGCTTACCCGCCTTTGATTCACATTGTTTCTTTTCCATTTGAGTTGGTTTCGGAAGGTTCGACTTTTGGACTCAAAATTGCCATGGCCGCATGGGGTTGTCTTGCATTATTGGGAACATTTTTATTGACTAGAAAAATTGCAGGACCGTTTGCAGGTCTGGTGGCGATGGTCATTATCTCTGGAATGTCGGGTTTTACGGCCTTTGATCGAATATATATGCCTGATGCACCACTTGGAGCGATTACTGCTATCGCATTGTGGCTTGTTCTTAAAACCGATAATTTTCATCGACTAAAGATGTCGATGATAGCTGGGTTAATCTGTGGTCTCGGATGCTTGGTTAAGCAATCTTTTCCTTTTGCAATCATCGGCCCGGTAATTTTATTTTTCGGTTTAGGAGTTTTCAGATCCGATCAAAATAAAAGATCGCGCGTATCGATTCATTTTATTCTCTTTTCAATTATCACAATCGCTGTACCGCTTTGTTACTATATACCCAGGCTTTCGTTTTTCATTGCAGATCGAACAGCGGTTAATGAATTTTATAAATCAACAGAGTTGCTCAAGTATCAACCTACGCTTTATATGAAATACCTTTTGAAAATGGCAGGACCCGTAGCCATTATGCTGGCTCTGATTGGCGCTCTATCGAATATCAAAAATCGCAATTCAATATTTTTGCTTTGCTCGATCTTAATACCTCTTTTTACTTTAGATTTGGTTTTTGTGATGGATTCAGAAAGATATGTAATCCCATTATTGCCGGCAATCGCTGCCTTGGCCTCATTGACAGTACCCTTGGCAAGTCGAAATTTATCGAGAGTTGGCCTTGTTTTGGCTTTGCTGATTTGTGCATTTTTTGGCGGAAAACTGATCTGGTCAGTAGTTCCTGATCCTCGTCCATTCACATATCAAGATTTTCATAACCGCCTTCAAACAGAGGGAATGACAAAGCCTCGAAGAATAAATTGGAATGTCAATGAATTGTATCGGCGTTTAATTTCGCTAGGACCGACGGGCCAGATTATCGTTTTGGGTGATCACCCTTTTACTGAAGCAATTCAGTCAGCGGCATATGACGCCGATCCAAGATCGCCTTTAGAAAATCTATTTGAGGGAGCAGGATTTGGCAGGCCTCCAAAAGGTCTCGATACTTTGCAATCCATCGAAAAACATTTGGCGTTGGCTAATATCATATTGGTTGATTCGGGTCTTGGAACTGATCCTGATGCCGCCGCTTATACCGGAAATGTATCGCAATCTTATGCCAATTTGGTGTTTCAGGCCTTCATTCATGTAAAAGATCGCTTTAATCTGATTGAATCGGTTCCGATACCAGAAACGAGCAGGTCGCTTTTAATTTATAAAAAAAATCTTCAGGGGGATTTATAAGCAAGGATTGCCAATCCTTTTGTGCATTGAGGATCTTTGGGGCGATGAATAAGACATTGGTTGAATGCATGAAAGGCTTGTGGAAATAATTGAAGGCGTAAAAAAGTCGCGCCCAATCCGGTCCATGAATCGGCAGAGTTTGCATCATATTCCAATGATTTTTCATAAAGTTGTTTGGCTTGCTCATAATCTTTATTCTCAAAATGAATCCTTGCAAGATTTCCTAATGCTTTTGCATTTTGGGGATCGATTATAAGGGCTTTTTCAAACGCCTTTTTTGCGTCGCTGAAATCATTTCGTGATGCATATGCAGCACCAAGATTATTCAGAGGACGCGCTAAATGTGGAGATTTTTTTGCAGCATCGGCATATAACCGAATTTCATCGGACCATATCCATACTCTATGCAAGTCCGATGCAATATAAAATGCCAAGAGTAAAAAGGCAGGGATGATTAATTTCCGTTTGTAATCATCTAAAATCGAACCGAAACCTAATATGATGAGACCCCATCCGACCAACGGAATCAACATTCGATGTTCGACCATCATATCTTCCAATGGAATTACATGCGTAACGATTCCACCAAAAACAGCTATTACAATACCGGCAGATATCAGCCAAAATCGATATCGAATAGTCCAAGCAACCGCCAGAAACGCCAAGATCCCAAATCCAGAAAACAGCACAATCGGCGCTGCCAAGGAATTTTGAACAACTACTTCGTGCTCCAAAGATAATTTTGCGGGAAAGCATAAAAGACTTATATATTTCCAGAACACTACTAACTGAGTGAATCGGTAAGCCCAAGGAGTGACTGTGACCATGGAAGAGCTGTTTTGCGGAATGGCGGCTTTCACTTGCATGGCAAACCAAGGAAAAGGATTTGCCGTCGAAAGCGGCAAAATGACGCCAATCAGCAATGGTAGAATGAACCAAATCCTTGCAAGGTATGATAACTTGGTTGATGGAAATCCGAATATTTCCATAGATGCCCACAGTATCGGCAGAACAGCCGCATTCTGCTTTGAAAAGCACGCAAATAATGCGAAAAGGAATGCTCCAAAATAAGAAGACCAGAAGTTTTTGTTAATTGCTTTGTTTTCGAAATCAGATCTTGCCAGAAAAAGACAGTATAAAGACAGAACTGTAAACAGTGCTGCAAGGATTTCAGATCCTTGTGAAATATGAAGCGTTGCCTGGGATGATAGCGGATTCAACGAAACCAACAGCGCGGCAAAAAGTGCAATCTTGGCCGATACATGGTCGGACAACCGATGAAAAAGTAAAAAGCAAGCTGCGGAAAACATCGCAAGTAGAAAAGCGTTGGCACAATGATATGGTGCCGGGTTATCTTTAAAAAAGTGCCACAGCAAGCTAATAAGAGTGTAATGCAACGATCGAGGTTGCTGCCAGATTTTCAACAGATCCAAGTTTTGAACGGCCGCATCATGAAGCACGACCCGATAATCGTCGTAAACAAACGGCGCTTTTACAGACAGGGAATAGAGCAAAGCAGGCAAAATAAATGCGATAATTAAATGTAAAATGGAAATTGAAGTTGGTTTTATTATCGATTTTGCAGTGTTTTCGCTCATGTGATCGTTGCTTAACATGAAATTTCACAAGTCGCCATATGGTATCTGATCCACGCGTCTGCTCTTGACGCCTATGAATCGTTGGTACATAAAAATATCTGTTGATTATTTTGTTACGAATTATTTCCGCTTAAAAGGAGTTTTTAATGCTGGATATCATCAAACATTGGCGAAGCATGCCCGGAAATTTTAAGACCGTTAATCTTTTCGACACGATTTACACCGGTATAACAACAAGTTTGGTTTATGGGTTAGGGGAAGCAGTCAATATATTGGATAAATTCGGAGCCAATTTGAATAAAAAATGGAAACAGGGAGAAAAACTTAAGGTCCTATTCCTTGCATATTCGGGCGCCAGAAATACAGGCGCGGAGGTGCGGGTCGCAGAGTGCATTCGCCAGGTTAATCAGGTTCTCGGCGAAGAAAATACTGAAATTAATATGACAACTCTCGATCTGAAAGAGGCAGGCGAATATTTTAAAGATTATCGGGTCAACCTGCACGAGTTCAGTTCGGTGTTTTTTGGCGATATTTTCAAACAAGTTTTAAATAATCATATGATAGTGCTGGTAGAGGGTTCTTGCTGGAAAGAAAATTTTGCCACTGCATTGTTGCTTTATTTCCTTTATGGTTCCGGTTTGGCTCAAATGATGGATAAACCCTGTTTCAGTTATGCTGTGGATGCAGGCCAGATGAATAAGCTCAACAATTTTATTTCTTGGCTTCTTTCAAAAAACACAAAATTGATAACCAGAAGCGAAGAAGCTTCGCATGTCCTCGAATCGATACATTTGCCGGGTGCAATTAAACGAGTTGACACGGCTTGGTCCATGCCTGTCGAAAGCGATCGATGGGTCGAGGATGAATTGCGCAAACTGGGGTGGAATGGAAAACAGAAATTGGCAGGAATTGCATTTCAAAATTACTTCTGGTGGCCCGTTGTGCCTGATCTTGTGCGTTACTTCAAAAGCCTGGTAACCGGTGATACCACAAATCAGTACAAGCTGGTTTATTTTTACGACTACGACGAACAAGACAAACAGGAATACGAAAAATTCAGAGATCAATGTGCAAAATTCATGGATTGGCTCGCAGATGAAAAGGGAATGCTTCCTGTTATCGTTGCAATGGAAGCATTGGACGACAAGATGTGCAGAGACCTGATATCTGTGATGCGAAACAAGGCGATCCTCATCTCTTGCAACGAATATGTAGGTACACAAATGGGAGCTATTTTGCGAAAACTCCACATTCTGACGACTACCCGATACCATGCGATGGTTCTTTCTATGCCTGGATGTATCCCTTTTATCGGGCTTTCACGGGATGAAAGGATTCGGGGAGTGATGAAAGAGACGGGATTGTTCGAAAAATATTATGTCGAACATAAGACGCCGAATTTATTTGAAGTGCTCAAAGAAAAAAGTTCATTATTGCTTGAAGCAAAAGAGCATGCCAGGGTTAGAAAGATCATCGGCGACAATTTACCGTATTATTTTGCTCAAATGGGAATGCTTGGATTAGACATTCGAAATTTTGTCACGGAGCAATTTTCAGGAATTAAGATCGCCGATATTGATGAAAACGATGTCACAAAATTGGTGCCTTACGTGCCGCCGCAATGCATCCAAGCATCACAAAAACGATTTGAAATGATCCGTAAAAATATTGAATAACTCAGTAAGCCCGATGAAGACATGGGAAGCAAACATTATCGAAAATCCCCGTTTCTATGATGCTGAATATTTATTGCATGTTTTAGTTTGCGGCTTAAGAATGATGGGGATACATAATTTGTAGAATCATAGCGGGTTTTTGTCCTGGAAAATGTTTTACTAACCGCCAATATGGGCTGTTGAGATACATTTCAATGGTATGGTAGACATGCCAATCAAAAGTTTTTATATCTTCAGGCAATGCATAGGCTTTTTTTACTCGACTGTCATATTCCAGGGCTTCCTTGTAGAAATTATTTACAACCAAGTGAGTCACGCCAAGTTTTTTTAAACGTCCGACAAAATCCTCTGCCGATATGATCGTAAGATAATCAAGGACACGATCTGTATACAGGTATCCATTTATAAAAGAGACGTCGAAATAATAAAGCTCTGGCACGTAAATCGTAAAATACTTGTCATTTGGGCCGGCATTTGTGTTGATCCACTGGATTAACTCATAATTAGGCAGAGCTTGAGCCAAGTACTGGTCACGATATGTCTGATTGCACATCACAGGTACGCGATACGCATGAAACACAAAGGATATATAGATATTCATTACAATTGCCAAAGAAAAAATTACGACAAAGGTCAAGCGCCAATAACGATTGGCCAAGTTTTTTAACGAGCGAGCGGCAGCAATGGTCAATAAGGCGACGGCTGGGAAAAAAAACCGGCTTTGTGGACTCTCCAACGAAACCATAGCACTGTAAACAAGAGCGACGAGCACCTCTATCCTGGCTTTCCGGTTTTTCCATGCGGCTAATATGGCGAAAGAACCGAAAAGAAGCAGCGACAAACCATAACCAGGAAATAAAAGATCGATGATGCCGTGGATTTTAGAAAGATTGATAAGCTTGTAAGAGGCCAACGCTCCCTGCACCCAGGCATGAGAATGAAAGAGGCTATCCGCGAAAGGATAAAAAGGATTTTTTGTCCATAACCAATTACGCAATAGCAACGGTGAGATCGGTAGGCTGCACCACAATCCGCCGATAAAAAAATGTTTGAAAGCTTTAAAAGGTTTGACGTGGCCGCTTTTAAACCAACCCCAAATGCAAAGACTTACGACTATAAAACAAATGTTGACGCCAAACCATTTGGTCGAAAGCGAAAATCCCGCCAGCAGACATGCAAAATGAAAATCGCCCCACATTTGATTTTCAAAAAAGCGAAATGCTGAATAAAAAGCTAACAGCGCATACAAAGAAAAAGACAGATCCACATAGGCTGCCGCACCGGATTTATTGACCAGCGGCATAGTGATAAATGCTATAGTCAAGGCAATCGATAAATGTTTTTGATTGATTTCTTTCCGAACGATGGCGTAAAGGGCAATTCCGCATATCAACCAAAATGCAGAATGTACAAGCTTGGCTGCGATATCATCGGACATTCCCATTGCAAGAGAAAACAGCATTTCTGACGCACAAGGCCAATAAGTTGCAAAGACTGATGGAATTTCGATAAATGAACCGGCATGCAAATATGATTTTGCTTCGAACAGGTGATAAAAAAGTTCATCGACCTCAATGGGAGGGGTAAGCGCTAATAGTAAGTGAATAGCTATTGCACCGCTTGCGGCAAATAACCAAGCGACATCGCTCCATCGAAACCATTTGCATTGTTCGCCATCCGGTATTGGCTTTTTATCTGATATTAATGAGTGAATATAATAAAAGAAAACCAATCCAGCGGATCCTATCAAGATCAAAGGCAAGTAAGGCAATTTCACCAGAGATAGACCTCCGGCCCAAGCAAGCATGGTTAATATGAAAGAGATGATGCCCAGTCCCAGAGCAGTTGATTGGGACGCAATAAGTATTGACGTTTTGCCGGATAATGAAAAGAAGAGTAAAAGTCGCTTGCCGAGCGCCGATGAAACCAATACAAGGCTGGCTATCAGCATCAAACGGTAGGCATGCGACAAACATGTAAAGAAATCCAGCGAAGAAATATATTTCAAATATTGAATGCTTAGGATGCCTTTTTGTTTCAGGGATTCTCCAGTGAAATACAGAGTCAGAAGAATGGAAGCAACGGCAAGCGCCGCCAAAATCATCGGCAACACACTGCGAACGGTTGAATTGTACCGATCAATCTCCGTCGATATTCCATCATCTGGATAGTGTTGGTTTTTATTATCGACGTCTGTCATCTTATCTTTGTCGAACCAGCCGCAGATGATCCCTGATCGAAGACGAAATGGAAATTCCGGTGGTCTTCAAAAGGGTTGCCGTTCAAAATAATTCTCCGCTTCATTCGGCAGCTATTATTGGACTTGATTCATATTGTCAACGAAATGTTCGCATAAGCTAATTTTTGAACATGCGAAATATATTGAGAGTTGAATGAACTCCCAAAAGTGATAACGAGCTTTATTAAAATTTCAGGTTGAGACATCGCAGAATAATTCTAATAGGACACCCAGAACCAAAGGGATTTCGATTTGATGACGAACCGTAAGTTCCGCCGAGGGCAAAAAAGGCAATGTTTTACGGAGCAATAATCGAAAATGAGGACGAACGACAATGACGCCGCGCTGAATTTCTTTTGAAATCACTTTTTTTAGAATTGGAAAGAGGCCTGTTTTTTGGTTTAATTCAAGAGGACCCAGTTCGTCGATGATCGCAACGCCGTTTTCCGGGGGATTATCAAAAGCTTTATTAGCCATCATTAAAGAGCTTTCATCGAATAGATATGAGTCAGCTATCAACTGCCGCGTCTCTTTTGCAGCTTTATCCGTACGAGTGGACAATACACGCGATTCATCAGTCCTGATATCTCGCACGCGATATCCTTGGATTTCATCAAAAACCAGAATTTGCTCAGCAAGGATTCCATAGCAGGGTACATGCTTATCTGAAGCTGCATTAATGAACTGTTGCAACAGTTGTGTCTTTTCAGTGCCGCAATTGCCAGTCAAAAAAACTAAAGCTGCTGATGGGGGTTTTATTTTGTAAGGTTGCATATCAAACCTTTCGGCTCAAAAACGGCATTGGCAGCATTTTTCCAATGTATATATTATTGTAACGATATTTTTTAATTTGGGAAAATAAACGTGAAATAAAGCGATTCTGAACGAAAATGTTTTTTATATGCATTATTTCCTAACGCTTCTATAAAGACAGATGGAAATTTTTATGCGTGATAAAAGAGATAAGAATAAAAACAAAATCAACCAAAGCTTGCGGAGCTTTATAGCAGGCGGAGTTATCGCTTTAGTAAATTTGGTTCTTCCAAAAAAAGTTTTCTCGGCAATCCCCAAAATAATTTTTGAAAATAATCGGGACCAGACCGTTGAAACAGCCAAACCAGAATTAAAATTCATTAAGCATCCGAATAAAATTAACGTCGAGGCTTCAGAAAAGTTGGCTGCAAAGTTTATAGATGAAGTTCTGGAATACGATATTTCGTTCATGTGGATTAAAAAAGCGGCTGAAGGGAAAGTAAGCTTTAAACGTTCCCCTGATCGACCGAATTGTTTTATTGCAACTGTTGAAGCCAAAACGACAGGATTGATAGGCGTATTTACGAGTCATCGAGAAGAATATTTCACAACTGAGTTGGAGGTTATGGAAGTCCAAGGAAATTACAGATTTGTGCCGCTCAGCTTCGATCATGTCACCCATAAAACGTCGAGCCACTACCGCGCAATGTACACTTTTGATTATGCCAAGCGGATATACAACATTAAAGTACTTCGCAACGGCAGATTGCGCAGTGTTCAGAACCGCAAGATTCGTGAAGACGTTTATTTTGATGATTTTTTATCCACATTTTACAACTTCCGTGCGCAATGTTACGGTCAGGTCAGCAAAGATTGGAGCTTCAAGGTCCGTACTATTCCGATCAAAGGCGTGGAAAATTTCGAAGTCAAAGTCGCGAACGATTCAGAAATGCAAGAGGAATCCAATTGGATCAGTCAGTACCCTAATGCGAAATGGATGGTCATTTTAACGATTAACCAAAAAATATTCGGCATCAAGGCAGGCACAGCAAAACTTTTAGGCACCGAAGATCTGATTCCGATTGCCGGTTATGTAAAAGAGGTCATTACATTCGGAGATGTCGAAGCGACGCTTGTAAAGCCTTTTGTCGCAAAATGCAAATCATAATTTATTTACTCTCAACCGAGATTTTCGAATGTTCCTTGCTATAGAGAGCATTGATCAATGCGTTTTTATCATGAGATTGAAAAGCTGATATTATGTCCTTATAAGCCCCTACCGCGTTGTTTCCGATAATATCGTGCGGCATGCGTTCAAGGTTATTTTTATAGTCAATTCCAAGCAAACCGAACCTTGGCTCGAAGCTTCCCCACTCATAGTTGTCATAGAGCGTCCAATAGAAATAGCCGGTGATATTGATTCCATCCGCCAGACCGCGAATTAATTGCTGGAGATGGGCCTGCAGCACAATATCTCGTTTTGCGCCGTCAGGTCTTGCCCATCCAC
>Ga0315282_10015357_pt1 | contig 11300 bp, 9 predicted proteins | sample YL17G07_20_MG_FD_203693 | JGI IMG/M metagenome (GOLD analysis project Ga0315282, IMG submission 203693) | Sediment microbial communities from Yellowstone Lake, YNP, Wyoming, USA - YL17G07_20 | ecosystem: Environmental > Aquatic > Freshwater > Lake > Sediment | place: USA: Wyoming | collected...
TTATGAGTTTTATGAAAAAAGAGTGAATCCCGTGGGGCAGGTTTATTTCTGGAATACCTACAAGCTCCTCGAGCCGGGAACGGAAAAGACCGACGTCTGGGCTCTCTATAACGGCTATATATCCATCACCCCGTTCCAGATCGATCAGACCAACTATCTCGAACTCAAATCTCTGGAATCAATGAAAATCGGCGATTGGAAGAAATAGAAGTCGGAATCACGGCTCGAGCCTCCATTTCTTGCCCCAGGCATGATGTTCTTCAAGGAGCCGCGTCAGAGAGGAATCTCCGGCAGCCCACAGGTTTCGAAGCGACGCCATGTCGATCCCGGTTCTCTCTCCCGACGGCAGGACAAGTTCAAGACCCGGTTTTTCGACAACGGCGCCCAGCCGGATGGGACGGAAGTTCATTTTCTCCGCCGCTTCCAAAAATTCGTCGACGGCGTTTGGCGGGATCGTAAAAACGAGCTCGAACTCGCCATGAATGCCCGCGGCCATGAACCAGCGCGGAATTCCCGTCCGGCCGCAAAATTGACAAACATCAGGGGCAAGCACTCTTCCCCAGTCGGCCGTAATGCTGAAACCGGTGTGATTGAGCCGGACGAGCTGGTCGAGCGTGATGAGCAGGCCGTCGCTCGTGTCCATGCAGGACGAGGCAAATTTCCTGATCAGTTCCCCTTCCTTGAGCCGCGCCGCGGGCCGATAAGAAGCCTCGGGGAAATACTCCTCGGGCATACGTGCGAGCGCCCTCAAACCCAACGCGTTGCCGCGACCCGCGCCGCCGCTGAGGAAGACGGCATCTTGCGGCCGGCAGCCGATGCGCATCAATTTTTCGCCCCGCGGCACAAATCCAAAGGCGCAGCCCGTCAGGCTCGTCTCTCGGGCCGTGTTCGTATCACCCCCCAAGATAAAAACACCGAGCGCCCGACAGGCTGCGGCCATTCCCTCGGCGATTCCGTCCCGAAAGGATCCTTCCCTATCCGGTTCCAATGAGACGCTGATAACGAGCCCCAGAGGCCGGGCGCCGACCGCGGCCAGGTCGCTCAAACTGGCCATTACGGTCACCCAACCCATGGTGAACGGGTCGCGGTACAGGCCTTGGGCAATCTCTTCGGAGACGGTATCGATCGTGACGGCGAGAAGAGAAGAACCGTCCCCCATTTCCACGAGTTCTGCGTCGGATTCATGAGGCTTGTTGACCTGAAAACGCGGACGGGCGAAATGTCTCGCCCAGGCGTCAATGGCCTTGTTCTCGAGGATCTCTTCAAAAACGCTCATGCGCAGCACCCGATGAGACCGGGAAGGACGCTGAAGACGGCCCGGTCCGCTTTGACCACTTCGCCGTCCATCTCCAGGGCGAACGGTGTCTCGCTCTGAAAGGCGAATTCGCGGGCGAACCACGAATACGTTTTCGGATGCCCGCTGAAATCTTTCCGGTACAAACGCAAAAGGGTCATGACGGCCTCCCATTTCGTCATGCCGGCGCACAAGTTGACGCCGAACCGACCGTCGTCGGGCCGGATGGCCGTGTCGTAGCACAGGCCGCCGGCGAAATGAGGGTTCTTGATGACTCCCAGGTTTGTGATTCTGAAGGAGCGTCCCGGCTGATGTTCGAACGAAAGTTCGGCGGAGATATTTCGAAAGCGGACGATCGTCTGAAGGGCGGACACGACAACGGCCGCTTCATGGGACATTCTTTGGACGAGAGCGATGGACCTGGCGCGAGAATTGTAGAGCGCGTTGGCTTCGGCCGTGATTCCGATGCTGGCGTTGATGAGGCAGTATCGCCTGGAGAGGCCGGCGCCGCCGTTCCGATAGCGCACGGCGATCACGTCGCAAGCCCTGGCCCTTTGCCGATCCATCCGCACGGAAATCCCTCCGACGAAAGATTCCGGCCGGAAAGGCTTATGGAAGTCATTGCTCGACCCGAGCCCGATCGCGCCGAGGACAGCGCCTTCACCTGCCGCCCCCGAATTCAAAAGCGCGTTCAAAAGAAGATTGACCGTTCCATCGCCGCCGGCGGCGATGAAGACGCGCTCGCCCGCCGCCAAGGCCGTTTTCACTTGGCCTTCGAATTTTTCGGGCGACAGGATCTCTTCGGCTTCGAAACTCCCGAAGCGCCGGCGGAACGCGGGCTCGACCTGAGCCCAAGTCCGGAGGCCTTGGCCGTAGCGGCAAGCCGGATTGACGAAGATCCTCATCTCAGACCTGCTCTTTCACGGGCCTTCTGCTCAGGACCCATTCAAAAAAGACGTAGAAGACCGCGGCCGCCGGAATCCATCCGGGCCGCAAGTGAATGATTTCCGCGAGGCGCAAGAGGATGAAGCCGCGAACGACATGGACGATCGGTTTGAATGCCAGTTTTTCGTCCCGGAGCCGGTGGAGTTCGAGTTGGGCGAAGACAAGAACCGCGGCCGCCGCGGCGAGGAATAGGAGCGAAATTCCTTTCCAGGAAAAGGCCTCGCCGGCCAGGACGAGGGGCGCGATCGCCCAACCGGTCGCGAGCACGGAAAGCGCGGCAAAGACATCCGAGGCGATTGCCGTTGGGCTCCAGCCGAAGACGACGACGAACGTTTTGTAGCCCGTCATCCGGTCGGCCGTGATGTCTTTGGTGTATCCCGCCAGGACGAAGTTGGCATAGCTGAAAAATGCGCCGATGACGATGGGCCAGAGCGCGCCGTCCTCAAAGGCCGAGGCCGGACCTCTCCCCGCTCCCAGGGCGGCCATTTTTCCCATGATGGGAAGCAGGGCAACGATCCAGGCGTTATAGAAAGGCCCGCCCCACCAGCGCCGCTTAAAAAAGGTGTACGTGGCCAGGCCGAAGACCGCGATAATTCCCAGGAGGAGCGTCCGCGGGTTGAGAACATAAAGGATCGCGCAGCCGGCAAAAAGTCCGGCGAAGCTGACGGACAGTGTCTGGGTCCGGTTGATGATTCCTTGGATGAGCGGTCGGTAGGGGGAAGAGATGGCGTCGGTATCCGTCTGGAAGCTATCGGTCACTCCCTGGCTGAATCCGTAGGCGGAGAAGAAAACGAAAAACGCGCCCAGCGCGACCGCCGCTCCCCGAGCCGGAGCGCCGGCGAAGCCCGCCATGCCGGCCGCTGCGGAGATGAATAAAAGGTAGGGCCGCATCGTCACCCAATAGGCCTTGACGAAGGCCGGGCTGAAAAGCGGAACCGGTTTCTTGTTCATGGTTCTTTCCTCCCTGGGCGGTCCGGGATCAGATCAATCCCAGGCGTCGGCCGACGAGCTTGAATTTATCGAGCGCGAATTCCAATTCCTCCTTGGTGTGCGTGGCCATGGCCGTCACCCGGACGAGCGATGATTCCGCGGAAACGGCGGGCGGAACGATCGGGTTGACGAACACGCCCTCATCCTCCAAAGCCCAGGCCAGGCGGAAGGCCTTCTCGTCGTTGCCAAGCGGAATCGGAATGATCGGCGTCGGAGTGGGCATGACCGGGAAGCCCAGGTCGGTCAAGCCGTCCTTGAGGATCCGGGCGTTCTTCCTCAGGTTCAGGAGCAGGCGCGGCGATTTCTTGATGACCCGGAGCGAGGCAAGCACCGTGGCCACGACCGAAGGCGGAAGGCTTGCCGTAAAAACGAACGGCCGCGAGTTGAACTTCAGGAACTCGATGACGTCCCGCGGCCCGGCAACGGCCCCGCCGACCGTCCCGAAGACTTTGCTGAAGGTGCTGCAGACGAGGTCAATCCGGCCCTCGAGGCCGAAGTGCTCGGCGACGCCGCGGCCGTGGGCTCCCATCACGCCCGTGCCGTGGGCGTCGTCGACCATGACCCAGGCGTCGTAGCGATCGGCCAGGTCTTTGATTTCCGGCAGATTGGCCAAATCGCCCTTCATGCTGAAAACGCCGTCGGTGACGATGAGCTTGTTGGCCTCGGGATCGCAGGCCGCCAGCAGTTCTTCCAGGTGCTCCATGTCGCTGTGCCGGAACACTCGAATCTGGGCCTTGGCGAGCTTGACTCCGTCAATGATGCTGGCGTGGTTCAATTGGTCGCTGAAAATGAAATCGTTTTCGCCGGCCAGGGCGCAAATCGTGCCCATCATCGTCATATAGCCGGTGCTGAAGAGAAGCGACGCTTCCGCGGCCTTGAACTCGGCCAGCTCTTCCTCGAGCTCGACATGCAGGCTCGTCGTCCCCGCCAGGGGGCGAGAGCTGCAGCACCCCGTCCCGTAGATGTCGATGGCCTTTTTCGCGGCCTTGACCACGTCGGGATGGGTCGCAAGCCCCAGGTAATTGTTCGAACCGAGCATGATGAGCGTCTTGCCCTTCTTGAGGACCTCGGTCTCGGCGCAGGTATCGAGAACCCGGAGATAAGGATTCTGGACATTCATCGAAGCCAGGTAGGTTTCGACGAAATTCCGGTAATTCAGGCATTTGGTCAGAAATGCGTCAGACCGGGGCCTGACGAAGACCGGGACCGTTCCTTTTAAGCCCAAGTTTTGATTCGCGGCGATCATGTTCTTCCTCCTTGATCTTTGTTCTTCACGGTCCCAATATAGCCCGGAGGGCGGCCTGAGTTGTCATGGAGATGTCAAATAATTGTTAAGAATTTGTTAAAAAGGTGGGGATCGCCGTTTTATTTCTTGAACTTGTAGCCTGACCAGGGAATCGTCAAAAGGTGCACCGGTTTGGAAGGGGCCTTTTCGATTTTCTTCCGAAGATTGTGGATGAACGTGTCCACGGTCCGTGTCGTCGGGAACTTATCATACCCCCAGACTTGGTTGAGGATCGTCTCCCGGCTGACGACTTCGCCCTCATGGGCGATCAAAAGCTCAAGGAGAGCGTATTCCTTGGCCGTGAGGTAGAGCTCTTTTTTGCCCTTGAACGTGGTCTTTTTCTTGAAATTGATCGTGACGTCGCCGAACGAGCTTTCCTCGAGGCCCTTGGGTTCGGGCCGGCTGCGGCGGAGCACGGCCTGGATCCGCGCTAAAAGCTCTCTTTGCCCGAAGGGTTTGATCAAGTAATCATCGGCGCCGAGCTCCAGGCCCACGACCTTGTCGATCTCGTCTTTTTTCTGACCGGTCAGCATGATGATCGGCGTGCCTATTCCCTTCTCGCGAAGCTTGCGGCATATTTCCAGGCCGTTAAGAACCGGAAGCATGAGATCGGTAACGATGATGTCGGCTTTTTCTTGGCAGGCGAGCTTGAATCCCTTGTCTCCGTCGGCGGCCGCCGTGACCTCGAAGCCCTCGGCCTCAAGAAACGCGGCGGTCGCTTCCCGGAGAACCTCGTCGTCTTCGATCATTAAAAGTTTTCTCTTCATGGCTTTATCTCTTTGGAAAAATCAAGCGGAATGCGCTCCCCCGGCCGATTTCGCTCTCGACGAGGACATCGCCCCCATGGGCCTGCATGATATGTTTGACGATCTTCAATCCCAGGCCGGCGCCCTTGGGGCAGACCCGGCTGGCCTCGGCCGCGCGATAAAATTTATCGAAGATTTTTTTCTGTTCTTCCGGCGGAATGCCGATCCCTTGATCTCTCACCAGAATTTCAATCCCCTTTTCCTTGTCCACAAGCTCGAGATCGATGACTTTTTTATCCGTTGAATATTTTAAGGCGTTGTCGATGAGGTTGATCAACGCCTGTTTGACCGCGTCGGCGTCGATGTCCAGAGTGACCGGATGCTCGGGCAGGCGCATCGTCAGCTCGAAGCCCTGCGATTCCAGAACATGGCCGAAAACCTCCGCGGCTTCTTGAATGACATCGTGGATAAGGGTTTTCTGGAAGTTATACTTTTTCGCCTGCTGTTCGATCCTCCCGAAATCCAGGACGTTATGGAGAAAACGGGACAGCCGCCCGCTCTCGGAGGCCATGAGGTTGAGATATTTCTCTCTCTGTTCCTTGCTTTTAATCTTGCCCGATTGCAGGATTTCGGCCAGTCCCTGGATCGAGCTCATAGGCGTGCGGAGCTCATGAGAAACCGTCGAGATAAATTCCGTTTTCAGCCGGTTGAGCTCGTCCGACTTTTCCCGCGAGGCCCGCTCGTAAATCACCTCTTCCTGGAGCCTGATCCGGTCCAGGTTCACGGCCAATTCGCCGGCCATGGTTCGCAAGAGCTCGATGTCCTCCCGGCTGAACCGCCCGCCTGATTTTTTCTTTCCGAGGGCCAGGGCGCCGTAACTCTCCCCCGAAGAGAGTTTCAGGGGAATCGTCATTTCGCTCGCTTCCTTATCCGGGAAATCTTCCCCTGCGACGACCGCCAGGTTTTCGAGGGGGATGGCTTTCTCTATTTCCGCCGTGAAACAATCCAGAAGCTCGTCTTGGCTGAATATGTTCTGGGCCTTTTCATTAAAGGCCAGGATGGTCCGGCGGTAATCGTATCTTTGCCGGAAGAACGCCCTGTCCACGAAATCCTGGATTTTCTTCTGGGCCGGACGAAAAGCGACGGCCGCAAGAAATACCCCGATCACGGAAAAGGCCCCCTCCTGGACAAAAACCTTTGAAAAGAGCTTTTGGGAAACCTGGACGAAAAAAAGGTAAACGCAGACCGTGAAGACGGTCAGCATCGAATAGACCAAGCTCCGGTTGATCACAAGCTCGATATGCATCAATTTGTACTTGATGATCGCAATGGCAAAGGCCAAAGGAATGGCGATAAAAAAGACCGGAGAGAATTCTTCGGAAAGAACGGGTTTGAGCTTCAACACGGACGGCAGCATGTATAAAAATAAGTAGGGCAAAAGCCCTACGGTCAGTCCGTAAAAGATCCATTTGATCTGCGCTCGTTCTTCCTCTTCCCGGGTCTTTCGATAACTGAGGCTCAAGAGGATGACGGCCAAGAGGAGATAGAGGATGACATACAGACGGAAAATGTAATATTGGCCGTTATAAAATCGGACCATCTCGATGGACGGCTTAAGATAGGCGTAAAGGAAAGAAGAGACTTGGACCGAGGCTATAAAAATCGCCGGGCCGTAAACGATGAGCCGGCTGAGCTTGAAGGGCCTTCGAGAAAAGGCGAGTGAAAAGTGAAGAAGGAATGCCGGGGCCAAGGCATAGGCCAGGATGAAGACCAGGCAGGGTATGAACGTCGGCCAGGCACGTCCGAGACAATAGTTGTCGCCGCTGATGATGAGCGCCGAAGCGAAGGCCAGGTTCAACCAGTAAAAAAGGCGCGCCTTGAGGTCCGCCGACTTAAGCCAGAATATGGCCGCACCGAGGGCCAGACAGGAAAGGCCGATCACCAAATAGATAATCGGGAACGCCATCCCGGCATAATAAGGAGCGACCGGCAATACCCTTTTCTCAATTTTGCCGTCGAGCGTTCTCAAATAAAAAGCCGCCGGCTCGCCGATCTCTTTTCGCGCCAGGACGAACTCCTCGTCACGCTCGGCTCGAATCTCCACGTCATCAATCCGGACGAGGCGAGTCCGGTCGATTTCAATCTCTCGCTTGATTTTTTCGGGAAGCCCGCGCCTGTCGCGAAGCAGGGAGAATCCGAAAATCAAGACGATCCCGATCATAAGCCCCGCGAGGAGAGAAAAGATGAACGGGACTTTTTTAAGGCCGGCTGTCTCCCCCATGATGGTTAAAATTATGGCTTACCGAGCGGCTAAAAGTCAATTGACTCAAACCCTGACCGGGATTCCTGCCGAATTTCCCTATTATCTCTCTGGCCGGTGAGCAGAAAAACTCGGGTATTCGTTATGAGGGCCCTAGGCTTTCGGTCCGCGGCAGGCCTTGACGCAAACGCCGCAGATATGCTGGCTGACGACATGCGACTTCCGGAACTCATCCAATTTCTCGTAGCAGGCGCGGTGGTCGAAATCCTCGCGTGTCTCATGAATAGCCTGGGCCGGGCAGGGGGAAATGCAGGCGCGGCAGGCCCCACAGGAAGAATCCGTCGGGCGGTCGGCGTCGAGCGCTAGGTTGGTCAAAACCGTCACCAATCTGAACCTGGACCCGAGCTCGGAGTTCACGAGCAGATTGTTGCGTCCGAGCCAGCCCAAGCCGGCAAAAAGTGCAACTTTCTTGTGCGAGATGTGCGCTCTCTGGTTTTCCCAATCGATAATCTGGGAAGCGGGAATAGGGAGGGCATCATAGCCAAGATCCTGGATATGGTCCGCAAGAAGAAGCGCCCCTCTGTCCAGGAAGAAATTGAGCTGCCGGTAGTGGTGAAGATAGAGCGCCGTCGGTCGGTCCTCAATGTCCTCGAGGACGGAATCCAAAACACGCTTTCCCAAAGAGATAGCCCGGTCGAATCTCAGCCGAAGGGATTCGGCCAGAAGGAATTCTTTTCTAACGTGAGTGATATCCGCGACGCCAAAAAGCGTAAATCCGAGGTCCCGGCAATATTTCCGGATTTGAAGGCAATTTTCCTTTTCCTTGGTCATTGACACCCATTGTAAAGTTCTTGCAGTCGGGCTGTCAATGCGCGCGGCAAAAGCCGATTTATGAGGGCAAGTTGACGGAACATCCTTATTAATATACAAGTTGACGGAACATCCTTATTAATATATATGAAAGGATGACCAAAACGATATGAAGGAGTCGTCATGATCGAGAAAACCCTCGCCATCATCAAGCCCGATGCCGTGAAGAAAAACATCATCGGCAAGATCATTGAGAGGATCGAAGACGAAGGCTTCAAGATCGTCGCTATGAAAATGCTCTTCCTCACCAAAGACGAAGCCGAGGGATTTTACATCGTCCATAAAAGCAAGCCTTTCTACAAGAGCTTGACGGATTTCATGTCGTCCGGCCCGGCCGTCGTCATGGCCCTCGAGAGAGAAAACGCCATTTCTCATTGGCGCCGGGTGATGGGAGCGACAGACCCCGCTCAGTCAAAGCCCGGCACGTTGAGGCACGCCTACGGATTTTCCGTAGAAAGAAATGCCGTCCACGGCTCGGATGCCGCGGATACCGCCGAATGGGAAATCAGCTATTTTTTCAAAAAATAATCGAAAAAGGCCCGTTTTTCCTTACAAAAAAGGAGCTTTATTGAATTTTTTCTTGCTATATTAAGCCCAATATCTTGTCTCATTGAGAACCGCCCTACAAGATAATGTGGATAAATATTAGTAACTTCCTTTTTTTGAACAAGATAGTAAAATTTCAGCTTGACAATTGAAGATTGTTTCTTTAGATTAGAATCACGCCTTGGATGAGAATGATGTGTAGTGTGTTCTTTTTCTTAAACTCCACATAATTCCGCTTTATATCATTCCCTAAGGCGCGGCAATTTAAAAAGGAGGCCGCGATGAGAAAACTCCTCAAGCCGGTCGCTGTTCTTTTGTGCTTCGGATTTCTTCTGATGGCTGTTCCCAACCAGAATTTTGCCGCTAAGAAACAAAACGAAAAGTTCACCCTTTCGCTCCTGCTCAGCCAGCCGAGTCTGTTGCTCCCTTCAATATTACCTTGGCTGAATCCCATTTTGGGCAGCGGAACAAAAGATCAAACCGTTAAAGGCACGCCATCACGTGGAATCGTAAAGCCGACGGGGGATTCTCCTATTGGAAAACCCGGAACGGGTGATTGAACTAGTCCTACAAGAATTTGATAAAGCCTCTCTTCAAAAAGAGGTATTTTTCATCCGGTTACTGAATTTTAAATAATTAAATAGTTTTGCTTCATCACCTCTAAGGGTGATGAAGATTAGGTTAAACTCCCCCCTCCCATTCCCCCACGAGGGGGATTGTATATTCAATTCGATTAAATCATAATCCAGGCAGGAATTTTTATTATTGGAGATTTTTTTATATAAATAGTGAAATTTATGAAGCCTAGATTCTTTTGGCCATTCCTGCCGATTTTTATCTGTTTTTTTTCAATCAATCTCACCTCTGCCAATATTCCAATATCGAAATCTTCTCACAATATCAATTCCCAGTTTATCGCGCTATTTAATCAAGGCGAAAAATCCAGGATGGAAGGGGAATTTGAAACATCCCTCAATTGCTTTAAAGAATGCATTTCTATCGCGGCTAAAAACGGCTCCAAAATGGATGAGTTGGAAGCCAGCTTAAAACTCGGTCTTGTATTATGGAACGTCGGCCAGCTCAAGGAATGCGAAAATTCTTATCTCAGCGCTTTCGCTTCGGCAAAAAGCTTGGAACTCAAAGATAGAGAAAAAGAATGCCAGAATGCGCTTGATATTATTAATCATTATAACAAAGCCAAAGAATTTCGTTCCAAGGGTGACTACCTAAAATCAATCGATCATTTTAAGAAAGCTATAATCTTAGCAAAAAATATCGACAGTATCGATCATGAGCTCAAATGCCTTAGGCAGATGAGCGTTTGTTATTGGGAACAAAATGATTTCCAGGAATACCACGAACTCAATAAAACGGCGCTTACAATTGCTCAGAAAATTAAGAATAAAAAAGACGAAGGCATTTGCCTAAATAATATTGGCCTTTATTACTGGAAAATTAATAATTACAAAACAGCATTGGAATATTATGATAAGGCGTTAGAAATAGCTCAGAATACAAAAAATGTTCAATCAGAAAATGAGTGTTTAAATAATATTGGAATTATTTATAAAGATATCGGAAATTATGATAAAGCTCTTTCATATTTAAGAAAAGCTCTACTAATTGACAATCAATCTTTCGGGGATAAATATATTTCAATTGACCTAAATAACATTGGCATTATTTATAGGCAAAAAGGGCTTCTTAGTAATAACAAGGGAGATTTTTTAAAAGCATTAGAATATTTTATTAAGTGTCTTGATTTAATAAAAAATATTGAGGATAAAAAAACGGCAATACATATTTACAATAACTTAGGAACTGTCTATTCTGATTTAGAAGATTATACTAATGCTCTGAAGTATTATCAGTTGGGACTAAAATTTGCAGAAAAAACTATAGATAAAGAAGGAATGAGCCTTATTTTAAATAACATCGGAATAGTTTACTACCATTTAGGTGATTTTGAAGAATCAACGAAATATTTTCAAAAAGCAATCGATTTAGCCTACCAAATCGAATCTGACAGAGTTCTATGGGAAGCTTTTCTTTATATCGCTAACGCTTATAAAAAACAAGCAAAATTCGATGATGCTTTAAAATATTATGAAAAGTCGATCTCTGTCATTGAAAGCGTCAGGTCAACATTAGAACTAGAAGAGCTGAAGGCGAGCTATCTTGGTACTGACAAAAGGATAGAAACCTATCACAATTTGATCGATTTACTTGTTCGTATTCATCAATCCGATCCCAAAAAAGCATATGACGCTAAAGCGTTTGAATATTTTGAGAAAGCCAAAGCTCGGGCGTTTCTCGACAGCTTAGAAGTCGCACAAGTCTCAGTTTCTCAGAAGATCGATATAA
>Ga0315282_10015359_pt1 | contig 11300 bp, 14 predicted proteins | sample YL17G07_20_MG_FD_203693 | JGI IMG/M metagenome (GOLD analysis project Ga0315282, IMG submission 203693) | Sediment microbial communities from Yellowstone Lake, YNP, Wyoming, USA - YL17G07_20 | ecosystem: Environmental > Aquatic > Freshwater > Lake > Sediment | place: USA: Wyoming | collected...
CGCCTGGTGCGAATACTGCGAGTCCACCGACTGCCGCCATGTCAAATTCGCCCTAAGCCTGCCGGAAGTACGAAAAATCCTAAGGGAGAAGGGCTGGGAAATACGCAAAAAAATCAAGGAAACATAAAATGAAAACGCTTAAAATATCAGATGAAACCCACGGAAAACTCATGTTTACCATAAATGGAAAGCCGTTGCATAAATTTGGTGGTTAGTATGAGCGCGCGCGCATCCACAAAACTCACTCTTAATCATCTGACCCGCCTATACCTCTTGCTTTGGCGTATTCGCAAATTCCCTTTAGGGGGCATCTCCAGCAGAGAGGCTCTTTTGGGAGACATATCAAAGAGGCGTGATCAATCATAGCCCAATTGAATTCTTTTGCTCGTCCTTTGGGTAGAAGTTCTTTGAGGATTTTCTTAAATATGGGTTTTCTTCTCGCTTCCCCTTTCCATTCAAGCCCGAATACTCTTCCTATAACTCTGCATACGTTGGTATCAACGACCGCCACATTCTCGCCATACGCAAAAGCTAGGACCGCATCCGCCATATAATCCCCAACGGCTGGAATAGAAAGAAGTCTGTCACGGTCAGCTGGGATTCTGCCCTCAAACCTTGTAACTACTTCCTCCGCCATTTGTTTAACAAGCGACGCCCTCCAAAATAATCCCAATCTCGCAAAATAACTCTGAATTTGTTCGAGCGTAGCGTGATTCAACTCTTTAATCGTTGGGAACTCTCGAAGAAACTCTTCATAAACCGGAACTACTTGGTCCGCTTTGGTTCGCTGAAGCATTATTTCAGCAATTAGTATTTGATATGGATCTGTTTTAGTGCGCCATGGAAAGTTCCTGTGGTTTTTTTCGTACCAGTTTAAGATAAGATCAGCGAAAGTACTCTTAGAATTCATTAAAATCAACGCTCAATTTTACTTGTTCGACTCACCACTATTATTTTTCCATCTCCGCCAATATTTAGCTCGATTTGTCCTCCAAATGTTTTTGCAAAGGCATTCATCATCAATACAGTGTCTCCTTCTTTTACGGTATCGACTTGCCATCTCCAAAGATTTAGACGAACCGACCCAGTGTCATCCTCAAGAACTGCTGCGGCAACTTTTGCCAGTCCAAACTTTGTCTCTACCTCTCGCTTATCGCCTATGCGCGTTACTTTCCCAGCGAGTTCTATGTTCCTCATGTTAGGTCTGATTTCATTTATTTTAACTAGAGGCACTGGAGAACCCTACCATTCGCCCAAGTTTTGCTTAGTGGCGAATCCAATCCTTATATACGAAGAGGAACTACATATAAAAAGTGGAAACGGGAATGCAGAAGAAAGAAGGACCCAAGCTCAACTCAATTGAACTTTTCGCTGGTGCAGGTGGACTAGCTTTAGGTCTCGAAATGGCTGGCTTCTCTACCAGAGCTCTAGTTGAAATCGACGAATACTGTTGTGAGACCCTCCGCTACAATGCGCCGAAATACTTTCCGCACGCATTGGTTTTTCAAAAAGACATCACCCAGCTTGATGTGGCAGAGGTATTGGATGCGGTTCAGTTGAAGCAAGACGAGATTGATTTGATCGCGGGAGGCCCACCATGTCAATCCTTTTCCATTTCGAAGATTCCTAAGGGAGGTAGGTCGTTAGATGACCCAAGGGATAATTTATTCCTCCACTTCGTTCGCTTCGTAAAAGAGGTCCGCCCTAAGGTTTTCCTTATGGAGAATGTTCCCGGTTTATTGAATAAGGCAAAAGGAGAGGTTTTCCAAAGAGTTTTAGACGCTTTTAGCTCGCTTGGATATAAGCTCAACTATGAGGTGTTGAATGCAGCAGATTATGGAGTTCCTCAGATCAGAAAAAGATTATTCATTCTGGGTTCCAGAGATGGGCATTTGTTGAGTTTTCCTGCGCCTACACATTCGAAGGTTTATCCCAACCTTCTCGACCTGCCTCCGTATGTTACGATCAGGCAGGCTTTTTCGCAATTAACACCTGATATGCCGAATCAGGAGATGCCTAAGCACACAAAAAAGAAGATTGAAAAACTGGCAAGTCTTACTCCAGGTTCCGCTTGGAAAAATTGGCGGTTCAGAGACGCCTTGGATAAGCCCTCTCGGTGCATAACGGGTCACTGCCGAGATGACTGGACTCACCCACAAGAACCTAGAACGGGGACGGTTAGGGAGGTGGCCACGCTTCAATCATTCCCAACCGACTATGTCTTTAGAGGGCCAATAATGGCAATGAATTACGTGAAATTTCAGTTTCAGTACAGGCAGGTGGGCAACTCCGTGCCTGTGCTTCTTGCCAAGGCGATCGGAGAAGCGATTCTCAGACAGATAGAGTCGGTTGAGATGCAGCAGCTTGTATGAACTTCTCAACTTCGCTCTGAAAGGCGGCTGCTTTCTCCTTTATGATTTTTGAAAACTCACTTATCTTATGTAGGTTTTCGTCCGAAAATGAGCTCGGAGTCAAATCCGAATAAGTCTTGTAGGGAAGCGTAACAGTCTGTGTAGGACCTCCAGTCATTCCTATTCCTCCAGCCTGAAGGGTCCAGTTAGCATTCATCACTATGGAATCTAAGGTTGTTATTTTCCATCCCAAGAATTTTCTTTCTTGAGAGTCTTCGACCTCGCGGATAATGTAAAGGCCGTTGCAATCCAAAGGAAGGCAGAGTCTTAGAAGCATGAGTATTCGTCCGGCGTCGATTCCGAGAAGTTCAATATTTCCTGCTTTGAATGGGAATTTTTCCTTTATCTCCATAGGCAAGATTTTCCCTTGATACGATACTAGAAATCCGTCAACGTCATAGGGATCAGCCACAGGCTTTCGCATTTGCCCTTTGACGAGAGAACTGAAAAAGACTTGGTTCAAAACAAGCGATTCCAATATCTCGGAGTCAAGAGTCTGATATCTTTCCCTAACGTGTTTCTCCCAAGCTCTGCCTCCGGATACCCTTCCAGTTCCCGGCCAAGCCATGAAAAATTGCGTCGCATTTATTTCTGTCAAATTCTCGTTCTGATACCTGAACAGCGCCCACTTGAGATTTCCTAGGTTTGTGGTGTTTGGATCGCCTTTCGGAATGCAGTAGAAAACACCCAAACCCGACCGAGAAATCGACCCAAATAGAGCATGAAAACCTCTATTCGAAAGCAGAGAATCGATTGCCCGTTTTACGGACTCGTCTCTCTCAATTTTTCCATGAACAAAAAAACACATTCTTTTGCCGGCCGTTGACCCTTTAGGCGACATGACCCAACATCCATTGAAGTATTTCCTTCGAACGTTATCGCCAGCGGTAGAAACCCATTTTTGAAAGTCGCCCTGTGCAACAAGCCCCATAGCCTTGTTACTACCCATAATGCTCTGCAGGTATGCTATGGCGACATTTCGGTCCATTTCTGTTCCAACTCTAACTTGAACTTCTAACTCTTTATTTCCTTTTTGGCGTTGCGTAGCTTTATGAATCTTTTGGAAATCTTTCCCCAACCGTTGGAAAAGCCGAATTCATTGTCTTCTGGGCATACTCATCTATTTCAGACGAGCAGACACATCGACAACCTACGCTTTCAAAAGCGAGTCGTGTACCGCCTATCCCTGCAAAGAGATCGATAAACGTGAACAGATCTATTTCTCCATAACATTAATCTTGTTTGTTTCTTTAAAGCTTTTCAGTGAAGATGGGACTCCACGACTGCAGGCCTCCTTGTCAAGAATGTGTTCCAGTCAACCTTCAACATTTCTAAGGATCTTGTCCAGTGTATGATAAAGCTCAGCTCGCTCTAGAACTGTTGTGTCGATGTCTCGGAGCTCATTTCTGATCTTGCGAGTGATGCTTCTAAACCACTGTTTCTTGGTGAATCTCTTGCCATTTCTCAAAGGCATCACTTTGCGGTCGGTAAACCATTCAACAATCCTATTGTCATCCCGTATTCTCTTTGAATCGAGAAACTCCACCCATTCCGTCCAAGTTCCAGCGTCTTCCACAACGTCCCAAGGAAATCCTGCAATCAAATAGCAGTAGTAAAAATAGGAATTTTTGAATCTATTTGCCCTACCAGAGCCAAGTTTGAGTTTTTGTGAATTGTCGTAAACAGCTTTCAGAAAAACCCCAATTAGAGTGTCCGGCAAGTTGAATGTTCTCCTGACTTCATCCCATAGCTTCCTCAGTTCCACGCCAACCAAGTACCATAGTTTAACTGCACCTGGCTTTCCTTTGAGTTTGAGCAGACCGCTCTCAGCCATTTGTTCTTCGATTTGGAGGATCTTCTTGTTAAGGAACTCGTCGAGTTCGTCTGCTCTTTTTTTGTCTTCATACGCCATGTATCCCAACGTTTTGTAGACTTTATGTCCTTTTTCATCGATTATTATCGACACTTTTGTTTCCCTCTGTCATCACGTGTAGTACTTTTCCATTATTTGTGAATAGAGCGCCCAAGAACGCTTGACAATTTCATTAGGTTCATCTATGCCTTTAAAGGGTTCTAGGTCATTCGCTATCAGAATTTGGGGCAGTTTCTCAGCCATTAACTCAAAAATATACTTCTCTTCGTCATCTTTTGATTTGGCCCTTCGTTTCCAGATGGGGTGGTTGGTATTTACATACAAGATATTGCCCCCCTCAGGGTGCGGTCCAACTTTGCCATCAACTCTGACAGTTTTGCCTTCAATTTCCTCAGTGACTTCAGGTAATCTCTGAATATCTCTGTATGTCCCTTTTCCGGGTGGTGGGTCTTGAGCTATCCAGAAGAGATGTGCTGTCTTGTCGAGTTCTGTGCCCTTCGGATAGTTTGGATGATCAAGGCACACTAGAATAGCTCTCAAATAGCATCTCCCGTTCGTGTATGTTGCTTTGTCAATCTTTACAGAGAATGGCCCATCAACAATGGTGCTGTTCGCTAGCGCAGACGGAAAGATCTTGTCTACCAAGTCATCTCTTCTAATTCCTTCCTGCTCGGTGTAGATTCGCAGTCTAAGCTGGGCATTCGCGGTTGTTCTGTTCTTAATACGTACCTGCAAGACTCTTATTTCTTGTCCGAATTCGACCCTTCGTAGTGGGTGTCTAAAGTCCGGCGCTGGAAATATGAGGTCTATGTCCTTAAGTGGAGGAGGCGGAGGAGGAGGTGGCGGAGGAGATACCTTAACTGACGGATCAAGTAACGGGACGTCAAGACTGTTCAAGAGCTGGTTGAATTTCTTGATCAGCGAGTAGTCTTTAGTCTCTGTCGTACCTTCTGCAGATCCCAATTTCTGGTTTGCGAAAAGCTGAAATTGAGTGGAGATACATTCTTTTACGGCTCCAAATACATTCTTTTTCCCCCAACCACCTTTCTTGGTAAACTTGTAGTGGGTTGGGTCTTCAATTTTCTTCAGCAGAAACTCGACTCCAAGGTCGCCCTCCGCATAGCCGTAAATGTGTTCAGGCAGTTCAGGATCTGAAGCGGGCAAAAGCTCAGCCGCAGGGATTCTTTCCACAACCATTCCCCCTCGCAATACAGCTATCCCTCTCAAGTCTTTTTCAACAGGTTTTTTGCTCCAAACAATCTGGAGTTTTTTTATACACAACCCTTTTCTCGTCTTGCCTCCAATCGGGAGCCAATCTTTTATCCAAACTTTATAGTCTTCAGAGTCGGCAGTGGGCAACTTCACATCCTCAGGGAAAATCGTCTTATATTCTTTGCCATAAACTGTAACTGAAATGGTGATCTTGTTCTCAAGCAGCAAGTACCACCAAGTAGTCTGAATGTACCTCATGAAGAGCCCATTTTGTATTGCATATTTGAGCCAATCTTCGGGTTCATCAATCATGATGCGAGTACCCACTTTCGAGAGTGGTTTGAGATCTGGTGAATAAATTTTTAGCCAGTTGATCGCCTCGGCGTCCTCATATTCCCACAAGTCGCCAAGTTTTCTTGTGCCAATCCTATAAACACCATCCTCTCTTAAAGTGTCGTAGACTATTATTCTTGTCTTGGATGCGCCAACAAATACGAACTTTCCTTGTCCCCTTGCACCCAGCGCGTCTTTCTTTTCTCTCCTGAAGGCCAGACCTTGGAACCGACCCCATCTTTCCCCTTCAGGGAGGTCCTCGTCATACTTGTCTTCTGGCCATATTTTGCCAGTGAGGCCTGTGGTTCCGTGATCCTCTATTATGAGCATCTCTTTTCCTTTCGAATCCTTGAGTAACTTGAATTCAATCTTCCAGTGATCAGGGTCAACCCTAGCATCCCAAGAGTTTTGGATTGCGTCTTTCTGCACTGAGTGAGATAGGTCATCCACGTTCTCGTAGTATTGGTCAAGTATGTTTTCGATTAAGGGCTCCCATGAAACAGGAGTCTTCTTGGGTTTGTTTTCTTTCAATGCTTTTTCAAACGACATCCAATCACCCATTCATTAATTTAATCGCGTAATCATTACTTATCATCCAATATCCTGCAATCAGGGATAGGCCAAAGCTTCTGAATACTGTTTTCTGAAATCTGGAATAGTTTCCCAAGCCCGAAGTACAAGACGGATAGTCATGTCGGTTGTGCCAAACATCTCTGCAAGCTCTTTCTGGGTAACCCAAATACCTTTGTGTTTACCTACAGTGTAAACTGCTGCAGCAACCGCAACCTCTGGTTTTCTTCCTTGGACGAACCTTTTATCATTAAGTATTTTCAATATTTCATCTTTTTCATTCTTATCAAAGGGATAATTCTGCGCCAACATACCCCAATAACGCTCCAGCAGCTCAACGGCGTTGGGACCCTGTTCGTAGAGGCCAGCTTCACGATAGAGCCTGATGTAATTAAGAATCTGCTTGTGCGAAATGTAGTACCCCTTTTTAATGCAGAACGAGATGAACCGAGAATAAGGCACAGGTTTTCGCTTCGAACCAGACCATCTTACCCAAGATATGGCTGAGGCCAAGATCAGCGTCACCATGTCACGACCTTTGGTCAGCTCTGGGTGCAACATTCTTAACTTGTCAGTTCTAGTAAGTATGAGTTCAATCTCTGCAGCACTTATACAGAGACTGGCAGAGATATCTTTCAGTATCTGTCGTGGACTTTTTCCAGCAAACAGCGGTTCGTCTCTCCACGGAGGTCTAGTCGGTCCTCGAGGCACTTTTTGTCCCCTCTTCTTTTATCGTGAACAAGAAATCATCACGGAAAAAACCTTGATGAAATGATAATGAGGCATCCTTTCTGATGACTGTTAAATATTGGTTCCAATCAACTGCACAATTAGGCAGAGCCTTTTCATTGATATAGTGAAACGCTCCCTTTACCGAAGCGTAAGTGAACCCTTTTAAGACTCTGAAAGCATCAAGGTTATTCTTCAAAAGTTTCTCATGCGAGATCTTCTCGGGTTTTCTTCCACCCAAAACACGTCCAAGCCTAAAATAGTAATCTGAAGGTGGCCAGTCATTGTCGAATTCATTAAATTCTTCTGTCACTTTACTGATCTGCTGCCATGTCAAGTTTAAGCCTTCATTGTTTGGAAAACCAAGAAGGAGCCTCAGTCGCGCACGCGCATGATGATCGCAGGTTCTGTCCTTAGGATTGAGAGGAAGCGGAGGCTCTATCGAAACGAACTCCAACTTGTATCTCGCAGAAAGATTCAGCCAAACTTCCTTCGTTATCTTTGATGCCACTTTAACAAGTTCGCTGTCCTGAGGCTGCTTCTCTACTAGGCGTCTTAAGAATGGTATCAGAAAGGAATGATCGTAGGTTATCAGTTGACCAAGTATAAGGTATTTAGGAGGGTTTTCATTGTCCCAGAGAGCAAGCAGAGCCTTTCCAGGGCCATTTGTGACTCTCCACCTGCTTCTCCATTCAAGGAAGTTAAGCTCTCGGGCGAGACTGAAATGTGGTTCTGCAGAACGAAGACTGGCCAGTCCTGAACTCTTTCCATAAAGACGCAGAAAAACAGCCCACTGTTTCTTTACGTCATCTGTTGCAGACTCGGCGGCTGACTTTACTGCCCAATAAAGGCGTTGAATATTACCAGCGTCACCTACAAGGTATCTCAAAAAAGCGAGTTTCATAATCACTATGCTCCAAGCATTTTTATGACTTCATCACAGACTTGGGTCACTATTTCGGTAGAAACGAAACTAGCTTCCTGAGTTATGGCAATAGCAAGGGCACGATCCATTATGCCAAGCGCTTCAGTTGGCCTTACGGACATGATTTTGCCGCCATCCCTAAGTAAGGCAACGGTATCAACTATTTTCTCCACCCCGACTTCATCGAACGGATAGGTTTCAACCGAAGGAACAGACTGTCCTGCATGTGATTGCTTGATTTTCGCAATCGCTGCCTGAACATCAAATTCTGGTTGGCGTCTATACTCTATGGTCTCAATTATGAACCTTTTCAGATCATCTTTGCTGTACTCTTGGAATAGAATGTAATTTGCTAAGCCTATGCGTCTCTTTACTGGGTCATCAGTAATGCCTATTGGCAGATCGTCCAATGCTCTCCCTGTAGCAGCGAATATGGTTCCAACATTGCTACTCTCATCAACAAGTCCTCGGATCGCTTCTCTGAATATAGTCATACTGTCCCCAGCGAGTGCGTTAGTGTGTTCAATTTCATCAAAAAGAATCAATAGCTGCCTTTTCTCGAATTGCTTGATCAAAACAGCCATTGTATTGAGAATTGACACGGCCTCATCCTCACTCAGCTGGTTGGATAGTGCGGAGAGAGCTCCAGCTTCGGAAGACCGTAGTTTTTCGCCTGCTAAATAACGCCACAATGCATGTTGGTCTTTTCCTGTGATGCCGTTCTGGATCATGAAAGCCAAGTCGGGGTCTAGCTTCAGATAGGTATCTAATGGTTCATTATCCATACCTGCTAGCTTCACAGCGTCGGCAAGTAAGCCAATCCAATAGCGACCACCCAACCTTCTCATAATTGCACCGTAGAGATCGGTGAACCTCGAACGCCTATGGAATGGAGGGGTCTCAACGTAGATAGGCTTTGCAACGTCCTGCAGATTGTGCATCAGGTAATGGAGAAAGTGTGTCTTGCCAAGTCCAAAATCGCCAAAAACAACTGCTTTAGGAACACGACCGCTTCTGATGGTCATCTTTACATAATCTAGAAACTTGTCTGCCTCATCCTTTCTCACAAAGAATACGTTGGCCTCTGTTTTAGGATTTAGAGTAAAGTAATCTGTCCTAAGGCCGTACATTCAGATTCTCACCTTCTCTAGCCGCTTTCTTTTTCCTTTGTATGGATTCAATTAAGAGAGGTAAAACCTCGTCAGTAGAAAACCTCTTTCTAACGTTCTCGCCATACAGCGCAACCAAGATACCCCTATTCTTCCACACTAAAGCATACTGGCTAACGCTATCAGGGTCTGTGGCATATTTAGGAAGTACGAACATCCTATTTGGGCAGTTAGCGCACAATCTTATCGTTGCAAGTCTTTCGGCTAACGCAATGTGTTTCATCGAATTAAACGGTAGTAATGACATAAAAAACAACTTCTTCTGACACATCCGGCCATTCCACCATTCTTTACATAGCAATTAAATCACCTCTATCCTATACAGGTAAACTTTTCATCCCAAAATATAAGTATTTCGGTTTTTGACTGACATGCTATGTCTGATACTCCAGGAGAGAATAACCCATGGCACGCATTTTTACGCTTGCTTCAATTAGCTTTATTTGTGGCATCGACGTCATTCTTTTAGGGAAAGTGTTTTATGAGAATCTTGAAAATGCGTTGTAAATTCTGCGGTTATTGGAACAGAGTTCCAGTAAGCAAGGTTTTGGTTGAGCAAGATTTTCCAGAGCCTAAGGTTAAAGTTTTCATTCCCATGTATTTGCCTTTGCAGGCTTCTAAATGTGAGAAATGTGGCGAAGTCATCGCTCAGCCAAAAGAACTTATAAAGATTGTAAAGAGCGCGGAAATTTAGGCTTTTAACCAAGGTGTGCGGTTTTCTGTTGCAGACTAAACTTCACTCTTCATAGTCTAGTTCGTCTATTTCGATTTCGTAGCATTCCTCGCACATGCCGCTGTAAGTTTCATATTCTTCTTCCGTGATTTTTCTGCCACACCTCATACACTCGAAGACTTTTCTTTCCTCGTTCATTTCACATTACGTCTCCAAACATGTCATCTGATTCCTCTGTCAGCTGGTCGTCCCAGCACTCCCAGCACATACCATCATAACTTTCATATTCTTCCTCATCAATCTCGCGACCACAAACAGAACAATAAAACTTCTCATTTTCGTCTTTAGCTGGAGCGCTATTTTCCTCTTTTTTGCGCTTCTTCAAATGTATCACCAAGAACTTTCGCTTAACTCTCACTCACAAACTATCACTAGATTTAAGTCAAACACTTAGATTCTAAACATTTATGAACTCAATATTCATATTTTAACTCAAAAAGGAATCTTAGAAGAAGGCCCTTTTTATTGCGGCGAGATGCACGCGTTAGATTCGGAAAAATCCATCTTCAGCTTCCTCTTCTTCAATGGATGGTAAGCCTTTCTTTTCTCGCCAAAGGTTCCGCAGAACAATCAGCTTAGCCTGATAGAAGTATCCGCCTTCGCGAAGCTCTTTCCGCTCCGCCGTTATAGCCTTGAAATCCTCGCCCATCGTTTTAGCTTGCTCCATCTGATAAAGCTCCTGAGCCTTCTCCCAAATCATAGGTCTTACCCAAGGCCAAAATTTACCAGGCTGCCTCTGCTTCGGCACTTAAGTAACGCTCCATCGTTTCTTTTTCAGAAAAGTAGGGGCAAGCGTCTGATGTTAGCTGGTGTTGTTTTGCGAAGGCTCGGAGCATTTGACAGATCTTATGTGTGCTTAAAGGGTCCTTTTGTCGGGTGTAGCAGGCTCGCTCAGCCATTATTATTGGCAGAAAAGAAATGAGGGGACAGTTTGGACAGATCTTAGGTTCGGATTTCGACAATTTCTTCATACCTCAAAGTTTCTATTGCATTTTCGATTTTCTTGTCTGGAATAGGAATGTCTATAACATAGTCGGCGATTCTTCGGGCTTCTTCTGTGGTTTCTGCTTCAACGATGAGGATTAATTCCACTAAATACTTGGGCATTGTTTTCACCTTTTAACGATGAGCACGTACATGCCGTTTATTCCCAGGTCTTGTCCTTTCGCCTTGGCTTCTTCATGCGTGAGCAACGCGTATTTTGTGTAACCTTCGGCTTTCGCCTTTTTCAAGACGTTGTTGATGACTTTTTTATGGGCTTCAAATTCTTTCTCATCTGGATAGTTTTCTGAAATTTCCTCCACGTCCATCTCATAGAAAATGTCGGCAACCTCGATGATAACCG
>Ga0315282_10015360_pt1 | contig 11300 bp, 7 predicted proteins | sample YL17G07_20_MG_FD_203693 | JGI IMG/M metagenome (GOLD analysis project Ga0315282, IMG submission 203693) | Sediment microbial communities from Yellowstone Lake, YNP, Wyoming, USA - YL17G07_20 | ecosystem: Environmental > Aquatic > Freshwater > Lake > Sediment | place: USA: Wyoming | collected...
GATCGATCCCACTCTCTATAGAAACCTCATCCAGAAGTCCCTAACGACAAATCTCGGCAGGGAAGTGACCATCGGGAGGGCAAGAATAAGCCTCTGGGGTGGCGTGGGAATCGCCTTCGAAGACCTTCGGGTCAAGGATCGTTCTCTGGCCTTCGATCTCCTCCAATCGAAGCGTTTGGTTCTGAAAGCGAAACTCCTTCCCCTCCTCAGGAGGGAGGTACGATGGAAGCGGATCCTTCTCGACAAGCCGATCCTTCGCCTCGTCAAAAATAGGAATGGAGAGTTCAACTTTTTTGATGGTTCGTTTGGCGAGGAAACGCTGAAGGCTTCGGAGCAACGGCTGATCCAGGCCCTTTCCACCCTCTTTGGAGGATCTCTCGCCTTTCGGGATGGGGAGATCTCTTTCTCGGATGAAAGCCTGGGAGAAAGCCCCGTGGTTACGGAAATTCGTTCTTTCAATCTTCAGCTTTCAGAGATCTCCTATGCTAAGGCCTTTCCATTTCGCCTGAACGGGAAGATGGGCCAGTCGAAAAGAGAAGGTTCTTTCTCGATCGAGGGGACTCTCCACGACATTCCCGAGGACATGGATCTTTCGAAAGGAAGGATCGAGGCGGAGGTGAAGATCGAGGGATTCGAGATCCCCGATTTCTGGCCCTATCTCAAGAAGTGGCTTCCTGTCAAGGCGCTTTCAGGGATTCTCGATGTCGACGCCAAGTACGACGGAGAAGGAACAGGGGCATTAAAGACTTCTGGAAAGATCAGGGTGAGAGAGGTGGTCTATGACCATCCCCAGGTTTTTTCGTATGTCCTCACCCCGAAGTGGGTAAACATCGACTTCGACGTCAATTATGACAAGAAGGAATTCAAGGTCCCCCGGTTCTCGGTCGAACTGCCGGAGATAGCGATCAAAGGCAAAGGAAGGATCTATGGAATCGGGACCAGGGAAATGGGCATGGAGGCAGAGGCCCAGAGCGGTCCCTTCGATGTTTCGGACGCGAAAAGACTGATTCCCTTCCGGATCATCACCAGGGATGTTTCCGATCGTCTTTTCCGTTCGGAAGGAAGCGGTCCTGTCCAGATCGCCCATGTCAGACTGGCTGGTAAGATGCCCGAGATTGAACATTGCGACGAACTAAAATATGCCCGCACCCTTTCGGTGGAGATGAAGCTCAACAAGGTCCTTTTGAAGCTCCCCTGGGAATTCCCGGTTCTCGAAGACTTAAGGGGCCACCTGTCGTTTAGGGAAGGCCATCTCCATTTCAAAGATGTCGACGGAAAGTTTCTCCATTCCACAATTGGCCGGGCTGCCGGGGCCTTCTATCAACTCCTCCAGGTTTCCACCCTTCAGGTGAATGGAGAAGGGAAGCTCGATTTAATCGACCTTCCCGCCCTGACAAAAGCAGGAATATTGTCGAGGGAAGTCAAAGAGGCCCTTGCGCCTGTCACTTCCCTCTCGGGCCGGGCTGATTGTCGTATCTCTGCCAGGGGGGAAATGAGACCTCCGTTCCGTTTCCAGCATCAGGGAACCTACGCCCTCTCTAAAGTCCGTTTTAACCATTCCCGGATCCCAATGCCTGTTTCGGTCGAGGAAGGGAAGATAAACTCCTCTGACGAGGGGTTCCGGTGGTCAGGAGCCAAGGTGGATTTTGGCAACTCTTCGCTCATCATGAGCGGATTCCTGAAAGGGGGCGAGACATCGGGGCCGGCAGAGATCACGGCCAGAGGAAGGGTCGATCTGAGAAATGCCCTCAGCCTTTTTCAAGCCCCTCTTTTCCCGGAAGAGATCCGGTCGAAGGCGAAGGGTCTCCAGAGCCTTTCAGGAACAGGACAACTCAGCTTTAAAGCAATGAGGCCCGCCGGTGGTCCCTCTTTTTCTTTTGAGGGAGAGCTCCTGCCCAGGGAGGTGACCCTCCATCCCAAGGGTATCCCCACGCCTCTCACCTTGAAGGAGGGTGCCCTCTCTTTTTCGAACCTCGGCGTAGGGTTTTCGAAATTGAGAGTCCAGTCCGGGAATTCCGCTCTTCTCATCGACGGGTCGATTCGGCAGGAGAATTTGAACCTCTCCACATCGGGCACCGTCGATTTAAAACAGCTCTATAGCCTTCTTCAGACATCCCTCTTTTCGGATGGGATTCGATCAGAGCTCTCGGGGTTTCAGGGCGTCACAGGAGAGACGGAGGTTCGCCTGAAATGGGTCGGTAAGACTTCGAAGCTGATCAATGCTTTGAGAGAGGGGGAGCTCAAATTGAAAGGGGTCTCATTTCAGCACGAAGAGATTCCTGTTCCCCTTTACCAGATCGAAGGTTCTTTTTTCTTCTCTCCCGAGCAGTTTCGATTGGAGGGACTAAAGGGAAGACTCGGAGAATCTGCCCTGACTGTTTCGGGTGCCATTTCGAGGCCTGGATTACAGGCGAAGAATCCATCGTCCCTTTCTCTTGAAATCCTTTCCCCTCAACTGGACCTCGATCCCTTGTTTCCGAAGGGAAATGGAGGTTCCCCTCCCTCCTTTGAAAAGTTGAGGCAGTGGCTTTCGAAATGGAACATCGATCTGAAAATTGAGGCGACCCAGGGCAGCTACAGCGGGCTCCGTTACCACGACCTCAAGGTGGGAATGAAAACGGTCGACGGAGGATTGCATATTGATTCATTTCAATTCAGGGGGGCTGGAGGTGATTTTTGGAGCGAGGGATGGATACAGCCTGCTGAAAAGGGCATCCGCTTTGAAATCAAGCCACGTGTCTCCAATATGGAAGCCAAACCCCTTCTTCGACTCCTCCTCCGGAAGGGAAGGGAAGAGAAGATCGACATCAGCGGAAGGGTTCACATTAACAAAGTGGAACTCCGGGGAGAAGGCGAAGATTTCCAGAAGGCGAAGGAGTCTCTTGACGGAGGCCTGAGGCTCGAATTTGAGAACGGGGTGATCGAAAGATTCAACATACTGGCGAAGGTTTTTTCCGTTCTGAACGTGTCTCAGTTGTTCAAGCTGAGGTTCCCGGATTTGAGGACGAAGGGCCTGCCCTACCGTCATATTACCGCGACCGTCCAGGTGAAAGAGGGCATTGCCTCCACGGACGATTTTCTGGTCGATAGCGATGCGATGCGGATCACCCTCCTGGGAAAGATTGATCTGGGAAAGAACAAGATCGACGCCAGAGTGGGTGTTCATCCCCTGGGAACGGTCGATTCCGTCCTCAGCAATGTTCCTATCGTTGGCTATATCCTCACGGGAAAGGATAAGGCTTTCCTGTCCGTCGTTTACGAGGTGAAAGGGGATCTTGACGACCCGAAGGTGGATGCCATCCCCTTGAAAAGCGCGGGAGAAGGCTTTTTGGGAATAATGAAACGCATCCTCGAAACCCCCCTCAGGCCTTTCCAGAAAAACCAGAAGTAGGCCCGATTGAAGATTGCAGAGGGCGGATAGCCTATCGAAGGAAACCCCGAGGGGAGTCCTTCCGTCGCCACTCTCCTCTCATTTCTGGATCCGGTCATGCATTCCCTGAAGCCTTGACTCGAAGGGAGGATTGTGCCAAATAAGCAATACCAATTCGGTACCGATTAAAACCGGGAGGAACAACGATGCCTACCCTCAAAGACCGGCTTTCCCACCTGACTTACAGAGAAGCCTGCAAACTTCTTGGCCCTGAAGGGGAGCAATTGATTAGACAGGGCGGGAAATACGATATCGACATCGACGAGCAGGTTACCTGGGGAGATGATCTTTTACGGGTCAGTCCGGGAGAAGCGATTGTCATCTTTTCATTGACGTCTGAAAGGCCCAAAGCCCTCCGTTTCACCTGCAGTCAATGCACGAAGGCCTGTGAACACCTGGGGGCGGCCTTTTCCCTCATCCTTGAAGAAAAGCTGGCGCTTGGACTCTCCGCTCCTCCTCGGGAGAAGGTGTCTGTCGAAAGTCTCAGCGACGGGGAGCTTGTCAGGCTTGCCATCGAAGAGAGGGCCGAGCGGGCGAAGACCGAAAAGATGCGCCTGACGTCCATGGATGGAAACGAATTCTGGACGGATTATACGGTCACCAATCAATCTTCAGGAAAGACCTATCGTATTGCCCTGAGAGGATGGGAAAGGGGGGACTCGTACTGTTCGTGCCCGGATTTCCGGAAAAACACCCTGGGTACCTGTAAGCACATTCTCTACGCTCTCTCGGAGGCGAAGAAACGGTTCCGTAAATCAGTATTGGAAAAACCCTATCAGATCGGAAACATCGCTGTTCACCTCCGATATGGCGAAGAGACCGAACTGCGCGTCCTCGTTCCGGACGGCCCTGACTCTCAAGTGATGGCGCTTCTTCGTCCGGTCATGAATAAACCGATCAAGAACGTCAGAGATCTTCTGGAACGGATAAAGCGAATCGAATCGCAGGGGCACGAGGTGATAGTCTATCCTGACGCTGAAGAATACATGGGCCGTGCCCTCTACTTTGAACGGATAAAGGATAAGATAGCGGAGATCCGCAGGGATCCCCAAAACCACCCCTTCCGAAAAACGCTTCTCAGGGCGGAACTCCTCCCCTATCAGCTCGATGGGATTGCCTTCGCTGTGGGAGCGGGAAGAGCAGTTCTGGCGGATGACATGGGACTTGGCAAAACGATCCAGGGCATCGGGGTTGCCGAAATGCTTTGCATGGAGGCCGGGATTTCAAGAGTTCTTGTTGTTTGCCCGGCATCCCTGAAATCCCACTGGCGTCTGGAGATCGAGCGCTTCTCCGGCCGAAGCTGCCAGCTTGTCCTCGGATCCGCGGAGGAAAGATCGGCTCAATATAACAATTCATGCTTTTTTACCATCTGCAATTATGAGCAGGCGCTCCGTGACTTTCTCGCCATTGAAAGGGTGAAGTGGGATTTCATTATCCTGGATGAGGGCCAGAGGATTAAGAACTGGGAGGCCAAAACGAGCCGGGTGATCAAGTCTCTGAGGTCTCCTTTCGCCCTTGTCCTTTCCGGGACCCCTCTTGAAAATCGTCTGGACGAACTCTATTCCGTCGTTGAGTTCATTGACGATCGGCGTCTTGGACCCGCTTTCCGTTTTTACAACCGTTACAGGGTCGTTGATGAGAAAGGGAAGGTGCTGGGATATAAGAACCTTGATGATCTCCGGGAACGGCTAAAACCCGTCCTTCTTCGTCGGACGAGAAAGACGGTCATGACCGAGTTACCTCCGAGGGCAACCGAAATCAGGAGGATCCCGCCAACGGAGGAGCAGCTCCTTCTTCATAATGCGCAGATGAGGATCATCAGCAAGATCATTTCCAAGAGATACATCTCCGAGATGGATCTTCTCCGATTGCAGAAAGCCCTACTGATCTGCCGGATGGCTGCGAACAGCACCTTTCTCGTCGATAAAGTTCCACCGGGTTATTCGAGCAAACTTGCAGAATTCGAAAATCTCATCGACCAGCTGATGGATGAGGAGGATCGAAAGATCGTCCTTTTCTCCGAATGGACCACCATGCTAAACCTGATCGAGCCGCTCCTTTCAAGAAGAAGGCTCAACTATGTGAGACTCGATGGCTCTGTGCCGCAGAAAAAGAGGCAGGGATTGATCTTCCATTTTCAGAGGGAACGCAGCTGCAAGCTCTTTATCACGACCAATGCCGGAGCGACAGGCCTCAATCTTCAAGCAGCCAATACGGTGATTAACGTCGATCTTCCATGGAATCCCGCTGTTCTGGAGCAGAGGATCTCTCGCGTTCACCGGATGGGCCAGAAGAGGCCGGTCCAGGCCTTTCTCCTGGTGACGGAAGAGACACTGGAAGAAAGACTCCTGGGGACCCTTTCTGCCAAACACGAGCTGGCCATGGCTGCCCTTGACCCCGATTCAACGGTGAAGGCAGTGGATCTTGCCGCCGGCATCGATGAACTTAAGAGACGCCTGGAGATCCTTCTCGGGACCAGACCGGATGCAGCTCTCGACGAAAGCCGCAAAGCCGAAGTCGAGAAGGAGGCGGAAAGGCTTGCCCGGAAGGAGAAGGTGGCCGTTGCGGGCGGACAGCTCCTGGGGGCAGCTTTTGCCTTCATCGGGGAGATATTTTCCCAAAAGGAAGAGACTGAACAGGCCGTTCAAATGGCGGATATGTTCAAGAAGCGCCTATCCGAATGCTTGGAGAAGGGTGAGGATGGTCGACTGAAAATGACCATCGACCTCCCGGATGAATCCGTTCTCAGCAATATGGCAAAATCCCTCGCCCAGATTCTGGGCTCGGCGTGGAAGCAATAACTCCGGCAAGCAGATTGAAACTTCTCCTCATCCCTACTTATCGACTGCTTCAGTGTTGAATAATTTGCTCAATTTCATTAAAATTTTGGACATCTTGTCAAGGCGGGCCACTGTAGAGACGTAGCATGCTGCGTCTCTACGAAAATCTACAGAAAGGAAATTCCTGCATACGAGACCAATCGATACCGATCAGCCCCTTCTCCAGGCCCGCCACCTCATGGAGCGGGTTTTCGGGTTCCGTGAGTTTCGGCCGGGCCAGGAAGAGATCCTTGAAGCCGTCTTTTCAGGAGAAGACGTCCTGGTGGTTATGCCGACAGGCGGCGGGAAATCACTCTGCTACCAGCTTCCCGCTCTCATCATGCCAGGCCTCTCCCTTGTCATCTCTCCCCTCATTGCCCTTATGAAGGATCAGGTTGACTCCTTACGGGTGATGGACCTTCCAGCCGTCTCCATCCACAGCCTTATGGGGATCGGAGAACAGGAGGAGACCCTGAAGCGTATTGCCCGAGGGGACTACAAGATCGTCTACGCCTCTCCGGAGCGCCTGCGAAACGGATCCTTTCTGAGCGCCATCAAGAAATGTTCTGTCTCTCTCGTAGCCGTGGACGAGGCCCACTGCATCTCCCAATGGGGGCATGACTTTCGCCCCGACTATCTTCGGATTGCCCGGTGCCTCGAGTGGCTCGGCAGGCCTCAAACCATGGCCCTGACGGCAACGGCCACCGGCCGGGTCCGGGGAGACATTATCGAGCAGCTCAAGCTGCGGGCCCCACGCCAGTTCGTCACCGGGTTTGACCGGAAGAACCTCTTCTTTGAGGTCATTCAAGCAAGAAACTCAAAGGAGAAGGTTCGTCTTCTTGCAGACCGGATCGAGCGCCTCCGGGGCGCGGCCATTGTCTATGCCGGTACCCGAAAGAGTGTTGAATCGATTGTCCGCGCCCTCGACCGTGAGGACATCGAAGCCCTCGGATACCATGCCGGCATGGAGGATGACGAGCGCAACCGCATTCAGGAGGCCTTCATGGAGGGGCGTTCCGATCTCATTGTTGCCACCAATGCCTTCGGAATGGGGATCGACCGTTCCGACATTCGCCAGGTCATTCATTATCAGATTCCTGGGACGGTTGAGGCCTATTATCAGGAGTGTGGCAGGGCTGGCCGCGATGGGGAAGCCTCGTCCTGCATTCTCCTCTTTTCCCCTTCTGACCGGAGGCTTCAGGAGTTTTTTATCGAGATGAATTATCCCGCCCGTGAGATCATTCTGGCCGTATACCAGGCCCTTCTTCAACGATCGGAAGATCCCGTATGGCTTACCTACCGCGAGATGGGACTCCTGTGCGATCCTGCGGTTGAAGAGATGGCTGTTGCCTCCTCTCTCAAGATCCTTGAGGAAGCCGAGATAGTTCACCGTCTTCATCGATACGAAAATCTGGCTGAACTCTACCTCCGTCTTCCGGTCGAAAAGATCCTCAAATCGATGACCAGGAAGTCCTCATCCAAAGAGGCCTTCTTGAAGACCCTTTCGAACCATTACTCCGATGAAGAGCTTCTGGAAGGCATCCAGTTTCTTCCCGATGAGATGATCGAGAAGGCAGGCCTTTCCAGGGAGGCCTTCCGCAGGTTGATTGACGATATCGAGGAGAAAGAGGAAGGAACCTACATCCCTCCTTTCCGTGGCAGGGGTATCCGTCTCCTTTCCCGCATGGCTCCTCCGGAGCTTCCGATCGACTTTCAGAAGCTTCATCTGCGAAAGGCAAACGAGCTTGAGAAGCTGAATCAGATAATGGCCTACGGGACGTCGACCCGCTGTCGCAGGGCCTTTCTGCTCGAATACTTCGGCGAATACTATCCTTCCCATAACTGCGGCGGATGCGATCATTGCCGGGATCAGAAGACGAAGCGAATCGTCCCCGAGGAGCAAGGTGATCCTCTTCTGGCCATCAAGATCCTGAGCGGTGTGGCCCGTCTGAAGGGTCGTTTCGGCCTGGGCATGGCCGTAAAGATGCTGACCGGCTCGAAGGAGAAAACCATTGGCACATTCAGACTGGATCGGCTCTCTACCTATGGGCTTCTATCTGAATTCAGCCAGGAGCAGGTTGAAAGATGGATCCAGGAGCTGATCGGCCAGGGCTTTGTGAAGCAGGAGTTTGCCGAGCTCGGAGAAAAGAGTTACAGGGTTCTTCTCCTCACCCCTCCCGGACGGGAGGCGATGAAGAAAATGGAGAGGATTCCTCTCTCTTCCATCCCCTCGGCGAAGAAGGTCGAGGAGATACAGCCCCGGGGAAATGACGAAAAAGACCTCTTCGATCAACTGAGAAAATTGAGAGCCGATCTCGCCCGGGCTGAAAGATTGCCTCCTTATTGCATTTTTCAGGATCGGACCCTTCGTGAGATGGCAAGCAGGTTTCCTGACACCCCCGCAAAGATGAGAGCCATTGTAGGCGTGGGAGAGGTTACGTTTAGAAAATACGGACCTCGCTTTTTAGAATTGATTACGTCATATGTAAGGGGATGAAAAGCCTCAACATGATCCTCACCTCTCTCTCCGGACCTGGAGGCCGCGGAAAATAGTCTATAACTACCTGTTCATTAAAGAGAATCAAAGAACCGTCCCCAGATGCTTTCTATGTTCAGAACAGATCCCACGGCCAGTATCCTGCAAAGGATTCGTCCTCTTACAGGGCAGAGGGCTTTTTATCTGGCGGTCTCTCACCGACAGATAAAAAATTACCTTTTCTCTGCGATCTTCGCGTCTGCGGTGAGGGGAAAAATACGTTATCGTATTTCCGAAAAAGACCACTAAGTAATCGGGGAAAACTTCTGGGGCGTTGACTTATTGATTATAAGGAGGCCAGGAAGGCAGGAGGAAGAGCACTGGGAATGCATTCAGGGGGAGGCACTTCGGGGTCATATCTTCAATTGTCAATTTTTATTCTTTGGACGTAAACTTTGGGGACGTAGTGAAAGCGCCGGGATAAACCGGCATAGAGCAGGGGGGGAAGTCCAGAGGTCAGTGGTAGGGTGCAGGGCAAGAACAAGGAGGGCTGGGAGAGACCGAATGCTTACCTGCCGAGGCCTTGGCGCGGGGAGGGATAAAAGGGGCTTTCGTCCGGGGGGCTTTGCACGGAGTGGCGAGGCTTGGGCTGATTTCCTGATGGAAGGCAATGGGAATATGGTGATGGCCTGAGCGAACCGGCATCACCTTCGCGGGAACCCTTCGGGGACGTCATTTGCTATTTCACTATAAGGAAGTCAGGAGGAAGAGCGCGAATTAAGGTAAAAGGATGAAACTCTTTTTCGGTGGTAATCGGTAAATGTCGAAATGGCTATCAAGCGTGACGATATGATGGACCGAAAGGTCTTCAGCCAGAGACACTAGAGTTGCGTCTGCATAATCCATCGGAATATCCCGATATTTCTCCATAAGAGATTTGGCCCTCTTCAGGCTATCGAGACTCGATGGGACCATGGTGATAGCGCCAGTTAAAACGAAATCGATGGCGGCAGACTGGGCTTTAATGGAAAAATTCAGGAGATAGAGAACCTCCGTGAGGACAGGCTCGGAAGAGTAAATTTCTCCCTTGAAATGATGCAGCCATTTGACGCAGTCACCATGCTTCGACTCCCTCCGATCAATGAGGGCGACCCAGGGGCCGGTATCCATGATGACGGTCTTTTTCATCGTGAATCTCGTTTTACCTTCTGGATGAGATATTTGCGGTGAGACTGGCCGAGGTCTTTGACATCGCTCTCGGCAATCCCCAAAATGTGGCTCACTTTTAGATAGGGAGACTGTTGGTCCGTTTGGTCAGCTCCTTCAAGGAACCGTTTCATTGCTAAACGGATGATATCCGATCTTCGCAGTCCCATTTGCTTTGAAAGTTTATGCAGCTTGTTCCCATATTCGTTAGGCATCCTCACCGTAATTTGCATGTTCTCTCCTCCTCGGTCCTGCGATTGCATTGTAATCGAATAGATTACAGATGTCAAGAAAGGCGAGAAAGGAAATGGGATTGGGTCAGCCCCTTGACTTGGGAAGACGAAAATGGGACGTTGGAGCAAAGAGGAATAATGAAGGAGACTGTCTATGTGCCAAACGTCGCCTTCTTTCAGATATCGCTCTCTGCTTACAACCTGGTCCATTGGTTCAGAAGACTCTGTCTCCCCAAAGAATACCTTTATACGACACTGGATACCATTCCGACCGATTTCTTAGGGGAGAGGATATGGGGTCAAAGCTACATTATACACTGCGCTTTGAAGCTTCGACGATCTCCTTTATCCTCTTCAACTCTGAGTTGAATCTCTCGTTCCCCTTTCTCCTCCTCTCCACATCCCGGACTGCATTCGTCACTGCCTGGATCGTAATGCCAAAAGCAGATCCTATGTCAGCATTCCTCTTGCCACTTAGAACCTTTGATCAATACACCGCTATCTTCCTCTGTCCCTCTGTCCGCCTCCTCCGCTTTAATAGGTCCTCTTCGGTCAACCCATCGTAGCCAGCAATCCCCATGACAATATCCTGTATCTCCTGTGCCCTCTTAATCTTCCTGACCTCCGTAATCTCCAGTTTGTCGAAAGGGGTCTTTATGAACTTGAGGACCCTCTCTCGGAAAACGCTTCCTGTCGCATCATCCAAAAGTCTCTTGGCTTGCCTTTGTATCCCAGCCTCCACAAATTCCTTGTATTTCCTGACCGCACTATCTCGCTGTTTCGAAAAGAAGCCCAGGGTTTCGTCCGTATCCGCCAAGCCCCCGCCTTTCCCCTCGTAAACATATTCTCGATAACTGCTCCATCGGTATTCTTCCACCCTTTTCGCCGCTCCCACTCTCACAGGGTTCAAATGAATATATCTGCTCAATGCCAATAGCTACTCATCCTTATCTACGATAAACGCCTTATTGCGCCCCTGAAACAGGTGCCCGCATCGTTGGTATTTTCTATTAGCAAAGACCGTGTAGCTCGTGTTGATGTTCTGCATGATATGATGCAGGCTGGCCCTGGGGGTCTCGACAAGGAGGGGATAATGATTCTCCATGAACACGTACGCGTGAAGCAAATAACCATAT
>Ga0315282_10015361_pt1 | contig 11300 bp, 12 predicted proteins | sample YL17G07_20_MG_FD_203693 | JGI IMG/M metagenome (GOLD analysis project Ga0315282, IMG submission 203693) | Sediment microbial communities from Yellowstone Lake, YNP, Wyoming, USA - YL17G07_20 | ecosystem: Environmental > Aquatic > Freshwater > Lake > Sediment | place: USA: Wyoming | collected...
CTGAATCCGATTCAGCATCTCACCCATTGGTCCAATTTGGTGAGATCCTGAAAGGGTTCAGGATGACAGGTCCGGGAAATTTCAAATATCTTTGGCTAGTTTTGTAAGGTGGACAAAGCCTGGCCTGAGCTTGTCGAAGGGCGGAGCGTGTCCACCATGCCTTTTTCTCTTTTCCTTCTCTTTCCCTGTCGGGAGGAGACGAACACGGGAAGACTCAAGCTCCGTTCAGTAACGCATCCCGGATTCACAACATAGGAGATCTTTGGGGGGAGTAATGATGGTACAACGGTTCCCAAACCTGATCGGGAGCGACCAAGAGATCATGCAGGAGCTTGAGGTTTAGCGCCCGGAGTCTATGCCCGTAGTCGCAGGTTTTAGCCTGGGAACACTCGAAGGAGATTGAAACTGACATCCGAGGGTGTGATCCCGGATTATACGACAGTGAGGGGGAACAAAGAAAAGACATCCTGAAGCCGCAGTCTCGCCGTAGTCGGGATCAGCCTGCGAACACCCAAAGGAGATTGAAGTTGACAATTGAAGATGTGACCCCGGGGATTGACACAGAGAGAATGATTTCTTGATTTGGGAAAATGACGCCAAATCAAAAAAAACCCGATCCCTGTGGGCTCTGTGAGAAATGCCCCCTATAACTGAGGGGTTACAATGAAATCAGTCTAATTGGGACAGCAATGGAGAAATGTAGAGGTTTACATTTTCCTCAAATAGATTTAATATGGATTATTGACTTTCGTTCGCTGAAAAGGCCCTATCTGTTTTGAGCATGAAGATAAATGTTGATCATAGGTTATTTTGGTTCTTGAAAAATGATACCAAACTGGACCTGTCCAATAAGGCCCATCTTGATATGTACGTTCAGCAAACCCTTTCAAGGGGAAGGACGGCTGATATTAAGAGACTCTTCAAGATGGTTGATCGCCGGGATTTCTTTGAGTCTTTGAGCCGCGTGAACAACTTTTTACCGAAAGAAGTGAGAAAGTTTTGGGAGGAATGGCTTGGAGACATTAACAAATCTGCAAAAGAAGATACTCATCCTCTTCAGTAATCTGCCAGATCAAGAAGCCTTTTACCTTACAGGGGACACGGCCCTGGCTGCCTTTTTTCTTAATCACCGAAAGAGTAACGATCTCGATTTTTTTACAGCCATTGAGGAATTAATCCCCCCCTTCAGTCAAAAACTTGAGGCCGTTCTGAAAGAGAACGGTTTAGAGGTTGAAAGATCAAGGGGATTCCATTCATTTGTAGAACTTTCTGTGAATTCTGAAAATGACTCAACGATCATTCATATTGCCTTGGACTCCCCTTTCAGATTTCAACAGCCTTTTCACGTCGAAGATATTCCTGGCATCAACGTAGATAGCCTGGTCGATATAGCCAGCAATAAGCTTCTTGCCCTTTTTGGCAGGGCTGAATTAAGGGATTTCATCGATGTTTATTTCCTCGTTAGAGAGCATTTCAGCAAAAATGAGCTGGTTGAAAGAGCGGCCCAGAAGGACCCGGGGTTTGACCTCTATTGGCTTGGAGTGGCCATGGAGAGGTTGGACGACTTCCTGGAGGACTCGCCGGAGATGCACCTCCTCACCCGCCCATGCCCGATGACTGAACTCAAAGGCTTCTTCAGCCTTTGGAGAAAAGAGATTCAGAAGAAGATCACCGAAGATTCCGGGAAGAGAATTCCATAGAGTCCATTAAACAACCCCCGGGTGAGCGGATTGGTTATTCATGTTATTGATGCGCAGACCCTTACTGGCCGGTTTCATAGATAAAATGACATATTATCCTGGTATTCCTGTTGCTCAATTCGTAGAGTGGACAAAGCGGCCTGCCTGCCGAAGCCCCTGCCTGTGGCGTTTCCGCTACGGCAGACAGGTCGGCGCAGGCATGGAGCGTGTCCAGCGTATCTTTGTGTGCTCTGCGTGCTCTGCGAGAGACAAGGAATTCTCTCCCTTCACTGACGTATTACGGAAGTCTGCGGATTTGTTCTTGACATCTCAAACGGTTGGAGTAAAATAACTCCAGGTTGGGTGAAGGCCATGTTGCGGCGATTTGGGGAAGTTCTCGGAGGAACGGTCCCCGTTAAAACCCGGACTGAGAAGAAACCGACGGTCCGTGTTATTGCTGAAAGGAGGGGGAGTCAACTTGCATTAGTGACGTATCCCGGATTTACCACGTAGGACATGTTGGGGGGGAGCAGGAGTGGTATCATGGACAAAAAATAGGGTGTGCGGTGCCGAACCGCATGAAAAATCATCATGAATCGCGGGAAGTAACGCTTCCAGAAGTAAAAACTCCTCCCTTTGGCAAAGGGAGGCGTCGCCGTCTAGAGCCTGACTATGGCGCCGGACGGTCGGGAGGGATTCTGGAACTTTTTCTACATATGAGCGAGGAATGGGAAATGAATGCGAAGGAGGTATACGAAAATATTTGTGGATTTCCACGAACGCGGGAGGGCCTTGAAGGTATTAATGGGCTAACCACTTGTCCTCGTTGACAAACTGGAGTAGTATAAGACAGGCCTACCAAACCAAGTGCTGGGGCCGTGTCCTCCAGGTGAACATATGATGCAGATTGAAAAGACAGACACTTGGATGGCTATAGAACCTTTCTTGCAATTTACTGACGATCGGCTTGCATAGGTCTTCTATGAACATTATATTTAAGGGGTTGAAATCTAAGGGAAATCGATGCTCTTGATAACCAATCGAACCGTTAAAGAAAAAGATGGTTTAAGGCCATTTCAAAAGCATACGCTTCAATCGTTACGGAGTAACGCTTGTCTCATAATGGTTGAAGCTCCCGTTGGAGCCGGCAAAAGTTACATTATTCGTCGCATTGTTGAAGAGGAGCATTTATCCGGTCGTCCTATTATCCTGACGTATCCAACAAAAATCCTAATGAATGCTCAAGTGAACGCATTAAAGAGGGAATTCAACAGTATTACACATTGGCCGGATGAACCTGAAATCTCAGGTAAAATTACGCTTTTTGAGTATTCTTCTGACGCGCTCATCCGGTATCTGAAGAACCACCCAGAGATCCTTAATTTAGACAAAAGCGAACTTATTCACAACGTTCTCAAGAGTCACCAATTCTCTTCTGCACGAAATATTATTGTGACGACGCCCGATGTCCTGCATATTATCAAAGAGGGCTGGTATCGTGGCTCACAAAGGCTGGAGTCTTTGTTGAAGAAAGCTATAGTAGTTTTTGATGAATTTCACCTTTATACGAAACTGACAAACTTTGTGCCACTGATTAAATGGCTCCTTGAATCGGTAGCTGACAAGGTAGTTTTCCTTTCGGCTACTCCCACCTCAAACGAAGAATTGCAAGATCTTTGGCAAACATATCCGAGCGAGGTTATAGGATTTGGAAACTCCATGGGTAGAGAGACTGATAGAATTTTCAATTATCCTTTGCAGTTGCATGTTGAGGAATGCAAATATACCAAGACAGATGTTATACTTGAGCAAATGAGAAAATATTTGCCATCGCTGTCTAAACCAATTGCAGTGATATTTGATTCTGTTTTTAGGTTGAGGCATTTAAAGCGTGTTTTAGAAAAAGAGTTTAGTGGAAATTTACATATTCAGGAATATAGCGGAATGCAGAAGGATCAACTGAAGTTTGATAGAAATACTGTAATTCTTGGGACTGCTTCAGTTGAGGTAGGTATAGAAATGCCCGTAAAGAGTCTTGTAACAGAGGCCGCCTATTGGACTTCGGCTATTCAAAGGCTTGGGCGTGTTGCCAGATTAATGGATGGGGAGGCTGTTCTATTGACCAGGAAACGCCTTTCGCCTTTCTTAAAGGGCAGGATAACGCTAACCAGAACTGAATTAGAGCAAGATATATTGAGACCAGCCTTAAGAGAAAGCATGGGGTCGATGGTTTCTGGCGAGATGTTTAGAGGAGACAGCTATGCTTTCCTTGTAATAGATAAGGATGATGGGCTTATAATGCCTTATTCTGAAGCCATTTTTTCAATGTTTGATATAGAGGATAATTTTGTGGAGAACTGGCAGAGACTTGATCAAAAAGAGAAAAGTGACCTGCTCAGAAACGATTATAACCTTTCTGCCAGAGCTACCGAAGAGATACTTCTGCGGGATAAAATCCTCCCTTTTTGGGGAGTTTTAAGTGGCAGATTGAAGTCCGATTATGAAGAAGTTACTGCAAAATTATCAGACAACCATTTAACTATTTACCTAAAAGATTCAGGGAAACCCTATTCTTTTGACCGTGGAGATGGAAAGGTATGAGCCAGAAGACACTCCTAAATATAGAGCAGGTCAAAGAAATTCTTCGCCCGCAATTTGAACATCTGGCGAAAAGCCGGGGAGAAGTGTTATGGCTTCATTCTTTTGCTGTATGGTCTATATTGTCGAAACTGGCAATTAGAATTCGAAGATTCACGGATCATGAACGATTACTACTGGAAATTGCGGCACTGATTCATGATATTGGGAAAATGAGGGCAAAGAGCCAAGAAATATTAACCGGCGAAAGACACAGTCCATTAAAGCACACTGCTACGAAAGAAGAAATAAAGGACTATCTTGGGCCATTTATCTCTAATGGACTTTTAAAGATTGAAAAAAAAGATTTTGACAAAATATGGGAGTTTGTTCTGCATCACCATATTTCTGAAGATCAGCAAAAAGAAGCTCAGACACCTGCATATGGTATCTACTCTGAGGTAGTACGCTACGCTGATTGGCTGTCGTCTATGGAACGTCTTGATATGACTACAATTCGACAAATGCAGAATGGCCTTGAGGGTGTCTGCAAATTGACCGTGTTCAGCGTTGGAAGATTCCCCTCGCCAGCTACATACCACTTATTACAAGTAGCAACAGAGAAGTACCGTGCCCAGGGTTGGGAAGTTCTTGCAATCCTTGATGATGCGGTGCTGTTTACAGGGGATGCAGCGAAGATTATTCCGGACAAGAACGCTATAGTTTCTGAGTTTGCTAATCAACTAATCAGAAAGTCTTTCGAAGGTGTCACGATTCAGAATAAATACATGCGCTATGAAATACTGTCAGGCAAAGCAAAAGATGATCCTCATCGATTCTTGGAATCAAGAGAAATCCTGTATAAAGAAAGGCTGGGTGATATAGAATCAGGCCCCGTTCTATTTTTCAGGACCGTTATGGACCTGTACAGGAATTCAGGCAAATTGACCGCTAAGATAAAGGCTCTTTTACCCGTACTCGATATTCTCGCAAAAGCGGGAGGAACCAATGGCATTACGCAAGCTAAAAGGAAGTGGAACGAAAGGCAGCGGGCCCAAAAGGAATGGACTTCTACAAACGCCTTGATCGTTGACATATTTAACGGGGTAACACTTGGTGATGTGGTGAACAATAGTGACTTTAATGAGGGAAAGTATTTGAGAGATATGACACCAGAGGAGTTATTTGATGTCCTTTTACTTATTGCTCAAAAATGGTTTCCTGGCACTGAGGGATCAATATTGGAAGAAAACCTTTCAAATATCATTTCTATGGAAGAGGAAATTGATTTCGAAGCCTTTGCAAAAGGTGTCTTTGAGAGATACAAAGATTATAAGAAAACAAGGAAACCGACTAATGCTTTGTGTGAGCAGTGTGGTTTTCCTGTGCCAGTTATTGCGACAGCTTCCTTAAATTTCCCCAAAAGTAGCGGTTTTACTCAGGTCAATCCACATCCTGAATCAGATGCCCCGCGCGTTGTGTGCCCTCTCTGCATTTTTGATACTACCATAGAGAGAAAGGATTTAAGCGGTACAAAATCCCAGGTTTATATCAGGGCAGTATCACGGATTCCCGAATTGTGGCAACTTTATGGCGACCTGAGAACTCGGGTTGAGCGCTTACGCCAGTCTTTAACTAATGTCAGGGAAATAAGGCAGTTATCAGAGACAGAGTTTTCCGATTTGCCTTTGCCAGCACATTTTATGATACCAATTCATAGCAAATATAGGGAGACCATCACGGAGATCCCATTGCAAACCGAGCGGGGGACTTTATTTCCAATAGAACGGGTTAATAATGATGCAAGTCCTAAGGACCTCCGCGCAAAATATCTCGCCTTTTATGCCTTGCTAAACATGCTTGGGTTAGAAGTTCATATGGGGCTTGAAGAGCAGGAGGGACTTTTCGGAGAAAAAGTGTTTGAGAGGCGGCAGTCAGACTGGCAAACTCTGTATTACGAAGGACTGGTCACGGTCATACTTGCGGGTGCGATCGATAAGAATAATAAGTACATTTTCGGACAAGACTTATTGCAGAAAAGCCCATCCGTTGCGCTGTGTAAACTTGAAGAGAAAAAGATAAAGAAAGATATTATCGAAAAGGTAATTGTCTTTCTGATTCGTGCAAACCTAAATATATCTGATGTGAAAGGAGGTGAATGTACCATGAAGGAAATATTGGCGGATGCTGCCTTCTTTGCAGAATGGATTCCAAAGCTATTTTGGAGTTCAAAAGATTACGAATCGTGGAGAAAAGGCGGTTCCAAGTACGTTGTTACCAAACCGGTAGATAGGATTTTGAATGCTCTGCTTCAAGGTGAGGATTTTGAAGAGGGTTTAGCAAAATTTCTTTCTGGACTTAAAGAAGATATCAGTGGGGATAAGACCAAAGAAGGGTCAAAAGCAACGGTGGATGTGAAAGACCTTGAGGCTTTCGTAATTGAAGCAAAAAAGATATTTTATCGTTATGCGGAGCTGAGAAATACCAATATAACCAAATTTATTCAGGTTAAGAATGGTCTACGTTCGGCCATATACATTGTGAAAAGATACGAAAACTTAAAGGAGGTAATAAGAGATGAAACTGCTTAACCAACCCACACTGCTATCTACGGGAGTTTATTTGCAAATACCCATTAAGATGACTTTGTTGGATGAGGCAATAATCCGCAGTAACGAGCCAGAGGAGGTATTAACATTTAAGTATAAGGAATTGGGGAACCGCTTCATCATACCCTGGCGCAAGATTAAGGGGAAATTGCGGCGCCTTGTTCTGGAGAAGCAGAGAGGATTGGAGATTCATGCCGATTGCGCTCTAAAAGATGATTTATGTATGAAATGTCCGACGTGTTTTTTGTTTGGTGGAACAGGTGAGACAAGCTCGGCGGGGGTTCCGTATAATATTCTTTCTCGGGTTTATGGGGAAACTTTTATATCTACCAGCACGGTTGAAGACATCACTCCATATACTGCTAACGCGGTACGAGAACAAGATCTGACAACAGGTCAGGCGCTTATGAGCATTCTCGCCGTTCCAAAGGAGACGATTTTTCATGGAGTCGTAACGTTGAAAGACCCAACCCCGGAAACGGTGTCGATTTTGGTTGATAACATTGGAAGGTTATCTCGCATCGGTGCCAGAAGTGTGGAGTGGGGAAGGGTGCAAACAGCAATTGAAGGGTACTATCTTTCGGACAGGGAATCATTGAGTGTTTATTTGGCACTATCGAATATAAGACAGCCTGGTTTAACAGGGCTGCCTGCTGATCAACCGATTCCTGCAGTCGATGATGCATACAGAGCTTTAGACGGTCAAGTAAAAAATTTAATTAGTTCACTTACTGGAGGAACTTGATGGAGCTATATTCATATAGTATTAAGCTGTTTGATCCTCTTTTCTTCGCACGGGAGGGTATTAGTGGTGCATTTACGCCATTTTATCTTCATGCTACAGCTCTTAATCATGCGTTGGCGTGGGCAATGGGAAAATGTCGCGATGATCAGCCATATTTCATGACCGAGGAGAATGGCGGCAAAAATATTCCGCGGTATGAAACTTCATGGATAGATAAAGACTTTTATGTAACACCAGCACGTCTGAAAGGCCCCACGTCCTATTACACTGAAATTGTAAAAGGGGACGGAGATAAGAATATTCAGGTTGGTTATGGGGCTGCGAGGATAAACGGTGTGCAGGTTGGAAAGAATGAAGTTCTTAAGGCTTATCGAATATATTCTATAGCCCCTGAATCGGTTTTTGAAGGCTATCTCTATTCCAATCTACCCGCCGATAATTCCCCAACTCTTATACGTTTAGGCAGTTTTCGGGGTTTGGCCCTATTTGAAATTGACAAATCTTATAAGGTTATTGGTAATGAAAGGAAGAAGTATTGCGATCACCCTGTTGATCCGCTTGTAAGTAAAGTTTTGCAGGGTGCTCCTGTGCCAATGCTTCCATATCCCATTGTGGACCAAGCAATGGTTGAAGATGTGTGGGAAATCAGGAAGTTTAGGCAACGGGTATTTGTGGCAGCTCTGCCTGGTCAACGGAAGTCGAAAATTGAACCTGTGAGGCAGAGTGCCTCGCTGATAATATAGGTCTATGAAACTTAGAAGTTATCAACTCATGATCAAAACCGACAGACCATTGAATGCTCAAGCTGTCAGCCTGCGTGGATTTGTTAGTAAGGGATTTCCAAAATTGAGTCTTTTGCATAATCATACATTTGATTCATCATTTATATATGTTTTTCCAAGAGTCCAATACCATGTAATTAATGGCTCTGCTTATATTGTAGGTATTGAGGAGGGAGTGGATGCAATAAGGGAAGTTGAGTCTGTCCTCGTTGAACTATCTTTGAATAGGGAGGCCTATAAAATTGTAGAAAAAAAAGGTATTGAAAGTGAGGTTACCTTTGGTGTAGCCGCAAATAGGATTACTTACTCGTTTCTCACCCCCTGGCTGGCCCTCAATGAAAAAAATTATGAAAAATATCAGAGACTTGGGAGCTGGGGGAGGCGAAAGGAGCTTTTAGAGAAGATTCTGACAGGCAACCTGATTTCAATTTCTAAGAGCCTGGGGTACACGGTGCCGGAGCCGATCCGTGCGAACATGCACGATCTCAAAGAGGTTAAGACTTCCCTCAAGGGTATTCCGATGCTTGGTTTTCTTGGAACCTTTTCTGTCAACTTTGAAATCCCGGACTACTGGGGGATTGGGAAGTCGGTGTCGAGGGGGTTTGGGACGGTGATTAAAGCGAGAGACGGGAAGAAAGGACGGGGGATTACATGATTGGTAAAGTCCTTTCGAAGGCAAGCAAGGAAATACGGCTCACGGCGGAGAGATGGGCGCATATCGTTGAATCTCACGATTATATGGCTGGGAATCAGGACATGGTATTTGAGACCATAGAGAACCCGGATCATTTAATAGTCCTGGAGAAAAGGGAGTTTGCGGCCATTAAGCACTATAGAAAGACCTCTATTTCCGAGAAGCACGCGGTTATAATTTATAAGGAAGAAGAGACCGACGGATTTGTGATCACTGCCTTTATGACATCTAAACCGGAAAAGATCATCAAGAAGGGGGCCATATGGAGAAGATGACGAATATCATAGAGTCTATTCCCTATCTCTTAAAGATGCCCTCAAAGCGGATCTGGGTTGATTACGACGACGAAGCGGATGTGCTTTACATCAGCTTTCGAAAGCCCCAGCAAGCCACTGACAGCATTATGGAAGCAGATATCATCTATCACTACCTTGACAAAGAACTTGTTGGCTTGACCGTACTCCACGCCAAGAAAAAATTTAAACAGTGACGTGGCTCTTTTCAAGTATCGAGGGGCGTGGGATGGTTGAGACTCGTGCTGCTAAGGAGGCGAGATTCTTTCAAATATGCAGCTTGTAATCAATACCTTTGGTTCCTACTTGAGAAAGAAGGAAGGGAATTTCCTGGTTAAAACGGATGATCAGACTTTCGAAGTCTCGGCCAAGAAGGTGCAGTCCATTATGATTACGACCAGCGCCTACCTTTCTACGGATGCGATCAAGCTGGCCATGGACAACAATATCGATGTGATCTTCCTGGATGAATTTGGAGATCCTTTTGGCCGGGTATGGCATTCGAAGCTGGGAAGCACAACCCTCATCCGGAGGAAACAACTGGAGATTGCTAACGACGAGAAGGGATTGAACCTTGCAAAGGAATGGGTTGTTTGCAAAATGGAGAACCAGATTGACTTCCTGAAGCGCCTGAGGAACTCCCGACCCCGGAAGGAGGAGGAGCTTGACGGCTACATCTCGACGCTTGAGGAGACTCGGCAGAAGATGGAGAAGCTGGAGGGGACCATCGATGACAAGCGAGGAAGTCTCATGGGTTTTGAGGGAGCAGCCGGAAAAACCTATTTTGATGCCTTGAGCTTTATCATGCCGGACCGTTATAAATTCAATGGCCGGAGCCGGATGCCTGCGAGAGACGAGTTCAATTGTCTCCTGAATTATGGATACGGCGTTCTTTATTCGATGGTGGAGAAGGGATGTATCATCTCGGGCCTCGACCCCTATGTGGGGATTATTCATACCGATCATTATAACAAGAAGTCCCTCGTCTTTGACCTGATTGAAATGTTTCGGCATCTGGTGGATGAGACGGTTGTTTATATGTTCAGCCAGAGGAAGGTGAAGCAGGAATATTTTGATTCGATCAAGAATGGCCTTACGCTGAACAAAGAAGGGAAGGCTGCACTGATCTCAGACCTGAATGAAGTCTTTGAAACGGGGGTCCGATACCGGGGGAGAAATATCAAGAACCGTGACATTATCCAATTTGAATGTCATAGAATCGCTAATGGTCTGATCAAAGGTGAAGAAGATGCTGGTCTGGGTGATTTATGACATCGTTGATGACAAGATTCGAAGCAAAATCGCAAAGGTCTGTAAGCAGTATGGCCTCTACCGTGTTCAAAAAAGCGCCTTTCTGGGGAACCTGAATAAGAACGAAATTGATGAGCTTTCGATCAAATCCGGAGATTTGATCGATACGGAAGAGGATTCCGTATATATTTTCCCCATGTGCGAGGATGACTTCAAGAAGGTAAAACTTCTGGGGCAGGCGTTTGATAAGAGTCTGGTAACGGATGAGATCGTCGCTAAGTTTTTCTGAAAAAGAGAGCACGGCGAAGGAAGAGGTCTTCGTTACGCCGTCGGAGATAATTGAATACCTGTATTGCCCGAGGTTTGTGTTTTTTGAAACATGTCTCTGCATTCCCGAGCACCAGGAGCAACGATACAAGGTCTTGAAGGGACGGCAAGTGCATGAGGAGAAGGCAGGAATCAACAAGGAATATCTCCGCAAAAAGCTGGGGTGTGTTGACAAGGAGATTTCTGTCTACCTGGCCTCTTCCACGCTTCGCCTGAGGGGTGAGGTGGACGAGGTTCTCCATCTATCTGATGGGACTTTGGCGCCCCTGGATTACAAATTCGCGGAATATAAAGACTGGGTCTTCAAAACGCATACGTACCAATCTGTTCTTTATGCCCTCCT
>Ga0315282_10015362_pt1 | contig 11300 bp, 9 predicted proteins | sample YL17G07_20_MG_FD_203693 | JGI IMG/M metagenome (GOLD analysis project Ga0315282, IMG submission 203693) | Sediment microbial communities from Yellowstone Lake, YNP, Wyoming, USA - YL17G07_20 | ecosystem: Environmental > Aquatic > Freshwater > Lake > Sediment | place: USA: Wyoming | collected...
CGCGTCCCGAGCGCTACCCGGTGGAGAGCTTCCGCGCCAACATTATCGGCACCGGTGAGGCGCTTTGGCTCGGCTGGCCGGGCGACCAGTTGGGCCGGTGGTTCTCGGTACTGCACGTCGCGCAGGGCCACGGCTGGACGCCCGCCGCTGCCAACCGGGCCGCCATCGGCGAGGCCGTCTTGCCGCTGCAGACCGACCTCGGCAACTTCGGGCCCGTCCTGCCGCTGGACCAAGACGACGCCCGCATTCCCTCCGGCAACGCGTTCGCGCTGCGTGGTCTGGTGGATGCCTACGAGGACACGGGCGAGGACCGCTACCTCGACGCGGCCCGGCGCCTGGCCCGCTACTTCGAGGCGATCGCCCCGCACTGGCGCACCGCCCAGGAGGGGCACCTCCACGAGTTCTACGGCCACTGCCTCGACGGCCTGGTCCGCCTCTACGGGTTGGGTGGCGACGAGTGGGCGCTGCGGCTGGCGCGCGACCTCGCGGCCAACGTTGGCCGCGCCCCGCACACGCATCACACGCTCTCCATGTACCGCGGCGTGCTGGAGCTGTACCGCGTAACCGGTGACCCGGAGCTGCTCGCCCGTACCGACGACTACCTGGGCTGGCTCAACGAGCACCGCCTGGTCTCGGGTGGGGTGCCGGAGTCCATGCCCGCGTCAGCGCAGGATGAGGGCTGCGGCCTGGCCGACTACGTGATCGTGAACCTGATGGCCTTCTCGCTGACCGGGCGCGATGCGTACCTCGATGACGCCGAGCACGTGCTCGTGAACCACTTCTTCATGAACCAGTTCCACACCGGCGGCTTCGGGCACCGCGCCTTCGCCCAGGACATCGTCGGCGGGAAGTGCTGGCAGGGGTGGGAGGGCCGCTACGGGAGCGAGAACCCCGGGTGCTGCTCCCTCTGGGGCCAATGGGCTCTCGGCGAGTTGGGGCGGTACATCGTGACCCAGAGCAGCGATGCCGTCGAGGTGAACCTCTACCCCGCCGCGGCGGTGCGCGTGCCGGAGCGGGGGCTGGTGCTGGAGATCGAGAGCGACTTCCCGCGCATGAGCACGGTGCGGATCACGGTGCATGCCGACCGGACGAGCCGCTTCCCGCTGCGCCTACGCATCCCGCCGTGGGCTGAGGAAGTCGCAGCCACCTGCAACGGCAAGCCCCTCGGGCGGCCGGCGGCCGGCGAGCGCCTCGTGGTGGAGCGCAAGTGGCGCTCGGGCGATGTGGTCGAGCTGCAGTGCCGCTCCGAGCCCCGCCTGGTGCCTTGGCCGAGTGGCGGCGACGGCATGGTGGCCGTGTTCGACGGCCCGCTCTGCCTGGCCCTGTCCTCGGGGGTGGGCGATGTGGACGCCTTCCACATCGTGCGCGCCGACGCGCGGCACCGCCCACTACGGGACGACCAGGGCCACGTCCTCGTGTGGAACGCTGAGGGCCAGTCGCTCACCGGGCTGGCGCCGATGGCCGACGACTGGCTCGCGCCCGACGTGCACGAGCCGCACCGGCTGCGGCTGCTGTTCTACCAGGCACACGAGTAGGCACTGACGCTCGACCATCTCCATCCAGGGCGAAGACCGCAAGGAGGGAGCCCCATGGACCGCCGGCGTTTCCTCACCTCAGCCGCCACGGGAGTGGCGGGGTCGCTCCTGATGCCCGGGTGCCGGCAGCAGGCCGCGGCGCAGCCGCCGCGGCGACCCAACATCCTCCTCATCCTCGCCGACGACCTCGGCTACGCGGAGCTGGGCGTGCAGGGCTGCCGGGACGTGCCGACGCCGCACATTGACACCATCGCCCGCAACGGCATCCGCTTCACCAACGGCTACGTGTCGTGCCCGGTGTGCAGTCCCACGCGCGCCGGCCTGCTGACCGGGCGCTACCAGCAGCGCTTCGGCCACGAGTTCAACCCGGGTCCGCAGGCGGCCGCGGCGCCGGAGTTCGGCCTGGCCGCCGGCGAGGTGACGCTGGCCGAGCGGCTGCGACCGCTGGGGTACGCAACCGGCCTCGTGGGCAAGTGGCATCTGGGCTTCCGGCCCGAGGTGCAACCCACGGCGCGGGGCTTCGACGAGCTCTTCGGGTTCCTGGGCGGCGCTGACACCTACCTGCCCGATCCGACGCGCCGCCGGGCCGGGCCCATCATGCGCGGCACCGAGGTGGTGGAGGAAGCCGAGTACCTGACCGATGCCTTCGGCCGTGAGGCCGTGGCGTTCCTGGAGCGCCACCGTGCGCAGCCGTTCTTCCTCTACCTCGCCTTCAATGCCGTCCACGCGCCGCTGCAGGCCCCCCAGGCCTACCTGGATCGCTTCGCCGGCATCGCCGACGAGAAGCGCCGGACGTTTGCCGCGATGCTCTCCGCGCTGGACGACAACGTGGGCCGCGTGCTGACCGCCCTGCGGGACCTCAACCTCGAGGAGGAGACGCTGGTCGTCTTCCTTAGCGACAACGGCGGTCCGACGCCGACCACCTCCTCCAGTAACGTGCCGCTGCGCGGGACCAAGGCCACGATGTGGGAGGGCGGCATCCGCATCCCGTTCCTGATGCAGTGGAAGGGGCGCCTGCCGGCCGACCGGGTCCACAGCCTGCCGGTCAGCTCCCTCGATCTGCACGCCACCTCCGTGGCGGCCGCCGGGGAGGCCGTCTCACCGGACTGGCACCTGGACGGCGTGGACCTCCTGCCGTACCTCGCAGGGGGGCGCACCGGACGACCGCACGAGACGCTGTACTGGCGCATGGGCCAACGGCATGCCATCCGGCACGGCGACTGGAAGCTGGTCGTCACGGCCGACCAGGCGACGCCCGGGCTATACAACCTCGTTGAGGACCTCAGCGAGGAGCACGACCTCGCCGCCGCGCGTCCGGCTGAGCTGGCGCAGCTTCAGGGCCTGTACGACGCGTGGGACGCCGAGATGGCGGAGCCGCGCTGGGGTGGGCAGGCCGCCGGCCGCGGGGGCGGGGCCGTGCGCCGGCGCTTCCAGCAGCTTGACACCAACGGCGACGGCCGGCTCACCCCGGATGAACTGCCGCGCCCGAGGCTGTTCCGGCGTCTCGATGCGAACGGCGATGGCGTGGTCACCCTGGACGAGGCCGGCGGACCGGCGAGCCGACCTGCGATAGGGGGATGACAGTGAATGGGCTGATGCTGGCGCTGGGTGGCCCCCTGGCCCTGGCAGCGCTGCCCGCCGCGGCGGCAGCGGACCTCCCCGCGCTGAGAGTGAGCGGGAACAGCCGCTTCCTCGTGACCACCGACGGCGCACCGTTCTTCTGGCTGGGCGACACGGCCTGGTGGCTGCGCCGTCTGGCCCCCGCCGATGTGACCTACTACATGGAGCATCGCGCGCGCCAGGGCTTCAGCCTGATCCAGGTGCATCCCGGCTACGCGGTCGAGGACTACGCAGGGAACCGGGCCTTCCTTGAGGATGACCCGGGCCGCCCCAACGAGGCGTTCTGGGCCAACATGGACGCCATCGTGGCTGCGGCCCGTGACCACGGCCTCTACATTGCTCTGGTGCCGATGTGGGGCCAGGAGTACGGCGAGGCCTTCGGCGCTGACGTCGCCAAGGCGCGGTCTTTCGGCGTGTGGATCGCCACCCGCTACGCGGGCCTCAGCCACGTGCTGTGGATCGTCAGCGGCGAGTACGACTCCATCAACGGGTTCCGCCTACCGATCAGTGCCGAGCAGAAGGCGGTGCTGAACGCGGTGGCCGAGGGCCTGCGCGAGGTCCACCACGGCACGCAGCTCATGACCGTCCACCCAGGGGTGGCGCGAAGCTCCTCGGTGGACTTCCATGCCGCGACCTGGCTAGACCTCAACATGCTGCAGTCCGGCCACACGATCAGCTGCGCCGCCTGGGGCCTGGCCGAGAACTGGGAGCTGATCGCGCACGACTACGGGCTGACCCCTGCCAAGCCGGTGCTTGACGGCGAGCCCATCTACGAGGACACGCCGGACGCAATCTGGATCGAGCGTGACATCAACCGACCGCGCGCCGACGCCCATGCCGTGCGGACCAAGGCCTACTGGTCCGTCTTCACCGGCGCCTGCGGGCACACCTACGGTCACAACGACGTCTACGGGTTCTTCGCGCCGGCCTACCCCGGGCAAGTCGTGGACATCGCCGAGGGTCCCGGGCAACGGGGCTCCTGGCGGGCCGCCCTCGACGCCCCAGGCGGCACGCAGATGAGGCACGTGCGCGCCCTCATGGAGTCGCGACCATTCGGTACCGGCGTCCCCGACCCATCGCTCGTAGTTGGCGAGTCGCCCGCGGGCCCCGACCACGTCGCTGCGACCCGCGCCACCGACGGCAGCTACGCGATGCTCTACGTGCCGCGGGGCCAGCCGTTGACCGTCACCCTCGATCACCTTTGCGGCGATCGCCTCGTGGCCTGGTGGTTCGACCCGCGGACGGGGAACGCCCTGCGCGCCCTGGAGTGCCAGCGGCGCGGGGAGCGGGAGTTCGCGCCCCCTACCAGCGGCGACGACCAGGACTGGGTGCTGGTCCTGGACGACGCCGCCCGCGGCTACCCGGCCCCGGGTTCGGCCTGACCATCGCGCCCATCCCGGCAGGCCCGTGGAGCGCCGACGGGCTGCCACCTCCGTTTGAACCCTCCTCAGGCCCCGGGACACATAGGATGTGGGCACCCGTGAGCGCAGGGAGGGAACCGTGCAGGTGAGCAAGCTGTGGAGTGTGGCCGTCGGCGCCTGTCTGCTGTGCCCGGCCTGGGCGCTGGCTCAGGGCACCGCGGAGCCCGGCCTTGGCATTTCGGTCCTCGCGTCGAGCGTTGGCACCGAGTACCCCGTGGACGCCCTGGTCGAGTTCGTCACCACCGCACACATCAGCTACGTCATCATAGACTGGGCGTGGGTGACATACCACTGGGACAGGACCGACTTCGATGCCGTCCGGCAGTTCATCTGGCTCCTGGACGCCGCAGGCATCCGGACCGCCGCCATGTACCGGCCGCGCTTCCTGCAAGATCCGACCGTGCCGTGCCAGGTCAAGGCGGATGGGAGCCCAGCGGCCGACCACGGCTTCGAGATCTGCTACTCAAGCCCTGAGGCGCGGGCCTGGGGGGCGTCGTGGGGGGAGCGCATCCTGGCCGAGTGCCCTACCTTCGGCGAGGTCATCATCTACAACCCGGGCGACCTGTGCGCATGCCCCGCGTGCGCCGCGGCCCGGCGCCCGCCCACCGGCGGCCGCTACGCGCCGGCCTGGGTCTTCCTGGCGGAGGCTCGAGCGAGGTGGCGCACTCGCTGCCCGGACGTGAAGCTCGGCGTCGTCCACGATGCCGACCCTGAGTTCTGGAGCCGCGGCACAGAGACCCTCGACGTCGCCCACCCCTACCTGTACCTGTTGGAGGGCGCCGACGCGCCCGGTGTGGTCGCGGCCGCGCAGGCAGTGGGGGTGACGTACGGCGACCGCATGGGCGCCTGCCTGGCCAAGGTCACCTGGGGCCCGACGGACAAGGTCACGCCGGAGAAGGTCGCCGATCTCGACAGGCTCGCCCGACAGCACGGCCTCTCGTACTGCCTGTGGCTCTTCGATACGCTGTTCCTGTCCGACCTCTATGACCCCGAGGCTGTCTGCCAGGCGCTCGGGCTGGACTACGCAGCGCTGAGACCCCCGCTGGAGCGGATGCGGACGGCGGCGGCCGCGGCGGCCGCGCGATAGGTCCCTGAGACCGGCGCTAGCCCCCGAGTGCTCCGCATGGCTCGGAGCGGGATCCGTCGCGCCGACGCGAGAGAGACAAGGCCGCTGACGGGCAGCCCAGGCCCACGCCGAGGTCCTGCACGGCTGACCTTGGCCAGGAGGCGCAACCATGGGAACGACTCGACGGCTGCTGCTGGGGGCAGCCCTCGTCTGCGTGGCGGCAGGCGCATCGTGCGTGCGCCGGCCGGCGGCGCCGGTAGCGCCGGCCGCACCGGCTGCGCCGACGGCGCCGGCGGCCAAGGCGCCCGTAGGACTGGACTACCTGGCCGCGGTCCGGAAGCTCGGCTTCTCGCAGGAGGTGCTGCGCCGGATCGCCAAGGCGGCAGATGCCCCGCTGGAGCCCATCACGAACTTCGATGGCGAGCTGACCGGAGTGCAGGCCGCCGCGCCCACTGGCAAGGTGGGCGAGTTGGTGGCGAGCCTGGGCGCGGAGCTACAACCGAAGGGCTACCTCGTCTTCCAGAGCGACCAAGGCGTGGGCGATAGGCCCGACCGGATCGGTGTCGTGAAGGGCACGGACCAGTACGACATCCTGCGGGCGGTCGCGACCGACGGTGCGAACTACAACGTCAGCAACGGCGACGTGATCGCCAAGCTGAAGGAGTGGGATGCCCGCTACCAGCTCCACATCACCGGCGCCGGCGGGGACTGGGTCGAGGCGCGCTTCGGGAAGCCGCCGAGCGACATGGACGCCTTCGCGGCCGAGGTGAACCAGTTCTGCCCGGATGTGGTGTCCCAGGGCACGGGCACGGTGGCAGACCTGGCCGCCGACATGCGCAAGACCGGGAAGCTGTACCTGTGGTGGGACTGAGGGGTGTCGCTGCCGGCGGTAGGGGCGCCATTCATGGCGCGCAGGTTCTCGGGCCTGGTGGACCGCGCCCCTACATCACCGCCAGAACAGCCGCAGGGCGGCGCCGACGAGGGCCAGGAGGACCACGGCGCCCAGCGTCTCCCAGAAGCTGAGGTGCGGCGCAGCCGGCCAGAACTGCGGCACCAGCCAGTTCCAGATGACCATGAGCAGCGCCGCGATGATCACGGCGCTGCAGCAGAAGCAGCCGCCCCGCGGCCGGCGTTGCTCTTCCATCGGTGGCCTCCTCGCACAACCCCAACTGAGGGGGCGGCTCGGCCGCGAAGCGGGCGTGTCCGTCACGCGGACAGCGCTAGCGGCGCCTCCCCGCAGTGCGCCCTCGGGGTCCATCGGACCTCCGCGGTAGGTCCGCAGCTACCGGTGGCATGGGCGGCTGGTGGCGCCGCCGGCTGAGCCACAGGTGGCTGGGCAGGCCGCTGAGCAACCCGACGAACGCGTCGTCCCCGGCCTCGCCCTTCAGACCGCGGTACAGGAAGGCGAGGCCAGCCAGCACGAGCAGGAAGGCCGAGCCCAACTGCAGTAGGCTCCCGAACGGCAGGCAGAGCAGGGCGACGAGCGCCAGCAGCAGGCCCAGAGCACCCAGGCCGACGCAGATCCTCCTGGTCCAGCGCTCCGACTCGTCCAGCTCCCGCTGGAAGGCCTCCATCTCGGGGATCGGGCCGTGGCTGGGATGGCGCTGGACCATGGGCGGGCCGGGAGGCGCACTCTGCGGTGCGCCACAGGCCCCGCAGATGAACCCAGGCTCCCGGAGCGGCGCTCCACACTGGCGACAGAGCTGGCGAGGCGGCTGGTAGGCGGTCATCGAGCGTCCCTCCTCCTCGTGCATGCTGCAACGAATCCTCCCGTGTGCCGGGCCATCCGCCTCAACGCTGTGAGCCCGCTCGAGGCCGCCAGTGGCACCGGCCGCCCGGCCGATCCCGGGACGAGGGATTGGGCGCTGCGTGGCTGATAGGGGCAATTCTCGGGTTCGTTTGGGAGGGGAGGGGCCGGATAGATTGCGATTATGTTAGCTATGCGGGCAGGTGAGGCAGGAAGCTGCTGCTGCAGTGCGAGCCTGAGCCACAGCGGCAGCTCGATCAGGGGCTTGCGGCAGTTGCCGGTTGTCAGGTGCCAGTTGTCAGGAACGGCAGAGGAGTCGGCAGTCGGCAGTCGGTAGTCGCTAGTCGCTAGTAACGGCGTGGACGGCAGGAGACTCGGCGGATCGGGCGGAGGACCGATCTGGCGATCGGTCCCGCCCAGCACACGCACTCACCCCAGCCCTCTCCCTCGGGGAGGGAGAGGGGCACGCCCGGGGGGCGGTAGCGGCGGCGGCAGCCCCGAGGGCTGCTCTGACCAGCGCCCGCGGGTCTCCACACCCGCATCCGGCGCAGTGGGGCTCATCACCATCCAGCATCGCACCTTCCCCCACCTCGATGACGACCGTTCCGCGCGTCAGGAGGCCCGACAATCCTGTCGGGCCGGCGTGGAGCCGCGGTGGTCCAGGGCTCCGGAGACGGCAACACCACGCGGCCACAGCGGCCCGACCCTTCGACTACGCTCAGGGCAAGCAGGATTGTCGGGCCTACCACGGCGGGGAGGACGGCGACGGAGGACAGACAGGATTGTCTGTCCCACGGGCTGCCGGCGTGCGGCGCTGAGGGTGAGGCGAAGAGGCGAGGAGAAGGCGGGGACGAGGAGCAGACAGAGGACCGATCCGGCGATCGGTCCCGCGGACGGAGGAGGTGCGCGGGGCGAGAGGTCTCGGTCTGCGTCCGCAGGAACACGCGACCAACGCACTCTCACGGGGGGACCCGCATGAAGGTCGTCGCGTTCAACGGCAGTGCCCGCAAGGACGGCAATACCGCGCTGCTAGTGCGGCACGTCTTCGCGGAGCTGGAGGCGGCGGGCATCGAGACTGAACTGGTACAGCTCGCCGGGCAGCGCCTCCGGGGCTGCATCGCCTGCTACCAGTGCTTCGAGCGACAGAACCGGCGCTGCGCCGTCGAGGACGATCCGGTGAACGAGTACATCGAGAAGATGCTCGCCGCCGACGGCATCATCCTCGCCTCGCCCACCTACTTCGCCGATCTCACGTCGGAGCTGAAGGCGCTCATTGACCGCGCCGGCATGACCGCCAAGGCCAATGACGACATGTTCCGCCGCAAGGTGGGGGCGGCCGTGGTGGCGGTGCGCCGCGGGGGCGCGGTGCATGCGTTTGACTCGATCAACCACTTCTTCCTGATCGGGCAGATGGTCGTGCCCGGCTCCGTCTACTGGAACTTCGGCGTCGGCCGGGACAAGGGGGAGGTGGAGCGGGACGAGGAGGGCGTGCGGACGATGCACGTGCTGGGGCAGAACATGGCGTGGGTGCTGCAGAAGCTGGCGGGGTAGCGGGCCTCGCCGGCGGAAGGTGCCCCGGTGCCGCACGCCGAACTACTGGGGGCCATAGTAAGAAATCGCACAGCTCGGGGGCTTTGGCGCAGCCGCGCCGGAGGGGAGCCCCCGGCCAGGAGGGACCCATGCGCCGTCTTCCCGTCGCTCGCGCTGCTTCCCTGTTGCTGGTCGTCGCCGTCGCGCTGCCGCTGCTACTGCTGAGCGGCTGCGGCGGGGACAGCAACGCCCGCCTGGCGCTCATCGGTACGTGGTTGCTGGCGTACCGGCGGTCGGGGTCGGACAGCTGGCAGCCGGTACCCTCGGATGAGACCGTGTACCTCAGTTTCTTCGCCAACAACACCTACCGCCGCGACCGGTACATCGGCCAGGACCGGGTGAGCTTCCGGTCGGGCACGTGGGTCCGCGAGGGGAGCTACCTGACGCTGCGGATCAACGACTCAAGTACCTCCACTGAGATCGGGACGTACCGCGAAGGCCAGTACTCGCTCAACGGCAACGAAGACCGGCTGACCATCCACTGGTTTGAGTTCGACCCGCCGGATGAGTACGAGCGGTACGACGCGTACTAGCGCGTAGGTGCGCGGAGGCCTCACCCCCCGGCCCCTCTCCTGAAGGAGAGGGAAGAGGGGCACAGCGCGTGCACCCCGCTCGGCTCCCTCTGGCTGGGCTGAGGGCAGGCAGCAGGACACCCGCAGAGGCGGCACGGCGGGCTGGAAGCCCGGCCCACTCAGATCAGAGGACCGGCCTGGCGACCGGTCCCACTGCCGGAGGCCAGGCCCGCCTCCCAGGGCTCCCTCGGCCCCGGTGGCACCTCGGTCGGCCTCTACTGCAGCCGCTTGGTGAAGCGCAGCGCGCCCGTGGCGAAGAGCGCTACCCCGAGGCCGAGCAGCGCCAGGCCGTAGGGCCACAGGACGTCGGGCCCGACCCCCTTCAGGAACACCCCCCGCACGATGGCCAGGAAGTAGCGCATCGGCACGAAGTACGTGATCCACTGGATCACGCGCGGCATGTTGCTGATGGGGAACATGAAGCCCGAGAGCAGGATCGAGGGCATGGTGAAGAAGAAGTTCAGTAGCTGGGCCTGCTGCTGGGTACGGCTGAAGGTGGAGATCACGAGGCCCAGGCCCAGCGTGCACAGGATGAAGAGCCCCGCGCCGCCGTAGAGCACCAGTAGGCTCCCCCGGAACGGCACGCCGAACCAGTAGAGGGCGATGAGGAGGACCACGGTCAGGTCTACCAGCCCCACCAGCGCGAAGGGCACCATCTTCCCCAACATCAGCTCCCACGGGCGCAGCGGGGTGACGATGAGCTGCTCCAGGGTGCCCAGCTCGCGCTCCCGGACGATGGACAGCGCGGTCAGCGACTGGGTGACCACCATCAGCACCATGGCCGCCACGCCGGGCACCATGTAGTCCACGCTCTTCAGGTCCGGGTTGTACCAGACGCGGGTCCGCAGCTCGATGCCGGGCACGCCGGCGGCTCGCCCGCCGGCCCGCTCGAGGCGGTGCCGCGCTACCTGCAGACCGTGGCTCTGCAGCAGGCCACCGAGGTACGCCGCGCCCACGCCCGCGGAGGTGGAGTCGGTGCCGTCCACCAGAAGCTGCACCGCCGCAGTGCCGTGGGCAGCGGCTGCGTCGAACCGGGGCGGAATGCTGAGGGCGAGCTGCGCGACGCCCCGGTCCAGGAGGCGCAGCAACTCGGTCCGCCGCGCCGGCTGGGCGGCCAGGCGGAAGTAAGGCCGCCCGCCGGCGCCGGTGAGGCTGGCGATCTCCGCCACTAGCTCACGGCTGGCGGCCGAGTGGTCCTCGTCGCACACGGCCAACGGCACCTCCTGCACGTCCGTGTTGGCCGCGTAGCCGAGGAGGATGAGCTGCAGTAGCGGCGTCATCAGCACCGCCCGCACGACGCGCGGATCGCGGCGGAACTGCCGGAACTCCTTGCGGATCATGTGCCGCAATCGCACCGCTACAGCTCCTTGCGGAAGCGCATGGTGGCCAGCGTGACGATCAGCACAGCGAACACGCCGAGCACGACCGCGTGCGGCCACAACACGCGGATGCCGATGCCCTTGACCAGGATGCCGCGCACGATGACCAGGTAGTGCGTCGTCGGGATCACCTGCGCGATCGCCTGGAGGGGGAGGGGCATGTTGCGGACGGGGAAGATGAACCCCGAGAGCAACTGGGCGGGCAGCACCGTGGTCAGGAAGGCGGCCAGGGAGGCCATCTGCTGGGTGCGCGCGATCGAGGAGATCAGCAGGCCGAAGCCCAGGACGGCGGCCAGGAAGAGGAGGGAGAGCGCAAAGAGCAGTATCACGCTGCCCTGCGGCACCACGCCAAAGAGGAGGGCCCCCGTGG
>Ga0315282_10015363_pt1 | contig 11298 bp, 9 predicted proteins | sample YL17G07_20_MG_FD_203693 | JGI IMG/M metagenome (GOLD analysis project Ga0315282, IMG submission 203693) | Sediment microbial communities from Yellowstone Lake, YNP, Wyoming, USA - YL17G07_20 | ecosystem: Environmental > Aquatic > Freshwater > Lake > Sediment | place: USA: Wyoming | collected...
GCCTCAGCTAAACTCATCTCTGTCGCAGCTTCTCGCGGCATCGGGGTACCTCCTTATTATTTTTGGGCCTTCTCAACCCTAAGGGGTACCCCTTTCCCTGCCCTGACACAAGAATCGTTACATCACCAAGGGGCGGAGTCTCTTGACAGGGGAGCCCGCGTCTTTTATAGTACTCATGGTCTTGGGGATGTAGCTCAGTTGGGAGAGCGCCGGCCTCGCATGCCGGAGGTCGAGGGTTCGAATCCCTTCATCTCCACCACGAATATCACCACATGCAGGCCTTGGCCGGTCCCGACCGGGGGGTGGGGTTTTATTTCTCCGAGAAGACCGGCGGTGCGGCCAGCCCCTCGCTTCTTTCATGTGAGTTGGTTCACAGACTTTTTTACAACCTGCAAAGAAAGCTGACAGAGTCCTGGCCGGGGCGTTCGCCGGCCTAAGGGAAGCGTCTAATTTTATTGTTTAAATTCGACCTGCTTACCCTGGGGTGGTCCAGGCTCGCTGGCACATCAGTTGCATTTCTTAAAGCGAAAGCAAGTCAAGTGCGGAGGTCGGTCAGGCCGCCAAGCTGAGGAAAGGAGTAGGCAAGATGTGGAATTCCGTGAGTCGAGGGCGGGCCGGGGTCGAACAGGCGGTGAAGCAATATCTGCCTCCCTGCCAGGTTCAATGTCCTATTAAGGAGGACATCCAGCGCACCAATGTGCTCATTTCGCTTCTGCCCGGGGACCTTGAGGAAGCCGCCGATGGTATTCTCCAGATCGGGAACTATCTCTATGAAAAAAACCCTTTATTCACCATTTGTGGTTATGTCTGCGGTCTTTGCGAACTCGAGTGCAACTATCTGTCCAAGGGCGGGGCCATCCATCGCCGCCTGCTGAAAAGGTTCATCTCCGACACCTTTACCGAGCAGTTGAACAAGAAGGAAGAGTTCATCATTCCCAAGCACAAGGAAAACGTGGCCGTGGTCGGCGGCGGGCCGGGCGGCTTGATGTGCGCTTGGGACCTAAGCAAGAGAGGCTACCGGGTCACCATTTTCGAGGCCTCGGATCGTCTGGGCGGGGCCTTGTGGCTGATCCCGCGCTACCGGCTGCCGGAGGAGGTGCTGAGCTCGGCCCTTAACAACCTGGTGCGCATCGCCGGCATTGACGTCAAGTTCAACGCCGAGGTGAGCAAAGGCAAGCTCACCCTGTCCCGCCTGAGGAGCGAGGGCTATCGGGCGATCTTTATCGCCAAAGGCACACCCTCGCCTCGGGACTTGACCTTCGGGCCGAAAAGGGTCGAGGGCCAGGACCTGTCCGGGGTCATGTTCGGCCTCACCTTTCTTTATGAAGTGAGCCACGGCTACATCGAGCCCAACCATTTCAAGGGCCGGAAGGTGCTGGTCATCGGCGGCGGCAACGTGGCTTTCGACGCGGCCCGCACGGCCACGCGCCTGGGTGGAGAGACGACCCTGATCTGCCTGGAAAACGAGGACAAGAGTTCCAAGGACGGCATCCCGGCCGACCATGAAGAGATCCGAGGCGCCTGGGAGGAAGGGATCAGGATCGTGTACTCGCGGGGCGTTCGCAAGATCATCGGCAAGAGCGGAGGGGTGGCGCAGATCGAATGTCCCAAGTGCGTCAGCGTTTTCGACCAGAGCGGATTCAATCCCCAGTTCGACGAAAGCGACGTCATCACCCTGGACGGCGATATTCTGATTATCACCGTGGGCCAGGCGGCGGAGCGGTCTTCTCTGGAGGAAGAGGACCTGTTGGACGAGCGAGGCCGGCTGGCCTACGACCCTCAGACCTTGCAGAGCCTGAAACGGGAACGGGTCTTCTTCGGCGGCGACCTGCGCAGAATCGGCTTCATGGCCGACGCCATGAAGGACGGCATGGTGGCCGCGGAGTCCATCGAGCGTTATCTGCAAGACCTGGACATGACCGAGGGCCGTAGCCGCGAGTATCAGGCCCAGGACGCCCCCCGGCGCCGCGTGTGGCAGTCCGAGCCCGAGGTGCTGTGGATACCGCCGGAAAAAAGGATGCACTTCCAGGTCTTCGAACAGGGCTTTACCCTGGCCGAGGCCATCGAGGAGGCCAAGCGCTGCATGAAATGCGGACCGTGCATGTCCTGCAAGGCCTGCGTCTCGATCGGTATCCAAGAATCCCTGCCGACGGTGGAAGTCAACCCCGACCGCTGCAGCGGCTGCGGGATCTGCGTCTCCATATGTCCCTACGGCGCGGCTCACTCCCAACCGTACGAGAGTGGGCGTATTTCCGTCACCGACACGTTCACCTGCAAAGCCTGTGGCATGTGCGTGGTGGCCTGCCCCTCCGGGGCCAGGACGCTGGTGGGCGATCCCACGGAAAGCCGCATGGCCGAGGTGTTCGCCTCGCTGCAACAACCGGTAGGAGCTTGATTATGGAAAAATATAAGCCGAAGGTGGTCTGTTTTTCCTGCAAGTTTGGCTGGGGGTACCTGACCGACAGCGCGACGCTGTGCGCCCAGACGAAGAACTTCATTCCGGTCACCTGCACGAGCAAGGTGGGCGCGTCCCACGTACTCGAGGCCTTCAGGCACGGGGCGGACGGTGTGCTTTTGCTCGGTTGTCCCGAGGGTAAATGTCACTTCCAGGACGGGAATTTTCGCGCGGCCAAAAGGATGTATCTCCTGCAACAAGTCATCCAGGCCTTCGGTCTGGAGCCCGAACGGATCGGCATACGGTTGGACTGCGATCCGGCGGGAAGCGACATTCCGCAATACGTCCACGAGATGGAAACGAATCTGACGAAACTCGGGCCGGTCAGGCTTCTCTAGATACGAGGTAAGGACTATGCCAAAACCGAAAGTAGCCATCACTTGGTTGGGGGCCTGCGGCGGATGCGACGAGGCCATTGTGGATCTTAACGAGAATCTCCTAAGCGTGGCCGAGGCAGTGGAATTAGTGCTCTGGCCAGTGGCCCTGGACCTGAAATATCAAAGCCTGGAAAACCTGAAGGACGGTGAAATCGCCTTAAGCGTCATCACGGGTTGTGTCCGCAACGCCGAGCACCTGGAAATCGCCAGGCTTCTGAGGCGGAAGTCGCAAATCGTCCTGGCCATGGGCGCCTGCGCCTGTTTTGGCGGGACGCCCGGCCTGGCCAACTTCCGGGGCAAGGAGGACATTTTCAATTGGGTGTATCGGGAATCCCCGACCGTGACCAATCCGAGCGGCGGCTTTCCGCAAACCAGTTGCCAGGTAGACGGTAATACGCTCACCCTGCCCGAGTTCTTCGATCACGTCTATACCTTGAACCAGGCCATCGACGTGGATTACTATCTCCCCGGCTGTCCGCCACCGCCGGACCTGATCGCCAACGCCCTCAACGCGGTCATCACCGGCGACCTGCCGCCCAAGGGCTCGACCCTGGCCCCCCGCAAGGCGCTGTGCGACGTCTGCGTCCGCAACAAGACCAAGCCCGAAAACTTCGAGATCACCACGGTCAAGCGCATCTACGAAGTGGAGGCCGACCCGGAGACCTGCTTTTTGGCGCAAGGTATCATCTGCCTGGGACCGGCCACCCGGGCCGGTTGTGGCGAAACCTGTTTGAACACAAACACGCCCTGCCGGGGCTGCTTCGGACCGGTGCCCGGGGTGACGGATGCCGGGACCAGGTTTCTTTCGGCCTTGGCCACCCTGATGAAGGGTGAAGCCGGGTCCGACCCTAAGGAGCTGATAGCCGCCATCGTGGATCCGGCTGGCTACTTCTATCGTTTTTCTCAACCCGCCTCGCTCTTAGGCAGGCGCACCATCGAGTAAGTCTTGGAGGGATGGTCATGAGCCGAAAAATTACCATCAACCCCATCACCAGACTGGAAGGCCACGGCAAGATCGAAATCTTCCTCGACGATAAAGGCGATGTCGCGGACGCCTTTTTGCAGGTGGTCGAACTTCGAGGCTTCGAGCGCTTCTGCTTAGGGCGGCCGGCCGAGGAAATGACCCGGATCGTGGCCAACATCTGCGGCGTCTGCCCCTCGGCCCATCATATGGCCTCCACCAAGGCCCTGGACGAGCTGTTCGGCGTCGAGCCCACGCCCACGGCCAAGCTGATCCGACAGCTCGAATACAACGCCTCGTTTGTGGAAGACCATTACCTCCACTTCTTCTTCCTGGGCGCGCCGGATTTCCTGCTGGGCGAGGCCGATCCGGCCGAGAGAAACATCCTGGGTCTGGTGGCCAAGGTCGGCAAGGAAATCGGGCTGAAAGTCATCGAGGTCCGCAAGCGGAACCGGGACATTATCCGGCATATCTTCGGCAAAGCCCCGCATCCCGAAGGCGGATTGCCCGGCGGCGTGCCCCGGCGCATCACCGAGGAAGACCGGGTCTGGATCAAAGACACGGCCGAAATGACCCTCGAATTCGCCAAGTTCGCCATCCAGCTCTTCAAGGACGCCGTGCTGGCCGATAAAAAGAACCTGGACCTGATCCTGAATGACGCTTACTGTCTCGAAACCTATTACATGGCCCTGGTGGGCAAGGACAAACGGGCCAATTTCTACGAAGGTCGGGTCAGAATCGTCGACCCCCAGGGCAAGGAATTCGCCCTGTTCGAACCCAGGGATTACGTGGAACACATCGGCGAATGGGTCGAACCCTGGACCTATGTCCGGCTCAGCTACCTGAAGAAGATCGGCTGGAACGGCCTCAAGGAAGGCAAGGGGACCTCCCTGTACCGCGTCGCGCCCCTGGCCAGGTTGAACGCCTCCGAGGGCATGCTCACCCCGCTGGCCGATAATGAATATCGGGTCATGTTCGAAACCCTGGGCGGCAAGCCGGCCCACCACACCCTGGCCATGCACTGGGCCCGGTTGATCTGCGCCATGCAGGCGGCCGAGCACAACTGGCAGATCGCCAACGATCCGCTCCTGACCAGCCGGGACATCCGCAATATGAACTTTAAGCCGGGCCACCGAGGCGTGGGCTGCGTCGAGGCGCCGCGGGGCACCTTGTTCCACGACTACGAAATGGACAAAAAGGGTCTCCTGACCAAAATCAACCTCATTGTGGCCACCCAGAACAACGCCGCGCCCATCTGCCTGTCCATCAAAAAGGCCGCCCAGGCGTTTATTAAGGGAGGCGAAGTCAAGGAAGAATTATTGAACCGGGTGGAGATGGCCTTCCGGGCCTATGACCCCTGCCTGGGCTGCGCCACGCACGCCCTGCCGGGCCAAACCCCCCTGACCATCAATATCCGACAACCTAACGGAGCCGTTCTCCGGATCATCTCGAGACCGGAGCACTGATGTGAAAATCCTGATCCTCGGCCTGGGCAACCCCATCCTTTCCGACGACGGCGTGGGTCTGCGCGTGGCCGGCGCACTGGCCGGCCTGATTCCCGAGGCCCACGTCGTCACCACCTCTCTGGCCGGTCTGAACCTTCTGGACCTGCTGCCTGGTTACGAGCAGATTTATCTGATTGACGCCTGCCTTACCGGGGAGGCCCAGCCAGGATCATGGAGAAAACTGGAAGACGGCTCAGGGGCGCTTCATCTTTTCACTTCCCATGGCATGGACTTCAGGGAGCTGATCGTGCTGGGCCGGAACATGGGCCTAGATATCTCGGAAGCCGTGTTCGTATACGGGATCGAGATCAAGACGCCCGTGTGCTTCGGCGAGGGACTGACCCCGGAGTTGGAATCGAAGGTCCAAGACCTGGTCCAGGAGATCGCCGCGGACATCCGGCTCATGCAGGTGCGCGGTCGAACTTGGTTAAAGGAGGCTGAAACCGTTTCCACCGAACAGTGGCAGCGCGGCTGAAGCGGGCCGTGGCGAGGGACGATTCGCCCGTAGTAACCGCGCTTCTGGCAGGGGTGACCGGACGGTTGCATTTGTGGACAGCCGGTCACCCCTCCGTGTTCTCAGCGGCCTGCAGCCGTGGGGTTAAACCCGCCTGAAACCGTTGGGTTTCACTTCGCTCAACCCAACCTACCACCTGACGACGATAAATCATTTTTCTTCACAACCGAGTACTGGTTTTATGCGCCATGACTCCGTGGGCTGGATGGCGCGAAGCGAAATCCAGCCCACGGGGTTACGGTTTTTAGGAGGGGGCTTTTGGGGGAACCCTTTTTTTGCCCAAAAAGGGTTCCCCCAAATTCGCCCCGCGCACCACGGCCCGCGCTTCTGCCGGGCCGCGATGTCAGCAGATCCTGGGGAACTGCCCGCCCGTCAGCATATCGAGGATGCGATGGCTGCCGATGGACGTATGAAGCATGACCCTTCCCGGGCGCTCCTGGGTTACCTTTCCAATGATCTCCCCGGCTCTGCCCGCGGGATGCTTTTTCATCACCTCGAGCAGCCCCTCCGCCCGATCCGGCGGGCAGATGGCCACGAGCTTCCCTTCGTTCGCCAGATATAAGGGGTCAAACCCCAAAAGCTCGCAAATCCCCCGCACCGCTTCCCGCACGGGAATGGCTTCTTCCTCTATCACCATCCCCACCTGGGACGCGGATGCAATCTCGTTTAAGGTCGTGGCCAGACCGCCCCGGGTCGGGTCCCGCAGACATCGAAGGCTCGAGCAGAAATCCAGCATTTCGCCGACCAGGTCGTTGAGCGGGGCGCAATCGCTCTCCACTTCCTCCCGGAATTGGAAGCCTTCCCTGCCGGAAAGGACGGCGATCTCGTGATCTCCGATAAAGCCGCTGAGCAGAATGCTGTCTCCCGGCCTGGCATTCAGGCCGGAGAGGTTGACTCCCTCCCTGATCCATCCGATTCCCGAGGTGTTGATGAACAATTGGTGGGCCGCGCCGTGTTCCACCACCTTGGTGTCGCCGGTGACGATCTGCACACTGGCTTGCCGGGCGGTTTCATGGATGGAGGAAACGATTTTTTCGAGAAGTTCAAAAGAGAATCCCTCTTCGACGATAAGGGACAGACTGAGATAGGACGGTGCGGCTCCGACCATGGACAGGTCGTTCACCGTTCCACAAACGGCCAATTTCCCGATGTCGCCGCCCGGGAAAAAGAGCGGGGTGACCACGTGGGAGTCCGTGGTGAAGGCAATCTGCCCCGGCCGGTTTGCGATTCTGGCGCTGTCATCGAGGGGCTTGAGAAAGGGGTTTGAGAATCGGGGCAGGAAAATCTCTTTGATGAGATCATGGGTGAGTTTTCCTCCGCTGCCGTGAGCCAGAAGTATTTTGTCTTTCGACATGAGGTTCCTTTTCGATCAGAGGCTGAAGTCCCGCGTTGGTCAACCCTTCAGGGCTGATGGAATTTGTAATAGGTGAAGCAGGTGCCCTCCAGGGAGACCATGCAGGGGCCGATGGGGTTTTCGGGGTGGCAGACGGTCTGAAAGAGGCGGCAATCCAGCGGTGTTTTGATGCCCTGGAGGACCTCTCCGCAAAGGCAGCCGGGGTGTTCCGCCGTCGGTTCCACTTGGACGTGGAAATTTCCGGCATCCATTTCGCCGAAGGGCTTTCTGAAAAGATATCCGCTGTCAGGGATTCCTCCAATGCCTCTCCAGAGCGCTCCGCCGTTTTCGAATACTTCATAAATTCTACTCATGGCGAGCGGATTTCCTTCCGGACGAACCGCGCGACGATACTGAATCTCGATGGAGGGCCGATTTTCTTCGATCTGTTTGGCGAGCATCCAGATGCCCTGCAAAATGTCCAGGGGTTCGAAGCCGGTGATCACCGCGGGGAGGCCGAATTCTTGCGAAATGAATTGATAAGGCCCTTCGCCGATAATGACGCTGACATGGCCGGGAAGGATGAAACCGTCGATCTTCAGTTGCCTCGACTCGAGCAGGGCGCGGATGGCCGGAGGAACCCGCTTCTGACTATTGAGAAAGAAAAGATTCCCGATCCGCTCCGCCCTGGTTTTGAGGATGGCCACCGCCACGGTCGGAGACGTGGTTTCAAAGCCGATGGCCAAAAAGACGACCTGCTTGGCGGGATTCTCCGTGGCAATCTTCAAGGCCTCGAGAGCCGAAGAAACGATCCGGATATCTCTTCCTTCCGCCTTCTCTTTCTGAAAACTTGATGTCGATCCGGGCACCCGCATCATATCGCCGAAGGTGGCGATGATCAGGCCTTGACGCGACAAGGCGATGGCCAGGTCGATGTCGTGGTTGGGAGTGACGCAGACCGGACAGCCCGGGCCGGAGAGGAGTTTCATCTGTTCCGGGAGCATGCCCCGAATGCCATGTCGAAAGATCGAGACCGTATGCGTCCCGCAAACTTCCATGAGCTGGACCGGGCGGGTGGATGTCTCCCTGATCCTCAAGGCCAAGGCTCGAGCAATCTCCCGGTCTCGGAATTCATCGATGAACTTCATGCTTCCGCCATCTGCCTGAGGAGCTCAAGGGTCTCCTCGGCCGCCTCTTCATCGATCTGTTGAATGGCAAATCCTGTGTGGATGAGGACATAATCGCCTACGGAGACTTCCGGACAAAGATCAATCGCGACGTTTCTCAAAAGGCCGCCCACATCCACCCTGGCCATGTTTCTGTCGATCTCTACGATTTTTCCGGGAATGCCCAAGCACATGGGTACTGACTTCCTTTCACCTCCACCCTCTCCCCGTCAGGGAGGGGGGCGCTAGGTGTGAAATAATCTCATGTGGCCGATCACGGCCTGCCCCAAAGAAATTCCTCCGTCGTTGGCCGGGACGGCTTGATGAGTATACACCTCGAAGCCGGACTGTTTCAAACCTTCCGCGGCCAACGAGAGCAGGGTCATGTTCTGGAATACACCGCCGCTCAGGACGACGCGATTCAGGGCCTCCCGCGCTCGAATTTCGCTAGAGGTGTCGACGATCATGTTTGCCACGGTCCGATGGAATTTTCCCGATATGATCGGAGCGGACAGGCCATGGATCGTGTCGGCGACGACGCCTTTGACGATCTCGGCGGTCTCGATGACCATGGGTCGATCCTTCTGAAGCCTGATGGGATACCCATCTTTCACGCCGGGATCGGCCATCATCTCGAGCTCTATGGCTGCCTGTCCTTCATAGTGAACTTCATCTCTGATTGAAAGAAGCGAGGAAATCGCATCGAAAAAGCGGCCCATGCTGGACGTCCAGGGGGCGTTCAGCCCCGTTTTCATCATCCGCTTCAGGATATCGCCTTTAAGAGGATCGACCCTTTTCATAAAGTCGATGCCCAGCTTTTGGGCTTCGTCCCCAAAGGCATCCAGAAGATAGACCAGGGCCATGCGCCAAGGTTCTTTGATGGCCGCCGAACCTCCCGGCATCCGGACCTTCTTCAAATGGGCCATCCGCTCAAAATCCCTGAAATTGGCTTTGATGAACTCCCCTCCCCAGATCGTACCATCCAACCCATATCCGGTCCCATCCAGGGCCACGCCGATCACGTCCCCCTCGATCCCATTCTCAGCCATGCAGCTGACAATGTGGGCATGGTGATGCTGGACCCCGATTTTCGGAAGATCGGGCAGTGAAAGAGCGTATCGAGTCGAAAAATAATCGGGATGAAGGTCGTAAACGACTGCTTTCGGCTCAATGAAGAAGAGCCTTTTGAAATGGTCGATTCCTTGCTCGAAGGAAGAGAGGGTTTCCAGGTTTTCGAGGTCTCCGATGTGGTGGCTCAGGAACGCATAAGGCCCGCGGGTCAGGCAGAACGTATTTTTCATTTCTCCACCGCAGGCGAGGATCATCTCCATGGGGAAAGAAAGCTTGACAGGGAAAGGGACGAATCCTCGCGACCTCCTGACGATATAGGGCTTGCCGGCAAAGATTCTTGTGACCGAATCGTCACATCGCATGTGGATTTCCCGGTTATGAAAGAGGAAATAATCGGCGATGTCATGGAGCCGGATTCTTGCTTCCTCGTTCCGATAGGCGATGGGCTCGTCGCTCACGTTGCCGCTGGTCATCACCAGGGCTTTAAGAGCGCCGTTCAGCAAGAGGTGGTGAAGGGGAGAATAGGGGAGCATGACCCCCAGAGTCCTTTGGCGCGGGGCGACCGAAGGCGCGATGACCGACCCCGCCCTTTTCTTGAGCAGGACGATCGGTCTCTCAACGCCGAGCAGAAGTTTTTCCTCTTCTTCGTCAACCTCGCAGTGCTCCCTGACCTCTGACAGACCTCGGCACATCACCGCAAAAGGCTTGTCCTCTCTGAACTTCCTGGACCTCAAGGCAGAAACGGCCTCGTTGTTTTTCGCATCGCAGGCGAGATGAAATCCACCCAGGCCTTTAATCGCGATAATAAAGCCCCTTTGGAGAAGATCCAGCGTCTCCTCGAGAGGATCCGCCCCGACTTCTCTTCCCCCGCGATCGATCAACTTGAGCGAAGGGCCGCAGGCCGGACAGGCGTTGGGCTGGGCGTGAAACCTTCGATCGGAAGGATTTTCGTATTCTTTTTTGCAGACGGGGCACATGACGAACGGGGCCATGGTCGTCAGATGCCGATCATAGGGGATGTCCTTGATGATCGTAAATCTCGGGCCGCAAAGGGTGCAGTTAATAAAGGGATACCGGTAGCGGAAGTATTCAGGCGAGAAGAGTTCGGTCAGACACGGATCGCAGGTCGCAAGGTCCGGAGAAATGAGAACGAATTTCTCCCGTGCTTCCGAGCTCTTTTTGATTTCAAAACCGCTGTAACCGATGGGCTCGAGGTACCTGACGACAAACGTTTCGATGCGGGAAAGGGGAGGGGCCTGGCGAGGAATCTCGTGAATGAAGCGCTCGAGGGTTCCGTCTTCGCTTTCCGCGTCGATGAAGACGCCTTTCTCATTGTTGAGAACCCACCCCCGGATTCGATGCTCTCCGGCCAGGTTGTAGATGAAGGGCCTGAAGCCGATTCCCTGAACGATGCCGGTAATCTCGATCTCAGCCCGCTTCATGGGTTTCATTATAACACTCCCTCCCCGCGGCTTCAACGGCTTTCGGCTTTCGTGGTGCGAGGCCCGAGTCCTTCCGGTACAGGAAAGGCTCGTGAGGACGCCGATCCGACCGGCCCCGGCATTTGCCCCCGCACCCGCATGGTCCAAGAAAAGCCGCGTGGCACCCCCCCGACCTTCGCCGCGACCCGCTCGGCGAGCGCTTGGCCATGGGGATCATCCAGCCCGCCGTCTTTGGCCGGGGAAGGCTTCCCCGCGGAGATGGGCGTATCTTTGCATCACGGCAGGTCTCTTAATGGAAAGGAGTCTAGCCGGCCTCCAAGGCCGGAGGTCGAGGGTTCGAATCCCATCAACTCCATGAGATCGGTCGAGCAGCTTCGCAACTTTGGGTCGGCCCCTTCTCTTTTTCGTGAAACCATGTTCCCCTATAATTCCCGACGCCATCCTTTACCTTCCAGCCGGCCCTGAAAAATAACA
>Ga0315282_10015364_pt1 | contig 11298 bp, 11 predicted proteins | sample YL17G07_20_MG_FD_203693 | JGI IMG/M metagenome (GOLD analysis project Ga0315282, IMG submission 203693) | Sediment microbial communities from Yellowstone Lake, YNP, Wyoming, USA - YL17G07_20 | ecosystem: Environmental > Aquatic > Freshwater > Lake > Sediment | place: USA: Wyoming | collected...
GCAAGTTGCGATCGGATTGTTTTCGGAGTCATCAGTCACTTAAACCGCTCCTGGGAGAAAAAGCCCCTTAAAGAATTTACACAAAAAGCTTGACGCTACGCGGCTGGCGGCGTGGCTTGACCCAGAGAAGCCTGCGGGCTAGAATTACGGCACTCGTTGAGCAAACAGGTCATTATGTTGCGAGCGACGGCCAGTGCGCTGATAGCGTTTCTGCTCTTCCCGCTTTGTTTGCCGCTTGTTCAGCCGGACACTGAGTCTTCGCTTCCTGCCTGCTGCCGGGGGAACGGCAAGCACCGCTGTGCCATGATGGCGCGTCTCCGGTCGTCAGAGCAAAGCCAGACTGCGGGACGTGTGCTTCGGAGAGCACCCGAGGCTTGTCCTTTTCGCTCGCTGCTGTTCGTTCGTGCGGCACCGCATGGCATGGGTATGCCGACATACCCGACGTGGCGTGCGCAAGTCGTCTCGCACCCCAGAGTGATCCTGCACGCAGTACTGCAAGCGCGCAATTCTGAAGCCCGCCTCTATCACGAGCGCAGTCCGCCCTCTTTCCTCGCCTAATACGGTTCAACAACTGGCGGGGGATTCGTGTGCCCCAGCTTGGGCCGGTGACGAATGTTCATCCATTCCTTTTCAGAGGAGAGATCATGAAGGGCAGCACTCCATCCCTTTTCATGCTGATATTCTTGCTGATGGCCTGTTCCGTGAGTTGCCTGGCCCAGGCGGAAGAGATCCACGGGATTGTAACTGACCCTTCCGGTGCGGTGGTCGTCGGCGCGGTGGTGCAACTGTGGGCGGGCGATCGGGTGATCGCCACGACGAAGACGGACAGCAAGGGCAGCTATGTGGTCCAGTTCGAGCATGACCAAATGCCAGCCGGGCAAGGGCGGCTTAGCGTAACGGCTGAGGGCTTCGCTGCCGCCGATCGAAAGATCGAACTTGCGCCAGGCACGCATCTGGTGGTTGCCGTGCGCCTGGAGATAGCAGCCCTCGCCGAGCAAATCCGCGTAGAAGCCAAGAGCCAGCCCTTCCTGGATCAACTCGACATGAGTGAGGTGCGTGAAAGCGCGGCCCGGGATGTCGGGGAGGCGCTCACTGGAGTGGACGGCGTGTACAAGATCCGCCGGGGAGGCATTGCCAATGATGTGCTGGTGCGCGGCTTTCAACAGGGCAACATCAACGTGCTGATTGATGGCGCGCGCCTCTACGGCGCGTGTCCCGGTCATATGGACCCCAGCGTGTACCACGCGGACTTTGCCGAAGTGGAGCGCGTCGAGGTAAGCAAGGGCCCTTTCGACGTGACCAGTCAGGGCAGCTTGGGAGCGACGATCCGGGTGGTTACCAAGACGCCGCGGCTGGGCTTGCGGATTACGCCCAGCATCGGCCTCGGATCATTTGGCTATTACAATCCCAGCCTCACCGCTTCCTTCGGCAACGATACCTTTCGCGTACTGGCAGGGTATTCTTACCGCGTTTCCGATCCGTACAAGGACGGTTCCGGAAGGTCCTTCCTCGACTATGCGAAATACAACTTGGCGGCACGCAACGTGCCTGCCTTCGACATCAACGCGGGCTGGGTCGAAATGGAGTTTATGCCGGCCGAAAACCAGAAGCTCTCCCTGGCTTACACGCGCCAGCAGAGCGGGATCACTCTCGTCCCGTATCTGATGATGGACGGCGGCTACGACAATGCCGACCGCGCGTCCCTCAAGTACGAGATCACAAATCTGGCGGGCGTCGTGCGTGCCATGCGGGCACAGACGTACGTCACGCAGGTGATTCACTTCATGAGCGACCACTACCGCTCGAGTGCGGCAATGGCCATGGGAGATCCGTGGATGATGGCCGCGGACGCGCGGGCACGAGCCATTGGCGGCCATCTCGAGGCCGATGCCGGTCGCGACCTGACCCTCGGCTTTGAGGGTTACTACCGTAACTGGAACATGATGGGTTACATGGATATGGGAAGGCCCCCGGTCTGGATTGAGCCCACCTTGCCCGACGTGGGGACGAACGCGCTGGGTGCATTCGCCCTCTATCACCACGCTTTCACCGACCGATTGAAGCTTACTGGCGGTGTTCGCTTTGACCACGACTCGATGGCCAGCGGCGATCGCAACCTGAATAATTATCTGCTGAATCACGAAGCGGGCTACCAGGATTATCTAAACCAGGTTTTCCTTTACCAGAACACCCAACGCACCAGTGCGAAGGACAACTACGGCTCCGGCAATTTGCGCCTTTCATTCGTTCTCCCGCACTCGGTCGAGTTGTTTGCCGGTGTGGGTACAGCCGGCCGCGTCCCCGACGCCCAGGAACGTTATATAAATAGGTCCTACATGATGCGGGGCTTTCTGGGAAATCTCAACCTGCCTATTGTCCGCAATACGGAATCGACCCTGGGCGCAGCCTTCCGCCACGGTTCCTCCTATATCAAGCCCACGCTTTTCTATTCCAACCTCAACGACTACATCCTCGTGAACAACCAGCCGCTGCAGAACTCCGGCACGGACTGGTGGGGGCCGAGCGTCCGCTCTTTTACCAACGTGAGCGCACGCATCTACGGCGGGGAGGTCAGCTATGCGTTTAGCCTGCCCGCAGGCTTCTCCTTGATTGGCGGCGGCTCGTACGCCCGGGGTGCGAACCAGCGGAAGCCCCAGGCAGGAGTGTTAGACACTAATCTGCCAGAGATGCCCCCCTTCCGCACCTCGGTCGCGCTGCGCTACACGCACAGATTCGGATTCGCGGAACTGGGAGCCACAGGGGTGGCCCGGCAAAACTTGGTGGATGAGGATCTGAAAGAGGCTCCAACCGCCGGTTACGGCCTAATGAATGCGAAGCTGGGGGTGAGCTATGGCAAGCTATCCGTCAGCTTCGTGGCCGACAATTTGTTTGACCATTACTACTACGAATACCTTTCGTACTACCGCGATCCCTTTGCTTCCGGAGTCAAGATCCCGGAGCCGGGACGCAACTTCTTCGCACAAGTAAAGGTGAATTTCTAGATTGACTGGTCCTCAGTCGCCACAGACCATGGCTTGCCCCAGGTCCCTTCGAAGAAGAGCGATTCAAGCGGCTTACGCGCGCGTCGAGGCCTGTCCTGCTGGCGCGGCGATTCCTCGTTCGACTCTGGATCGCCCAGGTATCCCACGGCCATCATTGCCGCCGGTTCGTAGCCCTTGGGGATGTCGATCAGTTGCTGGAGGAGTCTCGGCCCGAGGTGGCCCAACTGCCGGCGGTGGCACTCCGCGATGGGTTTATTCAGCTTGGCAAGAATGCGCAAACCCGAGGGCGTGATGCGCACCGTGATGACGCGACGGTCGGCGCTGGCGCGCGCCCGCGCCACAAGGCCCCGTCGCTCGAGCCGGTCCAGCAGGCGGGTGATGTCCGGGTCGCGAGTGAGCATGCGCTCCGCCACCTCTCGGCAGCAAAGGCCATTGGCTCCGGCGCCGCGCAGTATCCGCAGCAGGTTGTACTGCGTGCCCGAAAGTCCAAAGGGCTTGATCGCCTCCTCCGCACCGCGCGCCAGAAAGTCCACCGTGCGATGGAGGGTGAGATACGCTTCCCGCTCCAGACGGCGAGAAGCCTTTGGTGTCTTGACCGCGCTTTCTCTTCTTATCATGCTCCAAAACTATCTGTTATCACGACAATTGTAAACAGGGATAATCAAGGCGGAATTCCTCGCTTGGAAGAAAAGCTTTGAAGAGGTTAGAATGCACATCATGAGCAAACGAAAAGTGGCTGTCGACATCGACAGCCGGAGCCTGGAGGGGCTTCTTGAAGACCTTGGGGACTTACCTGGTCGACCGTGAACTGCGCTAATTGCACGCCTCCCCTCGACTCGGCGAAACCTACCTCTCGCTCCGAGATTTACACGCTGATGACCTGGGCAAAGGGCTTGGCCCCTGATCTGCAAACCGAGATGGAACGCCTCGACGAGTAATTGCTCGACGACCAGGGGCTGTGACGACCCCCAGTGGCTTATCGTTCGCCAGCTTCCCGCCGCAAAGCCTCACGCAAGAGCATCTTGATATAGGTCTGATAGCCGATACCCCTTTGCGCCGCCAAGCCGCGCGCTTGGTCGATGTCTCGGGTCGCCAGCCGGATGGTGATCGGCTGCGTCCTTGCCCGGGCGGCGGCTTGTTGCCTGGTCAGAGTGGACCCCTCCTGGATGCGCTGGGCCACGGCCGACTCAAGCTTACGCCGGTGCCGGTCATGCCAGCGCGCGTCTTCTACCTCGGAAGCGAACTTCGGGACGATCAATGTCTTCTTGGCCATTTTCGCCTCACTCGAATTGTCTGTGGTAGTAAACTTCCCGCAACTTTCTTCCCGCATCCCAGCCCGTGATCGGGCGAATGCGTTCGCCGCGATAAGTGAAAACCAGGAACAGGACACGCAGACGATCCGTTGCGCCCACCGCGTACCAGCGTTCTTCCCCGCTCTCGTCACGGAAATCGACGATAAGGGGGGCATGGGTCATCGCTTGTTCGAATTCTCCGCGAGTGATTCGGTGCCGCGCTAAGTGCCGAAGGTTAGCGGCGTCCCACTCGAACTCCTCAGGCGGTTCTCCGCTCATCGATGCCATTGTACATCCAATGTAAATACACTCGCAAGGGGGTTAGTTCAGGAAGTAAGTGCGGTAGAGCGTGTCGCGTTTGACGGGGCGGAAGCCGGCTTCTTGGATCATGCGGCGGAGCTGCTCCTCGCTGGAGGTGCGGGTGACGCCGGCGGCGCGCACCACGTTCTCCTCGATGAGGATGCTGCCCACGTCGTTGCCGCCGAAGCGCAGAGCGATCTGGCAGATTTTGTGGCCCGGGGTGAGCCAGGAGGCCTGGACGTTGAGGATGTTATCCAAGTAGATGCGGGAGACGGCAAGCGTCTTCAGGTAATCGACGGCCGTGGCCTCTTCTTTCACAAAGTTGCCGAGCGAGGTGTTCTCGCGCTGGAAAAGCCAGGGGATGAAGGCGGTAAAGCCACCCGTCTCCTCTTGCAGTTGGCGGACGCGCTGGAAGTGGTTGACGCGATGCTGGAGCGTCTCACCGCAGCCGAACATCATGGTGGCGGTGGTGCGCAGCCCGAGCTGGTGGGCGGTGCGGTGCACCAGGAACCACTCCTCCGTGGTGCACTTGAGCCGCGCGATGCGCCGGCGCACTTCGTCGTCCAGGATTTCCGCCCCGCCGCCGGGGATGGAATCGAGCCCGGCATCCATGAGACGCTCAATTGTGTCGCGAACATTCAGGCCGGAGACTTCCGCGATGTTCAGAATTTCCGGGGACGAAAAGCAATGCAAGTGGAGAGAAGGGTAACGCTGCTTGATGCTGGAGAGCAGGTTTTCGTAATAAGCGATCTGGAGGTCGGGGTGAAGGCCGCCTTGCATGAGGATTCCCGTGCCACCCAGAGCAAGTGTTTCATCGATCTTCTCGAAGATCGCCTCGAGCGGTTGGATGTAACCTTCCGGCGAGCCCACCGGGCGGTAGAAGGCGCAAAACGAGCAGTACTCCGTGCAAACGTTGGTGTAATTAATGTTGCGGTCCACGATGTAGGTGACCACACCTTCCGGATGGAGGCGCTTGCGCACGGCGTCCGCTTCCATGCCCAGGCCGAGCAAATCATCGGACCTCAGCATATCGAGCGCTTGGGCGGGGGCCAGGGCCATTGCGGCAGTCCTTTTCCAATGGGTCAATTTTCGTCCTGCGCCAATGCAAAGGAGATGCTACGGCGGACTAGACGAAGTGCAACTCCTTTTCGGCGGGAATAATCCCCGCCTCGCGCGCCAGCCTAAAAAAGAGACGCAAGCCCCTACAATTCTCCTCATCCAGAGAATAGTCGATATTTTCGGTCAAGTAAACCTTCACCTCGGCAGGTTCCATATTGAGCTTCAGCGCGTATTCAGCCGCGATGTCATCAACGTGGGCCAGGCCAAACTCTCGCGACGCTTCGAAATCTTTCCGGCACAGGGAAAGGTTCTTGTCTCGATGGCCGGCCCAGAAGGCGAAGACAAAGGGTAATCCGGTGAACTTTTTCCATTCCGCGGCGAGGTCATAAACCTCCGCCGAGCCGCGATAAGTGAGCGCCGGGTCGCCGATCACGAGCGCCGAATCAGCGCCCTTCAACATCTCGTGCGGGCGCGGCGCAGAGGGAATAAAGTTGACCGTGCGGGAATAGAATTTCCCCAGCAAAATGCAAAGGAAGGCTACGGAAGTTCGCGAAGAAGTATCCACTGCAACGCTTCGGATTTTTTCGATTGGGACATTGCTCAAAAGAAGCACGCTGCGCACGCGCGATTTCGAAGTGATGGAGATTCCGGAAATAATCTGGAGGTCATCGATGCGGTGGTACTCGATGGCGGGGATGATGCCGATATCGGCTTTTCTATCCCGCACCGCGTCTGCGCAATGGGCCGGAGTGGCGAACTGGAGTTCATGCTTGCCCTGCTGACGGCCATGCAGCATGCCCCAAATCAGCGGCACACTATTAAGGTAATGGACGACGGAGATTCGGAGTCTGGACATATCGGCGCCAGTCAGATGGAAATAAGAATTTTATCCCAACCTCCAGTGCTGTCAAAACTTTCTTCTTGCCTCCGCATCTCATGTTCTGCGATTTTAGAGAGGCTCTGGCACGTAGGGGCACGCCATGGCGTGCCCCCACCTGGTGGTTGGCCGGTTCAGGCGGGAGAAAGGGCAAGCGTGGAAATGAAGCGGTGATTAACCGCCCCCTGGCACCCTCCTTACCAAGGAGGGGAATCGTGTGCGTTGTGCAAGGCGGTGCAGAAACTTGAGCGCGGAGGATACACAATTTTGGCTAGGGCTGACGAAGCTCGAAGGCCTGGGCGTACGCGGCGCGCACCGGTTGGTGGAGCACTTTGGATCGCCGCAGGGCGCCTACATGGCCTCGCTGACGGAGCTTGAAGGCTGCGGAATTCCGGCGCGCGTGGCGCAGGCGATTTTTGCTCAGGCGGGATTGAAGGAAGCCGCTAGAGACCTTGAAGGCTCGGCCAAAACCGGTTGCCAGGTGGTGGCGTACTCAAGCGATGATTACCCTCCGCTACTCAAGCAAATCCCCGACCCTCCCTTGGTTCTCTACGTTCGCGGGGATGTCAAGGTGCTTTCGCAGTTTGCCGTGGCTATAGTGGGCACGCGGCGCCCCACGGCTTATGGCAGCCAGGTGGCGCAACGGTTGGCGCGCGACCTCGCGCAGAGGCAGTTGGTTATTGTCAGCGGGTTGGCTCGGGGGATCGATTCTGCTGCGCATCGCGGGGCGCTCGAGGCCGGAGGAAGAACGGTGGCGGTTCTCGGCTCGGGGATTGACGTGATCTATCCCCGCGAAAATAAGCGGCTGGCCGAACAAGTTATCGCGTCGGGGGCATTGATTTCCGAATTTCCTCTCGGCACTTCGCCGGCGCCCGAGAACTTTCCCATTCGCAACCGCACCATCAGCGGACTTTCGTTGGGCGTAGTGGTGGTGGAGGCGGCGGAATACAGCGGCTCCCTGATCACGGCGCGCCTGGCCCTCGAGCAGAATCGGGAAGTCTTCGCGGTGCCGGGCAACATAACCTCAGCTCAGAGCTTCGGCCCCAATCATCTGATCAAGCAGGGCGCCAAGCTTGTGGATGAATGGATGGACGTTATCGAAGAGTTTCCAGCGGAAATCCGTATGCAACTTCTTCCCCCGGCAGAAGCATCGGATGAAACTGCGGCTAAGACACAGACGGGGTCGCTTTTTGAACAGTCCTTCACGCCGGACCAGAAAGTGGTCTTCGAGGTGTTGCGAGCCGACGCGCCCTTGTTTGTGGATGCCATACTCACTTCCGTGCCGATCCCGCAGCCGCGAGTGATGACGGCGCTCCTGGAGCTCGAGATGGCGGGAGTGATCCGGCAGTTGCCGGGAAAGAACTTTATCCGTAAGTTGTAGTAAGATGCAGAAGAACCCGTCGAAGCTGTCACTCCGCTCAGGGTCAGAATGACAAGGTAGGCAAAAGGTTTTATGGGTAAATCACTGGTCATTGTGGAATCGCCGGCCAAGGCAAGAACCATCAACAAATACCTTGGATCGGAATACGTGGTAAAGGCCTCCATGGGACACGTGTTGGACCTGCCCAAGAAGGACCTGGGGGTGGATCTAGCCCACGATTTCAAACCAACCTACATTACGATCCCGAGCCGGAAAGCTCTCATCTCGGAGTTGAAGTCAGCGGCGGCAAAAGCCGATGCCGTTTACTTGGCGGCCGATCCGGACCGGGAAGGCGAAGCCATCTGCGCGCACTTGCGCGAGTTGCTGGACGGGAAGAAGCAGAAATTCTTCCGCGTGCTCTTCAACGAGATCACTCGCGAGGCCATTCGTCAGGCGTTCGAGATGCCGGGCGAGATCGACACGAAGCTAGTGGACGCGCAACAGGCTCGGCGCATTCTGGACCGTCTGGTGGGCTACCAGGTGAGCCCGCTGCTTTGGGACAAGGTGAAGCGCGGAATTTCGGCGGGGCGTGTGCAAACCGTGGCCTTGCGCCTGATCGTCGAGCGGGAGCGGGAAATTCAGGCTTTCCAGAAGAAGGAATACTGGACCATCCGCGCCCGCGTCGAGGGCCAGCACCCTCCGGCATTCGAGGCGCGCTTGGTGAAGTTCCAGGGCAAGGAATTGGAGATTCCCAACCAGGCCGCCGCCGACCGGGTCGCCGGAGCGATTAAGGCTGCCAATCTTTTGGTCGAATCAGTGGCCACCACGGAGAAGCGGAAGTATCCGGTGCCGTCTTTCATCACCAGCAAGCTGCAGCAGGAAGCCGTCCGCAAGCTCCACTTCCCTGCCAAGAAAACCATGCTGCTGGCCCAGCGCCTTTACGAGGGCCTGGAGATTGGTGATGAAGGCGCGGTCGGCCTCATCACCTACATGCGCACCGACTCGACGCGTGTGGCGGAAGGCGCCCTGACAGCGGTGCGCGACCACATCCTGAAGACCTTTGGGAAGGATTACCTTCCCCCTGCGCCCATACACTATAAGAGCAAGAAAGACGCTCAGGATGCCCACGAAGCCATCCGACCAACCGACGTGTCCTTGACGCCCGACTCAATCCGGAAGTACCTCAGCCCGGACGAGTTCAAATTGTATAAGCTCATCTGGCAGCGTTTTGTGGCCTCGCAAATGAATCCGGCGGTCTTCGACCAGACCGCCATCGACATCTCTGCCGGCGACTACTTGCTGCGGGCCACCGGCTCGGTGGAGAAGTTCAAAGGTTTCCGCGCCGTTTACGAGGAAGGCAAAGACGAAAAGGCAGGGATGGAGGACGATGAGGAACTGAAACTCCGCCTGCCGCAGGTCGAGCCGGGGGAAAGGCTGAAGCTGCGAAAGATCCTGCCGGAACAGCACTTCACCGAACCTCCTCCGCGATTCAACGAAGCCACCCTGGTGAAAGCGCTGGAGGAAAAAGGTATTGGCAGGCCCTCTACCTACGCCACCATCCTGTCGATCATCCAGAACCGCGAGTACGTGGAGAAACTTCAGGGCCGTTTTTATCCCACAGAACTCGGGATGGTGGTGAGCGATCTGTTGGTGAAGAACTTCAGCGACATCTTCGAGGTGGCGTATACGGCCCGCATGGAAGAAGAGTTGGACGAAGTGGAGGAAGGGAAACTCACCTGGACGGAAGCTCTCAGTGAGTTCTACACGAAATTCAAGAAAGATTTGCGGATCGCCGAACGGGAGATGGAGGACCTTAAAGGCGAAGGCATCCCCACCGAGGTAAAGTGTGAGAAGTGTGGCAAGCCCATGGTGATCCGGCTGGGACGCAATGGCCAATTCCTGTCCTGCACGGGCTATCCCGAATGTGACGGAACCAGCGACCTGCCGCCGGAGCTGGCGGCGAAATACAGCAGCGCGGGCCCGCCCGCGCCGGAAGTTCCGGAGCAGACCTGCGAAAAATGCGGCAAGCCGATGACCGTCAAGCGGGGCCGGTTTGGATTCTTTCTGGCGTGCACGGGTTATCCTGAGTGCCGGAACACCAAGAGAATCGTGATGAAGGAAGGAGCGGCGACAGCGGTCAGCGACACGGTGCTCGAGGAAAAATGTCCCGAGTGCGGCAACCACCTGGCGCTCAAGCACGGTCGCTACGGGCAGTTCACCGCCTGTAGCAACTATCCGCAATGCAAATACGTGAAACGACAGACGCTCGGCATTCCCTGCCCCGAAAAGGGCTGCACGGGCGAACTGGTGGCTCGCCGCACCCGCAAAGGCAAGACCTTTTACGGCTGTAGCCGCTACCCGGAGTGCAAGTTCACCGCCTGGGACAAGCCCGTCAACGAACCCTGCCCCAATTGCGGCAATCCCCTACTGTTCGAGAAGTACAAGAAGGACGGCCCGCCCCTCCGCTACTGCCCCAACGAAAGCTGCAAATACGAGCGGGCGGTGGCGTGAAACAAAGACGAAAATCGAAATTCGAAACTTGAAATTCGAACGCCGAAACCGCGTAGCGCGGACCTCCGTCCCACCCATGCGGGATCCGCGGCTCTTGTCGCGCAGGCATGAGTCGAGAGTCGAAGGTCGAAAGTCCGCTGACATCTGGGACCTCACTGTCGATTGTGGACTGTCGACTGTGAACTGGGCTTCAACTTTCCCACAGGCTGGAGACCGGCAAGATGAGGCCAGGAAAGAGCGGGGACGTGATGTTTTCTTCGAAACCCAAGTGGGCCGCCAATTCGTATTCGCCCTCTTTCAAGCGGAAAATTTCCACGGTCTTTTCGAAGGGATCCACGCGCCAAAACTCCGAGACGCCATAAAGAGCATACTGCTTGGGCTTGATCTCCCGGTCCAGTTTCGCCGTCGATTCTGACAATACCTCCACCACGAGGTCCGGAGGCCCTGAGATGTTTTTTTCTCCGACAATGCGGAGCCTTGACCTGGAGACGAATATCACATCCGGCTCAAGCACCGTCGAGAAGCTGAATACAACGTCCAGCGGCGCGACAAAGACTTCCCCCAAGCGGTGTTTGCGAACATGTTGCCAGAGTTGCGCGGAAAGGTTCATGACGATTCTTTGATGAAGGGTTATCGGTGAGGGGGTCACGAAGAGTTCTCCATCCACGATTTCGTAGCGGTTCCTGTCTGGCGGGATGCACTGCAAGTCCTCGTAAGTGAACTTCGTCGAGATGCGCATGTGCGGAGTATAACATGCCCTATCAATTCCCTCGCAAAAAACAGATAGAGGGGTTTATCAGATTGTGGAGGAAGCCGTTTGACCTGTCATTCCGAGGAGTCCGTCAGTCCGTCGGCTGACGGAGACGACGAGGAATCTCGCACTGCGTTGAAAACGCT
>Ga0315282_10015365_pt1 | contig 11298 bp, 10 predicted proteins | sample YL17G07_20_MG_FD_203693 | JGI IMG/M metagenome (GOLD analysis project Ga0315282, IMG submission 203693) | Sediment microbial communities from Yellowstone Lake, YNP, Wyoming, USA - YL17G07_20 | ecosystem: Environmental > Aquatic > Freshwater > Lake > Sediment | place: USA: Wyoming | collected...
CGGTAATAGCTGAAGATATCGGGGTTGATGAGCGCGCCCAGGTCATACACGTAACGGCCGCAACCGCCGCCGACCACGCCCAGGCCGGTGTAGCCCACCAGCACCTTCGCGTCCTTGGCCGTGTGCGCTCTGATCCACTCCGCCGCCTCCCGGCGCAGGCCCTCGTTCAGCGAGACCTCATGGATGAAAACCTTTTGCCCTTCTTGCCATTGCGGGAAGAACCCGTATCCCAGGTAAAGGACAAAGACAGCGAAGCCGACCGGAAAAGCGAGACGGGGCCGGAAAAGCCGAGGCCAATATTTTTCCAGCCATTGAGATAATCGTGACAGTCCCGCGCACCCGCCGATGGCAAAGGCCGGCATCACCGCCGCGATGTAGCGATGATAGTAACCGCCAAACGCGGGGCTGACCGGAAAACCGAAGCCATAGATGGCCGGCAGGAAAATCAGCAGGCAGAGGATCGGAAGCACGGGCGATGAAACTTCCCGCCTTTTGAGCAACCCCCGGAGCAGAGCCAGACCCAGGTAAAGCATGGCCGCCAGGATGACCCAGCCGAGCAGTTGCGAGGGGGCCAGCAACTTGTTCCAGCCGTCGGCCAGGGACAAAAAAGCGAAAAGGATTTTTTCGGTCCAGGGCCGATTGAGCAGCTCCGGGTCCGCGGCCATGATTTTGCCCAGGTAAGTGGTGGGCAGGAAATGGCCGGTATGATGATGGACAAAAGCGAGATCGGGCAGGGCCAGAACCCCAAAGGAAATGACAAAGGCCGCGAGCTTTCGGGCCGAAGCCCGGCGGCTGAGAATGAACGCGAGCGGCGTGAGCGCGGCGAAGCCCAGTCCTTCCGGCCGGGTCAGAAACAAAAGCCCGGAGAGCGCGCCGAGGAGGATAGGTCGGAATCCGTATCGCGCGCAGAGCCAGAGCAAGAGCGCGGTCTCGAAACCGAACAGGGGCGTTTCCATGCCGGCGACCGCGTTCATGAACTGGGCCGGAGAAGCGACCAGGATGAGGCCGGCGGCGAGGGAGAACAGGCGGCTCTGGGTCAGGGCCTCGGTAATGAGGCCGGCGAGGAGCACGGTGCCGGCGAAAGCGAGGATGCCGAGGGACTGGACCACGGAGAGATAGGCGGCGGAGCCGAAGAGGCGGAGCAAGCCGCTGACCAGGACCGGCCAGAGGAAGCTGGTGCAGCCGAAAGACGTCTCGCCGGGGTTAAAGGAAAAGCCGAAGCCCTGCGCCAGGTTCTCGGCGTAGCGGCGGAAGATATAGGCGTCATCGAGCGGCAGCCCGGCCGCGGAGAGCGCGAGGGGCAAAGAGACGGCCACTGCCAACAACGCGGGCAGGAACGGAAGATAAGGCTGAAGCGATTTGAGCCGGTAACTCATCCGGAGCGAGCCGACCGGTTGCGTCGCCAGGCGCGGCCGGCCAGGACCAACAGCGCCGGCAGGAAGAGCGGGACCGCGGCCGTGGGAGCCGCCTCCGGATCCAGCGCGCATCCGCCGCCGCCCCCGCCGCCGGACTTGGGTGGAGGCGGGAGCGCGGTCACGATCACGGAATCGGCCAGGCTGTCAATTTTCCCGTCGTTGACCACCAGATCAAAGATGTAGATGCCGGACTGGGGCAGTTTTACGGTGGTGCTGACCGAGGTTGGCGAGGCGAACGAGACCGCGGCCCCTTCCGGGGCGTCAATGACCAGCCACTGATAGGTGAGCGGCGCGCCTTCCGGATCATAGGAGCCGGAGCCGTCCAGGGTGACGGTCTTGCCTTTGAGCACCTGGTCTTTGTCCATGGTCGCCAAGAGGATGGCTTCTACCAAACAGCGATATTCGCCTTTGATCACCCGGTCTTTGTCCATGGTCGCCACGGCCACCGGGAGCTCGTTGCCGGAAACATTCAGGAAGAGGCCCTGGAACAGCTCGCCGGTCTTAAGCCCGGAATTGGTGAGGGTGGGATCGTAGGCATCCGAGGCCAGGTCGGTGTAATCGAGGGCGCCGGAAACGAGGTTTTCCGAGACCAGGGCGACGGCGCTGACCGGGTTCGGACTCAGGGGGCTGCTGTCGCGGTTGAGACCGGCGCTGACTCCGTCCAGAACGCCGGCCCCGAACAGGCAGAAGGAATAGCTGCCGGCCCCGGCGGTCAGAATGAGGTAGCTCGAATAATCGTCGGCCGAAAAAGTGCAGGAGCCTAGCTTGATGCCCCAGAGGCTGGGGGGGGGATAATCGGCGGCGGCCATCGGATAGAGATAGCGCAGCCCGTCGCGGTCGTCATCGTGCAGGGTCCGTTTGTGGGTTTCACCCAGCGCGGTGATGGGCCACATGGTGGCCAGGAGGACCTGGGAATGGGCCAGGCCCAGCACGTGCCCCGCCTCATGGGTGACGATGTTTTGCAGGTCATAGGCGTGACTGTGGGGATGATCCTGGGCGCCGGCCAGGTCGGCCCAGGTGAAATCCTGGCCGTTGAGGTAGATGTCGGCCTCCAGGATTTCGCCGGTCAGAGGATCGCTGAAAACGCTGGTCCAGCCTAAAACGGTGTTGCCCAGATTCCAGCCTTGCTTGACCATTTCCACCGCGTTGAAGCCGTCCGGCGCCGCCACCCGGGTGGTCCAGTCGCCGGTAAAATGCTGGATGCCGCCGTCCACGAAGGTCACCGCGGCGCCCTGGACCACGGACCACTGGCTGAAGGCCTGGCGCACGGCCTTGGGAAAAGGCACGTTGTCGGCGATCACGAAGGTGATGGTTTCGGGCGGCTTGCCCGGCGTGGGCGGGAGACCCGAAGTGTCCGGCCGGTAAAGTTCAGGCTGGGACAGGTCGGAATCCTGGTGCAGGATCATGTAGGCCCGGCTGCCGGAGCTTAAGGTCAGCCCCAGGAGCAAAACCCCTACCCAGGCCGCGCGCTTCATGGCGACGCCTCCTTGGGCTTTGCGCCGGCCGGGGGTTCCAGGAGGGTTTTGATTTGCTTTTTAAAGTCCTTGACTTTCAGGGCCACTGGCTTCTTCGGACCCGGGGCGGCGGCAAGGGGCGCCTGTTGGATGACGCGCTCGCCGGTCGCGGGGTCAAGGCTGACGGGCAGAGCGCCTTGCTGCCAACCCAGGACTTCATAAACCGGATTCCCGCGCCGAACTTGGTCCGTGCGCTTCAGGAATAAAATGACTTCCTGGTTGGACCGGAAACCGGGTGCCCCGGGCACGGTCAGGGTGCGGTCCTCCACCCGCCCGCCCGGGACGCGGACCAGGAAACGGGCCGGCGCGGTCCCCTTGACCGGGTCCAGCACTTGCACTTCCCAGTAGGTGAAAACCATGGAAGCGCCGGGCGCGCCGCTCCAGTCCGCGGCGCCGATCAGCATCCGCGCCTCCACCACCAGGTCGCTTTGCTTGACCAGGTCGCCGAGCGAGAGCGGAACCACGCTCGAGGCGAACGCGCTTCCGGCGAGCAGGAGCGCCAGACCCAGCCCCGCGAGTATCATCCTCTTTATGCGTCGTTTCATGACCGCCTCTCTTCTGGAAATAGCACGACCCCGCCGGCCGTCATCCGGGCCAGGGTTTCCTCCAACTTTAGACACTCCTGCTCGGAAAAAGGGTGCGGCTCCAGGCCGGGCAAGTCCAGGATTTTTTTACAGAGCGCATAAGCGGCGGGGTTTTCCTCTCCCTGGTAAATGACCAGCAGGTCAATGTCGCTGGCCACGGTAAAGTTGCCCCGGGCATAGGAGCCGATCAGCACCACCTTGGCGAGCGGAAGCGATTGCGCGAGCAGGGGCAGCCGCGCCCGGAGGCGCTCGAGCGCCTGCTCCCGGCTAAAGCGCGGCCAAAAGACCTTCACAGAACCGGAGGATTTTTTCGGCCTGCTCAATCAGGCGCCTCGCTTCGGATTCGGTATAACGTGATCGCGGAGAGCCGTTCGGGTGCGCATTGGGGTAACGAGTGGGAATGTAGGCTTTATCCAGTTCCAGCGCCGCATCTCTCAGTTCCTTGGTTACGGTGTGTTTTTGCGCAAGCTCTTGCAAGAGATCGGCCACGGAATGACCCCAGGCTTCTGCCCCCATCTTTTGGAAGACCGCCTTGACCGCCTTCTCCGCGGATTGCTGGGCTGAAAAACAGGCCCAGTTGAAAAAGCCGTCTTGCAGATCATTCCTGGCGTGATCCAGGTCGCCCTGGGCCTCATCCATCCAATCCGCGCCGCTCCATGCTATTCCTTATTTCCGGGGCGCAACCTGGGCCGGGCTTTGCTGGACCGGCGCCGGGTTGACCGCCGGGGCCTTTTCCGGAACGGCCGGCGGCGCCGGGGCCTGGAGGGCCTTGACCGCGCCGTAGGTTTGCAGCAGCTCGTTGATGTCGAGCACGTTGATCGCGCCCTGGGCCGGGACCAGCAGGATCTTCTTGCCCTGGAGCGAGCGCGCGATCTCCCGGGCCACCTGGGCCTCGCCGCCCGGCCCGGCCAAAGCCGGCGCCAGCGCCTGCATGCCCGCGGCTTCCTGCAAAAGCCGGAGGTGTTGCGCCTCGGCCTCCTGGGTCTTGGCGTAAAGCGTGGCGTCCGCCTCCTGCTGGGCCCGGAGCTTGCGGCCCTGGGCCAGCGCGATATTGGCGTCGGCGTCGCCGGTCGCCTTGTTCTTCTTGGCCGCCTTTTCCTGCTCGGCCGCGAGCTGCAGCCGCTCATACTCCTGCCGCTTCTGCTCGGCCAGCGCCTTCTCGCGGATGATGTTCTCGTAGTCCTTGCTGAAGCGGAACTCCGGCACGGTCAGGCTGGTGACCTTGATCCCGAAGGGGTTGAGCTTGGCGTTCAGCTCGTCTCTGGCTTTCTCAATCCGCTCTTCCCGCGCCTTGGCGTCGTAAATCTCGCCGGTGCGGAGCTCGCCCAGCACCGAGCGGACAATGCTCCGCGACATGGGCCCGACCAGGTTGGTGACGTCGTCCACCGTGTAGCCCACCTTCTGCAGCAGCACCGGCGCCCGTTCCTCGATCACCTGGTAACTCACCACCGCGTCCACCCACACGTCGTTGCCGTCCGCGGTCTTGAGCCGGATGTTGTTCTTGCCCTCCTGCCGGCTGTGCGGCACCACCTTGATCCGGTCCAGCTTTTTCACCTGGTCCGCCACCTGCTCCAGCTTCAGCTCATAGCCCTGCTCCGGCGCTTGCACCATCTCCTTGCCGATGTTGAAGGCCGCGTTCTCGTCCTCCGTGGGCCCGCGCTCCTCCTCGATCATCTCCAGCTTCTGCTGGGTCTTGGGGAACTTGTAAAAAGAAAACAGGCCCGGGAGATAAAGATAAGTCCCGGTGCTCTTGGCCTGGCTCTCTACCCCGCCGACCACGGGCAAGGGCAGGTTGACCACGCGCACGCCCACCTCGTTCGAGTTCACCTGGATGCAGCCCGCCGCCAACAACGCCAGGCCCATCACCATCAATATCTTCTTCATGGCGATTTCACTTTCTCTTTCGGGGCGCGCCTGACCACAGGCGCGCATACATTCTCATCTCGCCTCAAACATCTTCAGCGTCTTGTCCACGTCGAGTGGATTGACTCCGCCCGGGCCGGAAGGCAGCATGATCAGGTCCAGGCCGTCGAGCGCCTTGGCATACTCGAGACCCACCACCGCCCGGCCGCCTTTGCCGGCCAGCGCGGAGGTAAGCTTGCCCCGTCCCTCGGCCTGGGCCTCGAGAATCTTGCGGTCGCCCTCCGCGGCCCGCTCGACCCGGACCCTGGCCGCCTCGGCATCCACCCGCTGCGCCTCCGAGGTGCCGCGGGCGCGCTCGGCCTCGGCGTCGCGGTCGCCCTCGGCAATGATCCGCTTCCACACCGCTTCCTGGCCCGCGGCCCGGGCCAGGGCCTCCTGCACCTGCTGGAGCTGGTCGGCCAGGACCTTGCGCAGGATGGCCTCTTCATACTGCTCCGGGAACTGGAAGTCGCGGATTAAAATGTCCAACGCCTGGAGGCCGCGCGGCTCAAAGACTTTGTTCATCTCGGCCAGGGCCGCCTCGGCTTTGGCCACCCTCAAGGCCGAGTTATAAAAATCCTCGGCCTTGGCCAGCTCGCTGAATTTATTCTGCAAAATCCCCGGGCAGACCGCCTTGATCCCTAATTCCCGGATGTCTTCATCGCTCCGATAGTTGGCGAGCAACCAATTGGCCGCTTTGGCCTCCACGTGGTAGAGGATGGTGATGTCCACCTTAACCCGATAGCCGTCCGAGGTTCGGATCTCAATCGCCGGATAATCCGGCTGGCGGATGCCGCCGGCATGGTCGGACATCTCGAACTTCTGGATGGACTTGTCATAGATCACCAGCTCGTGGAACCACGGCAGGATCGGATGCCAGCCCGGGGGCAGCGGCTTGGCCGCGGCCACGCCTTCGGTCCAGATGCCGAGCCCGGCCTTGACCACCCGCACTCCCACCTGCTTGGGCCCCACGTAGCGGAGCGTGAAGAACAGGCCCACGCCCGCCCCCATGAGCAGGATCAGCAGAAAGATCCAGCCCAGGCATCCCCCGGAGCGGGACGCCTTGGCCGCCGGCAAAGGCGCCGCGGGTTTAACTTCCTCAGCCATGCCAACTCCTCCTTACTCGGCCTTTTTAGGGAGCGCCTTCTCGGGGAGCACCTTCTCGAAAAAAGGCCGAAACAGGTCAATCGGGATCGGGAACAAGATGGTGGAATTCTTCTCGGTGGCGATCTCGGTCAGGGTCTGCAGGTAGCGGAGCTGGAGCGCGATCGGGTTGGACATGACCTCGGAGGCCTCGGCCAGCTTCTGCGCGGCCTGGAACTCGCCTTCGGCATGGATGATCTTGGCGCGGCGCTCGCGCTCGGCCTCGGCCTGCTTGGCCATGGCCCGCTGCATCTCGATCGGCAGGTCCAGGTGCTTGAGCTCGACCGCGCTGACCTTGACTCCCCAGGGGTCGGTCTGGCGGTCGAGGATTTCCTGGAGGCGCTTGTTGATCTTTTCCCGCTCCACCAGGAGATCGTCGAGGTGGGCCCCGCCGAGCACCGAGCGCAGCGTGGTCTGGGCCAGTTGCGAGGTGGCGTAGAGAAAGTTCTCCACCTGGATGATGGCCCGGAGCGGGTCAATCACCCGGAAGTAAACCACCGCGTTGACCTTGAGGGTGACGTTGTCCGCGGTGATCACGTCCTGGGGCGGCACGTCCATGACCACGGTGCGCAAACTGACCCGCTGGATCCGGTCAATCACCGGGATGAGCAGGATCAGGCCCGGCCCCTTGGGGCGGCCGAGCACCCGGCCGAGGCGGAAGATGACGCCCCGCTCGTACTCGTTCAGGATCTTGACCATCATCCCCAGGAGGATCACCCCCAGGATGACCAGGGTTAACAAACCGCCGAATGCCATGACATTCTCCTTTCCGTGGAAGGTTAAGAACCTCTATCTTGATTCCATCTGGGTAGGGGCGGGTTTCAAACCCGCCCCTACGGGTTTTGCAATTGCAAATACTTGGAGCCTTAATCCTAGGCTTTCCTGACCTTGCAAGTCAAGTTGTCCACCGCGGTCACGCGCACCCGGTCGCCTTGCTTGATCTCGGCCCCGGCCTCGGCGATTGCGTTCCAGTATTCGCCGTGGAAGAAGATCTTGCCGGTCGGCGTCAAGTCGCTTTCGGCAACCGCGGTCATGTCCACCATTTCTTCGGCGCCGGAGAGCACCTTGGCCCGATGGGCCTTGAGGATCAAGGTGCCGAAGATGAGCAGCACCGAGACCACAAAAACCACGAGCGGAATCAACAGCGAGAGACTGACCTGCACGTTCGACACTCCTTCGGTCTTGAACAACATCAGCGCGCCCACCACCAGGCTGATCACGGCCGCCGCGGTGAGGAGCCCGTGGCTCACGATGAACAGCTCCGCGATCAGGAACACAAAGGCCAGCACGATCAAGAGCAGCCCGATGTAGTTGACCGGCAGTTGCGGCGCCACCAGGGCGAGCAGGATGCAGGCCCCGCCGAGCACGCCGGGAAAAATCAGGCCCGGGCTTTTGAACTCGATGGCGATCCCGAGCGCGCCGAGGAGCAGCAGGATCAGGATCACGTTGGGGTTGTTGAGGAAGTGCTGAAGGCGCTGCGGCACCGACATGGAGATTTCCTCCGGCGCGGCTCCCGCGGTGTGCAGGGTGACCGTGTGGTCGGTGAGCTTCACCTCCCGGCCGTTCAGGAACTTCATCAAGTCGGGAAGGTCCTGGGCGATGCCGTCCACCACGCTCTTGTCCTTGGCTTCGCTGGCCGTGATCGAGGCGCTCTCCTTGACCGCTTTCACCACCCACTCGGCGTTGCGGCCCCGGACCTCGGCCACGCTGCGCACCCAGGCCGCGGTGTCCTCGGTCGCCTTCTCCATCATCACGTCGTCCTTGGCGATAGGCTCATACTTGATGCCGAAGGGCATCATCACCGGATGGGCCGCGCCGATGTTGGTGCCGGGCGCCATCACCGCCACGTGGGCGCCCACGGTCAGCATCATCCCGGCCGAGGTGGCCGAAGCGCCCCGAGGCGAGACGAACACCGCCACCGGCACCTTGGCCCCGAGCATGGACTGGACAATGCCCTTGGCGGCATCGAGCATGCCCCCGGGCGTGTCCAGGGTGATGATCAGGCACTCGGCGCGCTCGAGCTCGGCCTTGTGCAGGCTGGTCTTGACGTAATCCTCCACCGCGGGGTCAATGATGCCGTCAATCGCAATTTGATACACCGGACCTGGCGCGACGACCGCTGCCGGCGCCGGGTTCAGGCCCGGAGTAGGAGCGGGATTGGGGTTAGGTTTGCGCGCCGACAAGGCCCCGGCCAGGACCGGGACGCAGACGAGCGCGAGCAGAAACAGGGTTCGCCGGATTTTCATCTTCACCTCACTCCTTTAATGACCCTGCGTGGCCTTGGAACCGGCCAGCAGGGCCATCACCTTTTGGATGTCTTCCCAGACCAAGCGTTTCGCCGCTTCCGGAGATCTCTGATGCAGGATATAACTGGGATGAAAGGTGGGCATGACCGGGATGCCCTCGAAGCTGCCGAACCGGCCCCGCAAGCGGCTGATGGGAGTATCGGTCTGGAGCAACGCGTGCGCCGCAATCGCGCCCAGGGCCACGATCACCCGGGGCCGGATGGCCCGGATCTGGGCCAGCAAAAAAGGCAGGCAGGCGGAGACCTCGTCCGGCTCGGGCGGGCGGTTCTGGGACGGCCGGGACTTGACCGCATTGGCGATGTAGCAATCTTCCCGCCTGAGCTTCATGCCGTTTTCGATAATGCTGGTCAAGAGCCGGCCGGCCTTGCCGACAAAAGGAATGCCCTGGCGGTCTTCGTCCTCGCCCGGACCTTCGCCCACGAACATCAGCAGGGCACGCGGATTGCCGGCGCCGAACACGATCTGAGTTCGGCTCTGATGCAGCCGGCAGCGCTGGCAATCGCCCAGCTCTTTCCGAATCCGGGCCAGGGCCGCGGCCGGGTCCTCGGTCTGGGAGATCGGGGCCGGGTAGCCGGTAATTCCCAGGTGCTGCTCGAACCGGAGCCGGCTCTCGACCGCCGCGAACAATCGGCGCGCGAGCTCGCGAGTGGGGACCGATTTGAAATCGGTTCCACTAGCTTGGTTTGGTTCGGGTTTGGTCATGTTTGGCTCGGGGTCAAAACCGTGGCGTCATTTTTCTTTCTGGTTTTTTTCCAGCAACGAATGGATGCGATCGAAAATCTTTTCCGCCACCTCCACCTTGCTCATCCGGGGCCAGCGGTGGGCTTTGCCTTCCTGATCCACGATCAGGACGATGTTGGTGTCAAAGTTAAACCCCGCGCCGGGCCGGGTCACATCGTTGGCCACGATCAGGTCCAGGTTTTTCTCCTTGAGCTTGGTGCGGGCGTTCTTGACCAGGTCCGAGGTCTCCGCGGCAAAGCCGACCAGGATGCGGCCGCCCTTGCGCCGGCCGATCTCGAAGAGGATGTCCGGGTTCTCGGTCAGCTCCAGGGTCAGCTTTTCATGGCCTTTGTTCTTCTTGATCTTTTTGGTGATCGGGTTGAGCGGCCGGTAATCGGCCACCGCCGAAGCCTTGATAATGATGTCGGCCCACTCGGCCTCCTTGAGCGAGGCCTTGAACATCTCCCGCGCGGAATTAACTTGAACGAAGCGCACCCCGAAGGGCGGGGGCAGCGAGGTAGGCCCGCTGATCAGCACGGTATCGGCTCCCCGCCGGCGGGCGACCCGGGCCGCGGCGTAGCCCATCTTGCCGGAGGAGTAGTTGGTCAGGTAGCGGACCGGGTCAATCGGCTCACGGGTCGGGCCAGCGGTGACCATCACCCGCCGGCCTAAAAAGTCTTTAGCCGAAAGCGCGCATTCCGCTTCCTCCACGATATCCGCGAGCTCCGCCAGCCGGCCCTTGCCCTCCCAGCCGCAGGCCAGCTCGCCCACCGCCGGCTCGACCAGCAGGTAGCCCCGGCGCACGAGCTTCTTCAGGTTCTCCTGCACGATCAGGTTCTCGAACATGTTGACGTTCATGGCCGGGGCGAAGAGCACCGGCGCCTTGGTGGCCATGATCAGGGTGCTGAGCATGTCGTCGGCCAGGCCGTTGGCGACCTTGCCGATAATGTTGGCGGTGGCCGGCGCGACCAGGACCAGCTCGGCCCGGTCGGCCAGCTCGATGTGCCCGATCCCGGGTTGGTTGGAAAGCGCGAACAGGTCCGTGACCACCGGGTGGTTGGAGAGCGTCTGGAAGGTGAGCGGGGTGACAAACCGGGTCGCGTTCGCGGTCATCACCACCTGCACCACCGCGCCGTGGCGGATCAGCTCCCGGCACAACTCCGCCGCCTTATAAGCCGCGATCCCGCCGGTGACGCCCAGGATAACGTCACGATTGGTCAACATCTACCTTCCTCGCCTCCCCAGGTTCGATCCAGCCTAACCCAGGGCTATCATAGCACGCCTGCCTAGGTCAAGGGACTCTGCTCATTCAAAAAAGGATTGAATTTTCTCTCGCGTCCGATCAAGGTGGGGGGACCGTGGCCGGGATAGACCTGGCACTGGTCCCCGAGCGGAAAGAGTTTATCTTTGATGCTGCGGATCAAAGTCTCGTGATCGGCGCCCGGAAAATCGGTGCGGCCGATCGAGAACTGGAACAAGGTATCGCCGACCAGCACCATGTCTTGGCCGCGGATCTTGAGGGAGATGCCGCCGGGCGAGTGGCCCGGGGTATGGAGCACCTCGAGCCCGATCGCGCCGACCTGGACCAGGTCGCCCTCCTGCAAGAAGCCCTGGGCGGCCGGCGATTTCTCGGCCCGGATCCCGAACGAGAGCGCCATCCCGGACATCCCGGTGAGCAGATCCTTCTCGGCCGGATGGATCCAGATCGCGGCGC
>Ga0315282_10015366_pt1 | contig 11298 bp, 5 predicted proteins | sample YL17G07_20_MG_FD_203693 | JGI IMG/M metagenome (GOLD analysis project Ga0315282, IMG submission 203693) | Sediment microbial communities from Yellowstone Lake, YNP, Wyoming, USA - YL17G07_20 | ecosystem: Environmental > Aquatic > Freshwater > Lake > Sediment | place: USA: Wyoming | collected...
ACGCGCCGGGTCACCGTCCCCACCGGCAGCTCATACACGAACGTCGGTACGGGGTCGGTGCGGCAGGCGACGAGCTGGCGGTAGCCCTGCGGGTGCAGGGCCCCGTCGTAGATGTTCGCACACAGCGGGTACGGCCCGCCCGGACCCAGGATGGCGTCCTCGAAGCGGCTGATGAGTACGCGGCGCTCAAGGGGGGGAACGACGGAGACGACGAGCAGCCCGTGGTAGCGGCGCGTGTTGGGCCCGGCCACGGTCCCCGCGGCGTAGCCGCCGCGGCCGTTGGCCTCCCACCACTCGAGCTGCAGGGCCCGAGCGAAGTCCCGGCACGCTCCCTCGGGGACGTTCATGCCGCGCGCTATGGCTCCTGTGGGGGCGCAGGCCCCGGGTCGCCCGCCTGGCCCACAGCGCACAGCGGCGCGGCCGCGGCGCGGCCCTGCAGCCCCAGCAGCTCGGCGATCCGGTCCACGTTCACGTAGCGCTCCACGAGCTGCTTGGTCAGCTCGATCTTCGCCTCGTCCTGCGCCGTCGTCTTGGCCGTCATCCGCGCTACAGTGGCCGCCACGTCGTAGGTCGAGGCGTGGGTGGCGATGACCGGCACGCCCACCCGCCGCAGCCCGCTGACGATCGCCTCGTGCGGCAGCTCCCCGTCCGTGAAGCACACGCCTGCCATCCGACCGGTGCTGCACTCGGGCGACCAGGACGCCAGCACGGCCAGCGCGAGGTCCTCGCGCGAGCCGGGCATGATCACGAGCACCCGCTCATACACTCCCTCCAGCATGCGCCGGGGGGAGGCGCCGGCGATGACCACGTCGCGGATGTGTACGGCCTCGGGTCCCTCGCCGCTCACCAGCCGCGCGCCCGTCTTGGCGAGCACCTCCGCCAGCGACAGCTCCGTGAGCTGCCGCCACAGCGGCATCGCCCCCAGCAGCTCCGTGCCGTGCATCGCCAGCCCGCGCTCCAACAGCGGCTGCACGCTGCTGAGCTTGTCGGGCAGCAGCTTGTTGACGATGACTCCCAGCACGGGCACGTGGTCCACATCGAAGAGCGCCTTGTTCAGGCAGAACTCATCTATCGGCTGCCCGATCCCACCGCCGGTGATGATGATGGCCGCGGCGCCGACCAGCGAGGCCACCCGCGCATTGCTGAGCTTCAGCACCGAGCCCACCCCAGCGTGCCCCGTGCCCTCCAGCACCACCACGTCGCAGTGCCGCCCCATGTGCCGGTACCCGGCCAGGATGCGGTCCTGCAGCTCCTGGGTTGTGGTGCGGCCCTCGAGGAACCGCCGCGTCATCCCGCTGGGGACCGTCACGGGGCTGGCCAGCGCGATGTCACCAATGCTGCCGTAGATGCGCTCCATCAGCGCGGCATCGGGGTCCACCGTTGCCCCGTCCACGTCAATGGTGCGCTGGCCCACCGGCTTCATGTAGCTGGCGCTGATGCCCCGCCGCGCGAGGGCGGAGATGAGGCCCAGCGAGACGGTGGTCTTGCCCCCGTGCTGGCCGGTGGCCGCGATGTAGATGCCCTTGGTGCGGCGCTGTGACGTCTCACTCATGATGGTCGTCGGCTAGCGCGATCCTCCGTCGGTGGGGCAGGTCGCCAGACCTGCCATCCGTCCGCGTAGGACGGGCATTCTTGCCCGTCCGTCCTACTTCGCTTCCGCCTCGATCACTGCCGCCGGCCTCCCCGCCCGGAGCGCGGCCACCGCCACCACGTCCGCGATCTCGTCGGCGCACGCGCCGCGGGAGAGGTCCATGCCGGGCTTGGCCAGTCCTTGCACCAACGGACCAAGCGCCGGGCAGTTGGTCATGCGCTGAATGAGCTTATACCCGATGTTGCCCGCGCCCAGGTCCGGCATGATGAGCACATTGGCGCGCCCCCCCACCGGGCTGTCCGGGCACTTGAGGGCCGCCACCTCCGGCACCAGCGCCGCATCCGCCTGCAGCTCGCCGTCCAGCAGCAGGTCCGGCCGACGGCTCTGGGCCATCTGCGTTGCCTCTACCACCTTCTGCACGTCCGGGTGGAAGGCGCTCCCCTTGGTCGAGAACGAGAGCATCGCGACACGCGGTTCCGTCTCCAGGTACAGGCGGGCGCTGTCGGCCGTGGCGATCGCGATGTCGGCGAGCTGCTGCGCGGTCGGCCGCGGCACGACCCCGCCGTCGGCCACGAGCAGCGCGCCGTGGTGCCCGAACTGCTCGTTGCCCGTCTCCAGGATGAAGCAACTGGAGACGGTCTGGATGCCCGGCGCCATCCGCACGACCTGCAGCAGGGCCCGCAGCACCTTAGCCGTCGTGTTGGCCGCACCCGCCACCATACCGTCCACCCGCCCCAGGTGCAGCAGGCAGGCACCGCAGTACAGCTCGTCCCCGGCCGTCTCCCACGCCTCCTCCTCCGTCACACCCTTGTGCCGGCGCAGCTTGAGGTACAGCTCCGCGCACTCCCGCCGCAGCGTCTTCTCCTGCGGGTCCAGGACCTCCACACCCTCCGCCTCCCGGACCCACGGCGCCGCCCCGACGACCTCATCCGGCGCGCCCAGCAGCACCAGACGGGCCACGCCGCGGCGGCGCAGCAGCGCGGCCGCTTCCAGCGTCCGGGCGTCGTACGCCTCCGGCAGCACGACGACCCGGTCGGCCGCAGCCGCCCGGGCCCGGATGCTCTCGATCACGGCACTCATGCTGGGTTGCTCGACTTGTCCGCCTACCGGCGACCTGGCGGGAGCGCCGCGGCGCTGCTCATGAGGTGGTGGGTGGACACGTGTCGGGGCGACCTGCGGGGCGCAGACTGGTGACACGCGCCGCCGGTGGGCGCAGCGTGCCGCGTCCGCTACGAAGCTGCCTCAGCGGGTGGGGGCGCCGTTCACCGCGCCCACCCAGTGCTACCGGACCCGCCGGCCCCCGGCGAACTTCGGCGCGTAGTAGGAGTCGTTGATGGAGCTGATCTTCACCCCATCGCTGGGGTTGCTGGCATGGACGAACTGCCCGCTGCCCATGTAGATGCCCACGTGCGAGATCCCATCCCGACAGGTGCCGGCGAAGAACACCAGGTCACCGGGCTGGAGCTCGCTCTTGGCCACGGGCTCGCCCTGCTGGTACTGGGCCACGCACGACCGCGACAGCCCCACCCCAAACTGGCGGTAGACGTAGCTGGTGAAGCCCGAGCAGTCGAACGCGCCGCCCTCGCCCGAGTGCGCGTAGCGGTAGGGGGAGCCGAGGTACTGCAGGGCCGTCCGCACCACCTTGTGGCCGTAGCGGGACGCGGCGGCGAAGGCTCGCCGCGCCTCGGCGAAGATGCCGCCGCCCCCGCGCGACCCCGAGCTGTGGGCCAGTCGCGACTGCCGCTCCTGGCGCTGCCCGCGCGTGTCTATGAGCCACGAGGCGGCCCAGGCCGTGCGCCCGCCGTCTAGCCCCACGCGGTACCACGGGCCCTGCTTGTCGAGGATGACGACCTGGGTGGAGAGCGCGGCGGAGCCGACGATGTCGTGCTCCGTGCCGGGCCCCTCGCGGAGGTTGATCTGCGGCCGCGCCACCCAGCCTACGTACACCGGGACGCGCTTGCCGCCTTCTTCGGCGAGGATCTGCTGTCCCGGCCCTCGGAAGGTGAGGCACCAGCCGGCGACCCAGCCGGAGGCGCCACTCGCGAGCTGCACGCGGCACCAGTGGCCGCTGATGTTGGTTACGTTGACCTTGTCACCCCGGCCAAGCTGCGTCACGACGTCCCGGTCTACGCCCGGGCCCGAGCGCACCCGCACTCCGTCGGCATCCGCCCACGCGGCCATGCTGCCCAGCGTGCCGCCACCCGCCGTCGCCGTGCGCCCGCTGCGGCCGACCCCCGAGCCGTCCTCATACTTGAGCAGCCAGTTGGCGACCCAGCCGCCGTTGCCGCCCTGCACCCGGACACGCGCCCAGTCGCCCTGCACTTCCGCCACGTGCACCGCCTGGCCCTGCACCAGCATCGCCCGGCGGTCGAAGCGCGTCCCGGGGCCGGAGCGCATGTACACTTGCGGCCGTGACACATACGCCTTGGCGGCTCCGCCCGAGCCGCTGCCGGAGGCCCCGGCCGGCTGGCTGTAGGTCAGCAGGTCCCCGCGGACCCACCCCTCGCCGCCGGGTGTGCGCACCCGGCACCAGCCGTTCTCGCGGGCCAGCACCGATACCTGGGTGCCCTTCGGCCGCGTGCCCAGTCGGCCGCTGTCCTCCCCGGGGCCGCTGCGGACGTTCGCCTCGTCTACGCCGATCCACGCCGTCTGGTGGCCGCCGGAGGAGCTGCTCTCCCCGCTCTGGGCCCCGGCCTGTGCCGCCAGCTTGTGCCCCTCGTTGGCGCTGAACTGCACCAGCCACTCCGCCACCCAGCCGACCGACCCATCGGGCAGCCGCGCCCGGCACCAGCGGTCGCGGAAGGCCAGCACCTCCACCTTGTCGCCGCGGTGGACGGTCCCGACGGTCGCTTCGTCAGCGCTGGGGCCTTGCCGCACGCGCAACGTCTCGGGGATCACCCAGGCCGGACGGGTCTTCTGAGCCACTGCCGGGGACGCACCCAGCGCGAGCGCCACGAGCGCTGCACCGGCCAGCATGCTCCGCTTCAGGCTCATCTGCCGTAGACCTCCGCTGCCATTTCGGCGCCAGCGCCGTTGTAGCGCCTCTCCCAGAGCCGCACACAACGCGGCTCCGCGGGCTCTGCCCACTGGCTGCCGGGGGCTTCCTTCAGACCGCAGAGTATACACCGCTCGTGTTCTGCGTGTCAAACCAGGTCGGGAGCAAGACTCGTGCCCCAGGCCCCCTACGAGGCCCGTAGGACCGTCTCTATGCAAGGTGAGGAGTCCCGGGCGCCCGCCTCGGCGAAGGCCTGCGCCCCCTCCGCCAGCGGGACCTCGCCCGACAGGAGCGGCCGGGGTTCCACGGCGCCCTCGGCCAGGAGGGCCACCGCCGCCGGCAGGCTGCCGCCGTGGAGCCGTGACCCCAGCACATCCAGCTCCTTGCGCACAAAGACGCTGCCCGGCAGCGATACCTCGTGGGAGCAGAGGCCCAGGATCACGACCCGGCCGGCGTTGGAGGCCAGATCAAGAGCGCTGCGGATGGTCTCCGGGTGCCCGACGGCCTCAAAGACGACGCTGGCCCCCTCCCCACCCGTGAAACGCCTGACCGCCTCGCTGGGGTCCTCCCCCGCGGGGTCCACAACGGCGTCCGCGCCCAGCCGGGCGGCCAGGTCCAGGCGTGGGCGGGCTGGGTCAATGAGCAGGCAGGCTGCCCCCTCCCGGCGGCACATCAGCAGGAGCACCTGGCCGATACAGCCCGCGCCGATGATGGCGACCCGGTCGTCGGCCCGCACCCGGGCCCGGCTGAGGGCGTGGTGGGCGATGGAGAGGGGCTCGGCCAGCACGGCGACCTCGTCCGGGACGTGGTCCGGGACCCGCACCAGCCCCGTCCACGGGGCCACGAAGCGCTCGGCCATCACGCCCGGCAGGTGTACTCCCAGCACGCGCAGGTCGGCGCAGCAGTTCCCCCGGCCGACCCGGCACGGGTAGCAGCGCCCGCAGCTCACGGTCGGGTCCAGCACGACCCGCGCCCCCAGAGCATCCGGCGGGACGCCCGGCCCCAAGGCAACGACGTGCCCCACCGCCTCGTGGCCTGGGGTCTGGGGGTACACGAAGAACGGCTGGGTGCCGTGGTAGGCGTGGAGGTCCGAACCGCAGATGCCCGCGAGGACGACCTGGACGACGGCCTCGCCGGGCGCTGGTACCGGCTCCCGAACCTCCCCGTAGCGCAGGTCTCGCGGCCCGTGCAGGACCAGAGCCTTCATGCCGCGTGCTCCCTGGAGGCCCTGCCGCGGCAGGGCAGACAGGCACCCCTTCGGGGCGCCGCTCGGGCTGACCTCCGCCTCCCCTGTCCGCGCCGGGCTCCAGGGGGGCAGCGGAGGCTGATTCGGCGCTGCGGGGCAGATAGGGGCAATTCTCGGGTTCGTTTCGGGGGACACATGGACCCGAAGGCTGGGGTGGGATTCTGATTATGTTAGCTACGACCCCGCCCCGAGGGCCGCGGCGTCGCAACACCGACCGGCGATCCGCAGGAGGCCGAGCAGCCCCAGAGGGGAAGCGACCACACCACCGCGCCGCCGCGCGGACCCCTGAAGAGGTACCAGCCCATGCGCCATCGCCCCCGGTTGGTCGGGGAGGTCGCGGCAGCTTCCATCGCTACCGTGTCGGGGCTCTGCCTGGCCGCAGCCCTAGCTCAGCCGGCCCCTGTGGCGGCCTCCCCTACCTGGAAGGCCAGCCCCGGCTGCAACCCCGGCCTGCACACGACCACGGTGGAGATCATCCCGGACCTCCCCTCGCCGGCTCCGCCGTCGGTCGTGGCCGACCTCACCTGCATGGATGGCGGCGTCTGGCGCGCGCGGATTCCGCTGGACCGGCGCTCTACGGCACCCCTGCTGCTGTGTCCCCGCGACTTCACCAGCCTGGTCGCGAGCAAGACGGGGGACCTGCTGTCCTTTGCCGCCGCCACGTCGCTCTCGGTCACCGCGGACGGCTCCGCCGAGAGCCCCGCGCTGGCCGGCCGCGTGAGATGGACGGGCGACGACGGCGTTCGGTACCCCTGGGAGCGGGACCCCGCGCCCCTTGCCGTGGAGGCGGACGGCCGCCGATGGTGGCCGGGACTGCACCGCAACAATGCGGGGCACTTCGCGTGGCGCTACGAGCCCAACGGCCTGCTGGTGGACAACGTCACGTTCGGCAACATCAACCGGTCGTGGTACTGGTTCAAGCCGGGCACACAGGAGAGCTTCCAACTCAACTTCGGTGTCCCCGACGCGGAGGCAGAGGCCCTGCAGAGGGCGACCAAGGGCGACGATGCCGCCGCGAGGACGGGCCTGCCGCTCCAGATGGGCTACGGGGCTGGCGGCAATCCCTATGCGACCGATGCCGTCTCGGCCGACTGGACCTCGATGCGCTGGCGGCGGCAACTGAGGGCGCAGGACGGGCGCAGCTTCAGCCAGGAGCTTCGCTACAGCGTCCTCGCCTGCGGAGTCCAGGTCGAGACCGATGCCCCGTCCTTCGAGATGTCGTTCCAGAGCGGAGGCGCGACTCGGGGGCCCGCCGCGATCGTCATCCCCGACGGTCAGACGGTGCGCGTGCTTGAGCCCTCGTCGGGCCTCGATCCCCAGGCCATGCGCGAGGGCTGGGCACTGCTGCTGGCCGGCGACGGGAGCCTGGAGATCCCGACCATGGTCGTCCTGCAGCACCGCCCGGACGCTGTCGCCTGGCCCGCCGAGCGCCTGACGCTGCACCGGGAGGCAGGTATCGGCACGGTCTGCATCGGCTCTCCCTTCGGGGTGATCCCGCAGCCGGCCGACACGGCGGCGCTCTGGCGCAACGACCCCTCGCAGGTGCCTCTGGATCGCCTACGCCGCTTCGCCCGTGCGCTCGCGGGCTACCCGTGGCGCTGCGAGGAGTCCTTCAGCGTCAGCAAGGGCTCGGTGACCGTACGGGACCACATCGCGTTCCTCCCCTGGAGCGATGACTGGGCCTCGTCGCCGCAGCAGTGGGCGCCGCTGCCTCCGCTGGTGGCCTACTCCATCGAGCGCGGTTACCTCCCCAGGGAGTGCGCTTCCGGTCTGGAGGACCTCGACTGGCCCACGAAGTGGGGCCCCTACTGGGCGGCCTCGGGGAACGACCTCGAGTACCGGCTCCCGGTGCCGGAGTGCAGAGACTTCGCGGCCCTCGCCGTCGAGCCCACGCCGGAGCAGGCAGCCCTGGCGCAGATCCTGGCCAACTCGCTCAACGCGGAGTCGCTGCAGCGCCTGCATAGCGACGAGCAGGGGCCGGGCGTCTACCCACACGCCTCGGCCCATGACATGTCGGCCGGCGCCTGGCGGGCCGCGAACTTCCTGCCACCGGCCCTGCGGGACCGGATGCGTCAGGACACTCGGCAGACGATCCAGAGCGCCCTCTGTCCCCAGAACTACCGCCTGCGGCGCGACCCCATCACCGGGGCGACCTATGTGGCGTGCACCTTCGCCTGGGGACAGCCGGACACGCCCAACCAGGAGGGCACCGCGGACATTGACTACTGGCAGGGGCTCGTGCTCTACGGCCTCTACACGCACGCGAAGTACGCCGCGGACTGGCCGGCGCTCAGGCTGCGGTGGCCCACCGTGCGCTCCCTCGAGAGCTACTGGGAGGCCCTCAATAGCTGGGCCCTCATGGGGCCCGGAGCGCGCGAGGCCGGGGAGATGTACCACGGCGACATGGCGACCGCGGGTTTCGCAGGCCTGGTCGGGTTCCGAGGGCTGACCAGGATGCTGGGGACGCCGTACCAGCGTGATCTCGCCGAGTACCTCCTGGCGCGCAATGCAGTCCCGATGGTGGCCAAGTGGGGCTTCCTGGACTACGCACGACAGATGGACCAGCAGGAGGCCCGTGGCGGAGCGCCCTGCACCGGCTTCGGGGAGCTATGGGCGGCCTCCTTCCCCAGCATCATCCCGAGCGTGCGCGACCTCGGGTACGGCGACATCTGGTGGCACACCGGCTGCATCGGGCCACAGAGCGCCCAGCCGGAGGTCCTGGACCTGCTGATGGAACGTTGCCCGAGGAACATGGCGGACTGGGAGCAGGCCTTCCGCGTTGCTTGCCCCGACACGGACCTCCTCTCCCACGACGAGATCCGGGTCCCGCCGCACATCCTGCTGCGCGCCTTCCTCGGCGGCCGGTTCCGTGCGAACGCCGAGGACCTCGCGAAGCACTGGCGCCCGACCTACTTGCTGCGGGACGCCCACATCGCCGCGATGCTACTGGCTTGGGACTGCCCCGTTCGCCTTGCGGACTGGGCTCCGGCCTACGTCGAGTCCGCTCGCTGGGATGCGCCGTCCTGTGCCGCGCGTATCGTGCTCGACGCCGGACCGACCGGGGCCGAAGTCTCGTGGAGCCAGCGCGGGCGATCCACAGACGTGAGCCTGGACGGTGCGCGTCAGGAGGTGCATTCCGGAAGGCGAGCGGAGCAGTGGACCCTCACGACCACGCGCGTCCCGGCGGGCCGGCATGAGCTGGTGATCAGCACGCCCGACGGACGGCGGCAGCAGTGATGCCGAGGAGGGAGGAACAGCGGCGCGGTGGCCCGGGTCCCACCTCTCCCTCGAGAGGGGCTTGGGGGTGTCATGCTGAGCGCGAGCGAAGCATCTGCGCGGTGGTCCCGCTGTAGGGCGCGCTCTCTGTCGCGCGCCCGTCCGGAGCGGCGGGGGACAGAGACCCCGCCCTACAGGTCAGGAACGGCAGAGACCCTTCGCTGCGCTCAGGGTGACACACCACCCCCGTCCCTGCCGACTAACGACTGCCGACTAACGACTCTCCCCCACCCCGAACGCTGCCACCCGGTCCACGAGGACCCGCGCGTTCCCATGCCACCAGACGCGGGTCTCGAGCAGGTTCGGTGGCCCGGGCCACTCGATCGGCACGCTGACCCACGTCCACTCGCCAGGCTTCCCCAACGCCCTGGCGCTGACCGGCGTCTTGCCCAGAGCCTCGCCGAGGCCCTCGTACCCGCCGGTGTTGATGTCCAGCGTGACGACCGGTTCGTCGCCCTCTGTCGTGGGTGCCTCCTCCAGCATCAGCCGGAAGGCCACGAGGTACTTGCCCTTCGGGAGGTTGGAGTACGGGCCGAAGACGATGTGGCCCTGGGCCTCGCCCGGCTCGGGTGAGCGCCACGCGCGTCCCCACATCGCGTCGGCGCGCGGGGCGACCGCGCCGCCCGAGTGACGCAGGTCCACGGCATCCCACAGGCCCGCGAACTCGGCCGCGGCGATGGGTGCCTCCGTGGGCACGACCGTGAGATGCAGCGGGTACGGGTCCTTGCCTACCCACACCGCGGCCCCTTCCGCTCCCCCCTCCTGAAGCGGCAGCTCAACCTCCCGCGTGCCACCCCCGGGCACCGCGACCTTCCGGCGCGCCTCCCCGAGGCTCACCTCCACCGTCCGTCGCTCGGTGCCCCCATTGAGCACGCTGAGGCGGTACGTCGTCAGCACGCCCTGCAGCGCGGCAGCCGCCAGCCGCTCGTTGATCCCCGTCTTGCCCACCAGCACCCGGCCGCGCGCCCAGGCCGTCACCGCGGCCATCGCCTCATCAAGGCGCGCCGGCTTGAAGCGCTTCCGGTCGAGGCGATCGGCGGCCTCGCGGTGGACCATCGCGAGCCGGTCGTAGCTGTGCAGGTCGGCGTAGACGAGGATCACAAACGGTGGCGTGTGCCGGTCGGCGATGTCCTCGATCCGCGAGACAAGCCAGTCCACCGCCTGCGCGCGCTTGGCGTCATCGCGGAAGTCGCGCACGTAGTTGCCCCCGCCCGTCGCCGCGATCTGCCAGTACAGCAGGCCGTGGTCCACCCAGAGCGTGCCGGGCGTGGGCAGCGACATCGCCGCCGCCCCGCCGTTCGCGCTGTAGGCCATCGCGCCGCAGCTCTTCGCGTAGCGCCGGCGCACGTCCAGCTTCTGCGCGCCCCACAGGTCCACACACGAGATGTCTGACGCGCGGCACGCCTCGCCCGTGTGCCGCGCGAACTGCGCGACATTCGGCATGTAGTCGGGGTACGTGTAGCCCGCGCCGGAGCACCCGGCGAAGAAGTAGTCATCCGGCGTGGCGGTGTCGTAGTAGTACGCCAGCATGGCCGGGAACATCTGCGCCATCAGCGGGTTGATGCCCCAGTTCATCGGCACCCGGCCGCGGTCCGGGTCGAACCAGCTCCCATAGAAGAAGGGCAGCGGCCCCTTCATCGTGTCCCCCTCGCTGGTCATGAAGCACACGTAGTACTTGTCCGCCTCCACCCGCACGGTCTCCGGGGTGCAAGTCCCCTTCTGGCGAAGGGGGCCCTGCTGCGGCACCTGATGGTGGAAGCTCCAGTTGTGGCCGTAGTGGATGGAGTAGTGCCCGTGCTCGCTGATCAGCTTGCACCAGTAGTCCTCCGGCTCCCCGTACCCGGTGATCTGGCACGACGGCTTCAGCGCGGCGAGGATCCGCACGTACATCGCCGCCTGCGCGGGGCTGCCCCCTACCAGCGCGTTACCGTAGCTGGGCTTCTGCTCCGGGCAGGGGACGAGGTTGAACACGAAGCCCCGGTGCATGGTCGCCCAGTCCATCCCGCGCATCGGCCCGACCAAGGCCAGGCCCTCCTCACACGGCCCCCCCACGGCATGGGCGTAGCGTCGGTTGCAGCGCGGCATGACCTCCCGCAACGCCCAGTCGTACGCCGCCACGCTGTCGGCGAACTGCCCGCGCAGATCGCGCACGATCGGGAGGCCGAGGTCGGTGAGCGGCCGGCTCTCCCC
>Ga0315282_10015367_pt1 | contig 11298 bp, 10 predicted proteins | sample YL17G07_20_MG_FD_203693 | JGI IMG/M metagenome (GOLD analysis project Ga0315282, IMG submission 203693) | Sediment microbial communities from Yellowstone Lake, YNP, Wyoming, USA - YL17G07_20 | ecosystem: Environmental > Aquatic > Freshwater > Lake > Sediment | place: USA: Wyoming | collected...
CCCAGCAGCTCAGCTTGTACACTTCGATGCCTTTGTAGGTCGTGGAGACCGGCTCTTCGACGAGCGGCTTCCAGGCGGCCAGGTCCTCCAGGCTGATGAGGCCGCCCTGCTCCCGGCAGCCCCTGACAAATTCCGCGGCAATATCGCCTTTATAGAACCGGTCGTAAGCGGCGGCGATGGCTTCCCGGCGGCTGCGGCCCGATTTTAAGGCTTTCTGCTCGGCTTCAACGAGCTTGGCCAGGGTCGCCGCCAGGTCAGGCTGCCGGAAGATTTCTCCGGGCTGAGGCGCTTCATGTTTTTCGCCCGGGTGCGGCAGGAAGACTTTCCGGGAATAGGGCCAGCCCTTGAGCCTGTCCTTGTCCCGTTCGATCCTGTCCACGCATTCCTTTTCGATGGGATAGCCTTGGGCCATTTCGATGGCCGGCTCCAGCACCTCCCTGAGGCTCATCGTTCCGTACTCGGACAGCATGAGCATCAGGGCGCCCGGCGTGCCGGGCGTCACGGCGCTCAGGGGCCCCTCGGCCGGAGGATAGCGGTAGCCCTTGGCCTTGTAGAATTCCGGAGTGGCGCCCGTGGGGGCCACGCCCAGGCCGTTGATGGCGACAACCTTCTTGGCCCGCGGGTCATAGATGAGCGCCTGGGTCTCCCCTCCCCAGCTCAGGACGTCGTGCATGGTGCACACTGCGGCCAGCATGGCGCAGGCGGCATCCACGGCGTTGCCGCCGCGGAGGAAGATTCGGGCGCCGGCCGTGGCGGCCAACGGCTTGCCGGTGATAGCCATCCACTGCTGCCCGTGCAGCACCGGCTTTTCGGTACGGAACCCCGCGCCGCTCCCGGACATGATTAAAAGGAAAAGAATGAGCAAGGCGACCAAGCCTCGCGACCGGCCATGGGGACAGTTCCTCCCAGCGGACCGTCCTCTATGCTTGAAGCTGAATTTTTGGGAATTCATCCGGCACCTCCTTCTCCGCCCTGCCCGGCGGTGCCCGCTTCCCCGCTGCAACAAACGCGGCCGGGAGCCCCGCCGAGATCGATTTTTTATTATGATGACGGGTAAAATGAAAAGCAATAGCTCACTGAAGAAAAGAACTGCTTCCGGGAGATACAACTTTTTGCACGAAATTGAGAGGGGCCTGGGGGGTCGGGATTCGCTCCCGGCTCCGATCACAAACGCCTGAGACGGCCCCTCCGGCTCGGCTCCTGCGGGCCCAGCTCCTGGGCGATCTTCTGTAGCTAAGGAACCTTGCCAGGAGCTTTGTGTCCTCGGAGGCTAAAGGCTTCCCTCGCCTGCTGGGCCGTCTCAGGCTGATCTCCGCATGGTCGCTGCATCCCTCCCCCCCCAAGCCCCTGCCTCATATGTTTGAAGCGGCCTCGGAAAGATTTGAATTCCGCAGTTCTTTTCTAATAAAATTTAGCCGCGGGAAGCCAAGGAGACAAATATGAAGAGAAACATGGGTGAAACGGACCGCCTGATCAGGGTATTACTGGCCGTCGTGATCGCCGTGCTCATCTGGATAGGGTTCCTGCCCTACTGGCTGGCCCTGGCCCTTGGCGCCCTGGGCATCATTTTCCTGCTGACCAGCCTTTTCCGATTCTGTCCCCTGTATGTGCTTTTCAAAATATCGACCGTCAATAAAACTAAGGCTTAAAGCTTTCCGTTCCCAGTCCTTCAAAAATCCTGAATTGCCCCCGGAAGCATCTCATTTTCCGTGATGTGCCCAGATTTTTAGGGGGTGGCGCGGCGGAAATTGAGATGCTTACATTGCCCCCCTTGCAATATCAAAAGGAAATGAATACAAATAAGGTGACCGATATAGGGCGAAAGAAATGGGCGCCTCAAACTTCCTGGCCGGCCTGCTGAGCTCGGACACCCTGCTCTATGTCGGCGTGGCCGGCGTTTTGATCGGCTTCCTGCTCTTTACGGTCTTTGTCTATCGCCGCATCATCTGGCTGCTGAAGAGCCAAGAGCCCAGGAAAGGCCGGCGTCCCGGCTGGGGGGCTGGCCTCCGCAACCTGATCCTGATCCTTATTTTCGTGCTGCTGAGCGGCGTCCTGCTGTTCGGCGCTTTCTTCATGCGGGCCTGGAACGCTTTCACCTACGAGCAGGCCGTAGCCGAAGTCAGGGTCTCGCCCGGGGCCGAGCGCCAGACAAGCTTCCTGAACCTCATACAGCTCCCGGCCAATAATGAACGCAAGTCCCGGACCTACCTCATCCGCGGCGACCAGTGGATGGTGGAGGGCGACATCCTCAAATGGGGCCAGCTGGTCAACTTCCTGGGCCTGCACACGCGCTTCCGGTTCACCCGCCTGCGCGGCCGCTACATCCTGACCGAGGAGGAGAAAGCGAAGCCGGCCACCATCTACTCGCTGGTGGAGAAAGAGGACCATCCCCTGTGGCGCTGGCTCTACCGCCACGGCAGCGGCCTTCCCTTCGTCAGCACGGTTTACGGCAACGCCTCCTACCAAATGGCTGACAGGGAACAGCGCTTCATGGTCTTTGTGGGCACTTCCGGCTTCATCATCCGCCAGAAGCCGCCGCTTAAATAGAACGGAAACATCCCTTTTTCCTTTCCACTTTGATAAGGAAGCATTTCTTTTAATGTGATTATGAGTCCTTCGGCTTGAGTATTGGCCTCGCTCGCCGGCCGGCAAGGAAAATGCCGGAAATCCTTGAAGAGCGCTTCGGAAGGGCTAAATCCGGCCTGATGCTCGCTCCGGCCAATGCTCAAGCCTGGCCGCAACTTTCCGTCAAGTCATCACATATTTAGAAATGCTTCCCTTTGATAATCGGGATCCTTCTAGGAAAAAGGGATATTGAGAATGGATCTCTTACCGGCCGCTGAGGGTGCTGGCCGGGTCAAGCCCGGCCGCCCGGCTGGCCGGAGCGAAGGCGCCGGCCACACAGAAGACAATGGCTGCCCCCACTCCCCCGACAAACATCCACCACGGATAGCTGAAGAAATGGTCCGGCTTGAATGGAAACTCCGGCAGCAGCCTCACGGCCAGAACGTCCGCCAGGAGGCAGGCCGCCACCCCGGCGGCCACGCCCACCGCCCCGCCGAAGCCCCCCACCAAAGCGGCTTCGCCCAGGACCATGGCCCGCACGTCCCGCCTCGTCGCGCCCACCGCCCGGAGAAGCCCGATTTCTCTACGCCGCTCGGAGATGAGCATGAAGAAGGTGTGGGCGATATTGACCGCGGCGATTCCGACCATGACCAGGCTGATGAGAGTGAACCCCATTATGACCAGGGTCACGGCGAACCCGATGCTCTCCGCCATCCGCTTCTGGCTGAGGTCGATGTCGAAGCCCATGGCCCGCACGCTCTGCTGGATGGCGGTTAGTCGGTCGGCCGAGACGGCCTCCAGAACGGCTAAGTCATAGAGGCCGGCGGCCCGCTCACCCCGCAGGCTGCGGTTGAGCTTGCGCACCGTGTCCAAGGGCATGGTGATCCCGCCCAGCAAGGCATAGTGGCTGGTGCCCACCAGCCGGACATGGGTATGGACCTTATCCCCATGGACCTGCGCTTCGGAGACGAACGAATCGTTGACGGTCCAAGGCAGGGCGGGCATATAGGGAATGAGGATGTCGTTGACCGGGGGAAGGTTGCGGGAGCGGGAGAAGCTCGAATTGTAAAGCTCGACCAGCCGCTTGGAGAGAAGGATGGGGATAGGTTGGCCGGCCGGGGGGTCCTCAAACTTGCCGAACAGGGCGTCGTTCTTCACCAGCCGCGGGTCGATGCCGTCGGCCATGATCTCCAGCCAGGAGTTGAAATCCCGGACGGCCACCAGCCACTCGGGCTTGACGCCGGGCATGCGGGAGATGCGCTCGATCTCCTCGGGCGCAATCCGGCTGCCGACCATGGCCATGGTGGACGGAACGGCCAGCTTCATCCGGGGATAGACGGCCGCCACTCCTGGTATCCGCTTGAACTCGGCCAAGGCCGCCTCATCGATCACCCGGCCGCCCGAGGCGTCGTCAAACTGCACCATCCTGGGTACGACCTGAATGCGGTTGGCCTCCATGGGGAAAATCTCCGTGGACACCACGCGCTGGACTCCGCTGCCCAGACCGATGAAGAAGACAAAGCTGGAGATGCCGACCACGATGCCGATACCGGCGAAAACGAAACTCCTCCGGTTGCGGCGGAGGTTCTGGCCGACGAAACGGCCGAGCTTTCGCGCGTTCATGCCGGACCGGCCTCCACCACCCGGCCGTCCTCCAGGCGCACGGCGGCCGTCGCCCGGCGGAAGAGATGGTCTTCGTGGGTGACGGCTATAAGGGTGATTCCGTCTTCGTCGTTGAGGAGCTCGAACAGGCCGATGATCTGGCCGCTCGTCCTGGTATCCAGGTTCCCGGTCGGCTCATCGGCCAGGATGAGGCGGGGCCGGTTGAAAAGCGCCCGGGCCACGGCCACCCGCTGCTTCTGGCCTCCGGAGAGCTGGCCCGGAACGCTGTGCAGCTTGTCCTTGAGCCCGACCCGAACCAGAACCTCCTCGGCCCTTCGGAGCGGGTCCGCTTCCTCGCGGCCGGCGAAGAAGGAGGCCAGGGTCACGTTCTGCAGCGCGTCAAGATGGTCAAGCAGGTGGAAGTGCTGAAACACGAAACCGACCGTCTGGTTCCGGAAGCGGCTGAGAGCCCGGTCGTTCATCGAGCGCAGGTCGAGGCCGTCCACCACGGCCGTCCCGCTGTAGCCGGTGTCCAGGCCGCCGATGACGTTGAGGAGAGTGGTCTTGCCCGAGCCGGAAGTCCCTACCACCTTGACGAAAGCGCCCTCGGCGATTTCCAGTTTGATGTCCTGCAGGGCCAGGGTGGCTCCCCCGCCCCGGCCATACTGCCGCCGGATATCGGTCAAACGGACAATAGGCGAAGCGAGTGGCATAGAAGAATTGTATCATAGCATATCGAGGAGGGATTTTGTCACGGCGCGTCTTTTTTGCTTTTTTGCTTGAATTGACACTTAGATAGGGCTGTGATACTAAAAAAACATGGACTGCCCACGGTGCCGGTTTAAGAACTCTCAGGACGCGCAATTCTGCATCGACTGCGGCGCGGCCCTGAAGGTCGAACAGAAGCCTGCGACACTCGCCTGTCCACAGTGCCGCACCGAGAACAGTCCGGACTCAGCCTTCTGCATCGACTGCGGCGCGGCCCTAAAAGCCGAGCCCAAGAAAGCCATCTTGCCGGCGCCTGTAATAGTGCCTCCGGAAGCCATATCTAAGCCCGAACCGAAAAAAACAGTTCTCCCCGAGCAGTTTAAAAAGAAGATCGTCTGCCCCCAATGTCATTCCGAAAACGAGGGGGATTCTTCCTTCTGCATCGGCTGCGGCGTTTCCTTGAAGCCGGTCCCGGCTGCGCCGGCCGCGAAACCAGCCAAACTCTTGGAACTGAAACCAGAACCTGCCAAATCCCCGGAACTTAAGCCGGACCTCAAGCCACAAGTTCCGCCTGCTCCTCAACTCGCCGCAGAACCGAAGCCAGTCCCCGCTATCCCGGTCGAGCCCAAACTTAAGGCCGAACTTCCCGCAGAGGTAATGCCGTCGTTGGCCAAGGCCAAGCCAGTGCCAGTAACTTTCCCCGAACCCAGGCTTAGGGCCGAAGCGCCGGTAGAGGTCGCGCCCTCGGCCGCTAAAGCCAAGCCCAAGCCGCAGCCTCCTCCCGCACCCAAGCCAAAAGCCGCGCCTCCTGTAGAGGCGAAGCCGTCAGCCGCCAAGGCCAAGCCCGAGCCGGCAACTCCTCCGGCGGCAAAAAAAGAACCTCCCTCCCTGCCGCCCGTCGCAGTGCAGATCGAAACACGGCGGCTGCCCAAGCAGTACTTTTCTGCCGACCCTGCCATCTCCAGCATGAAAAAGATTGAGGTGGCGAGTCCAACCCCGGAGCGGGCTTCAACCGAAGCCAAACATCCTCAAACAAAGAAGCTGATCCTGCCGGTGGGGATCGTGCTGGCCGTGGCGGTGGCCGCCCTGGCTATTTGGTATTTTGCGCTTCGGCCGCAGCCCTCGCCCAAGCCGGCGCTGCAAGAAACCCCAGCGGCCAAGTCCGCTCCTCTTGAGGCCTCTTCGCCAGCGCCGGCGGCTGTGCCTCAGCCAATTCCTCCCGCCGCGACCCAAACCAAGTATCCGGCCGAGAAAGAGCAAATTGGCGAGGCAGCCCCATCTCCGGCCGCTATTCCTTCTCCTGCCGAGAACAAACAGGGCGCTGCGGCGCCCCGTCCCACAGCCCCGCCAATCCCTTCCAAGCCGGCCGGCCAGCCGGCTGTCGCTGCTTCCCAACAGATGGCCCGGGGCATCGAAGCTTTCCAGCAGAAGGACTATGACGAATGCATCAAGCTGATGAAGTCCGTACTGGCCCAGGATTCCGGGAATAAAACCGCTCAGCGATATCTGGCCGATTCCCAGAATAAAAAGAAAGAAGCCCAGGAGATCGGAAGCCTGATCAAAGCGGCCGGGGAAGCCTACCAGGCCGGCGAGTTCGAGCAATGCCTGGAGCAAACCAAGCGGGCCCTGGCCCTGGACCCTAATCAGGAAGAGGCTCTTCGTTATGAAGAGATAGCCCATCAGAAGCTGGCCCCCCAGAGGATCAAATCCCTGGTGGACCAGTTCGCCGCAGCGGTCAACGGCGGCCAGCTCCTTCCCTTTTATGAGGCTTCCTGTAGTCCGGCGTTTTTTCAGAGAATCAAAAGGAATGTGGAACTGATGAACACCATGTATAGTCAGTTCCAATCCCAGTGTTCTCAGACGACCATCCGTTTCCTGGAAAAAGGTCTCATCGAAGTCCGGTTCTCCAATATCACCACGGGGCTGTTGAAGTCGGAAAATCGGAGGATGATCATCTTTGAAGGCGCCTATGTCTGGACCCTCCAGAGGCAGGGCGACCAATGGATGATCGCCGGCATTCAATCGCAGCCGGTCAGGAAAAAAGGCTAAGAATCAGAGCCCCCCTCACCCTTGGCCGGCCGCGGCGCTGAGGGCGAGCGTCAGCACGGCTCCGGCCAGTCGGCCTTCTTGCCGAGGCAGGCGGCCAATCGGAGCACGTTCCCTTAAGCGATCTGGGCAAGCTAAGGCGGTTGGGTCACCGCACGGATTTCTTACGGAAAAAGGGATACCCCCTGCATTCACTTGAATATTTCGCCGGTCTCCCATCTATGATAATCTGGGACCAAGTTCCTGAAGGAGAGATGTCGTCATGGCCTTAAAAAAAGAAGAAATCCTCAAGATCTTCCGGGATACGGGCGCTCTTCTGGAGGGGCATTTCATTCTGAGTTCGGGTCTCCACAGCGCTTCCTATTTCCAGTGCGCCAAAGTCTTTCAATATCCCTGGCATGCCGAGAAGCTGTCCAGGGATATCGCCGACCATTTCCGCAAAGAGAAAATCTCAGTCGTCGTCTCCCCGGCGGTGGGAGGGATCGTCTTCGGCCAGGAGGTCGGCCGACTGCTCAACTGCCGGGCCATCTTCACCGAGAGGGTCGAGGGCAAGATGGCCCTCCGGCGCGGGTTCGAGCTTTCCCCCGGCGAGCGGGCCCTGGTGGCCGAGGACGTGACCACCACCGGCGGCTCGGTCAAGGAAGTGATGGAGGCCGCCCGCTCGGCCGGGGCTGAGGTCGTGGCGGTGACGGCGGTGGTGGACCGCAGCGGCGGCCGCGCCCAGTTCGGCGTGCCCTACTTCTCCTTAATAAAGATGGATGTCGCCAACTACGACCCCAAAGACTGCCCACGGTGCAAAGCCGGGAGCCAGGCGGTCAAGCCGGGCAGCCGCGGCCTGAAATAGAATTAATCGGAGATATTTAGGTGACAATCGTCCTTTAAACAGGACGCCTGCGTTTCGCCTCTCTGGTTCTCGCCCTTATAGCTTCTGGCATGCCTTTTGCATTCTATTATAATAGACACAACCCAGAATGACTGAGGAGGACATGATGAAAAGCCTACGCATAGCAGGAGCCATCGCTTTTTCACTTCTGGGATTCTTTTTAAATCCGGGCTACGGCCAGGAGCGCTTCCAGGCCAATATCAATTTCATGCTCGGATTCCCGCAGGGCGGCTTCAAAAATAATATCGACCGAACGGCCATCGGAGGCTCGGCTGACTTTCTCTTAAGACTTCCCCGTTCGCCTTTTCTGGTGGGAGCCTCTATGGCCTTTATGAACTATGGCTGCGAATCAAGGGAAGAATTTTTCAGCCCTGATATCCCGGAAGTCCTGGTGGATGTGGCGACGTCCAATAACATCTTCCATGCTCATTTCCTGTTCCGGTTTCAGCCCCTCTATGGGCCGGTACAGCCCTATATCGAGGGGCTGCTGGGAGTGAACCATTTTTACACCGAAACCGCTGTGTACAATCAGGAATACGACGAAGATGATGAGATCGCCCGCACCGTCAATCTACAGGACACGGTCTTCAGCTATGGGGCCGGGGCCGGAGTGATGATTTACCTCCTGGGCTTCACGCCCCACGGCCGGAGTGTGGGGCAAGGCCTCTACCTTGACCTGGGTCTGCTGTACCTCAAGGGAGGGCGGGCTGAGTATATGCGGGAAGGAGACCTCGTCCGCGGAGACGGCTTCGTTGAATACTATGTGCGCGAATCAAAAACCGACCTGGTCAAGACTTTCATCGGCCTGACTTTCGCTTTTTAAACTTGTTCTGTCCGCCTGGGCCGGACTCAAACCGGCCAACAGCATTGACAGGAATTCCTATCGAGTGATATTCTTTTTTTGCCTGACTCAAGATATCACCAAGGGGGAAACATGAAAATAAAAGCATTGTTTCTGCTGGCCAGCGCTCTCTTTCTCGTCTCCGTCTCCCCGGCCAAAGAAGAAACGCTCTTCGAAGCCGCACTCCGGGACGCCGAATTCCACCCCCTCATCATGGCCGAAGCGAACCTGGCCACAATCAATCAAGTGGTCGGATGGTGGACGCTAAAATTTGAAAATGGAGCCGTGGTCACAACTCCCCAGTATACGGTGGGCTTGACCTCGAAAAAAGATATTTGGTGGATCGGAAAAACCTATATCGTTTATAAAAAGAGATTCGGCCAATACTACTATTCCATTAAACCAAAAGAAGAGGAAAAAGAATAGGCCTTTTCTCGAACAAAGAGGAGGATGAAGTGATTCAGATCGTCGGCATTATGATCGGGGCCTACATCTTCACTCGAATGATTGAGATCTTAGCCACGACGGAAGCCAAAAAAACCAAGTTTTTTCTGAGAATCTGCGCCATCATCACCGCGGTTATAGCGGTCGGGGGCATCTTCGCGCTCATAACCCAGGGCGAACAAATATCATCCTTTTTCAAAAACATCGGCTTCTAAAAGGACGCGCACCGTTAAAACGATGCACCAACTCTGTGGCGGAATATAGCTGGTAGCCCTGGGCGGACTCGAACCGGCTACACAGGGATTAGGAATCCTATTTTAGGCATCCAGCGGTAGCAGCTTTGAAGCATAATCAAAAAATATCCATCTGTTTGCTGCGCTTGGCCAATTATCTCCTTCTGGCGGTAAGTTGGATTGAAGCGCTTTATGCTTATCCCCGCCTTCCGCAAAATATGCCCTTCTGGCTTAATTTCTTTGGCCAGGAAGTTCTCAAGTCAAAGAAATCTCCTTGTTTCTTCATCTACCCCTTGACTCAGACCCTTTTTATTCTGGCTTTTTTATTTCTAATGAAAGCTAGACAATTCAAAAAATCCCAATCAAAAAATATTATGATGGCTGCCCATGGAGGAATCAAAAATCGGCTTCTTGATCTCAAGAAAGAATATGTCTTGCTTTCTCTTATTTTTATTAATCTTATTTTCATTCATCTTCAGACGAGCCTCATCCTGCTCTCTCACCAAATTAGCCATGGATTCAATAAACTTTACTTTTTTTCTCTATTTGCTGCCATTCTTATTCTTATTCCTTATTATCGGGTCAAGCGAAGGTTTCTATTAAAAAAATAGCTGAAATTAAGATTGGCAGCGGGCTTGAATTACCTCATCATCGCATCCCGCTTCGCTTTAAACTCGCTCTGGGGGCTCCAAGCGGGCCAGGCCGTGGAGTCAGCGAGGTCTTCGCCGATCTGGAAGAGTATCTGGGTTTGCTCGACGGCGCCGCTTAAATCCCAGTTGGGATCGAACGCGTCGGCGGGTTTGTGATAGCGCTGGGCGGTATACTCCTTGCGCTGTTCGAGACCCCAGCCCTCGGGCTTGCCACTGTAGTCAACCCCGGAGCTCATATTCAGCGCCGGCACGCCCTGTTGGGCAAAGCTGAAATGATCAGACCGATAGTAGCTGCCGTGTTCGGGCTGGGGATCGGGTTTTACCACTTGGCCGTGCGCGGCCGCGTATTTCTTGACCAGATCATCGAGGTCTGATTGACCGTAACCGATGATGGTGACGTCCTTTGTTTTTCCCAGCACATTCATTCCGTCCATGTTGAACACGGCCACAGTTTTCTTCAGCGGATAGATTGGCTGCTGGGCGTAATACTCCGAACCGAGGAGTCCTTTCTCTTCGGCTGTGACCGAAAGGAAAAGCACGGATCGGCGGGGCGGCCCCGGCAATTTGGTGAAGGCCTTGGCGATTTCAATCAAGGCCGCCACACCCGAAGCGTTGTCCACGGCGCCGTGGAAGATTTCTTTTCCTTTCGGCGTCTCCCGCAGGCCGAGATGATCCCAGTGGGCCATAAAGATCAACCACTCGGTCTTGCCTTCCGGATCACGTCCGTCGATTTTGGCCACGACGTTGTTGGAATTGATTTTTCGACTCTTAAGGTTCAAGGTGAGCGAAGCCTTCACTCCAAGCTCGTCAGGCCTGAAGTCGGGTGACACGGCGGCCTTCTTCATTTCCTCAAAATCTTTCCCGGCCATTTTAAAAAGTTGCACGGCGCGATCGTGCGTAATCCAAGCTTGGATGGGAACCTTCGACTGGCCTTTATCTTTGGACTCGAGGGTAAACTGTTCTCCGCTCCAACTGCCTTTCACCACTTCCCACGGATAGGCTGCCGGTTCGGTTTCATGAACGATGATGCATCCCGCGGCCCCTTGGCGCGCTGCTTCTTCATACTTGTAAGTCCAACGGCCATAATAGGTCATGGCCTTACCGCCAAACATTTTAGGATCGAGCTTGGCTGGATCTTTGGGGTCCGGCACGGGCGGATCGTTGACGAGCACGACGATGACCTTGCCCTTGACCTCAACGTCTTTGAAATCGTTCCATTTGTATTCGGGGGCGACAACGCCGTAGCCGACAAACACCAGCGGCGCATCCATTGACACCATGGGTTCCACGCGCTCGCTGAAAGCGATGTAGTCGTCGCCGTATTTC
>Ga0315282_10015368_pt1 | contig 11297 bp, 7 predicted proteins | sample YL17G07_20_MG_FD_203693 | JGI IMG/M metagenome (GOLD analysis project Ga0315282, IMG submission 203693) | Sediment microbial communities from Yellowstone Lake, YNP, Wyoming, USA - YL17G07_20 | ecosystem: Environmental > Aquatic > Freshwater > Lake > Sediment | place: USA: Wyoming | collected...
CTTTGATCCTGTTCATGGCGATAGGCCCTTTCTGTTGGTGAATAATTTGAGCAATTATGCACCCAGAATACCTATCGCCTTCTTTATTTTCAACTCCAAACTTCAACTAACGCTGAAACAATCCCAATTGAACATTACATTCCGACAGATTGGTAATCTATGATACATTTTAATATGACAGTTATGAAAGGGTCGGTTGCTTCATCAACATTTCTAAGAATTTGATGATACCACTGATGAACACTATTTATTCAATCTCCCCTTTTCTTCTTTTTTCAATGTATGAATAGATGGTAAGATTGTTATCGATTGCTTTCTTTGGGAAAAACCAGCTTGTAACCCAGCCAACAAAAAAGAGAACAATATGACTATATACCCCCAGCATTAAGCTATTGTGGGTAAAATTAGCTTTGCCTAAATCAAGAAGCAGTCTTTCTCCCCCTCCCATATCAATCTTTGTAGAGGTTAAAACAGCGTAGCCGGTGAAAAGGACACAGGCAATAATTCCGATATACAATCCTTGCTTATTCGCCCGCTTACTGAGAACTCCCAACAGAAATAGACCCGCCACTCCACCCGAGAAAATTGCATACAGTGTAAAGACAATTTTTAACGCACCTTCTCCCCCCAAGACGAGATAAATTGTTGCCACGCCAAGCGCTCCCAGTCCTGAAAGCGCGACAAATATTTTTCCCATTCTTAGTTTTTGTTTGTCGGTTGCGTCTTTTTTGAATCTGGCATAATAATCTGCTACTCCGATTGCTGATAAACAGTTGATATCAGCATTTAGAGATGCTATAGCTGAAGAGAGAAGCGCTGCAATAACTAACCCTACAATGCCAACTGGAAATTGAGTCATTATGAAAAATGGGAATATTGCGTCTGTTTTGATTCCTATTGGAAGAGTAGAACCGGTGATTTTGTAAAACGAGAATAAAGAAGTTCCAATGAACATGAAAAGCGCCCAAACCGGTACACAAAGCAAAACACCAATCATTGCCGCTTTGATTGCGGATTTATCCGATTTTGCAGTGAGGTATCGTTGAACCATTGTCTGATCAGTGCCGTACTTTTGAATTGCATAAAACATTCCGTTCAGAACCATCACAAAAAAAGTCAGTTTTGTAAAGCTTAGGTCATAAGGACCAAAACCGGTTCTGTTATTTGCCGCAGCAGTTGCCCAGACAGCCGAAAGACCGCCGGGGACTGACAAAAGAACTATTAAAAGACTAATCAGGCCTCCTCCGATCAGCATGGTTCCTTGAAAAAGATCCAACCATATCACCGCTTCAATTCCCCCATACATAGTTATGATAATCACCGTAATGCCGACTATCCATAGAACTAGATAAACGTTAATTCCCATCATATTAGAAAGTGCGAGTGAGAGTAAGAAAAAGACTGTTCCCATCTTAGAAAAATGCATAAACATAAAACCTATAGAACCATAAAGACGTGCAAAAAAACCGAACCTCTTCTCAAAATATTCGTATGCACTCAACCCAATAACATCTCGATAGAGCGGAACAATAAACTTGCCTAAGAAAACAAGCACGATGGGAACCATCAAACCTTGCACAAGAAGAATCCAGGTTCCAGAATAACCGGATCCAGGATATGCAAGGAAGGTCACACTGCTAATAAGTGTTGCTAGTATCGACATACCAATGACCCACGAAGGTATGTTACCACTGCCTTTGAAGAATCTCGAACTGCTCCCTTGCTTACGTGCAAAGTAACCTCCGAATGAAAGTGAAATCATTAGCGTAACAAATACTATTATGTAATCGATGGCGTGAAGTGGATTCTGATGCATAACGGTTTTTCGATTATATTGATGAACCTAGTATCCGCAGACCACGGTTGGAGGAATGACTCCAATAAATTCGAAGAATCCCTGAGACAGAAACCACGAGCAGTCTGTATGACACTCAAGCGCTTTTCACCAACATCCGTCTTGATTGCGAGGGAAGCATCTTACCGCGAAGGGTCTTACCAATATTACATTTTGTGGTACTGCTACCGGAGTCTTAATCACTCAGCCAAATCTTACCTGGCCATGAATAGCTTCCAGGTTTTATTGTTAAGTGGAATTGCGGTCTATCTTGAACAAGAAAACGAACTACGCCGGGGGCCAATTCACGCACAGGAATTAGTTTGTTGAACTTGACCTTACTTAGAATGGCAAATACCGTCGCTCCTCCATCAACATAGAGTTCATTCACATCTGTTTCTTTTATCGTGCGTTCTACAACTGTCGCAATGGATTCACGGAGTCTCCTAGCAACCTTAGGATCTCTTACTATTGACTGGTTGATAGCAATCATTACTTTTGAGTGCTTGCCAAAAGCTTCTATGATGTCTTGCGACCAGTTGGATAAGAGTTCAATCGAGTTTTCTCCGGAGCAGAAAACATTAAAAGGCATCTCACTAATATAGCAACCTCGATCCGAAGCATCATTCAAGGTGTTTCGACTTACGGGGAAAGAGCTCCCAAAGACATAAAGTGTGTTGCCGCTTGAAGATTCAAAATCGTTAGGCACAGATACATTTTCGTGAAAACCTTTGGATTCTAGGAGCGCCAAGAAGAAATCAGAACTGCCTGCAACGATGAAACTACTATTAACTCTTTTAGTCCACATCATAAGGTCATCCTTATCAGTCGCTTCTCCAACTATAATCCCGTCCTGCGGCATTTGCGCATTGTGTTTTAGCACTTCAACGTTTGTGTTTTCCACCTTTCCCAACAACTGTGAAACATATGATGTCTTCAGGGGATATTCCGGATCATCTGAAAAATCTGTCTTGTGCAATAATGTATTATGAATGTAATAAATACCATTCGTAACGATCCTTCCTCGAGTTGGGTTAGCCGGTACAAGCAGAACTTTTTGTTTCTTTGAAGCTTTAATCATCGCTACTAGTTCTGCAAGCACATGCCCTCTTAAAACCGAATCTGTTTTCTTATAAATCCAATCAACTCCATCATCTGAAAGTTGTTGTGTGATACGATAGACTTCTCTTGCGGCTTCTTCTTCCGACTCGGATCGTGTATTTGTCGCAATTATCAGCAAATCCACATCTTCTTTCACTAATACATCTGTCTCGACAAGAACTTTTAAGCCGAAACGCAATCCTAATCCACCTAATTCTGCAGCTCCGGTAAAGTCATCAGCGATTACAGCAATCATATTACCTCAGAATGATCCTTAAATTGTCAATTTCTAAACTACCGGTTGTTTGAAGCCATCGTTGTTGCAAAATCAATTGCATTAATCAAGCTATCTGCTATAGCAGTTCCTTTGCCCGCTTGATCAAAGGCGGTTCCGTGATCAACAGATACTCTTATTATTGGAAGACCCAAAGTAATATTTATACCACTCACAGTATCCCATTTCTTTTGCTCATCATTCCAAACAAAGCCAACTAATTTCAACGGGATATGTCCTTGATCATGATACATCGCGACAACAACATCATACTGTCCCCCTTTAGCCTTTGAGAACAGGGTGTCACCTGGAATTGGTCCGTCAACAACAAATCCTGACGACTTTGCTGCTTCAATTGCAGGAGTAATTTCTTGTTCTTCTTCCCAACCAAATAAACCGCCATCACTGCAATGCGGATTGAGTCCAGCTACCCCTATTCTTGGTGTTTCAATTCCTAGTTTCTTGCACGCATCGTGTGCTAGATGAATTACATCTAGTACTCTCTGCTTTTTGACAAGATCGCAAGCTTGCCGCAATGATACATGCGTTGTCACATGAACAACTCTTAAGTTGCCTTCAACCAACATCATCGCATATTTGTCCGAACGGGCAAAATGTGCGTAAATCTCTGTCTGACCGGAATAATGATACCCTGCAAGATTAATTGATTCTTTGTTAATCGGACCTGTAACAGTCGCATGAATTCTTTTGGCCAATGCAAGTTCAATTACTGTCTTGACCGATTCAAATGCTGCGTTGCCAGCAAGTGCTGACACCCTTCCACGCTGTAGCTTCCGCGAATCAACATTTTTCAGGTCATAAACGTCAATTTGTCCAAATGTAAAATCGCATTGTTCTATTTTGGAGATTGATTTAATCCGCATATTTGAACCAACTATATTAAGCGCATTTCTAATAACCCCGGCATCACCAATTACAACTGGCTTACATTCGTCATAAATTCTCTCGACTGACAAGGCTTTTGCTACTATTTCAGGACCAATTCCAGCAGGGTCCCCCATTGTAATACCGAGAATAGGTTTGAAATTGTCCATCTAGAAGAAAACCTCTCTAGCTAACATAAACTTTCAATTCTTGAATCTTTTCCATTTGTGATCTGATTGCTTCAACTTCGTCGAGACCCAGTTTACTAAGAGGCGGAAGCATTTCCTGAGTACATAATCCATAATATTCCATCATTACTTTCAGAGCAGCAAGGGACTGACCTAGTGATCTTTCTTTTTGATAGATTTTGGCAATCAGATCCGTCTCTTGTTGAAATCGATTCGCAGTTTCCGAATCGCCACTTTTAGCTCCTTCATATAGAAGTTGAAACATTTTCGGAACGATATTACCTGTACTGGGAACAATGCCATCAGCTCCGTTCAATAATCCATAAGCAGATTGAGCCGCCCATCCGATCAGTAATGCGAAGTCTTCTCTTCCTTTGAATAGCGCAATCGACTTATCAAGTCTTTGTATGTCTCTCTCAGAATCCTTTAGTGCAACAATGTTCGGGTGGTAACTCAATTTGTCGATGACATCAATAGGAATTGACATGTGGGTTGTGGCCACAATGTTATAGATTATCACTGGACCCGGAACATTTTCAGCAAGGGTTTCAAAGTACTCTCGCATCTGATCATTTGTCAAAGAATAGTAACTGGGTAATGTTGCAACTACAGCATCAATTCCGAGATCAAAATACTGATTTGCCGCTTCGATCGATTCAGCCAGGCAGTTGCTTGATATACCAGCATAGAGCGTTGTTTTGCCTGAATATGTTTTTGCCACACACTCTGCGTATTTTACTTTCTCTTGAGTGGATATTGAAGCAGATTCACCAGTGGTCCCAATGATGAAAGGGAAGGCGCTGCTAGAAACGATTGCATTAATGATTCTGTGTACTGCTGCTTCGTCTATTTTGCCATTAGCTGTAAATGGTGTAATCATAGGCACTACGACACCATGAAAGTGTTTCGCTTTCGCCATAAGATAGTCTCCGGGTCGATGGCACGCATTGTTAATTAAAATGCATTGAGGTAAATCCTCTTGGCATCATCGGCTTTTATTTCCTTGATATTATTCCTGAGCAACCTCGTAACGTTCATGGCTGATTCAACCAATCGGTCGATCGCCTCCTTGGGTATACCGATTTCGGAGAGCTTGGATGGAATGTTACATTGCCTGCAGAGATCGCGAATCTTCTGAACGCCAGCATAAGCGTTTTCTAAGCTGGAACCTTTCGGTGGGATACCTAATGCAATAGCTACGTCTGAAAACCGTTCCGGGCCTTCAGCAATATTGAATTCGATCACGTGTGGAAGAACCAACGCATTAGCTAAACCGTGAGCAACGTGGAATTCTCCTCCAAGAGGATAGGACAATGCGTGTACGCCAGCTGTATTAACGGGACCAAGACAAAACCCTCCAAACATACTGCCCAAAGACAAGCTTTCTCTTGCTTCGAGATCGTTCCCATCATTGAAAGCACGGACCAAATTCTTAGATATCAATCTAATTCCTTCAAGCGCATAAACATCGATGATAGGTTGCGCAAATTTGTTCGTATAAGCTTCAATACAGTGAGTAAGAGCATCCATTCCGGTAGCAGCGGTAACTGATGGAGGAACAGAAACGGAAAGCTTCGGATCTACGTAAACTGCATCCGGAACAAGGAATGGGCTAATGACTCCTTTTTTCTGTAGATCGATTTCATCGAGAAGAATTGCATTAGGAGAGACTTCACTTCCTGTCCCGGAGGTTGTCGGTAGACATGCTAAATAAGTTTTTCTACTCTTGAGATTTCCAATCCCAACAATTTCGTTAATGCTTTGGGAATTATGGATTTGAGCAGCAACAAGTTTGGCAATATCTAACACACTACCCCCTCCAATTCCGGCAACACTATCGCATCCGGCCAGTTTTGCGTTTTCCAAAGAAGCGTAGAACATCTTGATTGTTGGTTCGGATTGGATACTGCTATCAATTGTCGCCTTGATACCTTCTTTCTTCAAAGATCTAACCAAGTCATCAATTGCTGGAAGAAGTTTTGGAACAGTGAATATGAGCAGATTCCTATATGATGAATTTGACAGGTCGTCACGAAACTGATTGATTGAATCAATACCAAATACTAATCGCGGAGGATGTAATAAAGTTATTGATCTCATTGTTGTTCATCAATTATTAATACAATTGCTTTGTTGCATTGACCAACCCCCTGTAGTGGTGCCAACGTTGAGTTAGTTTTTTCCCTCGTTTAGGCATTGGCAACCTGTCTCTAATATCATCAAAGTGATTGGCTTTGTGATCTGCCGTTCGATTCCCACACAAACGTGTTAATCATGATTCTGAAATGACCTATCGGCATGAAGTCACCTCCCGGTCTTTTGTCATTTAAAGTCAACCATCTTTGAAAGACCACTTGACGTCAAAGCCGCCAAGGGACTTGAGACCTACCGCCCTGTAATATGAAGGCCCCTGTTCGATGATTTGGTCTAACTGTCTTTTGTGACCCAGTCTTTGCACCGCAGCCCACTCGCTGATCCTCGCCGTGCGGCGCTCGCCATCCCATAGGCAAAGACCGTCGGCACCGGCTTGATAGTATGCTTTGGCAGTCCTGGCGTAACTTTCTGCCGATTGCGCTCGCGGCATAAGATCGGGCCAAATGTGAACGGTATCACCGCCGATCTTCCGCCATTGCTCCAGCTGTGACATATGCAAGTATGGAGTTGGCATTATGTAGTTTACTAGATGTTCTTGCAACCAAGTCTCGACGTCACAATGGTTCTCAATATAGTAAGCAGGCTCACCGTTTTTTCGACCTGAGATGGTTATACCAAGTTGACGGCTTGGTTTTTCATCGAGGAGTGCCCGAACCTCACGGATGAACTGCGTAACATATCCGGCACAGTGGGCCACCCATTTCGGATCCTGGACCGAAAGTCCTCGCGGATCCTCGCCATATCTTTCCTTAAAGGCGCTCACGACCGGCTCCTCGTAGAATACGTAGGGTTCGCTGCGATTGAGGTGGAGCTGGATTCCGTCGATGCCGTAATCCAGTGTTTCCCGCAAAAGACTGAGCCAGTATTTTCGGACTTCAGGATAGGCAAGGCTCAAATTAGTGATTGGAACCCCCTCCTTATTGCGCTTTGTCCATTCTGGATGTTTCCAGTAATATCGCGCCCAAGCTATCGGCGAACGGTTCATGGGATACTGTGGTCCGATGAAACGCATGCTGGCAAATATCTCTATGCCATTGCCGTGAGCAAGTTTCGTAAATTCCGCGAGCGGATCTACCCATTTGTCTTGCCAGAGATTGTCTTCGGTCCCAATATCGCCTATGCCGGTTTTGTAGACACAGAAGTAGCCTCTCAGAGCTTCAAAGATTAGTATCTTGATATCGGTATTGGCGTATGGCTCGAATTCATCTTTGAACCATTCCTCGGAGGTCGGGTGGAAGGTATATGTTCCTCTGGTGTGTCCGCTGTATTGACCGGTGCAAAAAATTAATGCGAGTGCACGAGTCTCGTCGCTCGGCTGCAGCTGCTGCCATTGGCGTTTTTCCTGTTCTGTCAATGGTTCCAGTCTCACGAAGGAAAGGTTTGCTATGTCTGCATGCTCGGGCCGATTGTATGGATACTGTATTTGGCGAAACGTAAGAGACTGACCAGTAAGATCCGCGGTTTTCCAGTAGGCCTCTGTGATTACTTTGTTTATATCAGGCTCATGGCTTCCAAATTTTGTGGTGCCATCTTCATCGACCGTTTTGTGTTCAGGACCGACCCGACGAAAACCAACGTCGTTGGTAAGCTTGACTTCGAGCTGCCCGTAATTGGAATTACCAGGATAGTGAGATTTTGTCAGATTGTTTCCAAGGAAGATTCTGTAAAACCCTTTTGCGTTAAGGGGCAGTGTCAGTTCTCCACAGCTTTGGTCCGGGTACGCAGAGGCCATGAATCCCTTAAGGCCTTCTGTTGTCTCATAAGCTGTCAACTGCCAGTGGTCTTTTTCGAAGTTGCGAGAAAGATTCTGCGCGGGGAGACATTGTGACATATCTGACCTGATGATCGTTCCTTCTCTTGCCACGATTGGAGAGCCTTTCTCTTTCGCTTTGGCCACAGGACTACCTGTAACCCGATGCATCCAACTATTCAGTGGAGTGAAGGCGGCCAGAATTGTGCCTGCAGTAGTATTAAGAAAATCACGGCGTTCCATTATATTGTTCTTTTGCCTGTTATTTTAGAAACAGTCGATCATAATCATTTTCGTTCCTTTTTGTATCACCAGACACTATTTAAGGAAAATCATTTTTTTGGTTTGAATGAATTCTCCCGCTTGTATCTTGTAGAAATATACACCACTCGATAACGTGCTCGCGTCAAACTTCAATTCATAATTCCCCGGACTCTTTTCTTCATCTACAAGTGAAGCGACTTGTCTTCCCAGTAGATCGAATACACTCAACATTACATAAACAGAAGACTTCCGATCGGAAGAGTTTGATGGGGCAATTTGGTAACCTAGGACCGTAGTTGGATTAAAAGGATTTGGATGGTTCTGAAATAATGAAGATTTGTTCTCTATGGTTTCTCTTTGACGAATTCCGTTTACCTTATCATCGTTAAATTGGAATGCAAACAACTTGCTATTCTTCATTTGAAATCTTAACCGAACCACTCTACCCACCAAGCCGGTAACGCCGGACTTTCCATTCCACGTAACAGTTTGTCGAACTGTATCTGTTCTGATCGAATCACATTCATCGAGCGTGAACCCTGGAATGGGCAGACCTTTCTCATCAAGCAATTCAACACGGACAAATCCGCTGTCAGCCGTCACGTTCAGTTCCAACCGATTACCTTCGAATATCAAAGGTCGCGTCGTCATGTATCCAATTTCGTTAGTTGCATCTATCGATACAAAACCATCTAATCGCTGCCTGTAACGATAATAATGGCGAGGGGCGGATCCGCCATGGGCGCCGCCTTCATCCACGTACTGCCATATTTCGTTACCCCGTCGAATCAGACCATACATGGAAAGCTCCTCTTGTGCAGAGCCATAAGGAATATACCAGGGTCCGACAGGGTAGCTTGTGGCGAAAAACTTCCAATTCTCTCCATCACGGCTGACTCCCAGGTCAACGTGCCTGGCTTTGTCATTACCAGGATACCTCCAAACAAATGCAAGATAAACATCCGGAGCCCAAGGATATTTTATGACTCGTGTTCGATATACTTGTCCGGCACCAGTGACATTGAAGGAAATCGGTCCCTCGCACGTAACCGCTGGGTATGGATCTCCCTCAAAATACGGCGACGCCATATGATTGAATGGCCACGCCTGGAGGATCTGATCAGTCCAGAATCCCGTAGCAACTCGACCATTTGTATGAGAGCACACGGAGTGAAGGTCGTTGAAACTCGCGTCTCGTTTGATATAGCTTGCATACTCTCCTCTTTGGTCGTCCCAGTAACATTCTCCACAACCACCGCTTTTGAGAGGAAGCTGGATTGTTTCGTTCCTCCGCCAGTGTTGACCGTCTGGTGAGACATAGAAATACATGCCTCTATTTCCTACAAATGCATTTGCCTTGTATTTTTCTTCCAGATTTATGTTCGGATTAAGATCCTCGAAAAAAGCACCATACATAGGCGTTTCCGTGATGATAGGATCTTGCATAGCGAAATGAATTCCATCAGACGAAGTTGCCAGTCGGACCGTTCCGTATGTCGACCCCGCTCCATCAGGAATAGCCATATCAATCTGGCCATTTACATCATATACACTCGGTCGCCAAGCTGAATGACCAACCACAAATCCAGAGATTGCTTGTCTTCCATATGGTTTATTGATTACAAGTTTCGCATTTGATTTCGTTTCTAGAATTACATCATCAATAAATACATGTTTGCGTGAAGACAAATTTATTGCTCCACCCGTATCCCAATTGGCTGCGAAGAGAAGAGGCGGACCATTCGCCACCGAAGGTTTAAGGGCACTGTTCCCGCAATTCCTTGAAAAGGTCTGCGGTGTAAAATTGCCGCTGTAACGAGCTGCGTTCGAAATCCGGATTTCATCTACTAATCCCTGCATCACGTGAGCGCCGTGGCGATCAGAGCCAATTGCAACATTGAATCGGTTTTGTCGGCGCTGCTCGAAACTCATTGACATGAACCCCCGGTGTTCATGCTCACGATCACTCGGTTTCTGTAAATCCGGTAGGGTCTGCAGAAGAATCTGAGAAACATTAGCCCCACCCTGATCAATGCCATCAATGAAACATTCGACCCTAAGACTGTCACGCACAATAGCTATGTGATACCACTGATTTAGGCTTAGGGTGGCTCGGCAAACTCCTTTGACTCCAGCGTAGTAATTGAAAAGTTTCAGAGAATCTCCGTCTAACACCAAAGACAAACCAGGTTCATAAGCCTGACCAAGGTCGATGATCGAGATCTCAGTCCCGGTCGTCAGGAGATTTAACCATAATTCAATAGTCCACGCTTGTCCTGCCAGACCGTTTAGCAGCGCGCCTGGACCTTCGGTCAGACCCCATAGTCCACTTGGAACTCCATCACTTTCACGTAAATGATTTTCTGTAACCGAACCAGTAAAGCCTGCATAACTCACCGCATACCCGTTACTCACTTTTAATGCTCGGCCGAATTTGCCAGCGACTAAACTGCCGCCTTCCATTAGGCAAAGGTCTGCCTTTTCGTATTTACTTGCATCGGTTAGCGTTGTATGCGGGTAATCAGACTCATCAAACAGCCAGAGCACCACAGTTTGTTCGTCTGCAAAGGTGGGGAAAAGATCATTTTGGGTCGAAACATTGGGAAGGCTTTGTGCACGTACTGAAAGAATCAATACTGTTGAAGTCAACAGCGAACTTCCCAAAAATGACAAGGTGTTTGTTAAGTTCATCTTCTTCTGATGCGGTTGTTGGATAAGTTAGATTACTCAAGTTGACCGCCTTCAAGCGGCCAAGAGATAAGATTTGACCTGATCGATGATTTGTTCTTTGTAATGTTGAGTTGGTAACCAGCGTTTAGGGATACGGTCTTCGATGCAATCAAGGGT
>Ga0315282_10015370_pt1 | contig 11297 bp, 5 predicted proteins | sample YL17G07_20_MG_FD_203693 | JGI IMG/M metagenome (GOLD analysis project Ga0315282, IMG submission 203693) | Sediment microbial communities from Yellowstone Lake, YNP, Wyoming, USA - YL17G07_20 | ecosystem: Environmental > Aquatic > Freshwater > Lake > Sediment | place: USA: Wyoming | collected...
AATCGTCCTGCTGCCTGATCGGATCATCACGATACTTGTCTTTATTCATGTAAATAGAACTCTCAAGCGAGAATTCCTCCAAATATTCCAATAATCTAACGCAAATATCATCGACACCGGGGGGCCATATCTTGTTGAACATTTTCCTATCTTCAACCGCATAAGCTGGAACGGACACCGACGAGAAATGGAGCGAGAACCTCCTCTCGAGGAATGACTCGATCAATGAAACGCGGTCCTGGACCTTTCTCCTCAACAGATAATCGATCTCCCCCTCTAAATGGAAATGATTCTTTTCGGGATGATAATGGACATCCGGTTGTTCAAGGATGGACTGGCGGGTCGTGGAAATGACAGGTTGGTCGGCGGCCCGACCGGGGTACACGGGCCCGGGAGGACGGTATCCGGCCGCCTGACCGGCTTGCGTGTATCCTTCCCGTATCTTTCCGGGCGTTGATGGAATGAACCTGCCACCTGTTGCTCTGGCAAGGTTCTCCATGCATTCGTCCTCTGCCAATTGCCCGACACCTATGATGATTATCTTTGGGGTGATCCCCTTGTCGTGGGCGTATTTCAGAACGTCTTCGCATGTGTACTTGCTGCGATTGTCATCCCCATCCGTCAAGGCCACGATGAACTGTTCCTCGCCATGATTCGCTTGGGCGAGTTGATCGATGGCTGCGATCATGGAATCCCAGAGCGCGGTATAGCCATCTGCATAAAGGCTATTGATGATATTTTCAATGGCAATCCCCTGATTATCCTTTAGTTGATACGGGAAATCAACGCTGTGCGTGTCCGAGAACGAGATCACGCCGATGTAATCGTTGGGGGCGCACGGCCTTACGAATTCTTCGATGGCGCCTCTCTTTGCCTGTTCCAGCGGGTCCCCCTTCATGCTGCCGGAGCGATCGATCACCAGCATCGTGCCTTTCTGAGCCATGTTACTCCCTCCTTGCTGAATTTTATTAGCAACATCTATCAATGATTTCTGGCCTTGGTCCTTCAAGATATATCTCACTTCGATTTCTATCTCCTGTTTGTCCTGTAATTTGAAGGAGCTGAGAAATGCTTCCTTTTGCTTTTTTGGAAAGAACAATCGTCCATCTTTCCTAATTGAAATATCTGAAAAAAGAATGCCATTGTAAATAACTTCGACAATATCGATATTTTCCGGGATCTTCAACTGTTTTCTGACATTGGACGATAATACGCCATTCCTTTCAAATCCCGACCGATAGGTAATTATTACTTTTTTGGAAACGGTCTGGAGGTTCCCGGGGGCGATCATTTGATTCACCAATTTTCACAATCATATATCAAGTAAATTGAAAGTGATAGGAGAATGTTCTATTTCATATATTATATTTTCTAATACCGCAACACAATAAAAAAAAATTCCGGGCCCTTAGGTATCATACCAGTGCATATCATCAGGCCATGTTCGCATCAGGAGATGAAGTCGACGACGACCAGTTTTAGATAGTTCCTATCGAATGGGTCTATCTTCTCCTTTGTGGGGAGAACTTTATCGAATAGGAAATCATTCAAATCCGTGATCGTCCTCTTCCAATTCTCATCCGACTTGTATCGGTTCCATATCCTACGAAGCTCATGCAGCATTTTCTTTGTGAGCGGTATCGATAGCAGTTTCTTACGCACCACTTCCCATATCTCAAGGGGCTTTTTGTCCTCGGGAAAATCCTCCAGTTGTTCGCTGATCCGAGATTCCATCTCGTGGATGAGGGTCTTCACGAACTTCTGGCTCCTGTCCGTGCTCATCTCGCTGGCGGTGGAGGCGGTCTGCATCTGTTCCAGTTCCCTATACGATTCCTCCAAGTGCTTGAGTATGGCCTTGTTGATCTTATAGACCTCATCGAAGAAATCGGGGATCACGCGTCCCTGGTTCGGGGGGCAATCTATGAAATCGAGTATCTTGCTTCTGCGCTCTAGGATCTTTTTCGTGGTCATATCGTACAGGAACCAATAATGGAAATCCTCCTTATATTTGTAATAGAAGAAGATACCTTTGAAATCCTTCTTGTGAAGACCGCTGTGGATCCCGTACGGGATCTTCTCTAAATTCTTGACCGCCTTCACCTTTAGATAATCCTTGAGGGGTTGGAAGAACCGCTCGCTCCCGCCGAACATGTTCCTTTCCAGGTCGTCGAAGATGCCCTCGTCCTGCGCATGAATCCGAGAGATGGTGCCGAAGACCTTTGGATGGACGACCTCGCCTAGGATGGATTGGTCCAGACCGACGGATTTGTCAATGTTGATTATCTTACCTTGCAGGATCTCTACCAGTTTCAGCAATGTGTCCAATTCCTTCTCTGGGAAGATGTTATAGACCATTATCTCCTTGAACTTGGAACCGATCCTATCAATGCGCCCTGCCCTCTGTACCATCCGCGTTGGGTTCCAATGCAGGTCGTAATTTATCAGATATTGGGCGGTCTGGAGGTTCTGCCCTTCCGACAATACGTCCGTGCACAGCAAGATATCGATCTTCTTGTCGAAGAAGTCCTGGATTATCCGTGCCCGTTCGGGGACGCTCCGGCCAGTGGTTCTTCCAGAGCTCGATATCGCCTCGATCTTCGCCTTCTTCAGTTCCTCGAATTTGGGCAGTTCCTTAAACAGATATTCCAATGTGTCCGCGTAATAGGTGAACACTACGACCTGGCCCTTCTCTGATAGTTCCAGCAATTTGTCCTTGAATTCGATCAGCTTCGCGTCCTCTTTCGGTTCGATCGTGTTCACTCTCTTCAATATCCCGCTCAATAGCTTGATGTCCGTATCGACATCGTCAATGAGGTCATTGATCCTGAAGTCCGAGGGTTTCAGGTCTTCCAATTTCTCACGATATTCATCCTCTTCCAGCTCATCATTGATCCACATGAGATATTTGTTGAACGTTTCCTTTGTAAGCAATTTCCCCTCGGCTATGTGCTGTTTGAACATCTCCAAGAATGAGATGTGCTTTTTCAGGCTCAGCCTGAAGGCATAGACACTACTTTCCAGTCTCTTGAGGAGGATAGTCTTGAATATCCCGCTTATCGCAACCATTCGCCCCAGGGCCATCACTTCCTCGACCGTCAATTTCTTTTCTTTCTTGTATTCTAGAATCCTATAATAGGCCATTTTCAATTTTTCCGTTATAGTATCTGAGATTTCCTTGTACATTCCTTTGTAGGTCGCATCCAGGTTATACTTGATGTTCTTGAGTCTGCGTTTGGGGAAGGTGATCTTTTCCTTCTTCTTTGTCCCATCTGGCTGGTCTACGAGCCGATACGCATCGGGATAATTCTTTACTATATAGTCCCGGGTCCTCCGTATCGCGATCTCGTTCAGGATATCGTTGAGAAGGGACGGGTCATCCTTATCCTCGACTTCCTTGAAGAACTTGAAAAGGTTCGGGATGTTCTCCTTGATGAACGCCCTCTGGTTCATCCCGACCATCAAGCCGATCTGCCAGTACAAGTCCCAGATCGTATTGTTGATCGGGGTCGCGGTCAGGAAGAGGATGAATGGCCTGTTGCCCTTTTGCGCGATGTGATTGTTGACCAGTGTCAAGAAGTTCTCCCAGCGGTTCGATAACGGATTCCTCAGATTGTGGCTCTCGTCGACGATTATCAATTTTATCTCGTCCAATTTACCGCCGACCGTGTCTTTGGCCTTATTCAGGAAGTCGTCAGTCGCCAGATCCTCCTGGGAAAGGATGTTGGTGGGGAGTATCTTGTTCTTCAGTTCCTTGCTCCAGACCAGTTCCCTCAACTGCGCGGGACATATGACCAGTATCCTATTCTGCCTCCGGTCCAAATGGTATTTCTCGATGACCTTCAGGGCGATGTATGTCTTCCCTAGCCCGACGGAATCCGCTATGAAGACTGCACCGTACTTTGCCAATCTTTTATAGACCCTTTGGACCGCATCCGCCTGGAAGTTCGTCAGGTTCACCATCGTTTCCCTGTCCTCATCCATCTCTTCGTCCTTGGCTTCCTGGAAGTCCTCCTTCTGCAGCTCGAACAATGCCTTCATGTAGACGTCATGAGGGGTGTACTCCACACTTCCGAACCTTGAATTCTCCAGTAGGGTGATCAGTTCTGCCTTAAAGTCCCTGGACTCGTTCCAGAATTTATCGAACCATTCCCTCTTTGTATAGACCGCTAGGGATTCGTGCTGCCATGTGTTCAGTTCCCCGTATCTTGTCAGACCTGCCGAGGTGAAGTTCGAGGAACCGACCACGATCAGATTGTCGAAGATGTACGCCTTTCCGTGAAGGAACTGTTCGAACAGCCTCACCTCGACGTTCGGTTTATTCAGGAAATCTATGAACTGTCTAGTCGAGTCGTCGGTCTCCTTGGAGAGCTCGAACCCCTCGATCTCGTCCTTGAGGGTCTTCAGTATCTCCTTCCCCAAGGTGCAATCATTTTTGATCTCGGGGGTTGTACCAAGCAATAGCCTGAACCTCTTGACATCGCCCAGGTTCTCTTTGATCATAACATATGCCTGGATGTTGAAGAACGCGGTGGCGATGTCCAGGTTCGTTTCTTTATTGTCCTTGAGGACGGTGTTCAGGAAGGTGACCAGTTTGTTGTTATCGGCATTGTCGATTATTTCGCGTGGGATTGCCATACTAATCCTCCAGACTGCCCGCCTTGTCATGGCGGTGCTTTACCAATTCGCAAAGGCACCAGTAGACCTCCTTCCGTTCCTCTTTCGATAGGCCCAGCCCATCGAATATCATCCCATCAAGCGCGGCGCGGTCCGGCTGCGGTCTAGGGTCCTGCTCCCGGATGTCCTTTTCAGGGTCTATGCCAAGCTCCTCGTAGATCGTCCCAATGTCCCTTCGTGTGATCTTACTGTAGATCTGGTCGACCTTCTTGCCATCAAGAGAAGAGGGATCGAAGATCATCATATGGTTGTCCAGGTCTGTTTTCACCATTATCGCTGAACCACCGCCGAACCCCTTCCGGGCCAATATCTCGAAGAACAAGAAGGTGAGGCTCGAGTTCAGGACCAGAAGCAGCCTCTTCTCCATTCTCTCATCGTTCGGTTCTATGCCAAAGAAGTTCCCAGTGAAGGTGAACCCCTTCAGATTGAAGATACACAGATGCTTCTTCCCGCGCATTGCGATCCATAGTATCCTGGAGTGCTTGTCCTCGGTCGCTTCCTTGAAATACCGTATGTTCTTTATTATGAACGAATCGTTCTGTGTAACTTCTATCCTATCGATCTTCTTCACGTTCTTTAGGATAGGGAATGCATTGTCGGTCGTGGTCTCGTCCCGTGTTTTGATGTAGTCGCCGTAACCGGCCTCCTTCAGTCCGGTCTTGACCTTGCATATGGTCCCTATTTTTTTCATTTTATCGTTGTCGATGATATGGAAGAAGATGTCCGGTGCCCGGAGGTACTTCCCGCCCCATTTGTTAGCCGCATACTTACCTCTATCGAACCTGGCCCCCTTTCGTTCGTACTCCTCGGGATATTCCCAACCCTCCTCGAGCAAGTCCGCATGCAGTATTGGGAAGACCCTGTAATCGTTCTCGTTCACCAGGTTCTTGACAAGTTCGGATATGCCCCCGGTCCTTGTCTTCACCTTGATATTATCTATGTTGATGAGGTTCCTCGCCGAGAGGACCTGTTCGAACGGCTTTTTGAACATCACGAATTTCGCTGTGTGCTGGAGGAGCGGCCAGTTCTTCTGAGCCCCGCCATTGGCACCCGGCTCCCATGCGGTAAGTCCCCTCGTTCCTATCTCGGGTGCTCCGAACACGGCAATCACCGTGTTGATGAGAGCGTTCTCGAACACCCTCTTTGAGGAGTCGTATATCCCGATGATCGGGACGTACTTGAGTAGGAATTCCTGCAGGTCCTTCCCGTAATCCACGTCGAGCCAGAAATTCGAGGTGATGAAGCAGAACACGCCCTTCGGATTGAGCAGGCTGAGACCGTGGAAGTAGAAATAGATGTAAAGGTCGCTCATCCCATCAATCTCCTCGACCACAGGAAAACGCGTTCTGACCGATGCGCGCAACTTCTCCTTATATTCCTTCTGCTGTTCCTTGGTCACATCCTTCTTCAGGACATTGGGTGGGGAGATTTTTTTGTAATTGACGTATGGCGGGTTCCCAACCACGATATCGAACCCGCCCTTGTCACCGAAGATCTCCGCAAAATCGACATCCCAAACGAAGGGTTTCTTCTCGGGATCCGTCAGATCCTCCTTTATCGACGCCAGTTCATCCATCGTGCTTCTCATCTTTTCCAGGGCCTTCTGCAAACCCTCTCGCACATCCACCAACTTCCGTTGGGACCTCTCGGTGACTTCACCATCGAGATCGACCTGCTTTGTACCAGTCAACTTCCTTATTTTTTGCTCTAACTCTTTGACCTCGCTTTCGATCTGGGACGACCGTTCATCGATGATATCCTTGAAAATCCGGACCTCCTCCTTGATGAACCCCTCCCGGGTGTTGATCTTTGCCGTTGGGTCATTGCAGAAATATTTCACCTTCTCGGCCTTCAGGGCGGATAGCCGCTTCTTCAACTTTTCCGAGATACCTGAATCCCTCAAGTGGAGATTTATCCCTCCGACGTCTTGGACCAGCGAATCCCCGACCCTCAGGTTCAGGTTCAAGTTCGGCAATAATGGATGCTTCCTCAGAGTCTCCTTCTTGATATCGGATTCGATTATCAATTGCAGCCAAAGTCTCAGCTCAGCGCAATGGATTGCCCAGGGCATTACATCAACACCGTACAACGATCGACCGATGATCCTATTCTTCAGGTCGAAGTCCTTCATGGATCGTTGTTCTTTGAGATGTTTGAAGATTATCCTATAGAGCTCGACAAGGACATTCAACATTCCGACCAGGAATGCGCCCGATCCGCATGCTGGGTCGACCACGGAGAGATTGTCGAGGGCCTCCTCCAATTTGAACCATAATCTTTCTTTATCGAAATATTTCTCAGCCTCGGCTTTGTCATCATTGAAGAGGAATTCATAGAAGACCTCCTTTGGGACCTCAGTCAGATTCTTTGACAGGTATTCGACAAGGGTCCTGCGACCCATGAAATCCACTTCGACCCTTGGGGTATAGACAATCCCGAGGTCGTTCCTGTCGTAGATCTCATCCGCCACATTCGCCATCCGTTCGTAGACATATCCCAGCATCTGGGGATCGACCGCGACCTCTTCGTTAAGTGGCATATCCTCCTTGATTGTGAATCGATACGCTTCAAAGAACGTGAAGAGCCTCTTGAATATTTCATCATCAAGACGGATCTTCAATCTGTCACAATCGCTCTCTGAGAATAGTCCACCGTTCAGGAATGGGGCATTTGAGAGGACATCCCGTATGTCCTTCGGTAAATGTTTTGCAGTGATGGGCCGGTTCGAATTGAGGGTTTCGAAGAACAGGATCTTCAACCATTTATCATAGAAGGAATTCTTTTCGACACGCCCGCTGCCGCGTTCGACGAGATATGTCTTCCACATCCATTTCATGAACTTCAGATTGTCCCCCAACCATCTCTTACGGGAGATGAAATATACGAACATGAGCCGGTTCATCAGGGTGTTCGCGAATTCGTGCGAATCCTTCTTCAATATTCTTGGGCTGTCGATCTCCTTTCTCAACCAGAAGAAGATCTCTTCATATTCCTTGTAGAACTTGTCCGAGACCTTTTCGACGCTGAACGAGGTTCTCCATTTGTTCCAGACCTCCCTCCAGGATGTTTCCGTACCATCGATGAAGATGGCGGCCAGTGTATCTGCGTCACTGTAGGAAAGGCCGTCCTTGATCTCGTCCATCATCAATGTGAGCGTGGTTATCTTCAGTTTCGCCTTTTCAGCGATCCTCTCTTGGTGCGGGAGGATGAATATCAACGATTCATAGTTCAAGGATATGATCAATAGACAATTGAGATAGCTGTCTGAGATGGACTTGGTCAATGCCCGTATCATTGGTATTGATACCTGGGTCTTGTCATAGTCCAGTTCGATCAGAAATACGTGCAGTTCCTCGCCATAGTTCAAGATCGTGTAGATGTCCTTGATCTTATCCTTGACCTCGTCTCGAAAAGTGAAGGAGGATAACTTCCTCTTGTATGACACATCATGAAGGACCTCTTTTGGATAGTTCAACAATCCGAACAGATCGAAGATGTCCTTTGCGGACTTTATGTTCGGAACAAAGTCCGAGATTTTTTGTCTGACTTGCCCGGCATCGATCATATTCACCAAACCTCTTATATTTGGACGTTGGGGAGGTCATAGGATAAGATTAAACCAGTGGGGTCCCCGTTTTCCGTAGCGCAGTGATTTCCATTTCGCCTTATAAATTTATTCGTGGCGCAGAAAAAGGAATGACGAAAAAATGGATGAAACAATAATGTACAAGGATTGATATGAAGGTGGTCGCGGTTGGCCTTGAAGAAGGGTTTTTCCCTCATTGGACATTCCTAGCAATATTCACCACATTCATGAATTCTCCTAATAGTAAGGTTCTCATCATAACCGATTAAAGCATATAAGAACGGCCCAGGGGGCCGATGCGACTTCGTTCGTGAGTTTTTACTCGTTGGAAAACCTGTTTAATCGCACTTTTGCTTTTAGTGAAACGATTATCAGACACCTGCATCGGTCGAGTCAGCATCTTCGGATTCATCACCTTCAGATGTAGGGGTTCCTTTTCCCTGGACGCTCTCATCCACGATTTTCATCTCATTGGGCGTTAATCCGTATAATTTATAGACGATCTGGTCTATGAGCTCGTCGGTCGCTTGAATTCTTATCTTGAGCGGTGACAATATCCCTATGCTTTTTTCAAATTCCTTTTTGAAATCTTCCTGGAAACTACGGCTATGTAGGTCGACCTTGGTGATCTTCTTCTTGTTTTCCTTTAAGATATTTACGATTTCTTCAAATTTGTATTTGTGATAGTCTTTAATCTTTTTTTTATTCTTAAGGTCGTCAACTTTTACACCAATTTCTCTCTCCATCCATTCCAGGAACCCTTTAATCTCTTTTTGTTTTTGAGTGCTCATCTCGGTCATCTGCTTTGACAGATGTGCGAGGATGTCATGGATCACATCGGATTGTTCCCACTCTGCGCTTTCCGAGATCTGCCACTTCTTGTTCAATGGGTTTGCATTGTGCTTTTTAACAAGCTCGGGATTTGGTTTATGATTTTTTTTCATCCGCTCATCTATGAATTCGAGCAGTTCTTTGAAGTTTTTATTTTCGGCCGTCATGCGCTAACCCCTATGAAATCAATATGGTCTGCACCGTAAATTTCAACATCTGCATCGACACCACCATTTTTTTCTTACCGGCAGCGAACAGCATTCTCATTTTGGTAACCCTTTATTATATAATTCGATCCCTTTATCCACAAGCGCCTTGCGCTCATCGATTGGGGTAGTGTAAGAGATTCGGCGAATTGGTATTTGTTCTATATATGGAGAGTTTATCCTAAGATAACCACCACTCAAATGACAGGACCAGTAAAATATGAGATAATAATAATTCAATAATTTCGAATTCATAATGGACATCAGAAAATATTCATCGCAAGGATACTGATTTTTCGAGATATAGTAAACTCGCCCAAGACCATAACCTATTTTATCTAGTGAGCATTCGAGCCTTTTAGAGAGCCCAGCAACCAGCAATTTCTCTTTTGAAAAGGACTCGATCTCGCCTTTACTGAGTTTATTTTTAGGTAGATATTGATAATCATCAGGATCCGAATCATATTTCGTACTATAACGATCCACGCACCCAGTCTGCATGATTAATATGTAGTCATTCTTCGATTTGGGAGGAGGTATTTCGTTAAATTCCTTTTCACTTATAAAAAATTCTTTTAAATCCGGTCTGGCAAGACCACAACGCCACAATCCCTTCGTGAGGAGCGCCCCCGATTCATTTAATTTCAACGTCAGCGGGATGGCGATGCTTGAAAATGGCGTTGGGATAATGAACTCGTTGAATTCTAGCAATCTCTTTTGAGGAATAAATGCCTCGCTCTTGTTCTCTAAAAATGATTTTTCATCACTAGCAAATGCAAACCTCACATCCGCAGTCAATTCTTCTTTTTTTTCAAATTCTATTATAATTGGATAGACCGCGGCATCTTTGAAAACATCAATCTGGGAAACATCGAATATCTCTTTCAATTTAGTCTTTTTGAGTATAAGTTCTCTCAATTTCAATCCATAATCAGAAGCTAAAAATGCATTCTTAACTATGTAGGAGAACTCACCATTGGTTCTTAGCAACTTGTATGATTGATCAATAAATATTACAAGTATATCATATTGCTCGAAAGCTGTTGTTGAAAACACGATTTTAAAATATTTTTTATCGTCCTCCCTCATGGATTTATTTCCAACATATGGTGGATTTCCAACCACTGCATCAAAACCAGGATTCGGTTTCACCGTACCATCAATAAAAAATATTTCTGGGAATTCGAGTTCCCAGTGGAAGATCCTCTTATCTTCTGCGATCTCCTGGGCGTTTTTGAACCAGCTCTTTTTGGTCATTGGTTCCCAGTTTGAGGGGTATGTCAGCGAATGTATCAAATCATAATATATCTGATCTGATGCTCTCCCTGTTGTCGGTGCAACTTCGTTTCCAAAATAAATCGAGGTGTACACATCCGCAATCGCCTTGACCTTCTTGTATGCATCGAGTTCTTTGAACTCTTGGAATATCCGTTCTTTGTTTTTAACATCATCCAGTTTGTTATCTCCGATTTTCTCGAGTTCTTTTATCTTGCCAATCAGATTGTTTAGAAATATATTTGAAATGAATGGTGCTATCGTTGTATCTTTCACTTCCGGCTTCTTGACATCTGGATAATTCTTTATATCCGACAATCTCGCCCCGATAAGGCTGTTCCCGCACTTCAGCCTATGGTCAAGGAACGATAGCGGCTTGTCTTTTGATATCGTCTTTAACCATAACGCGACCTTTGCGAGTTCGACCGCCATCGGATTGAGGTCCACGCCGTATATACAATGGTTGACGATCTCCCTTCTCAGCCAGTCGGCGGAATATTCGCCTTCATTGAGGGTTCCATTTTCGATGTCGCTATTTATCGCATCGCCCAGGTGGTGTGCCAGAAAGTCGACCACTTCAACAAGGAAATGGCCACTATCCATTGCGGGATCAAGTACTTTAATTGATAAAATGGCGTCTGAATAATTTGTATTTGCTTCTCTGGCGATCCTGATCTTCTCATCAATAACCGGTTTAAGGGTTTTTTCGACAATATATTTCACGA
>Ga0315282_10015371_pt1 | contig 11296 bp, 7 predicted proteins | sample YL17G07_20_MG_FD_203693 | JGI IMG/M metagenome (GOLD analysis project Ga0315282, IMG submission 203693) | Sediment microbial communities from Yellowstone Lake, YNP, Wyoming, USA - YL17G07_20 | ecosystem: Environmental > Aquatic > Freshwater > Lake > Sediment | place: USA: Wyoming | collected...
TTCGAAGCACGAAATCCGAAATTCGAAACAATATCGAATACCCAAATTTGAAATGTTCGAAACGAATAACCCCAATAGGGAACGGTTTCAAACCGTTCCCTACAAATACTTATTTCTTATACTTCTCGATGACCCAGGGCGGTATTTTATAAGGGACAATTCCCTTGTATGTGATCTCAGGCGCCTCTGGGGTTGCCTTCCACTTGTTGGGCCAGAAAGCCTTCAGCTCACCATCCTGCCATTGAACACCCAAGCTTGTGAGGTATCCCGGACCCCATCTAAGTTCATGGAGATGTCGTCCTTCGGCATCCTTCAGGTATGCCACGACGCCGGAGGGGGCCTTATGTACATCATTTTCCATAAAGGCCACCAGTTTGTCAGGGTCGAGGGTTCCAAGCTTCTCAATGACCGGCGCAAACGTGTAGACAATGGCGGCGTATGTATCCGCGGTATAGGTCGGCGTCTCACCGAATCTTTTCACATAGGTGTCAACAAATGGCTTTGTGAGTTCATTGTACTCAACCCCGCGGGCATAGGTATTCATGGTTGCCACATAGTTACCCATCTTTTGGGTGGCCTGCCAGAAGCCATCCTTCTGGGCCTCCACATTGATGCCGACCTGAACAGCCGGGATCTTGAGTTCGCCTGCCTGTCTGGCAAATGGAATTCCCACCGAAGAGGAAAAGATTGTGAAAATAATATGGGCCTCTGAACGCTGGATGGCAGATAGTTCGGCTGTGACGTCCGTGGCCACCGGAGAGGGTCTCCAAACACCTACTATCTCCATACCCATGTTGGGGAGGGCACCCTCGGCTGCTTTGATCATGGGTTCAGTCCACACGGCCTTTTCCGCAACGACAGCGACTTTTATTTTGGGTATGTTTAAGGATTGTTTCAATATGGCTCCAACAGTGGCCAAATGGATGAAGCTCGTTCTGCCAAGGAATGAGGAATTGAAAGGGGAGCCCCGGAACCAATATTTGTAGGTATTGTAGTTCTTGGCCACTCGGTTACAGAGCTCATCATGGGCAGCCCCAACGCCTATAAAGATCTTTTTGTTCTCCATGGCAATGTCCTGCATGGGCAGGACGGCCTCAGTCCGGAAACCGCCAACGACGAAATGCACCTTGTCTTTCGTGATGAGCCGCTCCATGGCATTGGTGGCGTCCGTGACGTTGAGGAATTCATTGGAATCTGCCTGAATAAGTTGAATTTTCATCTTTTTTGCGCCAACCTGAACACCCCCTTTAGCATTCAGCTCCTCAGCGGCCATTGTGGCTCCATCCCAATGCCCCTTCCCCTGCAAAAATTGCATCGGGCCGATCACGCCGATCTTAATCTCCTGTGCAAAAGCAATTGACCAGAACGACACTAAAAATAAAGAAACGATTGCTAACACGAAAATTCTTTTCTCCAACCTTTCCATCTTTAACCCTCCTTTCTGTTTTCACTCCAAATACTAAATCCCACAGGAGTGTGTCAATGTTTTACAATTGTTACCGACTCTTCCTCATGGCCTGCTTACCCAAAAGAATTATTGTTTGTAGAAGGTGCGTCCCGACTCAACCATCTCTTTGAGAAGGGAGGCGGGTTTGAATCGGACTCCATGCTCCTGCTCCAACTTCAAGAGATGCTCGTAGACATTGCGTATGCCCCAGGCATCCGCGTAGCGAAGAATGCCACCTCGGTACGGAGGAAATCCAAGCCCGTAGATAATGGCCAAGTCCATATCTTGGGGTCTATCGCAGATTTCTTCCTGAATCATGTAGGCAGCTTCGTTGATAGCCCGGGCAAGCATCCGATCTATGATCTCCTTGTGGGGCACCTTTTTTGGTTTGATCCCTTTGCCCTTTTGATATTTCTTGATCACCTCCTGAACCTTAGGATTGGGAACAGGTTTCTCGCCGCTGTAATCGTACCAACCTGCTCCAGTCTTGCGACCATAGCATCCAGTTTGGTAAACAAGTTCGTAGATGGATGACATCTTCCAGCGCTCTCCAAAGGATCTCTCAAAATTCCTTCCCACATGATAGCCAATGTCAATGCCGGTGAGGTCGCTGAGAGTTGCCGGTCCCATGGGCATTCCGAAATCGAGGACCGCTTCCTCAATCGGGGCTGCATCGACTCCTTCGCCTACCATAAAGGTAGACTCGCCCATTAGGGCTCCAAGCTGCCTTGATACATAGAAGCCAGGCCCATCATTTACCACAATAGGAATCTTGTGTATTGCCCTCGCAAATGCCACACTGGTTGCCAAGGTCACATCTGATGTCTTCTTTCCACAGATAATCTCCAGCAATTGCATCCGCTCGGCAGGGTTAAAGAAGTGAAGCCCGATCATTCGACCTGGGTCTTTCAGGACAGAAGCCATTTCTGTGACGGGAAGGGCTGATGTATTGGTAGCAAATATGACATCCGCTCGACAGATCCCTTGAAGGTTTTTCCAGATCCCCTGCTTGATCCCCATATCCTCCAATACAGCCTCGATGATCAGATCAACGCGCTTCAGATCATCAAGGGAAGTAGTGGTAGTCAAGCGATCCCGGATCATACGATCAAGGTCTTCCTGGGTCATCTTCCCTATCTTTATTGGGTAGGCAAAGGTCTTTCGGATGGCTGAGAGGCCTTTCTGAATGGCCTCATCATTGATATCCCAGAGGATGGTCTCGAATCTGTTGCTGAGGAGGAGATTTGTGATGCTAGACCCCATTGCGCCTCCTCCAAGCATGGCCACGGTCTTGATCTTTTGCGGCTCCACTCCTTTGATCCTGGGGAGCTTCCCCGCAGCCCTGGTGTTGAGGAAAATCCCGATCAGGTTCTTGGCCACATCCGACACAGCGCAATCGCTGAAGAGTTCGGCCTCAACCTTGAGGTCGGCTTCGAAATCGTCAGAGAGACCTCGCTCCATGGCCTCAATGGCCTTGAAAGGTGCAATATATCCTTTGCCCTTCTTGTTTGCCTCATCCTTGGCGTAAGAGATGATCATTTTTTTCGTGATGAAGTTTGGAAGTCGATCCTTCTTCAGGCGCGTCATCCGATCTCGGTGATTCAATTCTCCGGAGATAAAGCGTTTTGCTACATCCAAGGCTTTCTCTAAAAGGGACTCTGGAGGAACGACCTCATCAATGCAACCTTTCTCTAACCCCTCCTCTGACGAAATGGCTTGTCCTGTTGCGATCATCTTCAGAGCATCAGGAAGCCCCACAAGCCGGGCAAGTCTCTGTGTTCCACCAGCTCCCGGAATTAAACCGATCTGAACCTCTGGCTGTCCCACCTGTATTCCTTGTGCTGCAATTCGGTAGTGGCAGGCCATGGCGATCTCCAATCCCCCTCCGAGACAGTTTCCATTTAGGGCAGCAATCACAGGTTTGGGGCCTTGTTCTATTGAATTGAGGAATCGGTTGTTCTCCATTACCAGAGGCAAAATGAAATCCCTATCTTTTACTTGTTGAATCTCGGTGATGTCAGCGCCTGCAATGAAGTTCTTCTCAGTCCCAGTGAGGATCACGGTCTTGACCTCATTGTCTCCAAAAGCTGACATCAGGGCATCTCTGATTTCCTCGACAAATGGCTTAGAAAGCTGATTAACGGGCGGATTGTTTAACCTCAGGATAGCTATTCCTCGATTAAATTCAACTTTTATCGTCCTGTAATCTGATTTCATGGGTTTCAACTCCAGTGAATAAGGCTTAGGTCGAAGATCTCCATGCTCGACTTCGTTATTTATGTAAAGGGAGCGAATGCCGGTCCGAAATTCCTCCTTATCCTTCTCTTTAGTTTTTAATTCGAATTGTTTCTTAATTCCCACCCAAGCATGGTGACAAAACCGGGCCTTTTCATTTTCAACGCTTTTATACGTTCATCTGAGGAAAAAATCAATTGAATTAATACGCCCCAATTCTCCCATTGTTTACCCCGTTAAAAATAATGCCCCGCTGCTCTGCAGCGCGGTTAGGTATTATAATCATTCTGGCGGGGTATAATGCCTCGCTGGAATTTCTAACGGGGTTTATGGTTCTTTTTCGATGATAGTGGCCACCCCCTGACCCCCGCCAACGCAGGCGTTGGCCAAGCCATAGCGCCCACCCCGCACTTTCAAAATTCGGGATAGGGTGCCCACCAGACGGACTCCAGTTGCTCCCAAGGCATGCCCGATGGCCGTGCCTCCTCCCATCACATTAACTCGATCTGGATCGATGCCCAGTTCCTTGATGCAGTTCAGGGCAACGATAGCGAAGGCTTCATTGATCTCCCAGTAATCGATGTCCTTAACCTGCAAACCAACCTTCTCCAGGGCCATGCGACTGGCGGGGATAGGACCCACCCCCATGATGGTTGGGTCCACTCCTGCAAATCCAATGGAACGGATGGTTGCCATGGGCTGGATCCCCTTTTCCTTGGCGGTTTCCTTGGACATCAGGATCATGGAAGCTGCAGCAGCGTTCAAAGGGGAGGAATTTCCAGGCGTGATCACCCCATCCGGTTTAAATGCTGGCTTGAGGTCCTTCATACCTTCAAACGTAGCGTCATCTCGAACGGCTTGGTCTCTATCCACAACTAAAATATTTCCGTCTGCCTGCTCGGCTTTGATGGGAAGGATTTCGTCTTTGAAAAACCCCTCTTTATAAGCCTTGGAAGCCAGTTGATGAGCGCGAGCCCCCCAGTGATCCATATCTTCTTTGGTCAGTCCACTCAGGGTGAAAAGTTTCTCTGCGGTGAGCCCCATATTTGTGGATGTCGCCATGTCCCAGTGCTTGTAGACAGGATCTGCAGAAAGGCGCTCATTCGGAGAGATGGCTCCCCTTACCAGGTAGGGTCCAAACATAGGGACCCGGGTCATATGTTCCATCCCGCCAACCATCACGATGTCCGCAAAGCCGGCTGCAATCTCGAGAAACCCAAAATGGATGCAAGCCATGCCAGACCCGCACTGCTGATCAACAAATTTTGCCGGAATCTTCTCTGGCAGGTTTGCCAAAAAAATCGGGAATCGGCCCCCATAACTCCACTGCTCGTTTACGCCGTAAGCAGATCCGACAATAAAATCGTCAATCTCCTCGGGCTTAATCCCTGTCCTTTTAGTGACCTCTTGGAGGAGTTCGGCCAGAAGTTCTTCTGATCTTAGTTTGTGGAACCAGTCTCGGGGCGGATCATTAGGTCTTGCCCTGGATTGGGCAGTTCTCAAATATCCAGCAATCACTACTTCTCTCATTTTTTTCTCCTCGTTCACTCTTTCCTGTCCGACGTTGGGAACTTACGAATGCCATGCGGATTAAGGCAATTTGAAAGTGAATCCCCAAGACATATTTTTTCCACGAGGCTATATCGTGAATCCCCCGTCGATGGCAATAATCTGACCTGTGACATAACTCGAAGCGTCCGAGGCCAGGTAAATAATGGTCCCCACCATCTCTTCGGGTTCGGCTGGCCGGCCCATGGGAGTTTTAATCATCGCCATTTTAAGAATGTCCGGATTTTTCCAGAGGGCTTCGCTGAAACGAGTTTTAGTTAAGCCTGGCGCAATGGCATTTACGCGGATATTGTATTTCGCCCATTGCTGGGCCATTACCTTTGTGGCCATATTCACGCCAGCTTTGCTTATGGAGTAAATGGGCAATAGGTCAGGGGTAATCCCAGAGACGGAGGAAACATTGATAATTTTGCCTCCACCTTTTTCCTTCATTACCCTGGCTACCGCTTGACTTAGAAAAAATAGCCCCTTGAGATTGAGATTCATAATGGAATCCCAGGCGCGCTCGTCAACGTCCATAGCCGAAGCCATCGTGGGATTCGTGACGGCATTATTCACCAGGATGTCGATCTTCCCGAATTCCTCCAAGACTCTCTTAACAAGATGATTGATTTCCTCTATCTTACCCAGATGGGCTTGTACCGGAAGGCATTTCCTTCCTAATTTCTTTATCCCTTCCCCTACCTTTTCCAGGTCAGGGAGTTTCCGGCTGACGATGGCAAGGTCAGCACCTGCTTGGGCCAATCCTATAGCGGTTGCTTCACCAATTCCCCGACTGGCTCCGGTGATCAGAGCAACCTTATCTTTTAAAGAAAATTCCATTCTTTTTTACCTCCTTGGGAGAATGAGATCTTAAGACTTCTCAATTATGGCTCTCTCTCGATGATGGTAGCCACCCCCTGCCCACCGCCGACGCAGGCGTTGGCCAGACCGTAGCGTCCACCCTTGATTTTCAAAATCCGGGCCAAGGTACCCACCAGGCGGATTCCCGTTGCTCCCAAAGCATGCCCGATGGCCGTGCCCCCTCCCATCACATTAACTCGATCTGGATCAATACCCAACTCCTTGATGCAGTTCAGGACGACGATACAGAAGGCTTCATTAATCTCCCAATAATCAATGTCCTTTACCTGCAGACCGGCTTTCTCCAAAGCTTTGCGACTTGCAGGGACAGGACCCACACCCATGATGGAGGGATCTACTCCGGCGAATCCCAGGGAACGGATCGTTGCCATGGGTTGGATGCCCCTTTTTTTAGCAGTCTCCCTAGACATCAGAATCATCGAGGATGCTGCAGCGTTCAGGGGGGAGGAATTCCCGGACGTGATGACTCCATCGGGTTTAAAGGCTGGCTTGAGGTCCTTCATACCCTCCAGCGTAGCGTCATCCCGAACGGCCTGGTCTCGATCCACAATTAAAATCTTTCCGTCTGCCTGCTCGGCTTCAATGGGAAAGATTTCATCTTTAAAAAAACCTTCTTTATAAGCCTTGGAAGCCAGTTGGTGGGCGCGAGTCCCCCAGCGATCCATATCTTCCTTGGTAAATTCCCTCTTCGTAAAAAGCTTCTCCGCGGTGAGCCCCATGTTCACGGCTGTCATCATGTCCCAGTGCTTATAAGCCGGCTCTGTAAAAAGACGCATGTTCAGAGAGATGGCTCCCTTTTTCTGAAGGGTTCCGTCCATGGGGACTCGGGTCATATGCTCCATTCCCCCGACCATCACGATATCTGCAAAGCCCATGGCAATCTCCATGAAACCAATATGAATGGCAGCCATGGATGAGCCACACTGTTGGTCGACGAACTTGGCGGCAAGCGTCTCCGGGAAATTGGCCAACCAAATGGGAGTACGGCCCCCATAAGCCCACTGCTCACTCACTCCTATGGACGACCCCACGATGAAATCATCAATCTCCTCAGCCTTAATGCCTGTTTTTTTAATCACCTCGGGAAGGAGTTTAGCCAGAAGTTCATCCGCTCTTAGTTTATGAAACCAGTCTCGGGCCGGATCATTGGGCCTGGACCTGGATTGGGCAGTTCTTAAAAATCCGCCAATCACAACGTCTCTCATCCTTGTTCCTCCCTGTTTTTAATACTGAAAAATATTATTTATAAAATATCACTTGTAAAGAATTTTTCGATCTCCACCGAGGTAAGCATCCCTACCTGCCCCGTACCATATTAGGTTCAGGGCCTGCGGTAGACAGCTCTAGCTAAAATGGATATTTTCCTATTTTAATCACGGAATCTGCGATTTCCCGTCTCAAGGCAATCGTATTCACTGGAGTGAAACGTGTCAGTTTCTTGAGAGCGGATAACTGTGTCCTGAGTGTATCGCCCTCGGCAATGGCAGCGAAGGCCTGTTTCGCAAAACCTTCCACACGACCTAGGGCGTCATTTATATAGACCTTTACCATAGCCTTTTGGATCTGAGATTTTTCATCGCCAAACTTCTCCATGGACTTCATTGCTCGGAGTAACGCGCTTTCCATGGCGAAGACCTCAATCACTATATTACTGATTAGTCCCACGATGTCCTCTTCCGCTGGTTCTCCCAACTTCATCATATACTTCTGAACCGCAGCACCGGCCACAAGGAGTCCAATCTTTTTTGACATCTCAACCATTTCCGCCTGTAAGGTCAGTTTCGCATCATCCATTTCTATTTTCGGCCGAAGCGTGAGAAGTTCGTTCGCCACCTTCTGAGCTGCTGCAAGCACGGGGAGGCGATTCTTCATGGCCCGTTTCGTCAACATATCCACTATCAGCAGGCGATTGATCTCGTTCGTCCCTTCCCAGATCCGGTTAATCCGCTCATCCCTGTAACCCCGCTCAACCGGATAATCATGAATATACCCGTACCCTCCGTGGATCTGAACGGCTTCATCTACAACATAACCCGCCATCTCTGAGCAATAGATCTTGTTGATTGAGTCTTCAATGTTATACTCCTCAATCCCTTTTGCCATTTGGATCCCAACATCTTCAGCCTGGCGGTCGATGCGCCGGAGAATCAGATCGGTCAGACCCCCTGTTCGGTAAACCATGCTCTCCGAGACGAAGGCCCGGATTGCCATTTCCGAAATCTTGTGTTTGATCAGACCGAACTCGGCAATTGGCCTGCCAAACTGAACCCTCTTCTTGGCATAAGTGACTGCCTCCTGCAGGGCACTCTTTGCCCCTCCCAGACAACCTGCACCCAAGCTGAAACGAGCAATATTCAGGACGTTCAAAGCCACGATATGGCCCTTTCCAATCTCTCCGAGAAGATTCTCTACAGGAACTTTGACATCGGAGAAGACAACGCCTCGAGTAGAAGAGCCTTTCACACCCATCTTATTTTCTTCCTCATCGAGCGAGACCCCTTCGAAACTCCGCTCGACGATGAAGGAGGTGAATTTTTCTCCGTCCACTTTGGCATAGGTGATGAATGTACCGGCAATTCCAGCATTGGTGATGAATTGCTTCTGACCATTTAGAATGTAATATTTTCCGTCAGAGCTGAGAGTTGCCGTAGTCTTAGAGTTCAGGGCATCCGATCCTGCTTCGGGCTCAGTCAGGGCATAGGCGCCAATGATCTCTCCCGTGGCCATTTTTGGAAGATAACGTCTCTTCTGGTCTTTGGTTCCAAAGAAGACAATGGGAAGAGAGCCAATTCCGGTATGAGCCCCGAACGAGGACATGAAAGAACCTCCTCCCTGGGCCATCTTCTCCCAGACAAGGAGAGAACTGACCTTATCCAAATCCTGTCCCCCATACTCCTCTGGAATGTCTGCGGAAAGGAACCCTAACTCCCCGGCCTTCTTGAGGAGACTTAACAGGAGCCCCTCTTTCTTCTCTTCAATATCGTCGGCCGCGGGTTGAACTTCACCTACCACAAATTCGGTAACTGCCTTCGCAATCAACCGTTGCTCTTCATTGAAGTCCTCCGGGGTGAAAACCTCCTGAGGAAAGATCGATTCAATCAGAAACGCTCCCCCCTTAATGAACTGTTCCATGATTTCCCCCTTATTAAAAATAATCAATTATCAACAAGTGATGATTTGTGAAAAGTCTCTAATTGGCACCCTGTCATTTCAGACCCTTCACGGAGTTTACCCTGAGTCGATGATCGATACCCTTCGTTTCACTCAGGGTGACACGGCGAAGGGTTCAGGATGACAAACCAGCACTTTTACGAGACCATCAATAGTCAATTAACAATGATTCTTCTTATGGTCATGCGCCCCAATGCCGGCAGTAATTTCTTTTGTGCTCCACGCTTGTACAGGCACGGCATGCTGTGCATCTACTTATTCTCCCAGGGGAAGCGTTTTCCTTCGGGAGAGTATCTGTAAAAACCCTTTCCGGTCTTTCGGCCCAGACGCCCATCAACCACCATCCGTTCAATCAGGTTTGAGCTGGATACAAGGTGATCCACTCCCAGGGCCCTCATCGTCTTCGCAATTCGGACGTAAGTATCCAATCCAGCGTTATCAGCGATTTCGAAAGGGCCAGCATTCCACCCATAGCCGAGCCGCATGCCTACATCCACATCTTCGGGGCTGACGATTCCTTGATCAACCAAGTCCACAGCTTCTCGGAAGGCCGCGGAGAAGATACGGTTCATCACAAAGCAGTGGATATCGCGCTGCACACGGACCGGGGTTTTCCCCAGGGATTGAACAAAGGCCACTCCTCGCTCGAAGATTTCCGGGGAAGTTTTCTCTCCTTTGACTACTTCTACCAATCTCATTAGCGGTACGGGCCCGAAAAAATGCAGCCCCAGCACTCTCTCCGGTCGCCTCAACTTTTCAGCAAGACGGGTGATGGGGATGGAAGAAGTGTTTGTGGCCAGGGGAGTTTCTGGTTGGGAAATCCGGTCCAGTTCTTGAAAAATTCCGCGCTTTAACTCCTCCACCTCAAGAGCTGCTTCGATTACCCAATCCACTTCGGATGCACTCGACAAATCTTTTTCTGGTGAAATCCGAGCAAGAACCTTCTCTGAAGATTCCTTGAGAAGACCTTTCGCGGCAAGCTTTTCCACAGACCATCGAATATCCTTGAGGGCGCCGTCAGTGATCACAGACTGGATATCCATGAGATGAACCTGGTAACCTGCTTGGGCCGAAACCTGAGCAATTCCTGATCCCATAAATCCTGCGCCCACCACCAAGATCTTTTGCATGACTTTCTCTCTCGTCTTTGTCTGCCTTCTATTCTACCGGGACTTCCTCCCCGGAAGGAGGATCTCACCAGACCTAATTCTTCGCTGCAAGGGCTCACGGCTTCTTTGGCCGTTCCGGAATACCCGCAAGCTTTTTAACCATTTTCTTGCGGGATTCGATGTCGTACTGGGTAGTGATGGCAATAGCCTCCATGATCGGCGAGCCACCCCCGTGATAGGATCCAATCAAATGAATTCCTCCGCTGGCAGAGCAGAGTATGTCGCCAATGTAGCGCCATAGCTGGGCGGCATCTTCCGGGTGAATATCCGGGTTCCGGGTGATGTACTTGTACAGAAGATCCTTAGTTTCGGGGTTCAGAAAATCTTCCTCATAGGGGAAGGTGGCCGGGATGCCGCCGGCGACATCGCACAGAATCTCGGCTTCTCGGAAGACCGCCTCACCGGTAAGGTTGCGGCCCACGTTGGCATAAATGGAATGCGGGATGTAACTTCCCGGCCCAAAAGGCATAAACCCCAACCCAGGCACATACAACTCGGGTTTCCCCAATTCCGAAGCCGTAAACCCAGCCGCATAACCCAGCTCGGACACCCGGATGATCTCCGCCAGTTTATCACGCACGTGCTGGGCCTTCGCAATGCCATTGTATTCTGCCGCCAATGCTACTGTCCCAAGCATTAAATCCCCCAAAGCTGGTTTACAACCGGAGTAGCTATGGCGATGGAAAAGGGCAAATAGAAGGGCGCATGCCCCTCCATGAAGCGGTTCCCCACAAAGGAAGACCCGCTCCCATGGAATGAAGCAATTGTCGAAGATCGTATAAGAGTCAGTGTAACCAGGAGTAAATCCCCTCTTGAAGTGTTGCCGATCACGCAGGTTATG
>Ga0315282_10015372_pt1 | contig 11296 bp, 8 predicted proteins | sample YL17G07_20_MG_FD_203693 | JGI IMG/M metagenome (GOLD analysis project Ga0315282, IMG submission 203693) | Sediment microbial communities from Yellowstone Lake, YNP, Wyoming, USA - YL17G07_20 | ecosystem: Environmental > Aquatic > Freshwater > Lake > Sediment | place: USA: Wyoming | collected...
AAGCGTTCGACGCCCTGGAAGCGCTCGAGAATCCCCTTCGTATAGTCCACGCGATCCACGCCCACACCCATGAAGGTGGCACGGACGCCGAGTTCCCGGAACAAGGTGGCCCGCTCCAGGTAGGGGGAGGTCTGCGTCTGCCGAGCGGGATCCGTCGCGGGCTCCGGAAAAGCCACGCTGATAGGGAAAGGCCGGACAAAGGTCAGATGGCCGCGGCGGTTCACCGCGAAACGCTCCCACTCGATCCGGGATTCGAGTGTCCGGTCAAGGCTCTCCAGAAAGTTCGTGCAGTGTGACTGGATGTGGAAGCCCACGAGGTCGGCGCCCAGCAGGCCGTCGAGGAGCTCCCGCTGCCAGGGGCAGATTCCAAACGCCTCGGCGTTCGGCCAGGGAATGTGCCAGAAGATCGCCACGCGCGCGTCGGGCCGCTTCTCCTTGATGAGCCGCGGAACCAGCGCGAAGTGGTAGTCCTGAACCAGCACCGCCGCATGTTCGATACCGTCCATCTCCTTGAGCGCCGCGTCGGCGAATTTCCGGTTGACCTGCTGGTAGTGCTGCCAGTCGGAGACGCGGAAGACCGGGCGCGTGTGGGCGATGTGGCAGAGCGGCCACAGACCTTCGTTGGCAAAGCCGAAGTAATAGCCTTCTTCCTCCTCCTTGCTGAGCCACACGCGCCGCAGCGTGTAGTGCGGGTCTTCCGGCGGCACGCGGAGGCGGCCGGAGCCATCCACGGTTTCGCGGTCGGCCTCCCCGGATCCGTGGGCAATCCACGTACCGTCGCAGGCCCGCAGGATGGGCTCGAGCGCGGTCACCAGGCCGCTCGCCGGCACGATTGCTTCCAGTGCATTCCCCCGTCGCACGTGCATGTAGGGTTCGCGATTGGAAACGACGAACAGGCTGCTTGATTCCAGTTTGTTCTTCACATGAACGCGCAGCCGTTCGGGGGTCCAGAGTGTTTCCGCTGCCTCACGCAGCCGCGCTTCCTCCTCGGCGGCCGCCCGCGCCTCCGAGAGGCTGCGTGCGAAATGGGTCACTTCCTGCGCCAGCGGCTGGAAGAGGTCGGGGGGCAAAGCCGAGTTACGGGACGTGCGGCCCATGCGCAGTTCCCTCATCCACTGCGCCGTCCTGGCAATCGGCCCCGTGATACTCCAGCGCACGATGAGCAAGGCGAGGAGAACGATGATGAGCACCTGGATGGCCACGCGCAGGTACGTGTCGCGCCACAGACGGGCGGTTTGCGCGTCAATGTAACCGGCCTCATGGAAAATGGCGAGCGCGCCCACTGTCGCGGTCGCCCCGTGGAGCGGGAGCGCATAGACGTGCAGGAGGGCCGAGTCGAGCGGGAAGAAGGCTTCCCGCCCGGCGTCCCGTGCCAGCGCCTGCTGGACGGGGACGGGAGGCGTCGAGAGGCGGCGGTCGAGGCCGGAGGTCACCGCCAGCGCGCCGCCGTCCCTATCGTAAACGACAATCCCCGCCAGCCGCTCGCGGTTTCCGAAGCGCTCGACAATCCTCTCGAGATCCTTCGTCGACCGCTTCTCCACCAGCGGCGCGACGGTCTCTGCCAGGCTCTCCGCCACAACCTCAGCGCGCTTCTCTAGCTCGTCCCTCATCCTCTGCTTTTCTTCTTTCACCTGGAGATAGGCGAAGATAAACGCGACCACGGTGACGCCAACGATTAGCGAGATAATCAGGCGGAATGTGATACGCACGAGTCGGACCTTCCGTTGCAGTGGGTGTGAGCGCGTCCGGCGAAACACCACAGCCACCGGACCTGCCTTCCGGCTAGGCGCGGGGCTCCTTGCAGTATTGCGCGAAGATCTTCTCCAGTTCGTCCAAGCGCGCGCGCTCGCTTCGACGCAGCCGCCTCGAAAACGAAGCGGGCACGCAGTGCTGCACGTGATGGCGCAGGATTTCCTCCCCCACACCCTTCAGCGCCGCCTGCACGGCGGAGATTTGCGTGAGGAGATCGACGCAGAGGCGGGAGTCACCCACCATGCGCTCCAAACCCCGCACCTGCCCACCAATGCGCCGCAGGCGAAGGGCCACCTGTTCTTGCGCGTCAGAGTCCAGCATCGGATTGCCTCCCACGAAGGTGGCCTCCCAAGAAGTTGCCAACCTATACCCCGTATGGGTATGTTGCTCCGTTCCCGGCTGATTTGTCAAGGGAAATCGGCAGCCGTGCCCCCTCCGCAAGCCCGACAGAAGCCGGGTGCAGATCCAGCGAAGAGAACACGCCTTGGGAAGGAAGATGTTGCATGCCCAGTCGGCACTACATGACTTTTGCCCGGGGCGTGGGAGGCGCGGCCGCTACTCGTCGTGATCGCCCGAGGCTGAGCTGGTAAGTACGCGCGCGGTCTGCAGGCTGCCTTCGCGGAGGATTTCAATGCTCCCCTTGAAGTAGGCCCCGTCCTCGATGGCGATCCCGGGGCTGACCAGATCACCGACCACCTGACCCGACTTGCGAATCTCGATACGGTCCCGGGCCGTGATGTTTCCGTTCACGGTGCCCTGGATGATCACGCGCCCGGCGCGGATTTCGGCCTTGACCTGACCGTGTGCGCCCACGGTGAGGCAGTGACCTTGCAGGTCAATCGTCCCGTCGAACTGGCCTTCGATCGTCAGGTCCTCGTTTCCGCTCAGTTCGCCGTGCACGACTAGGGATTCTCCCAAACGGACCTGTTCCTGCATAGCGGCGGGCGTAACGGATGTTGTCGGCATGATCTCCCTCACAGGTTGGTTTGCTGGTGGCGCCTCAGGTCGAGCCGCAACCGAGTCGGTGCGGCTGGGTGCTGGCGCAAGAGGTTTCTTTTCCCACCACATGACGTGTCTGGTCCCTCCAGCCGGGAGCCCATCTTAGCCGCCCCCGCTCCTCCGGCGCCTGCACCCAGCCGCGCCCCAAAGCCCTTTGGTTTTACCTTGACTTACGATCCCCTCAACGTCGTCGGCCTGTCTCTCAGCAGATATGTTGCCAAGCCGAACAGCTCTTAGCCACCTGAAACAAAGTGACTTGCAGGCCCGACATGGAGCGTGTCGGCCCCCGGGGGCGTACAGTTTGCACGCCGCCGGAAAAATCTCCTCGTCGCCAGAGATCCGTGCATCCACCGCGTCGCAGGTGGAGACCGAGGACACCGGTTGCCAACCTACCCAAAGCACGCCCCTTCCTCAGTCTGCTATCATATTCACTTTACCAACACGACGTCCGGGGTTTCGACGTGGAACTCACCAATCGCATCGCCATCGTGACCGGGGGCACTGGAGCGCTGGGCAGTGCCGTGACGCTCGACCTGCTTGCAGCCAGCGCGCGTGTGGCCGTCACCTATGTCGCAGAGGAGGAATGGGCGGCGCTTTGGCCGCGCGCTGGAAGCTCAAGCAACAATCTGCGTGGCGCGAAGGTTGACCTGACCCGTCCAACCGAGGTCGAGGGATTCGTTCGCGATCTGGCCGCGCGCTGGGGGCGTGTGGATTTCCTCGTAGCGGTCGCGGGAGGCTTTGCGGCCGGAAAGAGTTATGAGGCTGACGACAAGACGTGGGACCACATGCTCAACCTCAACTTCCGCTCGCTCGTCAATTGCTTGCGCGCCGTGGTGCCGCTGATGATTCAGCAGAATTTCGGGCGCATCGTGACCATTTCCTCTGGCTCGATTCTGCGCGGTGGCGGCGCGGGCATCGCTCCCTACGCCATTTCCAAGGGCGCGGTTCGGCAGCTCAGCGAAATTCTCGTCGACGAAGTCAAAGCCTACAACATCCACATCCATTGCCTGATGCCCGGCACCATGGACACTCCCGCCAATCGCCGCGCCATGCCCAATGCCGACTTCTTCAAGTGGGTGAAGACCGAAGACGTTGCCCGCGTCATCCGCTTCCTCGTCAGCGACGACGCCCGCGCCGTGCGCTCTGTCGTCGTCCCCGTGCTCGGGTAGCGCGCCACTTCTCACTCGGGCCAGCGGGAGGGGTTCGCCGAGGGATTAGGATATCCGGCTGAGGTCGAGACTTTCGGTGCGGAAGAAAGGGACAATTTGGCGCCCTAGAACGGTTTTTTCATGGGGAAGAATTAGGACAATTTAGCGCCCTGGAACGGCTTCTCCGATGGGGCAAAAAGGGACAATTTCTTGCTTCCGAGGGCTGTTTTTCTGAGGGGCGTCAAGGGACATCTTGTCGGTCGCGCGCCCGTTGAGGTGCGCTCGGACACCTTTTGGCTTGACCTCTCCCCGCCATTCCCTGACAAAGAATCGACGCCTTTGCAGGAGGACCCGATCACGCGGACATATTGACCTCTTGACAACTAGGTTGCTATATTACAATAAGAGCCTATTTTTGCAGGTAAGAACATCGGCGCCATAAGACAAAACCCGCGGCACAAAATCCGTGCCGTGGCTACAAGCTCTTTCGCGATACTCTCCCTAAAACGCTTGGGGCGCCTCACGTCAAATACAAGATACTTACCTCCTGCCTAGAAATTGTGAGCCGCACATACAACGGGCTCTCTTGACCAGAGCTTTATCCGTATCGGAGTACTGGGTGTAAACGCCGGAAAGTCGTAGCGAATAACATATGCTCGGGGGTTTTCCTTAATGAGCCCCGCGTAGTACGTCCGGAATGTCCCGGTATTTAAATGTTCCCCGGCGACCAGTTCGTGATCACACTCTACTATCATGCGCACTGGACTAATAGCGTTTGTAGTGTGAATCGTAAGTTCAACTGCGTGCGATGCGTCCGCTCTGTTCGATTCCACTTCAGTCCGATTTACGCTTAGGACGTTAACGCTGACGGAGAAACGTATTGCCTCCTCCAGCTTCGCCGTCCATTGGGACGGACCCGAGGTGGTCGTCGGCGTCGCTGGTAAGGTAATCGCATCCGAGGTTGTGGGCCTAGGCATAGATTCCTCTTGCGAGGATATCGTCGGAGGTATCGTCCCTCCAGTGTTCGCCTTGGGTGCTGAGCTCGCATCCGCCTGGGACGATATGGGCCGCTGCGGCTTTTGTGGCAGCGTGCGATTTGATGTTTCAGGTCGGACAATGCTCTTGGGCGCGATTGAGGGGGTACGTGTCTCTTCGGGTTGAGGCTTTGGCGTGAACAGGGCGAACAGTGCCTCTATCTTCTTATCGGATTTTGCCTGCCTGATCTCGTTGTTTGCCGCTAGAGCTATGATCGCAACCACTGCCAGTGCTCCGGTGCTCCATAACACCCACTTTTGCCATGGCTTATTGGAGGCCAAGACACCTCCAAATACCGCTATGAAAACAGTCAGCACGGTGACAACCGCGACGAGAAGCAGGCTGGTGATCATGCGCGCCATTGTACCACCTTGCCTCAAAGCAGGTAGCCACGGTCAGGGTTTTTCTGACCGTGGGTTCTTAAGGGTGTTATGGTTGGGCGATGTCCAAGGTTCATCGCCTGCGAATTACGGGTCGAATCTTTTTTGTGACGGTCAACCTTCAACGCCGGGGCGGCCCTTTCCACGCCTCAGACTATTCCCTGTTGATCGATGCTCTGGAAGGTTCGCGACGGCGGCTGGGGTTTCTGCTGTGCGGGTATGTGCTGATGCCGGACCATTGGCACGCCCTGATTTGGACGGGAGATCCGCTAACCATTTCCCAAGTGATTCACGACGTGAAAAAGGTTTCGGCGCGACGCCTGCACGAACGGCGCGCAACCGAGGGGCCGCTGTGGCAGCATCAATTCTGGGACCGTTTTGTGCGCGACGCGAAAGAGTTCAACGACCGCTTGACGTACATGCATCTGAACCCCGTGCGCAAGGGACTGGTGAACACGCCGGAGGATTGGCGGTGGTCAAGTTACAACAATTTCTCCCTCGACCCGGTCACGGTGCGGAGTTGTCCGATTCAGAGACGAAAAGCCCACGGTCAGAAAAACCCTGACCGTGGCTACCCGCTCAGGTGCCGGGTGTCGGGGGAACCCCGAACGGGGTTCAAGGTGAATAGCCATGGGCGCAAGCCCATGGGTTGGAAGCGGCCACACACCTAGGCCCCCAACCCTGCGGGGGTTGAACAATCCCACGCAACGGCGGAATCAATTCGGCCCCTTCGGGGCCGATGACAATTCTCGGATTGTCTCTGTTTGCTTGCCGACCGTGGGTTTCACGCACGGCTATTCGTATTGTTCCCCTTCGGGGAACAGGGGCCGGCGTACCCTGCCCTCATGTCGCGCTTGCGGCGGCTGGTGCTTACTGAAAAGCAGATTCTTCGCTTCGCCCTGCACCATGCGGTGCGGGGCTTGGCTCAGAATGACAACCACGCGCGGCGACCCCGGAACGGGTAACGCAAGATTGGTTTTTCAATCTTGCGGCTTTTCCAGGGCGCGAAAGGAGCTTGAAATGCCGCAAGTCCGGAGGACGGGACTTGCGTTACCAGTTCGCGGTCGGTGGGCACACCATTCCTCCCTGCCAGGGCGGACACTTTGCTCCAGTGTGTTGAGGGAAGTCATGAACTCGCTCCACCTGGGGGTCAGGCCGTGGCAGAGCAGTTGAGTCCAATAGGAGGCGAGTAGCACCTCGCCGGTCGGTGTTTAATCGTTCGTAACCCTTTATCAACTTATTACATTGTATTACCGCGAGACAGGCGTCTCATGGGATGACACCTTGCCCTGGTGGCGGGGGGACAGACGGATTCTCGCCTTCGTTAAGTCCTTGCCTTAAAGGCATTTGTCGCTTCGCATCTTCTCTCCGTATGGCCCCTGCCTTGCGTTCCACCCAACGTTGAGACGCCCGAGGTAAATGGGTTCGAGGCATGGCGCCGTGCGAAACGCATAAGCCCGCAGGCGCCGACCGCTCCGTCTTCGGGTTGCGGGTCTCGGGAACTCCCGAGCGAAGGTCGTCATGCGGGAGCAAGTGAGGCCATTGCGATGCAGAACCACCGGCAGGAGATCGGTCTGGCCCTCCACAGAATCGCTTCGCGGTCAGATTCAGGATGGCAATCTTCTTTGCCCGCCGGGAGATTTGGGCAGGTTCTTCCGTGCCTCCGATCGGTTCAGTTGATTGCCCGCAAGGCGGTCGTCCATCGGACGCTTAGTTGCCGATGGTAATGCGGTCTGCTGTAGTTCGCTGGAAACGACCCTAGAGAGGCCGAGGCATTCGGTCGATAAGGAAGGTAAGGTAAGGAAATGATCCCACCACGCACAGCCCACTCGTCGCGCAAATGGCCGCTGTTGTTGCTGATCTTAGCGGTATGTAGCTCTGGCTGCCGAAAAAGTGAGCATCGCAAAGGGCCGGTAACGCTCTCCTTCTCCTGCCTCAATGATTGGCACAGCCCGTCCAAGGTTGGCCCGGAAGTGATCGCTGAATTCACACACCAAACGGGTATTGTCGTCAAGACGTTACCGTATGGTGAGGAACTCGCGCAGCGCAGGGCCCAGCACTTGTCATGGCTGGAACGGCACTCGAGCACACCAGACGTCTACGAGACCGACATCATCGAACTTCCCGGAATAGCCGAGCACATGATCGACCTCGCTCCGTTTATCGGAGAAGACGCGAAGAGCTACATGCCGGCCGTCCTCAAGAATTTTATCTTAGACGGGAGACTCGTAGCGGTCCCGAATAACACCGATGTCGGCCTTTTGTTCTACCGTACGGACCTGCTGCGAAAGCACGGATATTCCGGGCCGCCTCGGACCTGGGATGAATTGGGAAGAATGGCGTCCGCCATTCAGGCGGGAGAAAGGGCCACCGGGATCAAGGACTTCTGGGGGTTTGTATGGGAGGGAGCCCCGTGGGAGGGTCTCACCTATACGGCCCTCGAATGGCAGGCCTCCTCGGGCGGTGGGCACATCATTGAGCCGGACGGAACCATCAGCGTTAATAATCCCCGCACGATCGAAGCTTTGAAAAGAGCGAAGGGCTGGATTGGGTCCATTTCGCCGCCGGGCGTTATTGCCTACCGCATGGAAGACGTTCTCAACGTCTGGCAATCCGGTCGCGCGGCCTTCATGCGCGACTGGCCTTACGCCTATCTCGTCTGTAACCGGCCGGATTCATTGATCAGAGACAAGTTTGACGTCACGTACCTGCCGAGCGGGGGCGTGGGCCACGCCGGCACCCTGGGGGGATGGCAGTTCTCGGTATCCAAGTACTCGGCCCACCCTCGGGAAGCGGTTGAGTTCGTGCGGTATCTGACCAGCCGCCAGGCACAGTTACGCTTCACGCGGGAGTTGGGATGGACAGCTGTCCGGCAGGACTTATACGATGACCCGGAAGTGTTGCGCGTAAATCCGTATTATCGCTGGATGAAAAATACCTTGCCCCGCATTATCGTGGCCCGGCCCTCAGCGGTCACAGGGAAGTCGTATGCGGCGGTTTCCGATGCCTATGCGCAGGCAGTGCATTCGGTGCTGACGGGGAAGAAGACTCCCGCCGACGCGATGGCCGGCCTCGAGAAGACTCTTGCCGGGCTAACGGGATTCAGAATCCGGACATCGGCAGGGGCGACGCCCATCCGGGCGGGGTCATTGCTGCCATGATTCTCAAGCCTTCACCATGCCGCCGGCCTCGGCGGGCTGACGTCCGAAAGCAGAGGAGATAAAGGTATGGTCGATAACCAGAGGACGGAAATGAGCCTACCAAGCGCCACCTACTCGAAGCGCAAGTGGCTGCTCCTCTTCCTCATCCTCATCTTCGCGATCTGGGGCCCTGGATGCCAGAAGAGTGAGGATCGCAAAGGCCCGGTAACGATCTCCTTCTCGTCTTTGACGTTCACGCAGACTCTATACCACGGAGGTCCCGATATCCTTACCGAATTCACCCGGCAGACCGGGATCCGGGTGAAAATGCTGTCTTACGAGGGCGATGATATGGGGGCACGACGGCTTCAGCACTTGGCTTGGCTCAAGCAGCATGCGAGCGCGCCAGACGTCTACGAGGCCGATGTCATTGACGTCGGTACGCTGGCCGAGCACATGATCGACCTCAACCCGTACCTGGGGGAAGACGACCGGCAGCACATCCCCGCCATCATGCGGAACTTCGTCTTTGACGGCAGGCTCGTGGCGCTTCCTGTGCACACGGACGTTGGCCTGCTTTTCTATCGCACCGATCTGCTGAAGAAGTACGGCTACAGGCATCCGCCCAAGACTTGGGGCGAGCTGGAAGCAATGGCGGCCAAGATTCAGGCGGGTGAGCGTGCGGCGGGAGACCGCGGCTTCTGGGGTTTCGTGTGGGAAGGGTCGGCGGCGAACGAAGGCCTGACCTACACGGCGCTCGAATGGCAAGCATCGAGCGGCGGCGGGCAGATCATCGAGCCGGATGGAACGATCAGCGTCAACAATCCTTGGGTTATTGCCGCGCTGCGGCGAGCGCGCAGGTGGGTCGGTACCATCTCGCCGCCCGCCGTGACGGCGTACCAGGTGGAGGACATCGCGAACGTGTGGAAGGCGGGCCGCGCCGCCTTCATGCGTAGCTGGCCGTACTACTATTCCCTCGGGCAGTCCGCAGATTCGCTTTCCCGGGGGAGATTTGACGTCACCGCCCTGCCGAGCGGCGGCGTCGGGCCGGCGGGCACCTTGGGTGGCTGGCAGTTGTTGGTGTCGAAGTACTCCGCTCACCCCAAGGAGGCGGTTGCCCTGGCGCGGTACCTTACCAGCACTCAAACGCAACTCATGCTGGGGCGGCAGTTCAGCTACCCGCCCACGCGGATCGCCCTGTACAGCGATCCCGAACTGCTCCGCTTGAGCCCGTACTTCAGTTGGCTCAAAGACGAGTTTCCCCGCTTGGCGCTGGCGCGCCCTTCCTCGGTTACAGGAGGCAACTATCTGACAGTCGCGGAGGCATATAAGCAGGCGGTGCATTCGGTCTTGACGGGAGAGGCTGACGCGGCCGATGCCATGGCCAAGCTTGAAAAAGAGCTGGTGGGTATCACCGGATTCCCAGTGCGGCACCCGACCGAGCCCTTGCAGTTTTCAACAGCCCGTTCGGCACGGTAGCGAGGAGTGGAGTTCCTAATGAGACCAGGCCATTTAAAGATCCGGGTCCGCCTTATCCTGTCATTCGTCGCGGTAGCCTTGCTGATCCTCCTGGTAGGAGCGGTGGCGCTGTGGCAGTTCAACAGCATCCGCATGCACTCGGAGCAACTCTATCAAGTAGACCTTCAGTCCCTCTCGATCCTGCGGGTGCACCTGGGGGTCCTGGCATTTCGCGATCTTCTGCAGACCTTGGTGGCAACACGCTCAGCGAACCGGATCATCTCCGAGGCGGGCTCAATGCGTGATTCCGTCCTCGCGGATGCCCAGAAGGCTCGCCAGGGGCTCCAGGACAATCCCTCCAACAAGCAGCGCAATGCGCTGATCGCCGATTCCCTGACCGCCATCACGGACAGTCTGAATGCCCAGACCAATGCCATCTTCGAGCTGGCCGAGGTGGGCGATTGGGAAGCCTTGCAGCTTCGACTGGATACCCAGGTAAAGCGGATCAGCCAGACGACCGGGGATCTCACCGAGAGCATCGATCAGGATGTAACTGCCGAACGGGCGCGAATGCTTGGAGAGATCGATCGTGTAGTCCGCAACGGCGTCCTGACCGTGGTTCTGACCGGACTTGCCATCGTGGGCCTTGCGACGCTGCTCGGCTATTCCCTCACCCGCCGCATCGCCTCGCCGCTGGCAAGGTTGGTCGAGAGTTCGCGGGCACTGGCGCGGGGCGAGTTCGACCACCCGGTAGAGATCACGGGCCACGACGAACTGGCCGACCTGGGGCACGTCTTCAACGACGCGTCAGCGAAGTTGCGGGACCTCTACGAGGCGCTGCAACAGAGCGAGGCGCAATTCCGCTCCCTGATTGAAAATGCCACGGACCTGATCACGGTGATCACTCCCGAGGGCAGGGTGACGTACGCAAGCCCCTCCAGCGGCAAGATCCTGGGCTACAGATCGGAGGAGCTGACGGGCCGCCACGTCTTCGATTTCATTCACCCCGACGACGTGTCCGCGCTGCTCACGTTGGCGGCGCAGTCGCAAGCGGGTGCCACCGTTTCGACGTTGGAGTTGCGCTACCGGCAGAAAGACGGGTCCTGGGGCATACTCGAATCCAGCGTCGGCAACCTGCTGCACCATCCCGCCGTGCGGGGCGTGGTTATGAACTCCCGGGATGTGACGGCGCGACGGCGGGCGGAGGAGGAGATCCGCAAGCTCAACGAGGACCTGGAACGCAGGCGGGCGGAAGAGGCGATCCGAGCTTCCGAGGAACGCTATCGACTCCTTTTCGAACGCAATCTGGCAGGCGTCTGCCGCGCCACCCTGGACGGCCGGTTTCTGGACTGCAATGACGCGTATGCCCGCATGTTTGGCTACG
>Ga0315282_10015373_pt1 | contig 11294 bp, 8 predicted proteins | sample YL17G07_20_MG_FD_203693 | JGI IMG/M metagenome (GOLD analysis project Ga0315282, IMG submission 203693) | Sediment microbial communities from Yellowstone Lake, YNP, Wyoming, USA - YL17G07_20 | ecosystem: Environmental > Aquatic > Freshwater > Lake > Sediment | place: USA: Wyoming | collected...
CGCCGCGGCAAAGGGGATACGTGAATAGCCCAGCATGAGCGCGTAGATCGACCCATAGGCGGTGTACACGATCAGGAGGGTCATGATGATCGCCGCCGGTCGTCCGTAGATGCGCTCCATCATCAGGCTGCCGATGAACTTGGTGTGAATCGCCTCGCGCCAGGGGATGACCGCGATCATGCTCAGGTTGATCAGGATGTAGATGCACGCGACGGCTATGACCGAGATCAGCACCGCGCGCGGCAGCACGTATCCTGGATTGCGCACCTCCTCGCCCACGTAACACGCGCTGTAGTACCCCATGTAGTCGTACATCGCGATCAGGGTCGCCGACCCGAGGCCCAACACGAACCCGCGCGAGAAGTTGAACGCATTCGGCGGGAAGCTGAACGCCTGCGCCGCGTTGAAGTGGCTCAAGCCCGCCACGATCGTCCAGCCCGTGGTGACGAGCATTCCGATCCACAAGGCGACGGTGATCTTCGCCACCGAACCCACGCGTCGGTAATGGAGCCAGATGGTGAACAGCGCGACGCCCGCTGCCAGCAAACGGAGAGTCCACGGGCCGCGGATCCATGGGATGACGTAGCTCAGGTAATCCACCATGCCGATATTGCCGGAAGCCACCTCCAGCGGCATGCTGAGGAAGAACTGCCAGATAAACAGGAAAGCGAGGAGCTTACCAACGTAGCGGCGGAATCCCTCGCGCAGGTAGATATAGGTGCCGCCGTCGCCGGGCAGGCTCGCGCTCAACTCGGCCCAGATCTGGCCGTCGCAGATGGCGATGATCAACGCGACCAACCAGCCGAGCATGCACTGCGGCCCGCCCATCGTAGCCAGGATCATGGGGATGGTGATGAAGGGGCCGACGCCGACCATGTTGGCCATGCCGGCCGCCGTCGCTTGAAGTAGGCCGAAGCCGCGTTCGAGGTGGACAGGTTGCGCTTTGTCGGACATGTGATTTTCCCTCCTGGCGAGGCGCTCCAAGTGACGCGCGTGATTGGGAACGCCGGCAGGGCGGATGACGCGCGCCGCCGCTCCCGCGCCGTAGTTCCGCGCCGGGCGCGGGATTACCTTCGGGGGAGGTAGGGACAGGAACCCGCGGCATAGCAACGGGCGGAGATGGCGCCATCTGCAGGGCGTTGCTGATCAGGAGGGCTGCCGATGCCGATGCCCGGTTCCTGTCCCCCGGAAGCCGCCCGTCGTGCACCACGACCCGTAAGGGTCGGGTTCGATCCCGATCCGTCCCTGGAGAGACGCGTCCTCAGAAATGATCGCACCCGTAATACACCGGCTCCTGCTTGGGGAACAGGATGTCGAGCAGCGTCGCGTCATCTGGCGACACACCGGCGGCTCCAGGTATCAGTTCGCGCAGTTGGCTGAACGGCGTGTCGCCGAACAGCAGCTTGAGGAAGTTGCGCGTTCCGGGCTCGAGAGCGATCTCGCCGCCATCACCGGCCTCGACGTGCAGGTGGTTGCCGTCGATGACGATGCGCGCGGCAGCGCCTTGCTCCCGGATGCAGATCGTCCTGCGCCGCGGCAGCAGCCCGGCGTGCGACAACCGGCGCTCTAAGACCGGCGCCACCTTCTGCATCAGCGGCACGAGGCGGATCACGCGCAGCATCATGCCCTCCGACTCTCCGTGCTCTAACGGCCGGGGCGACCACTGCGCCAGCAGCTCCAGCGCCGGGTGTGACTTGGGGAGTTCGCCGGTGATGCGCGGCTCGGACTTCCATCCATGCCGCGTTGCGGGCACGCCGGAGACGCACGAGCGCAGCGCCTCCTGCCCCTCGCGCATTGCCCGGGCGCAGATCGGGGCGATGGCCTCGCGATGCTCGGGCAGGTAGGCCAGAGCGTCCATGCGCGTCGGCGTTCCGCACATGAAGGCGACCACCTTCCCGCCCGTCTCCGCTACCCAGATCGGAAGCACGCCCATGACACGCGAATGGTTGTCGAACCAATACCGGCGCGGGCGCGCCATGGTCCCGGTGCGCTCCGCGTTGTAGCGGTTGTAGATCTCGATAACGGCTTCGAGGTCGCGCGCCTCATCGAAATCGCGCACTGCGTAACGCGTCTCCAGCGGCGGCGGGTCGCCGGGAACCACGCTGAAGGAATGTGCCGGGAACGTCGCCCATCCGACCTTGGCGTAATGGCGCGGGATGCCGGTGAAGAGCATGCTCAGGTCGTAGCCCTCGCGCTCCATATAGCCGACGGCGTCCCAGAGAAGCGCCGTCGAGTAGCCACGGTTGCAGTGCTCGGGCTTCGTCGATACCGCGCCGATGCCGCCCATGCCCACCACCGCGGCGCCGATGTGGATGGGCCGGTCCGACACGCGAACGTAGCTTACGATGCGCCCGTCAACCACGCACACGCGGGCCTGCGCGACGGCAAACGAGGAATCGTGAGTGACGTGGTACCGAAACCGCACGTGGCCCGGCTTGCCGAACACCAGACACACGTGCTCGATCGCCTCCTCGATCTCATCCTCTCGCAGGGCGCGGATCTCCATGTGCCGAATCTGCACGGTCCCACGACAAACGCGTAGGGGCACAGCACGCTGTGCCCCTCCCATTCTGCGCAACGGGCGAATCGCCTGGCCTCTACTTCCCCTCCCGCACGTACCGCATCCCGCGCTCGAGCGCGCGCTCGTTGAGCTCGAGCAACGCGCGCCGCCGATGCGTCAGACGGTCGCGCAAGGCCTGCCTTGCCGATTCCGCCGACACTAGATGATCGACCTCGATGAACGCGCCCAGCATGATGATGTTGGCGACGCGGGTATCGCCGAGCTCTTCCGCGAGACGCGTCACCGGCACCTTGTACACGCGCAGGCTCTTGCGCCGCGGGCCAACCGGTACCAGCGAGCTGTTGATCATCATCAGCCCGCCGCTGTCCACCACGCCCTGCAGCTTCTCCAGCGACGGCCGGTCCATGATGATCGCGGTGTCGGGCTTCGCCACCACCGGAGATCCGATCGCCGCATCGGCGACGACGATGGTGCAGTTGGACTCGCCCCCGCGCATCTCCGGGCCGTGCGCCGGCGTCCACACCGCATTGCGCCCCTCAGCGGTCGCCGCGGCCGCGATGAGTTGGCCGGTCAGCGCGATGCCCTGCCCGCCGAAACCCGAGATGATGATCTCGCGCCGCATCACCCGCGCCTCCGGCTCGGCGCGGCGGGCTTCCCCGATGGCAAGGTTTGCGGCTGATGGTCCTGCGGCTTTGCGGGGCACGCCGCCGCCGAAGGCTTACCCGGCGTGTACTCGCCCAACGGATAGTACGTCAGCATGTTCTCCTTGAGCCAGTCGATCGCCGCCGTCGGCGTCAGCCCCCACCGCGTCGGGCAGGTCGACAGAATCTCGACCAGGCTGAACCCCTCGTCGTTGAGCTGGGTGTCGAATGCGCGGCGGATCGCTTTCTTCGCCCGCACAACATGAGCCGGGCTGATGACCGTGACGCGTTCCAGATAGGCGGGCCCGGTGAGGGTGCTCAGCAGCTCGCAGACGCGAATGGGATAACCCGCGCGGCGCGCATCCCGCCCGTGCGGCGTGGTCGTTGTGACCTGGCCGAGCAGCGTCGTCGGCGCCATCTGCCCGCCCGTCATGCCGTAGATCGCGTTGTTGACAAAGAAGACCGTGACGCGCTCGCCGCGCGCCGCCGCATGAACGACCTCGCCGCAGCCGATCGCCGCCAGGTCGCCGTCGCCCTGGTAGGTGAACACCACCGAGTCAGGGAGCACGCGCTTGATCCCCGTCGCCACACACGGGGCGCGCCCGTGCGCCGCCTCGACCATGTCGCACATGAAGTAGTCATACGCGAACACGGCGCACCCCACGGGCGCGATGCCGACGGTGCGCTCGACGATGCCCAACTCGTCAATCGTCTCCGCGATGAGCCGGTGGATGATGCCGTGCGTGCAGCCCGGGCAGTAATGCATGCGCTGTTGCCACAGGGCCGCCGGATGACCGAAAACCTGCCGCTCGTCCGGCTTCTCCTTCAGTCCTTTTTCGATGGTTCGTGAGATCGGAATCCTCCTGACCGATGATAGATGATAGTGGGGCAGAGCCTGCCCCTTCGACGTTGCTCAGGGCAAGCTCTGAGCTTGTCGAAGGGCGTCTCGCCTGCCAGTCCCCGGGACTCAGAATGACAGAATCGTCACCGGCATGCGCTCATCCAAGCTGCTCTTGGCGCGCCACCCGCTCCGCCTCCGCCGCGACTTCGGTCGGCGTCGGGATGATGCCTCCGGTGCGGCCGAAGAAATGCACCGGGCAGCGCCCCTCCACCGCCAGCCGCACATCCTCCACCATCTGACCCAGCGACAGCTCCACGACCAGGATCCGCGGCACCCTTTCCGCAAGCCGCCGGATCGGCTCGTATGGGTACGGCCACAGCGTGATCGGCCGCAGCATCCCAGCCCGGATCCCCTTCTCCGCGAGCCGTTCCATCGCGGTCTTGCACACCCTCGCGGCGGTGCCGAACGCGACGATGAGCAGCTCGGCGTCCTCCTGGATGCGGCTTCGCCGCATCTCCGGAACGGCGCGTGGCGCCGTGCAGGTGTCGGTCTCCTGCCAGCGCACTTCCGTGCGCGCCGCTTCGTCGTGACGCGCCTGGATGCGCAGGTTCACTTCCTCCAGGACTTGCGGCACGATGTACAACGAGTTGATGATGTTCTTGGGCCGCCCTTTCGCCCCGTTGGTCGCCCACGGTTTCGACGGCAGCGTCGCCGGATCGACCGGCGGCGCGGTGATGGTCATCGGCTCCATCATCATCCCGAGCATTGCGTCGGCCAGGATGATGACCGGAGTGCGGTAGGTGTCCGCAAGATCGAACGCCAGTCGCGTCAGGTCGTACATCTCCTGCACCGACCACGGCGCCAGCGCGATGGTGCGATAGTCGCCGTGACCGCCGCCCTTGACGGTCTGGAAGTAGTCCGACCCCGCCGCCGCGATGTTGCCCAGCCCCGATCCGCCGCGCGCGATATTGGCGATCACCGCCGGCAGCTCGCACTCGGCCATGTAGGAGATCGCCTCCTGCTTGAGGCTGATGCCGGGGCTGCTGGAGGCGGTCATCGCGCGCGCGCCCGCCGCGGAGGCGCCGTACACCATGTTGGCGGCCGCGATCTCGCTTTCCGCCTGGAGAAAGACGCCGCCGTAGCGGTGCATGTGCTCCGCCATGTAATCGCCGATCGGATTCTGAGGCGTGATGGGGTAGCCGAAGAAGTGGCGGCAGCCCGCGTCGATGGCGCCCTGCGCCACCGCCTCGTTGCCCTGCATCAACATCCGCTTCTGTCTCGTCGGCAATCAAAACCTCCGCCTAAAGCCTATCCGAAGAACCCACAGGGACGGACCGGCATGTCATTCCGAGGCGGAGCCGAGGAATCTTGGAAGCGTGGTGCAACCCTGCCCCAAGATCCCTTCGCTGCGCTCAGGGCAAGCTCTTCACTCACCCACGGGATGACACTGGCCCCTTTTTGGGATAGGCGGTTATTGCAGCAACACCAGGTTATCGCGGTGAATGACTTCATCAAAAGGGCAGTGCCCGAGCCGCGATTCGATCTCGCTCGTGCGGCAGCGGCGGATCTTGCGCACCTCGTCCGCGCTGTAGTTGACCAGCCCGCGCGCGATCTCGGTGTCGCTGGAGTCAACCACGCTCACCACGTCCCCCTGTCCAAATTGGCCGGAGACATACTCGATTCCTACCGCGAGCAAACTCGAGCCTCGTTCCACCAGCGCCTTGCGCGCGCCGTCGTCAACCGCCAGGCGCCCCTTCGGCGTCAGCGCGAACCCGATGCGGTGCTTGCGCGAGCGCAGCTTCCCCGGCCGCGGCACGAACAGCGTTCCGACGTCCTCGCCCCGCATGATGCGCGTCAGCGCGCCCGGTTCGGTCCCGCGCGCGACTACCATGTACACGCCCGCGTTCATCGCCGCCTTCGCTGCCTGAACTTTGGCGAGCATGCCTCCGCGCCCGACCCCGCCCGCGGACTCGCGCGCAAACCGCTCGATGTCACGCGTGATCGAGGTCACGGTGTCGATCAACTTCGCGCCGGCATCGGTGCGCGGATCGCCCGTGAAGAGCCCGTCCACATCGGACAGCAGCACCAGCAAGTCCGCGTCCATCCTCGCCGCCACGATCGCCGCAAGACGGTCGTTTTCGCCGATCGCGACACCCTGGATCGACACCGGGTCGTTCTCGTTGATGATCGGCAGCGCTCCCCGCGCCAGCAGGGTCGAGAGCGTGTTGCGCAGGTGGAGGTAGCGGCGCGAGTCGGCGATGTCGGCCTGCGTCAAGAGCACCTGCGCCACCGGCTGCTCGAGCCGGCCGAAGATGTCGCGGTAGCACGCGGTGAGTTCGATCTGCCCGACGCTCGCCGCGGCCTGGCGCGTCGGGACGTCCTCGGTAGCGCCCGGCAGGCCCAGTCGCGCCAGGCCGGTCCTTACCGCGCCCGAGGTGATCATAAGGATCCGCTTGCCGGCGCGACGCTGGTCGACGATCTCCAGGGCCAGGCCTTCGAGCAGCGGGCTGTTGATTTCGCCCTCCGCCGTGGTGACCACGTTGGTGCCGAGCTTGACGACGATGCGTGACGCCTGGCGCAGGGCTTGTCGTGGGGATTCGTCCAAACAAGGAGCCTCTCGAGTTGATTATAGCAGAATCCGCCAGGCGCTGCTAAACCCAAAGACCGGGATCGCGGCCCGGTGGCTGGCACACAGGGAGAAGTGGGCTCTGGAGGTAGTTGCGCGATTGCTCGGTGATCGTATACTCCGCACCCAATTTGCCATTCTGAGCAGAGCGGCGAGCGGTGCGAGCCGCGAAGTCGAAGAGTTGTCCCGCCTGTCCCGAGCAACGTCGAGGGGAACGCAGTCGAGGGAACCTTGCCACTGCGGACGCTGATCCTGCATGTGAAACTGACACGCGTGACGGCCTCTCTGTCCCGACCCGCGAAGGACAATCCCCCAGCTGCGTTGAAGGCCACATCAGACCTCCGGGAGTAGCGTGCACCAATGCGACACCCAAACCTGGCGTCGAGAGCAGACTCCTTCCTCATCGTCATTGATATGCAGGAGGCGTTCTGGAATCTGGTGTGGGAGAAGGAGCGCGTGCTGCGCGCCGTGCAATTGCTCATCAAGTGCGCGGCCCCGCTCGCTCTGCCGATCATCGCGACCGAGCAGAATCCATCGAAGGTGGGCGGCACGATGCGCCTGGTGGGGGAACTGCTGGGGGGCGTCGCGCCGATCGAGAAGATGACCTTCAGTTGCTGCTCCGAGCCTGCGTTCAAGGCCGCAGTGGAGAACACGGGGCGCAAGACCGCCATTCTGTGCGGCATCGAGACCCAGGTCTGCATCATGGAGACGGCGCTCGACCTGATCGCATCAGGCTATCGCGTCCATGTCCCCGCCGATGCCGTCACCTCCCGCGGGGAGATCAACTGGCGCATGGCGCTGGAGAACATGCGCGCCGCAGGGGTCATCATCACCACGGTGGACGCCGTGCTCTTTCAACTGCTGCAGTGCGCGGGCACCGACGAATTCCGCGCGGTCATGGGCCTGGTGAAGTCAGCCGCGCTGTGGTCGTGATGCCGGGAGACGATGCCGATGAGTGACGCACGCGTCTACGAGCGCTGGGTGTGGGTCGAGCTCATCGGTTTCGACATTCGCGCGGATGACCTGGGCGCCGCTGCCTACCTCGATACGCTCGGCTTCATCCCCGACGCCATCGCGCTCTTCATCTTTGCCCCCGATTTCGTCCTCGCCCACGACGGCTTGGCGACGGAGAGGGAACTGCCCCCGGATTGCTGTTCCTACGGCGGGCATCCGTTCAACGCCGAGCGCGACCGGCAAGTCTGGACCACTTTCCAGGTCCGACGCCTGATCGACGAACTGCATCGCCGCGGTATCGCGGTCTACCTCTCGACCATGACCTTCTTCCTCAACAACGCCTTCCACCAGGAGTGGGTGAGCGATCACCGGGAGGTGCTCGAGACGCGCCGAACCGGAGATAGCGCCCCAGCCATCAACGCGCTCAAGCGGCTCCGCGACGGCACCTACTACGAGGATCTCTTCGTCCGGCAGCTGGTCGCGGTCATGCGCGACTACGGATTCGACGGCTGGCACGCCGCCGACGGCAACGGCCCGCTGCGTCTGCCCGTAAACGAGGTTGATTACTCCGACGACATGGTCGGTCAGTTCGCCGCGGGCACGGGGGTCGCGCTGCCGGTGCCCATCGCCGGCGCGTGCGACGGCGACCCCGCCCGGATGGTGGAACGCGCCGACTGGATCTGGGCGCACCGGCGGCGCGAGTGGATCACGTTCTACGCCGACAGGTGGGCCGGCTTCCATGCCAAGATCGCGAGCGCTCTCCATGACCACGGCAAGCGCCTCATGGTCAACTCGGCCTGGACCAGAGACCCCTTCGAGGCGCTCTACCGCTACGGCATAGACTACCGGAAGCTTGCCGCAGCCGGCGTCGACGGCTTCGTCGTCGAAAGCGTCGCTGGCGCCATCGGCCTCGAGGTCGGCGGCCCCGACCGCCACTATGACTACCTGGCGATGCTCATGCTGATCGGGGCATACCTGCCCGATTCGAAGCTCATCGTGCTGCACGGCGTCGGCGACACCAACGAGCAGTGGGACCTCCTGCGTCACGCGCCAACCGTGCTGGAGCGGGAGATCTGCATGCTCGCCAATACGTACCACTGCGGCGCAGACGGCCGCCCCGCGCGCTGTGCGGCCGGCCTCATGGCGTGCCTCGGCGATGGCCTCCGGCGCGAAGAGTGGAACCGCCTGCGCGAGACGTGGGAGATGGCCTTTGCGGCCGTGCCGCGGAGGGTGCTGGGCGCGAGCGTGGTGTGGTCCGATGCGGCAATGCACAACCAACTCGATGACTTCATCGCGACCAGGCGGTGGCCGGCGCACAGGATTCTGTTCCACTTGATGGCCGAAGGGGCGCCCATCCAGTCCACTGTTAACGTCCGGGACGTGGACCAGGTGACGGGTCCGCTGGTGGTCATCAACCCTGGCGTCTTTCCCGAAGACGAGCTGCGCTCGATCTTCAGCCGCCCACATGCGGCCATCATCGTCGTCGGCGGCGCCACCGATTCGCTTCCTTCGCCCGACGTGCGATTTGAGGATGTGCACCCGCCGCACCAACTCGTCTGCTGGGCGTACGGGGTGGGGGAGACGCCGACCGTGAGAGTTGAGGACGCCCCAGGGGCGGAAGCACCCGCTGGCGCCGCGGACACGCGGGAGCCGGTCGCCTTCACGCAGGACCTGCCGTGCCGCCCGGTGTCGCCAGCGTTTCTGGGTGCGTGCGCGCGGATGATCTGCGAAGCGGCGGGGGCGCCGAGGCTCCGCGGCGATCGTGAATCAGTGCGGGTCCTCGCGGTGGAAACGGCCGACCGCGCGCTTCGTGTGCTGGTGGAGAATGATCGCGCGTCCTACGCCAGGGCCGAAGTGGATGCGGGTCAGCCCATCGCAGCCGTCCGCCTCGCAACTCGATTCCCCGTGGCCCGCATCCTCCCCGACGGCGCGCGGTTCACGGTCAAGGTGCCGCCTAAGGGGATCGTGGCGCTCGATGTGACTCTCGCGCGCTAGAACTCCGGCCGAAAAGCCGTTTTGTCAGCCAAACTGAGGCGCTACCACGCACGATTCGGAGAGGCTGGCAGCCGAAAGGGGCCTTTCCGGCTGCGCCTCTAGCCACTCCACCTGCCGCGGGCCGGCGCAGAGGGGCCCTCGCGGGCTGCGGCCTGGCGCTCAGTCCTCGTCGTCTCGATGGCCTTCGTGCTCCTCGGGCAGAGGCTCCGGCTCGTCCGCCGCGCGAGGTGGTTCCGCTTCATCCTCAGCGGCCTCGCGAGCCTTATCGGGCGTCCCGTGTTCGCGATGACGGCCGTATTGCGGTTCATCGCGGCCGCGAGCACGGAAGCGCATGCCGCGATCGGGATGCCGCGGGGGATCGCCCTCCGCGCCGCCCTTGGGCTCGATCACGATGCGCCGCGTGGGATCCTCGCCGATGCTCCGCGTGGCAACACCGGGGTCTTCGGCAAGCGCAGTGTGGATGATACGGCGCTCGTGCGGCAGCAGCGGGTCGAGCGTCACCGGCTCCCCGGTCTGCTTGGCCCTACGGGCCGAGGCCAGGGCCAGATGGCGCAGCGACTCCTCACGCCGTTCCCGATACCCCTGCGCATCGAGGATGACGCGCTTGCGGTGCTCTTCACCTCGGTTCGCCATGAGCCCCAGCAGGTGCTGGACCGCCGCGAGGGTCTGCCCGTGTTTCCCTATCAGCAGGCCGAGCTCATCGCCCTGGATGTCGATTAACGCCTGGGCTTCGTCTTCCTCGACCACCTTGGTCGTGCCCTCGATACCCATGTGCCCGATCATCTCGGTGAGCATGCGCGCCGCGCGCTCGCCCACAGTGACCTGAGCCGTGACGCGCACGCGCACCTGGGCGGCTCCCAGGATCCCAAATAGCGGCCGCCCCTCCTCCAGCACCTCGACCTGGACGCGCTCGCGCGGAACGCCCAGCTCCGCCAGCGCTAGCTCCACAGCGTCGTCAACCGTCCTCGCCGTCTTTTCGACTGATGCCATGTGTGAGCTCCCCCGGTGTGAAACCGTGTTCGGCCGGCAGCGGTTCCCGGCGTACGAACCACCCCGCCCGCTCACCCGCGCCCGCCGCCGCCGCCACGGCGGCAGCAACTCTAAGGTACGTTTACCTTCGCCGCCGCCGCCGGCGTCCCTTGCCCGGGCCGCCCTCGGAATCCTCTTTCGCTGGCGCCAGCGCCGGCGCAGGTTGGCGCATCAGGTAGTACTGGTGTCCGGTGATCAGAATATTGTAGAAGAACCAGTAGAGGATAAACGCCGCCGGCAACGTCGCGAACATCACCGTCAGCATCAGCGGCATCATGATCGTCATCGTGTTCTGCATCTGCTGCTGCTGCGGGTCGGCCTGCGGCATGGTCGTCAGCTTCTGCGACGCGTACAGGCTTACCGCGTACATGATCAGCAGCGGCATATCGGGCAGCGCCAGGTTCCCGATCCACAGGAACTTGGCGTTGTAGAGTTGATACTGGTAAAACCGGATGCCCTGGTACACCCCGATCAGGATCGGCATCTGGATCAACATGGGCAGACATCCGCCCAGCGGGTTGATCTTGTGCTTCTTGAACAGCCGCATCTGCTCGGCGGCCAGCGCCTGGCGGTCGCCCTTGTGCTTGGTCTGCAGCTCCTTGATCAGAGGCTGCAGGCTCTGCATGGCGCGGATGGAGCGGAACGACGAGCTCGTCAGCGGCCACGTGACCAGCTTGATCAGCACGG
>Ga0315282_10015374_pt1 | contig 11294 bp, 11 predicted proteins | sample YL17G07_20_MG_FD_203693 | JGI IMG/M metagenome (GOLD analysis project Ga0315282, IMG submission 203693) | Sediment microbial communities from Yellowstone Lake, YNP, Wyoming, USA - YL17G07_20 | ecosystem: Environmental > Aquatic > Freshwater > Lake > Sediment | place: USA: Wyoming | collected...
GCCGAGATCATCAAGTATGCGAGCGAGGGAAGGGAAATCGAAGCGCTGCTGATCAAGCCGCCGGATTTCGATAAGGCAAAAAAGTACCCGCTGCTGCTGGTGGTGCACGGCGGCCCCACCTGGTACAAGAAAAACGATTGGTGCCATGAATGGGAGTTCCATCCGATACAGGCCTACGCGGCCGCCGGCTACTGCCTGGTGTTTCCCAACGTGCGCGGCAGCGCCGACTATGGGCTGGAGTTCCGGCGGGCAAACTACGCCGACCTAGGCGGGGGCGACTATCGCGACGCCATGGCCGCCGTGGACTACCTGATTGCTCAGGGCTTTATCGATGAGAACGCCATGGGAGTCACGGGATGGAGCTATGGCGGCTTCCTCACCCCCGCCATCATCGGCCAGACCACGCGCTTCAAGGCCGCCCAGTTCGGCGCCGGCATCCCCAGCTTCGAAGCCATGTACTCGCGGCTCTCCACCGTTGAGTTCATCGTGCACGAGAACTACGGCCCCCGGCCCTGGGAGGACCCGCAGATGCACGTCCGCGGCTCGCCGCTGTACTGGGCGAAGAACGTCAAGACGCCCACCCTGATCGAGCACGGCGAAGACGATCCGCGCTGCCCGGTCGGCGGCGCTGTCCTTTTCTATAAGGCGCTCAAGTTTTACGGTGTGCCGACCGTGCTGGAAATCTATCCCAAGGAAGGGCACGGAATCACGGGCCCGCTGCTGCACCGCCGCGTTCTGCGGCGCAACCTGGAGTGGTTCAACAAGTGGCTGAAGGGCGACCGCACAACTTCCTTCGCGACGCTGTTTCCGGCGGCGCAGCCCGGGCGTTAACCAAGGGTTTTATGGAGCGCTGGCGTCCCGCCGGCCCCCGGTTCCCCGGCGATTCAAACCCCCGGGGCCGGCGGGACGCCAGCGCTCCATAAAGAGGAGGCGAAACAATGCTGTTGAGTAAGCGCTCGTTGTTGCTGCTGGCCGCTGTCTGCCTGGCGGTGGCCACGGCGGCTGCCGGGGGTGAACCGGCCGGCGTTTCTGCCCCTAAACCGACACTGTTCGAATGGGAGCGGGGAATCGCGCTTCGTCTTCCCAATGAGCCGGCCTCAACCATGTATTTCTGGTTCTATGAGTGGAACATGTTCGAGGCCATGGAGCCCGGGCAACATACCCACGGCACCTTCAAGCTCGAACGAAGCGTGAATCCGGCGGGCACCGACGCCGTCATCAGCTCGCCCGCCTTGCGGCTGACAGTCAAGGCCGTCCCCGGCGGCGCGGAGCTTCTGCTGCGCGTCACCAACCTGACCGCGTACGACTGGCCGGAGATCGCCGGCATCATACCCTGCTGGAACCCCGGAAGGGTGGAAGGCAGCGACCCGTCCAATCCGGTCGCCTTGAACCGCAATTTTTCCGATCCCGAGCGCGCCAAGACCTTCTTCCTTTCGACCGCCGGCCTGACACCGCTCTCTTCCCGCGAGATTCACTTCAGCGGCACGTTGCGGGCGGCCGTCGACCGGGCCTCCGACCGTGGCAGTTTTGTGTTCTCCAACAAGTGGCCGACCTCAGCCGTGAATGCCGCCGCCGGGTTGCTGGTGCGCGAGTCCGAAGACGGCCGCTGGGTGACCGGGATCGCCTGGGACGATTACCTTTCCGTACAGGGCCACAACCCCTGGTACTGCATGCACGCCAGTATCCGGGTCGGCCCGCTGAAGCCCAAGCAGTCGAAAACGGTACGCGGGAAGCTGTACCTGCTCCCCGGCGCGAGGCAGGAGTGCCTGGCGCGGTTCCGCGAAGATTTCCACCGGCCATAGGGGTTCGAGTCCCCCTTTTCTGCACCAGTTGGCTCTTTTTTCAACCGACTGCGGGCGCAGTCCTTTCGTGCGGCGCAGGTGGAACGAGCGTTGTCCGGCGAGGCGCGCGCCGCCGCCACAGCCGAAGCGAAAGTAAAGAAGTAATGCTATCTTTACCGTAGGAGGAGCCAAGGTGCTTGTCAGCAAGCTTTCAAGCAAAGGGCAAGTCACGATTCCCAAAAGGGTGCGGGAATCGCTGCGTGCGGGTCCGGGCGATTTAATCGAGTACGAGCTTCGAGGCAACGCGGTCGTGGTGCGGCGGGCGGAGCCGTTCGATCGCGCCTTCCATGCCGCACTTTCCGATACCCTCACCGAGTGGTCTTCGCCAGAAGACGAGGAAGCGTTCCGTGACCTGTGAAGCTTGGGATGTTGTCGCGGTTCCGTTCCCTTTTACGGATAGGCCGGCGCAGAAGAGGCGACCCGCCCTGGTGGTCAGTCAAAAGAGATTCAACCGGCACGGCCACAGCCTCAGGGCGATGATCACTTCGTCCAGCCGCCGTTGGCCGGGGGATTCCGTCCTGAAGGGTCTGGATTCGGCTGGGCTGTCTGCGCCGTGCGTGGTGCGTCTTAAGCTCTTTACGCTTGACAACCGCCTGATCATCAGGCCACTCGGTCGGCTCTCACAAAATGACCAGAGGCAAGTGGCGTTCGAGCTAAAAGCCATTCTGCCATTCTGAATCCAGCCCACAGCATGCCCGGCAGCCTCGGCGTTCTGCTTCTCTTGCTACCCCGTTCGCCGCGCCTGCTGCGCCAGGTGGTGCTGATTGAGCGCCTGGCGAAGGAACACCTTGATGACCGCCTGCCGGCTCACGTTCAGGTCCGAGGCGGCCCGATCCAACTCTTGCAACATGTCCCCGGTGAAATCCACGTTGACCCGCTGGATGGGCTGCATCATCGTGCCGCGATTCGTGAAATACCGCGACACATCCTTGCCCTGGTCTGCCAGCCGGGCAATCGACTCCGCCGACGGGACTCGCTTTACGCTACGCGTTCGCTTCATATAACCGCCTCTCTTGCGGCGTCGATCGCCACAAGGTCACCAGGTGGTAACACTCGCCGAGGGCATCCCGCCTGATTTCGAAGATAACCGTGAAGAGCCGGTCTCCCACCCAGCCGATGGCCCGGTATTGTTCAGGTTCGTCCGACCGCTGGTCTTGATAGTATGGATGCGCAAAGATCTCCCCGGCCTCCTCGAAGCCAATCCCGCGCTTCGGGTTTCTCCGCAGCGCTTGGCTCTTGGTTTCACTGAATCGGAAGCGCATCGTTCGTATGGTATAACTACTATACCATACCGCGCCGGCGCCTCGCCATCGACAAAAGCGGCGCCGAACGCTGCTGGCTGTCTGCCTGGCGCGGTTCCGCGAGGATTTCAGAGGCGCGAAGGTGTATAGTTACGCCGGTGGAATAGCAGTTCTCGAATGACAGAGGAGAGATCATATGAAGTCATGCGATGCGACACGGGTTTCCCGGCGGCAATTCGGGCTGGCCGGGCTGGCGGCGGCCTGCGGCCCGGCGGCCTTCGACCTGCTCGCCCAGGCCAAAAAGGGCCGCAAGAAAAGGGCCGCCGCGGGCAAGGTGCCGATTGGCGTCCAGCTTTATTCGGTGCGCGCGGAGTGCGAGCGCGACCTGCCGGGCACGCTGGCCGGCGTGGCCAAGGTCGGCTACAAGGGCGTGGAGTTCGCCGGCTACTACAAGCGCTCGGCCGCCGATCTGCGCAAGATGCTGGATGACGACGGCCTGAAGTGCTGCGGCACGCACACCGGGCTCGACACCATCCTGGGCGACAAGCTGAAGGCCACCATCGATTTCAACAAGGAGATCGGGAACAAGTACCTGATCGTGCCCAGCCTGCCGGCAAAATCCCGCAGCTCGAAGGATGCCTGGCTGGAAACCGCCAAGCTGTTCAACGAAGCGGCGGCGCGCGCCGGGGAACAAGGCCTGTTGGTCGGCTACCACAACCACGTCGAGGAGTTCAAGCCGCTGGAGGGCGCGATTCCGTTCGACCTGTTCTTCGGCAACACCAACAAAGCCGTGATCATGCAACTCGACATCGGCCATGCCCTGCACGGCGGGGCCGACCCGGTCGAGGTGCTGAAGCGCTACCCCGGCCGCGCCATCACTGTGCACGTCAAGGAATGGTCCTCGACCAAGAAGGACGCGGTGGTGGGCGAGGGCGATGTGAAGTGGCCGGAAGTGTTCCAGGCCTGCGAGACCGTCGGCGGCACCGAGTGGTACATCCTGGAGGAAGAGACCAACGCCTTCCAGGGTCTGGACGGCATCGACAAGAGCCTCAAGGCCCTGCAGGCGATGGGCAAAGCCTGAAGAGGCTGGAGGCTGGAGGCTGTAGGCTGGGGGCCGGAGGAGGGCCGGCCCTCGGTGTTTCCCGGAACGTCGAATCATCCGACAAAACGCGGGGGAGCGAGGTGCCCATGCCCAAACGTGCTCGGGTCACGCGCCGCCAGTTCGCCTGCACCATGTGCGGCGCCTGGCTCGCGTCCCGCTACTGCGGCAGCAGTCTGAAGGCCGCCGCCGCAGCCGGCCCACAGCCCTGGGACCAGCCGGCGGTGGTGGCCAAAGTCTACCTCTCCGCCCCTACGGTCCATTGGCCCAATGTCGGGCTGGACGTCAAGAAGGAAGTGGCGGAAATCGAGGCGCGGCTGGCCGAGGTCGAGCGCAAGCACGCAACCAAGCTGCGCTTTACCGGCGGCCAGTTGCTGACCGGCGCGGACCAGGTGGAAGCCTGGGCCAAAAGCCTGGGCGGCGCCGACGCCGTGCTGGCTATCCCGGCCAGCCAGCCCAGCGTGCCGGTGGCGGCGATCGTCGATGCCGCCAAGCTTCCCACGCTGTGCTTCTCGCGGCCCTACGCCGGCCACCAGTGGTCGGGCATTGCCGCGTTGCGCAAGAAAGTGGGGCGGGTCGATGTCCTGGCCACCAGCAGCTACGGCGGCCTGGACGCTTACGTGCCGGTGTGGCGCGCCATGCACCACCTGCGCCACAGCAAGGTGCTGGTGGTGGCGCAATCGCCCGCCGGCCGCCAGACTCTTGCCGACGGCTTCAACAAGCAGTTCGGCACGACGTTCCGCTTCTTGACCTATGACGATCTGAATGCCGCGTTCCCGAAGGCCGACGCGCAGAAGGCCAAGCGGGCGGCAGAGGAGTTTACGCGCGGCGCGCTGAAGGTGGTCGAGCCGACACCAAAAGAAATCCACGACGCCTTCCGCTTCTACCTGATGGTCGAGGACATGCTCGAAACCGAGAAAGCCAACGCCATCACCGTGGACTGCTTCCCCGGCCTGCTGGGCAAGAAACTGCCGGCTTATCCCTGCATCTCTTGGTCGAAGCTGAACGACCAGGGGCGCTACGGGGTGTGCGAGGGCGACGTGCGCTCCACCATGACCCAGTTGTTGATCACCTCGGCTACCGGCATGCCGGGATTCGTTTCCGACCCGGTCTTCGATCTCAGCCGGAACGAGGTGGTGCACGCGCATTGCGTGGCGGCAACCAAAATGGGCGGCCTCAACGGCCCCAGCTCGCCGTACCTGATCCGCCACCACCTGGAAACGGCCGAGGGAGCGGTATTGCAGGTGCTGATGCCGGTCGGCCGGACGATCACCGTCGGCGAGTTCGCCGACCCGGCCAAGTTCCTGGTCTCCACGGCCGAGGTCACGGGGACCACGGCGGAAGTGACCGGGTCGCCGGACGCTGAGCGCGGCTGCCGCAGCAAGATCCGCACCCGCGTCACCGATGCGGAGAAGTGGATCGAGAATTACAGCTCCGGCCTGCACCGCGTGATTTTTTACGGCGACCATGTGGCGGCCATCGAGCGCATGGGGCGCCTGATGGGCTTCGAAGTGGTCAAGGAAATCTGAGCGGGGAGGTTCACCACAAAGGCACAAAGAACACCAAGGACCACAAAGAAAAACTGGGTGAAACTTTGTGCTCTTTGTGTCTCTGTGGTTGATTTTATGCGTATGGCTCTCAGGCTTTTGACGGCTGTACTGTTGTTCGCGGCAATCTCGGCGGCGGCGCCGCTGCGCATCCTCATCATCACCGGCGACAGCGATTACCCCAACCACGACTGGCGCGCGACCACCCCGTTCCTCCAGAACGCGCTGATGGCGTCGGGGCGCTTCGACGTGCGCGTGACCGAGGAGCCGCGCGGGCTGACCCCCGACGCGCTCGCCGGCTACGACGCCGTGCTGCTCAACTACAACGGCCCGCGCTGGGGCGCTCTGGCTGAGAAGGCGCTCGAGAGTTTCATCCGCTCCGGCAAGGGCATGGTGGCCCTGCACGGCGTTTCCTACGGCTATCTGATGGGCATGGAGAAGGGGCCGAACGGGCGCTGGGTGCGCTCGGAAAAGAAGGGCGCCGATTGGCCCGCGTACAAAGCCATGCTGGGCGTCGATTGGGAGCCGGCCAACATCGGCCACGCCGCCCGCCACGCCTTCCCCGTGAAGCTGGTTGATCGCGACCACCCCATCACGCGCGGCATGGAGCCGGAATTCACCGTCAACGACGAGCTGTACCACAAGATGAGCCATCGCCCCGGCATCCGCGTGCTGGCCGCCGCGTTCGACAACCCCGCCAAGGGCGGCACGGGCAAGGACGAGCCCATCGCCTGGACGGTGGCCTTCGGCAAGGGCCGCGTGTTCCACTGCACGCTGGGCCACGACACCGGCGCCATGTATCAGCCGGAGTTCCTGACGCTGTTTCTGCGCGCCACGGAATGGGCGGCCACCGGCGAGGTGACGCTCGGCCCGCGCGCCGGTGAAACGGCTGTGCCCAAGGATGCCGTCCGCGTGCTGGTGGTGACCGGCGGCCACCCGTACGAACCTTCGTTCTACACCGTCTTTGAAGGCCACAACGACATCGTCTGGACGCACGCCGCCTCCCAGAAGGACGCCTTCCGCCCCAAGTTTCTGGAGCGCTTTGACGTGCTGGCGCTCTATGACATGGCCGACGACCTGGCCGACGTCGAGAAGAAAGCGCTCGAGGCCTTTGTCAAATCGGGCAAGGGCGTTGTGTCCATGCACCACGCCATCATCGATTACACCGAGTGGCCGTGGTGGTGGCAGGAAGTGGTCGGCGGCAAGTACTTCGTGAAGCCGCTGGGCGACCACGGCGCTTCACAGTTCAAGGACGACGTGCCGATGGTGGTGCGGCCGGCGCAGGGCATGGCCAACCATCCCGTGGTGCGCGGCCTGGGCGAGATCGTCATCGAGGATGAGGCCTACAAGGGGATGTGGCACTCGCCGCGCATCAAGGTCCTGATGGAAACCGACAGCCCGTTGAACGACCGCCCCGTGGTTTACCTCGGGCCGAACGAGAAGCTGCGGGTGATCTATGTCCAGTTGGGCCACGGCCCCAGCGCCCACCGCCACCCCAGCTACCGCAAGCTGGTGCACAACGCCATCCTGTGGTCCGCCGGCAAGCTGTAGCGCCGCCGCGGGACCCTTCTGGGCGATTCCGGCCGACGCTAGCGCGATCGCACGCTGTGGCCAGCGGCACGGTCCGAAAAGTGGTTGACGGGTTGACGGATTAGCTCGCCGCGCACCGATGACGGCGCTTCGTCATGGGCGCGCCTTGTGGCTCTCGCTGGTGGCAGGGGGTTTGACCCAATGGGCCGGCCCGACATTGACCGTGCCCTCAAAACGCTCCTGTTCGGCGTTGTACCGGATTTCGGTGTCGTAGGCCAGATTGTTGTTAAACTCGAGAAGATATTTCCAGTAGCCTGGTCGGATGGGTTTGTCGACAGGAAAATCGTCCGAGCCCAACTGGTCCTGAACTTCTCTCTTGCCGTTCTGATGAGTCACAATATGAAACGGATAGACGATCACGCGGTCCTGTCGCTTGCTATAACCGTACACGCTCACGCCGACGTCCGAACACGTCTCGCTTGACCAGGTCGCAAATTCCAGCGGCTCTCCATCTCCGTTGTACTCCTGAAGCCAGAGAATCTGAGGTTTGCCCTCGCCGTTAACCAGCGGCGTTTTCACGTGGTAGTAGTAGCCGGGCGCAATGGCGATGGGCAGATCGAAACGGCCGTCCGGCCAATCGGACACAAACTGGACCGTGTTGATAATGCGTCCAGTTGACAGATCGATGAGAGAGATACGCGTTGGCCCCGTGTACGATTGCGACCCCCTCGTTTCGTCGGGGCAGGTGTAGGAACCAGCAGGCATACCCCTCTGCCTCGTTGGATTGCACATCCAGAGCACGAGCACGCGAGGCTTGTTGATGCCTTTCAGTGTTTCCTGTTCGACGACGAGCGGCACGCCAGCCTGACAACTCAATTGGTTGATCCACGATTGCGCGGATGTCGGTGGCGATACCGCCCGACTGTCACTCCAGTCTTGTGTCGAACACGCAGAAAAAAACAGTAGAGCGAAGACAACCAGAGGCGACCGCAAGCCGGCCATGCACATAGCATACAGCCATCTATTCGCCCGGAACGCCTGAATTGAACCGGAAAAAAAAAGATCAATTAGCAGCAGTTGTCATGACGCAGGCGCAGTACGCCGAGCGCCGCTCCGTGTCCCGGCGGTGCATCAGCAGCTTGACCAAGCGCGGCGTGCTGGTGATGCGTGGGCGGTTTGGTCGATGTTCAGGCCAGCGACGCCGTCCTTGACGACAAGCCGGAGCCGCAGGCAACCGCCGACCAGCTTCGCCCAGGCGCGTCTGGCGCGCGAAATCTTCCCGGCGAAGCTGGCGATTTTCGCCTGCTCGCAGAGTTTGCATAGGTGTATGGTTTGGTGAGCCATGCCGAAGTCTGGAGTTCGTCGCGCTTTGCTCTCGTGCCTGGGCTTCTTCGCTGTCCTTTTCTGCTATTTTCTCGCGTTCGTCGCAAATGCTGCCTGGTCCGTGCCGAGAGTCCTGCGCCATTTGGAGTTCGCATGCTACGACGCGCGCATGAAGCTTGCACGGCACCCGCAGCCAAGCGGGCGGGTGGTCATCGTCGATCTTGACGAAAAGACCCTCGCCGAAGCTGACGAGTGGCCCTTGTCCCGGGCGGTGTTTGCAGAGGTCCTTGACCGGCTCGCCGCCGATGGCGCCCGCGCGGTCGGTTTCGATTTTGCCCTTGTCAAGCCTGCCAACTCCGCCGCTCACGGTGTCGGCGCGGCAAGAGACGCCTACCTGCACGAAGTCCCGGCTTCGGCCCGTAGCCAGCCCTTTCTCGCGCGCCTCAATCAATTGCAGGCCCAGCAGGACGGCGATGCCCGGTTCGCAGACTCCTTACGCCGCACGCCAATCGGTGTCCTTGCACACATCTTCAATGATGCCGGGGCGGCTACAAGCGGTGAGCAAGTGCCTGCGGCAAATTCCGCCTACCCTTTCATCGGGCTGCGCGGCCTGGGAGAAATCGCTCGCGGACAAGCCGCAGATACCTGCCTGCCGCTATTCGCAGTTGCCGCCGGCTATCGGGTCGGGTACATAAACTCGGCTTATGAGACGGATGGTGTCATCCGGCGGTATTCCATGGTCATGGGCGCCGGAGGCAATTTTTACCCTCCCCTTGCTGTCCAGGTCGCGCGCGCTTACCTGGGCGCCGGTCAAAATGTCGGCGTGTATGTCCGTGGCAGCAGCCTGGCACTACAACTCGGCTCGATGTCCGTGCCACTCGATTGGGCGGGCAACTTGCTGATCGACTACATCGGCCCCGCCAGGAGTTTCGCGTACTTTTCGCTGGCGGATGTGGCAAAGGGCAGGTTTGTGGCCGGAACATTTCGCGACAAGGCGGTTCTGGTCGGCGCCTCATTGCCGTTGCTGCACGACTTGCACCGGACCCCGTTGCAGCGGATCGGCTTCCCAGGCGTGGAGGTGCACGCCAACGTCGTAGACGCCGTCCTGACGCGGCGAACCATTTACAACGGTCTTCGCGAGGGTTTGCTAGACGTCCTGTTTATTGCCCTGCTGATCTTTCTTCTGCCCGCGCTACTTCGCGGCCGGACGCTGGGGCGCATTCTGGGAGTCTCCGCAGGCCTGCTGCTGCTTTTGGCTGGCGTTGATCTCGCAGCCTTCGAATACGGGCGGATGTGGCTGAATGCGACGATGCCCGCCTTGGTCGTTTTCGTGTGTGGAGCGACGGCCTTCGCGTTCCGAAGCTTCCGGTTGCAAGGACAGCAGGTGGTCGCAGCCAACGCCGCGGAAAAAGCCTGACAAGTTGCCCGGGCGCACCTTGACGGCGCCGCGCGCACCACCCACCTCTGCGCTGCTCTGACGCAAGTTGATCGATAGTGGGTGGCACGGCTCTTGAGTGGTTGGTCGGTGAGGCCGGTGAGTTACTTGCCGGCGGCGAGGTGGTAGGCGCGCTCGCCCGACCCGCACAAGCGTTGATGCCGCACAGCCGGGCGGAGTTAACGCTCGATGCTCATCAGCAGTTCTTTCCCGAGTCCCAGCGGCAAGCCATGGAAACCAGGCTGCCGGGGCTGGTGCTATAGCCGTGGTTCCGTTCGGTTCCAGTGTGGTTCGAATATTTCGCGCGATCCCGGTGCAACTGAAGCCCGCTGGTTCCCTGCAAGTCTTTGAAGGATTTGGTGGACGTGAGGGGATTTGAACCCCTGATTTCAGCGTTGCGAACGGGCGGTACGTATCTCCCTGTCAGCGGGTGCGGGTTTTCACGGGCAGAATCACCAACGCGGCCTGCGCGGACTCGCCGAAGGCAGCGATGGTGACCGCATGGTGCCTAAGAGTGCCCTCGATCTCATCAGTGCTGCGGTTGCCAAGACGCAACCAGATGACCTTGGGCGGGCTGCCCCCAAGGCCGCTCCTGTCGTAAAAGTCCGAGTCCTTCGACACGATCACAAAGCCATGCTTCTTTGCGAACTCCCAAACCTCCTCGTCGTTCGCGGCTCCCAGGCCGCAATCCCCGACGTGCGCAGAACCGGGGAACAGGTCGGCGAGTAGTTGCGCCAGGTTGGGGGAGAGGTTCTCGTCCAGCAGCAACTTCATGTGGTGAGGATCTCAAGATTGCGTTCGCGGTCAGCGGCGAAGGCCAGGCAGGCCAGGATGTCCTCTTCGGTCAGGTACGGAAAATCCCGGAGAATCTCTTCGTGAGTCATCCCCGCGGCCAAGTATCCGAGGACATCATAGACCGTGATGCGAAGGCCGCGGATGCAGGGCTTGCCGCTGCGCTTACCCGGTTCAAGGGTGATGATCTTCGAATAGTCCATGGGCTTTGACCCCTGCGGAGATGGCGGACGCCCCAACCTCCGGCGTCCGAATGGTGGACGTGAGGGGACTTGAACCCCTGGCCTCAGCGTTGCGAACGCCGCGCTCTCCCAACTGAGCTACACGCCCACGCGTTGACTTCAGCAGTATAGCACAGCGGCAACGGGTGCCCACCGAGGTCAGCGGACCGGGCGTGCGACGTAGATGTGAGAATGTCAATGAAATCGTCGCCGCTTGAGCCCGCGAAGCGGGCGTCAGTTTGGCAGCCCACAGCGCAAGCTGTGG